>Ga0207655_1002036_pt1 | contig 17084 bp, 14 predicted proteins | sample KBSM44metaG_FD_184398 | JGI IMG/M metagenome (GOLD analysis project Ga0207655, IMG submission 184398) | Miscanthus rhizosphere microbial communities from Kellogg Biological Station, Michigan, USA - KBS M4-4 metaG (SPAdes) (version 2) | ecosystem: Host-associated > Plants > Roots > Rhizosphere >...
TTTTTGCTGAACTTACGCCGATACGGCAGACTAAATAGCTGGATACTCACCTGAAAATCACACCCAGGGCACACACCCCATGACCCGTTCCCCCCTGCACCGCCTGATCTTCGGCGGCCTGCGTCGCCTGTTGTACCTGTGGGTGCGCTCCGAGACCATCAACCAGTCTTCCATGACCCTCAACCTCGACCGCAGCCGGCCAGTGTTCTATGCCCTGCCCTCGCCGTCGCTCACCGACCTGGCCGTGCTCGACCACGAATGCACCAAGGCGGGGCTGCCGCGCCCGGTGCTGCCGGTAGCCGTCGGCCCACTGCAAGAGCCGGCCGCGTTCTTCTACCTGACCCCCGACCCGGACTGGCTCGGGCGCCAGGACAAAAGTGGTGCCCCGCCTACACTTGAGCGCCTGGTGGCGGCGGTCAGCCAGCATGCCGAAGAAGATGCGCAGATCATTCCAGTCAGCGTGTTCTGGGGGCAGACCCCGGCCAGCGAATCCAGCCCATGGAAGCTGCTGTTCGCCGACAGCTGGGCGGTGACCGGGCGCCTGCGCCGGCTGCTGACCGTACTGATTCTGGGGCGCAAGACTCGGGTGCAGTTCTCCGCGCCGATCCACCTGCGTGAACTGGTGCAGCACAACAAAGGCCACGCGCGCACCGTGCGCATGGCCCAGCGCCTGATGCGCGTGCATTTTCGCAACCTCAAGACTGCCGTCATCGGCCCGGACATCTCGCACCGGCGCAACCTGGTCAAGGGGTTGGTTCACGCGCCACTGGTGCGCCAGGCCATCGCCGACGAGGCCCAGCGAGAAAACCTGCCGCTTGCCAAGGCCGAAGCCCAGGCACTGCGCTACGGCAACGAAATCGCCTCGGACTACACCTACACCGTCATACGCTTTCTCGAAGTGGTACTCAGCTGGTTCTGGAACAAGATCTACGACGGCATCAAGGTCAACCACATCGAACAGGTTCAGGGCATAGCCCCCGGCCACGAAGTGATCTACGTGCCGTGCCACCGCAGCCACATCGATTACCTGCTGCTGTCGTACCTGCTGTTCCGCAACGGCCTCACCCCGCCGCACGTGGCTGCGGGCATCAACCTCAACATGCCAGTGGTGGGCAACCTGCTGCGCCGCGGTGGCGCGTTCTTCATGCGCCGCACCTTCAAGGGCAACCCGCTTTACACGGCGGTGTTCAACGAGTACCTGCACACCCTGTACACCAAGGGCTTCCCGGTCGAGTACTTCGTCGAAGGCGGCCGCTCGCGTACCGGGCGCATGCTGCAGCCGCGCACCGGGATGCTGGCCATTACCCTGCGCAGCTTCCTGCGTTCGTCACGTACGCCAATCGTGTTCGTGCCAGTGTACATCGGCTACGAGCGCGTGCTCGAAGGCCGCACCTACCTGGGCGAACTGCGCGGCGCCAGCAAGAAGAAAGAATCGGTGCTCGACATCTTCAAGGTGTTCGGTGCACTCAAGCAGCGCTTTGGCCAGGTCTACGTCAACTTCGGCGAACCGATCCGCCTGGCCGGTTTCCTCGACCAGCAGCAGCCCGGCTGGCGCGAACAGGATCACGGCCCGCAGTACCGCCCGGATTGGCTCAACGCCACCACCACCCGCCTGGGTGAAACCGTGGCCCGTCACCTCAACGAGGCGGCCGCCATCAACCCGGTCAACCTGGTGGCCCTGGCTTTGCTGTCCACCAGCCGCCTGGCCCTGGACGAGCGCGCCCTGACCCGCGTGCTCGACCTGTACCTGGCCCTGCTGCGCCAGGTGCCCTACTCGCCGCACACCACCTTGCCCGATGGCGACGGCCAGGCGCTGATCGAACACGTGCGCAGCATGAACCTGGTGGCTGAGCAGAAGGACGCCCTGGGCCGCATCCTCTTCCTGGATGAAGGCAATGCGGTACTGATGACCTATTACCGCAACAACGTGCTGCACATCTTCGCCCTGCCGGCGCTGCTGGCCAGCTTCTTCCTCAGCAGCTCGCGCATGAGCCGCGAACTGCTGGGCCAGTATGTGCACGCGCTTTACCCCTACCTGCAGGCCGAGCTGTTCCTGCGCTGGGCGCCGGAGCAGCTGGACGAGGTCATCGACCAATGGCTGGCCGCGCTGGTCGAGCAAGGCCTGCTGCGCCAGGAGAACGACGTGTATGTACGCCCGGCGCCAAGCTCGCGGCAGTTCGTGCTACTGACCCTGCTCGCCCGCACTATCACCCAGACCCTGCAGCGCTTCTACATGGCCACTTCGCTGCTGATCAACAGCGGGCAGAACAGCCTCAGCGCCGAAGCGCTGGAAGACCTGTGCGTGATGATGGCCCAGCGCCTGTCGATTTTGCATGGCTTGAACGCCCCGGAATTCTTCGACAAGACGCTGTTCCGCCACTTCATCCAGACCCTGCTGCAGCAAGGCGTGCTGCACACCGACACACAAGGCAAGCTGGGGTATCACGACAAGCTCGGCGAGCTGGCCGAGGGCGTGGCCAAGCGTGTGCTGTCGGCCGAATTGCGCCTGTCGATCCGCCAGGTGGCCCTGCACCGTGACGACGGGCTGGAATCTTCGACCATCTGAGGCTTTATCCGTCGGGAAAATCCGCTACAGTCCCTGGGGTTGGCCACAAGCCAACGCCAAGGACTTCGGAGATACCATGAAAAAGCTCTTTATGCTGTGTTGCGCATCCCTGCTCGCAGCCTGTTCCAGCCAAACCCCATCCAACCAGGCCAGCCTGGACGGTGAAGTCTTCTACCTGCAGCGTATCGCCCTGCCACCTGCCGCCACCCTGAGCGTGGAACTGCAGGACGTGTCGCTGATGGACGCACCCGCCGTAACCCTGGCCCGCCAGGCCGGCCCGGTCAAAGGCAACGTACCGTTGCCGTTCCACCTCACCTACGACCCGGCCCAGGTCAAACCTGGCCACCGCTACGCGGTAAGCGCGCGCATCGAGCTGGATGGAAAGCTGCTGTTCATCAATACCGAACACCATGGTGTCGCGCTCGACGGCAGTGACCCACAATCGGTACGTATCAAAGTCGACCCGATTCGCTGATACCCGTATTCATCCGTTTACAAGGAAAGCTTCATGATCCGCACTTCCCTGCGCTTCACTACCCTGTGCGCCGGCCTGCTGCTGTCGGCCAGCGCCCTGGCCTTGTCGCTGGGCGACCTGAGCCAGAAAGACGCCACTGGCGGCCTGAAAGATACCCTGACCCAAGGCGCACAGCTCGCCGTCAAGCAGTTGAGCACCCCAGGTGGCTTCAGCAACAACCCCGACGTGCGCATCGAATTGCCTGGCAACCTGGGCAAAGCGGCCAAGGCCATGAAGATGTTCGGCAAAGGTGAACAGGTCGATGCCCTTGAAGCCAGCATGAACAAGGCCGCCGAAGCCGCCGTGCCGCAGGCCCAGGCGATTTTGGTGGATGCCGTGAAGAACATGAGCGTGACCGATGCCAAGGGCATTCTCAGCGGTGGTGACGACTCGGCCACCCAGTACCTGAACAAGAGCAGCCGCGAGCAGATCCGCGCCAAGTTCCTGCCAATCGTCAAGCAGGCGACCGACAAGGTCGGCCTGGCCCAGCAGTACAACAACTTTGCCGGGCAGGCGGTGGCACTGGGCGTGGTCGACGCCAAGAGCGCCAGCATTGAGAACTACGTGACCGAAAAGGCGCTGGATGGCCTGTTCGAGATGATTGGCAAGCAGGAGCAGAGCATTCGCCAGAACCCAGCGCAGGCGGCTACCAGCCTGGCCAAGAAGGTCTTCGGCGCCCTGTGACGGCCCAGGGGGAGGGCTATGCCCTCCCCCGCGTCTTCAGCCCTTTTTCACCCTGAACCACGCCGCATACAACGCCGGCAGGAACAACAGCGTCAGCACCGTGGCCACGATCAAACCGCCCATGATCGCCACCGCCATCGGCCCGTAGAACACACTGCGCGACAACGGGATCATCGCCAGCACCGCCGCCAACGCGGTCAGCACGATTGGCCGGAAGCGCCGCACCGTGGCCTCGATGATCGCCTGCCAACGCTCCATCCCCGCCGCGATGTCCTGCTCGATCTGGTCCACCAGGATCACCGAGTTGCGCATGATCATCCCCGCCAGGGCAATGGTGCCGAGCATGGCGACAAAGCCGAACGGCTGGCGGAACACCAGCAGGAACAGGGTCACGCCAATCAGCCCCAGCGGCGCGGTGAGGAACACCATCACCGTGCGCGAGAAGCTGCGCAACTGGATCATCAGCAGGCTTAGCACCACCACCACGAACAACGGCATGCCGGCGTTCACCGACTTCTGCCCACGCTCGGCGTCTTCAACCGTGCCACCCACTTCCAGCAGGTAACCATCGGGCAGCTTGGCACGGATGTCCTGCAGGGTCGGCAGAATCTGTTTCACCAGCGTGGCCGGCTGCTCCTTGTCGTAGATATCGGCGCGCACGGTCACCGTCGGCAAGCGGTTGCGGTGCCAGATAATGCCTTCTTCAAAGCCGTACTGCAGGGTCGCTACCTGCGACAGGGCCACGCTCTGGCCGTTGTCGGTGGGCAGCGCCAGGCTGCCGAGGTTGCCCAGTTCGCTGCGTTCCTGCAGGGTGCCGCGCAGCAGGATCTCGATCAGCTCATTGTCCTCGCGGTACTGACTGACGGTGCTGCCGATCAGCGAACTCTGCAGGAAGCTCGCCAGGTGCGCGGTACTCACGCCCAGGGCGCGGGCACGGTCCTGGTCGATTTCAAGGAACACGGCCTTGCTCGGCTCCTCCCAATCCAGATGCACGTTCACCACATGCGGGTTCTCACGCACCTTGTCAGCCACTTCCCTGGCCAGGGCACGGGCCTTCTCGATGTGTTCGCCGGTGACCCGGAACTGCACTGGGTAGCCCACGGGTGGGCCGTTTTCCAGGCGCGTGACCCGGGCACGCAAGTCTGGGAACTGCTGGTCCACGGTGTCGATCAGCCAGCTGCGCAGGCGCTCGCGGTCTTCCATCGACTTGGCCAGCACCACGAACTGGGCAAAGCTGGCTGCCGGCAGTTGCTGGTCCAGCGGCAGGTAGAAGCGCGGTGAACCGGTGCCCACATAGGCCACATAATTGTCGATGCCGTCCTGCTGCTTGAGCAGCGCCTCCAACTGCTTGACCCGCTCTGCGGTATTGGCCAGCGAAGCGCCTTCGCCCAGCTTCAGGTCAACCATCAACTCCGGGCGCCCGGATGCCGGGAAAAACTGCTGGGGCACAAAGCGGAACAGCACGATGCTGCCGACAAAGGCGGCAACGGTCAGCAGAATCACCGTCTTGCGCCGCCGTACACACCACTCCACCACCCGCCGCACACGCTGGTAGAACGGCGTGGCGTAAGGGTCTGGCGCGTGGCCGTCCTTGCCGTGGCGCGCGGCATGCAGCTTGGCCAGGTCTGGCAGCAGGCGCTCGCCCAGGTACGGCACGAACACCACGGCCGCCACCCACGAGGCCAGCAACGCAATAGTGACCACCTGGAAGATCGACCGGGTGTATTCGCCGGTGCTCGAGGCCGCCGTGGCAATCGGCAGAAAACCTGCCGCCGTGATCAGGGTGCCGGTGAGCATCGGGAAGGCCGTGCTGGTCCAGGCATAACTGGCCGCTTTAAGGCGGTCGTAGCCCTGCTCCATCTTGATCGCCATCATCTCCACGGCAATGATCGCGTCGTCCACCAGCAGGCCCAGGGCCAGCACCAGCGCACCGAGGGAGATCTTGTGCAGGCCGATGCCAAAGTAATGCATGGCGGCAAAGGTCATGGCCAACACCAGCGGGATGGCCAGCGCCACCACCAGGCCGGTGCGCAGGCCCAGCGAGAAGAAACTCACCAGCAGCACGATGACCAGCGCCTCGGCCAACACCTGGACGAACTCCCCCACGCCGGCCTTCACCGCCGCCGGCTGGTCCGAGACCTTGCGCAGCTCCATACCGGCTGGCAGGTTGTGCGCCAGGCGTTCGAACTCACCTTCCAGGGCCTTGCCCAGTACCAGGATATCGCCGCCGTCTTTCATCGACACCGCCAGGCCAATGGCATCCTCGCCCATGAAGCGCATGCGCGGCGCGGGCGGGTCGTTGAAGCCACGGTGCACCTCGGCCACATCGCCGATGCGGAAGGTGCGGTCACCCACGCGAATAGGGAACTGGCGGATCTGCTCGACGCTGTCGAACCGCCCGCTCACGCGCAGCTGCAGGCGCTCGCTGGGCGTCTCGAAGAAGCCGGCGGTGCTCACCGCGTTCTGCTCTTGCAACGCCTTTTGCACGGCTTCCAGCGGCACGCCCAAGGTGGCCAGCTTGAGGTTGGACAGCTCGATCCAGACTTTCTCGTCCTGCAGGCCGATCAGCTCGACCTTGCCCACGTCCTTGACCCGTTGCAGCTGGATCTGGATACGGTCGGCGTAGTCCTTGAGCACCGCATAGTCGAAGCCCTCGCCAGTCAACGCATAGATATTGCCGAAGGTGGTGCCGAATTCATCGTTGAAGAACGGGCCCTGGATTTCCGGCGGCAAGGTGTGGCGGATGTCCGCGACCTTCTTGCGGATCTGGTACCACAGCTCGGGGATGTCCTCGGAGTGCAACGAGTCGCGGGCCATGAAGGTGACCTGCGATTCGCCGGGGCGGGAGAACGAGACAATCTTCTCGTACTCGCCGGTTTCCATCAGCTTCTTCTCAATACGCTCGGTCACCTGGCGCGACACTTCTTCGGCGGTGGCGCCGGGCCACAGGGTGCGAATGACCATGGCCTTGAAGGTGAACGGCGGATCCTCGCTCTGGCCGAGCTTGGTGTAGGACATGGCGCCAATGGCCGCCAGCAAAATCATCAGGAACAGGACGATCTGGCGGTTGCGCAGCGCCCAGGCAGAAAGGTTGAAACCCATCGGGACTTACTCCTTGGCCGTCAGGTTCACTACACGGTTGCTGCGGTCCACAGGCCGTACCGCCTGGCCCTCGCGCAGTACATGGCCACCGGCGGCGACCACCCAGTCGCCGGGGGCAAGGCCCTCGAGCACCGGTACGCTGTCGCTGCCGTAGGCGCCCAAGCGCACCACTGCCCGCTCCAGGCGGCTGTCCTTGTTCACCCGCCACACGTAGGCCTGGCCGTTTTCCGCCGTCACAGCCGACAGCGGTACCGCCAGCGGGATCTGGCCTTCATGGGCAATGAATACCCGGGCGCTCTGGCCCAGCTCGGCCGGTGTGGCCGCCGTGGCAAAGGCGATACGCGCCGCGAAGGTGCGCGAGCGCGGGTCGGCAGCCGGTGACAGCTCGCGAATGCGCCCCTGGAAACGCTCCTGCGGGTGCGACCACAGCTCCACGCTTACCGGTTGGCCCACGGCAAAGCGGGCGAACTGCTGCTCCGGCAGGCCGATGGCCACTTCCCGCTCGCCATCGGCGGCGAGGGTGAACACGGTCTGCCCGGCGGCGACCACCTGGCCCACTTCAACCTGGCGCTTGGCAATCACCCCGGCCTGTGGTGCACGCAGCACGGCGTACTCGGCCTGGTTGCCGGCCACGTCGAACTCGGCCTTGGCCTGCTTCAAGCGGGCAAGGCCTGCACGGTAGAGGTTTTCGGCATTGTCGTACTGCGAGTGGCTGACCATCTGCCGCTCCAGCAGCTTCTGGTAGCGGTCGCGCTCGGCACGCACCAGCGACAGGTTGGCCTCGGCGGCCGCCATCTGGGCGCGGTTGGCTTCCAATTGCAAGCGCACGTCTTGCGGGTCCAGTTCGGCCAGCGGCTGGTCGGCCTTGACCCGCTGGCCCTCTTCGACCAAGCGCTTGCTGACCTTGCCGCCAATGCGGAAAGCCAGCTCCGGCTCGAAGCGCGCACGCACTTCACCGGGGTAACTGTCGGCAGCGGCTTCGGCCGGCTGCGGCTGCACCACCAGCGCCGGGCGGGGCGCAGCAGGTGGGGCGGCTTCCTGGCCGCACGCCGCCAGAAACAGCACGGCGGCGGCGGGCAAGGCGATGGACAAGGCATGGCGCAACATGATGAATCCTTTCGCGGTGGGCACTTCGAATATTTGTACTGGCGGGTATATTAAGTCAGCCGAGCGATGGCGTGAAGCCAGCGTTACAAAGAAATCCTGGCGCTTTTCCAACCGCTACCCGCTGTTGTTCGGCCCACAGCCAATCAACAACTTGCCCTGTCCCGCCACAGCCCGCAAACCGCGAAACACGCCGCAAACCCCGGCCCCCGTGCGTTTCAGCGCTCGGCACGACCTGTGCAATCACCGGGTACATACCCCTCCTTCATGTACCTGGAGTATTCCGATGACTGCCCTCGAACAACACCTGCCCGTCCCCGCCAACGGCACCGACTACGCCACGCTTGCCGCACGCTTCAGGCCCATCTTCACCCGCATTGCCGATAGCAGCGTGGAGCGCGAGCGCAACCGTACCTTGCCCCATGCACCTATCCAGTGGCTGAAGGAAGCCGGCTTTGGCGCCGTGCGCGTGCCGATCGAGCATGGCGGTGGCGGGGCATCCTTGCCGCAGTTGTTCCAGTTGCTGATCGAGCTGGCCGAAGCCGACTCCAACGTGCCCCAGGCCCTGCGCGGCCATTTCGCCTTCGTCGAAGACCGCCTCAATGCCCACGCCAGCGCACCGCAGGATGTCTGGTTCCAGCGTTTTGTCGCCGGTGATCTGGTGGGTTGTGCCTGGACCGAGATCGGCGCGGTGAAGATTGGCGATGTCATCACCCGCGTTTCGCGCCTGGGTGAGCAGTGGGTAGTCAACGGCACCAAGTACTACAGCACTGGCAGCCTGTTCTCCGACTGGATCGACCTGTTTGCCCGGCGCGAGGACACCGGCGCCGATGTAATCGCTGCCATCCGCACTCAGCAGCCCGGTATCCGCCAGAACGATGATTGGGACGGCTTCGGCCAGCGCACCACCGGCAGCGGTACTTCGGTGTTTGAAAATGCCGTGGTCGAGGAAGAGAACATCATCGATTTCGCCACCCGTTTCAAATACCAGACCGCGTTCTACCAACTGGTGCTGCTGGCGGTGATCACCGGCTCCGGGCGTGCAGCCGTGCGCGACTTCGGCCAGGAAACCAGCAAGCGCACACGGGTATTCAGCCATGGCAACGGCGCTGCCGTCAGCCAGGACCCACAGGTGCTGCAAGTGATCGGCAAGGCCTCGGGCCAGGTGTATGCCGCCGAAGCTGCGACCCTGCGTGCCGCCGAGGCCATCCAGCAGGCCTACCTGGCACGCTTCGCCAATGATTCGGCCGCTGAGCAGCAGGCCAATGTGGTTGCCGAGCTGGAATCGGCCCAGGCGCAAGTGGCCACCATCGATCTGGTACTGCGCGCCACCAGCGACCTGTTCAATGCCTTGGGCGCTTCCACCACCAGCACCAGCCGCCAGCTCGACCGCCACTGGCGCAACGCCCGCACGGCGGCTTCACACAACCCGGTGATCTACAAGGAGCGGATTATCGGCGACTGGCAGGTGAACGGTACCGAACCACCGTATGTATGGCAGATTGGTGGGGGTGCCAAGCAGTCCTGAGTCATCGACTGGGGCTGCTGCGCAGCCCCGGGTATTTCAGACAGGTTCGGCTTGACGGGCAAGGTCGCGGTAGCCAGCGGCCGGGTGGCTGGCCGGCAGCCGTGGGCCGTCGCCGAACAGTTTCTCGCGCAGGGTGCCGGGGCGGTACTCGGTCTTGTAGGCGCCACGTTGCTGCAGCTCGGGCACCAGCAGCTCGACCACATCGCGGAAGGTTTCGTGGGCCAGGGCATAGGTCAGGTTGAAGCCATCGACATCGGTTTCTTCGACCCAGGCCTGCAGTTCATCCGCCACAGTTTGCGCACTGCCGACGATCAGCGGGCCAAAGCCGCCAATGCCGACCCAGTCGGCCAGTTCCTGCACCGTCCACTGCTTGTTCGGGTCGGCGGTGGAAAACGCCTCCACAGCCGATTGGATGGCATTGGTGTGGATATGCTCCAGCACCTGATCGGGCTGGTACTCGCTGAAGTCGATGCCGGTCCAGCCTGAAATCAGCGCCAGGGCGCCTTCGTAGCTGGCGTAGCTTTTCAACTCCTGCCATTTGGCTTGGGCCTTGGCGTCGGTTTCGTCGACTATCACCGTCTGCATGTTGAAGATCAGCACCTTGCGCGGATCGCGCCCTGCCTCGGCGGCCCGGCGACGAATGTCGGCCACGGTCTTTTTCAGGATGACCTTGGAGGGCGCGGCGACGAACACGCACTCGGCGTGGCCCGCGGCGAAGTTTTTACCACGGCTGGACGCCCCTGCCTGATACAGCACGGGAGTGCGTTGCGGGGACGGTTCGCACAGGTGTATGCCCGGAACCTGGAAGTGCTTGCCCTGATGACGGATCTCGTGGACTTTGCGCGGGTCGGTGAACAGGCCGGTCTCGCGGTCGCGCACCACCGCACCGTCCTCCCAGCTGCCCTCGAACAGCTTGTACAGCACCTCCAGGTACTCGTCGGCGTAGTCGTAGCGAGCATCATGGTCGCTCAGCGCCTTCTGTCCCAGGTTGCGTGCACCGCTGTCGAGGTAAGACGTGACGATGTTCCAGCCGATGCGGCCCTTGGTCAGGTGATCCAGGGTCGATAACCGACGGGCGAACGGGTACGGGTGCTCGAAGGTGAGCGAGGCGGTCAGGCCGAAACCAAGGTGCTCGGTCACCAGTGCCATCGGGGTGATCAGGGCCAAGGGGTCGTTCACCGGCACCTGGGCCGCCTGACGGATGGCCGCGTCGCCATTGCCGCCCAGCACATCGTAGATGCCGATCACGTCGGCGATGAACACACCGTCGAACTTGCCGCGTTCCAGCAGCTTGGCCAGGTCGGTCCAGTAGTCCAGGTCCTTGTATTGCCAAGCGCGGTCCTTGGGGTGGCGCCACAGGCCGGGCGACTGATGGCCGACACAGTTCATCTCGAAGGCGTTCAAACGAATTTCACGTGGCATGGGGACTCCTGTTCAATAGGCTCGGCACCCTTGTCAGGCACCCTTGATGCTCTATCAACACGATTCATGCCAACAAAATAATGCTTATAAATCAGTAATTTATTTAAAAACACAACAACCTAGTGCCTGAACGACGACATCACTGTCGATCAACTGTCGGCTGGCGGACAGCAGGCAATGTGACCGGGTTTTAGCCGGATCGCGCTTGACCCGTTAAGATGGTGATTCTTCAACCAGATGCAGACCACAATGTCCAACGACGCACCCATCGGCCCGGGCCGGCCCAAGGACCTGGCCAAGCGCGAGGCGATTCTCGAAGCGGCCAAGACGCTGTTCCTCAGCCTTGGCTACGCCAACACCAGCATGGATGCGGTCGCTGCGGCGGCAGGTGTTTCAAAACTTACCGTGTACAGCCACTTCACCGACAAGCAGACCCTGTTCTGCTCGGCGGTCATGGCCACCTGCCAGATCCAGCTGCCAGACCTGCTGTTCGAGTACCCCGAGGGGGCACCGGTGGACGAAGTGCTGCTGACCATTGCCCGTGGCTTCCAGGCGCTGATCAGCAGTGACGAGGCGGTCAAGCTCAGCCGCCTGATCATGGCCCAGGGCAGCCTGGACCCGAGTTTTGGCGAGTACTTCTACGAAGCCGGACCCAAGCGTGTGCTGGCCGGGATGGAAGCGCTGCTGCGCGGCGCACATGAACGCGGGCTGCTGCGCGTCGACAACCCGTTGCGAGCGGCGGAGCACTTTTTCTGCCTGGTCAAGGGTGCCCCGGATTACCGCTTGCTACTGGGGTGCGCAGCACCACTGGAAGGGGATGAAGCCGAGGCGCATGTGCGCGAGGTGGTAGGGGTGTTCTTGCGGGCATTCAAACCCTGAGGCAGCAGGCTGACTGTACTGAGCCTATCGCTGGCAAGCCGGCCCCCACAGGTAGAACGTAAAGCTGTCAGGCGATGCAATCACTGTAGGAGCGGCCTTGTGTCGCGAAAGGGCCGCAAAGCGGCCCCGGCAATTTTCGCGTGAGCGCCAAAATCCTGGGGCTGCGTTGCAGCCCTTTCGCGACACAAGGCCGCTCCTACAACGACCGCGCTTGCCGGTCAGATTTCAGGAATCAGGCTTTCAGCGCTTTCTTCGGGTAAATGTCATACCGGCTCGACTTGCCTTCCAGGCTATGACTGGGCTTCGGCCCGTCGATGATCGGCGCCTTGCGCGGGCGCTTCACCACCACCCGGTGGCTGGCCAGCGCCAAGGCTGCTTCGAGCAGGGCCGGGGCATCCAGGTCATCACCCACCAACGGCCGGAATACGCGCATTTCTTTTTTCACCAGCGCACTCTTGTCCCGGTGCGGGAACATCGGGTCGAGGTAGATCACCTGTGGTGGCTCGCCTTCCCAGGCGCGCATGCGCTCGATGGCGTTGCCGGTCAGCAGGCGCATGCGCCCGACGATCGCCCCCACTTCTTCATCCGCGCGAGCCCGTGCCAGGCCATCCTCCAGCAGCGCGGCAATCAGCGGCTGGCGTTCGATCAGGGTCATCTGGCAGCCCAGGCTGGCCAGTACGAACGCGTCCTTGCCCAGCCCCGCCGTGGCGTCCAGCACTTGTGGCCGCACGCCTTGGGCAATGCCCACGGCCTTGGCGATCATTTGCCCGTTGCCACCGCCAAACTGGCGCCGGTGCGCGGCCTGGCCTTCAACGAAGTCCACCCGCACCGGCCCAGGCGCCTGGGGCCCCAACTGTTGAATCTGCAAGCCATCAGCGCCAACCTGCACGGCGAAATCAGCGGCCTCGTCGTGCAGCGGCAGCTCCAGGCGCTCAGCCCACGCAGCGGCTTGCGCCGCAAATTCAGCCGACAACGCCTCGACCCGGATACCTGTGCCCTGCTCTTCCATCACATACACCTGAAAATTGAACCCCGCCATTAATGTATCGGCCGTCACAGCCGATACAGGCAATATCCCGCTATTCTGCCAGAGCACAACGCGCGCGACTGCCATGTCAGATACTCTTCCCATCGGCTTGACCTATTTGTCGCCAGTCGGCAACTACAGTCAGCACAACACCCAGGCACTCGGGGGCGTCAGCCACCTGTGGCAGGATTTTTTTGCCCGGGCCATGGCCGAGCAACAGGAAGAGCCGGTAGACAGCGTCAGCCAGTCGTTCGCGCAATACGACCAGGACAGCGGCGAACCCGTCGGCGGTGCGCGTGCGCTGGCCATGATCGACGCCCAGCGCGCCTGCCCGGTGCAAGACACCGTGGTGGCACCACCCGAACCGCTGTTCCTGCCCAAGGCAGAGCTTGAAGCCAAGTTGCTGCCACCGGCCCCCGAGCCGTTCAGCGCCATCGAGCTGATCGAGCAGCAACGCCAGCTGGACATCAACAACAGCTGGCTGCGCCCCGTCGTGATGAACCAGGGCCAACCGCTTGCCGAGCCCGGCCCAGGCCCTGCTCCGCGCTCGCTGTTCCTGCCCATCGCCGAGTTCGAGACCAACCTGCTGGACCCAGCACCCGAGCCGTTCGACCATGCCACCCTGGCCAAGCAGCAGAACGACCTGGAGTTCGACATGCACTGGGCGCGCCCGGTGGTGCTGAACAATGTGCGCGTTCACGCCTGAGGCTAACGGCAGATCTGCCAGCGCCCCATGTCCATGTGATAGTGATTACGGTGCGCGGCGTTGTAGTCCGGGCCAAGCACCGTGCTGAAACTCTTGCAAGCCGCCTGCTGCACCTGACGCAAGAACTCCGCCCTCTGCCCACCCGCCTGCCAGTCACGCGCCAGCACGATGCGCTGACCGTCCTGCAAGCGGAAACCGCTTATATCCAGCGCATTGGCCGTCGCGTGCTGGCTCAAGCGGCCTTGCTTGCGGTGGTAGACATTGCGGCAGGCAAAGCTGCCCAGGTGATCGACTTGCGCCACGGGTTGGCCCAGTAACCGCTGCGCCACCGGTTGCAACCCATGCTTCTCGAACAGCGCATAGGCCACCGCCAACGGGCAACTGGCCAGGAAGCTGCTGCTGAGCCGCGCCTGGCCGCCGTCAATGCGCCAGATATTTTGCAGCAGGCAGTCGGCCGAAGCCTGACTGTCAGCTTGTGCCCGGTAGCGCAGTTGGCTGGTTTCAAGCGCTTGACGGCACAACGCCGGGTCATCGCGCAAGCGCGACAGCTTGTACGGCGTCAGCAGGTTGGGCGGCTGGCGCACGTCCAGCGGCGCCCACGGGTTCCATGCGCCAGGCAAGCGCCAGCCGAGGTGCCAGGCCAGGCCCGCCAATAGCAGCAGGCCGGCCAACAGCGCCAGCACTGCCCTCATCAGCGGCGAAACAGGTCGTTGAGCTGAGCGAACGGCAGTGCCTGCTCACCATAGCCGAACGTGCCCTCATCACGAATTTCCAGCGCGGCCCGGTGCAAGGCCCCGAGTGCAGCACGGGCCAGCGACGAACCAACACTGATACGGCGCACCCCCAGGTCCTGCAACTGGTTCACGCTCAGCGGCACGCCCGCCATGCCCATCAGCACATTCACCGGGCGCGGTGCGACGGCTCGCACCACCGCGCGTACTTCTTCCACCGTGCGCAGGCCGGGGGCGTACAGCACATCGGCGCCGGCCTCGGCATAGGCTTGCAGACGCAGGATGGTGTCGTCCAGGTCCATGCGGCCGTGCAGCAGGTTTTCTGCCCTGGCGCACAAGGTGAACGGGAATGGCAGGCTACGCGCCGCCTGCACAGCGGCGCGCACACGCTCCACGGCCAACCCTAAATCGTAGATGGGCGCATCACTGCGGCCACTGGCATCTTCGATGGAGCCACCGACCAGGCCGACTTCGGCAGCACGCAGGATGGTCTGGGCACAGGTTTCAGGCAAGTCGCCAAAGCCGTTCTCCAGATCGGCGGCCACCGGCAACGCGGTGGCATCGACGATCTCGCCGGCATTGTCCAGGGTATCGTCCAGGCTCAAGGCGCCTTCGGCGTCTGGCCGACCCAGGCTGAAGGCCAGGCCCGCACTGGTGGTGGCCAGCGCTTCGAACCCCAGGCTGGCGAGCAACTTGGCAGAGCCGGCATCCCACGGGTTGGGGATGACGAACGCGCCTTCGCGCGCGTGTAGCGCCTTGAAAGCTTCGGCTCTCAGGGTTTGCACGTCCATGGTTCAACCTCCGGCAGTCAGGGAAAGGTCAGAGTAGCCCCAGTTGTTCGACCTCGGGCGCACGGGGCAATTCCGGCAAAGGTGCAAGGCCCGGCAGGCGTGCCATCAGCCGCTGGTGAAAGCGCTGAGCCAAGGCGGCTGCCAAGCGGTTGTCCGATGTGTGCAGGAAGATGTACGGGTTGCGGCCCTCCTCGATCCAGCCAGCAACCTTGTCTACCCAGGGCGTAAGGAAGGTTTCGTTGGCCTGCAGTTCGGGATGGCCAATGAAGCGCACCTGCGGATGCTGGCTGAAGGCGGCCGGCCGTGGCGGCACCTTGGGCTTCTTGGACTGCGCATGCAGCACGGCAGGGTCGCGGGAGGTGCAACTGAACAGCGCACGCGGGTCAAGGCAGATACGTTCGACGCCACGTTCGTGCAGCAGGCGGTTGAGCAGCCGCTCTTCCTCCCCCTTGGCGAAAAAGGCCTGGTTGCGCACTTCCACCGCCACTGGCACGGCAATTTCATCGAGGAAGTGGCATAGCTCGCCCAGGCGTGCAGGGCCGAACTGAGCCGGAAGCTGCAGCCAGTAGGGCGATACGCGCTGGCCCAGCGGGGCCATCAGCCGGGTGAAATCGAAGGCAGGCTCAAGCTGATCGCGCAGGTCGCCCTCGTGGCTGACGTCCCTTGGAAACTTGGCGGTAAAGCGAAAGTGCGCGGGCATCACCTGCGCCCAGCGGGCAATGGTGCCGGGGGCGGGGCGTGCGTAGAAGGTGGTGTTGCCTTCGACGGCGTTGAACACCTGGCTGTAGAAGCCAAGCATTTCATTGCTGCTGGCGTCGGCAGGGTACAAGTAGTCGCGCCAGGCGTTTTCGCTCCATGACGGGCAACCGAGAAAGTAAGGCAGTGGGGATGGACTCATCCACTAAATGTACAGGTCGAGCCCCAGTACTTCCATGTCCCAGTCGTTAAAACCGGCGGTGCTCAGGTAGCTGGCCAGCGCGGTGGCAGTGCGGCGGTCACGGGCGCGGGGGAAGACCATGTCCTGCTGGCGGGCTGGCAGGCCACCGCTGCGGCGGCGGGCGGTGGCTTCCTGCGGGGCGGTTTCGGCCTCCTCGACCACCTCGGCATCGTCGATGGCCTCGTCACGCACCGCTGCCTTGCGCGGGGCGCGCTTGACCGGATAGGACTGCGAGGAGAAACCGTCGATACGCATGGCATGAGCACTCAGGACCAATGATGGCAATTTAGCAGCATCAGAGTTCCGTCGCTAATGCTTGAGTGATAACTGGACCACAGATCGCACAAAAGGTTTTAGCGTGTTCGGCGATAACCGACGAACAGCACTCAGTGCTTCTTGGGCGTAGCTACATTATCGCGCAGATACACCGGTTGCGCCTGCTCGGCGACGATTGCCTCGCCACGTGCCCAGGCAAAGGTAGCCAGGCTGAGCACGTCCAGGGCATTGGGCAACGCGCCAGGGTTGCTGGCCGCCACCTGCACCGCCAGCCGCTCTGCGTAGCCCCACCCGGTGCCGGCACCGAACCACTCGCCATTGCTGCCCGCCGGCAGAGCCACCTGCTCAGGCGGCAATACCGCCTCACGGCCGACCAGGCGCATTTCGCCCGCCGTAGCCTGGTAGCAGCCCCAGTACACTTCATCCATGCGCGCATCAATGGCAGCCGCCACCTGCTGCACGCCCTGCTCGCGCAACGCACCCTGGGCCAGTGCGGCCAGGTTGGACACCGGCAGCACCGGGCGCTCGAGGGCAAAGGCCAGGCCCTGGACCACGCCGATGGCGATGCGCACACCGGTGAACGCACCTGGGCCACGGCCAAAGGCAATGGCATCCAACGCATTCAGTGCCACGCCAGATTCGGCCAGCAGTTGCTTGATCATCGGCAGCAGCTTCTGGGCATGCATGCGCGGGATCACCTCGTAATGGCTGGTTACCTTGCCGTCATGCAGCAGCGCGACGGAACAGGCTTCGGTGGCGGTATCCAGGGCCAGCAGGGTGGTCATCGAACGGGTATCCAGGTGCGAATGAAAAGAGC
>Ga0207655_1002039_pt1 | contig 17079 bp, 13 predicted proteins | sample KBSM44metaG_FD_184398 | JGI IMG/M metagenome (GOLD analysis project Ga0207655, IMG submission 184398) | Miscanthus rhizosphere microbial communities from Kellogg Biological Station, Michigan, USA - KBS M4-4 metaG (SPAdes) (version 2) | ecosystem: Host-associated > Plants > Roots > Rhizosphere >...
TACGGCGTACCGGTTGAAGAAATCGTCGAAGGCATCAAGTACGGCGTGCGCAAGGTCAACATCGACACCGACCTGCGCCTGGCATCCACCGGCGCCATGCGTCGCCTGATGGCCACCAACCCAAGCGAATTCGACCCGCGTAAGTTCTTCGGCGCCACCGTAACCGCGATGCGTGATGTGTGTATCGCACGGTATGAAGCGTTTGGTACTGCTGGTAATGCTTCGAAGATCAAGCCGATCTCGTTGGAAGCGATGTACCAGCGGTATTTGAAGGGTGAGTTAAACGCTAAGGTGAATTGAGCCTTAGACGTTTAAAAAGAAGCCCGCAGTGATGCGGGCTTTTTTGTGCCTGCCTTTGTAGGAGCTGGCTTGCCGGCGATCGTGGGCTACCACTCAACATATCTGTGACTGACACGCCGCAATCGCCGGCAAGCCGGCTCCTACGGGTATTGAGGCCGCTTTCACTCGTGATCAATATCCAACTTAGCAAACGTCACCCTTGCCCCCTCCTTGCTGTTCCCGCTGTTGTCCTGCACATACACCCCCGCCTTGAAATACAACGGCTTCGCGCCCCACGCCGCGCCGATGCGTTCGTTCCATTCCCCGTCGGCGGCATACACGCTTAACAGTCCGGCTTTGTTCAAGTTGATGACGTAAGTGAAGCTTTTCTCCAGCGGCACATTCGACGCCACGATGATCACCCGCCCTTCATCCTCATCCGGGCGCATGCGCACTTTGGCGACGATGTTGCCGGTCTGGGTCTTTTCCTTGAACTGGTACTCCAATTTGATCAGCGGCTTCTGGCTGTCATAGGCATGAATCTGCCCTATCACGACCTTGCCGGTGGAGGGCACTTGATTGACCGCCAAGGTGGCGCGCAGGAAGTTGTCGGCATCCGGGTAGGTCCAGTTGCGCAGGCGCCCATCGGCGTAGGTCTCGCGCAGTTCGCTGCGCGGGTAGATGGCGTTTTCGGTGCGGCTGCCGGTCACCGGGGTCCAGAATTGCACGTTGCTGCCTTCGGCCTGGAAATATTGGTCCTTGAAGCCGCCGAGCAGTTTCGGGGTGTCGATGGTCGCGGGTGGCGAGCCGACCGGAATGCTCAGGTTCCAGGTAGAGAGGTCGATCATGGCGTTGGCCTTTTACAGAGGGTGAAAGCTTTAGCCCGGGGGCTCACAGGTTCTTTATAGGCGCTGGCGGCTCACTTGTTAAACGGCTGATGGCGATTTATTGGCGTCAAGGGAATGCCAAAAAGCCATGTTTCCCGTGAATCGGGGCCTGCAGGGGTTGACCGTTAGTCGGCTTCCTGAGCTTTGGGTCAATGATGGCACCCGCGTCACTTCTGATTTTCGGGAACCGGGGCTAGAGTGAGGCCTCAGCGTTTGTCCGGGTTTTCTCTCAGAAATGACCGGAAGCACCCCAAGGAAGAGACGTAGCATGGATGGCGCCCCACACCACGGCGATGGCAGTTCGGTTCTTCTGGTGGTCGACGACTACCCGGAAAACCTGATCAGCATGCGCGCGCTGTTGCACCGCGATGACTGGCAGGTCGTCACCGCCAGCTCCGGTGTGGAGGCCTTGGAGCTGTTGCTGGCGCACGAAGTCGACCTGGTATTGCTCGATGTGATGATGCCTGGCATGGACGGCTTTGAAGTCGCACGGTTGATGCGCGGCAGCCAACGCACCCGCATGACGCCGATCATTTTCCTCAGTGCCCATGCGCAATCCCCATCTGCGGTGCTGGAAGGTTATGCCAGTGGCGCCATCGACTACCTGCTCAAACCCTTCGACCCCAATATTCTCAAGCCCAAGGTCCAGGCGTTGCTGGAGCACCAGCGCAACCGCCGTGCGTTGCAGCGCCTGAGCCATGACCTGGAGTCCGCCCGCGCCTTTAATGCCTCGGTGTTGGACAACGCTGCCGAAGGCATCCTGGTGGTGAGTGAAGAGGGCGTGATCGAGTACGCCAACCCGGCCATTTCGCGCCTGCTCAACGCGACGCTCCAGGAGCTGCAAGGTCGGGAGTTCCTGGGTTTCCTGCAAAAACCCCATGTGCCCGTGTGGCTGGAGTCGCAGATGATGGCCGGGTATCGCAAGGGCGAGACCTGGCGCCTGCACGACGCCATTTTGCGAACCGATCGCGGCCAGCAGGTGCCGGTGGCCATGTCCTGTGCATCGCTGCCGGCCGAGCGCAAGGCGATGGTGGTGACGGTGCTGGACATGTCCGAGGTGCGCCACCTGCACCAGCAACTGGAGTTCCAGGCGGTCACCGACCCGCTGACCGGGCTGTTGAACCGGCGGGGGTTCTACCAGGCGGTGGAAAACACCTTGCTGCGCAACGAACGGAGCGAACAGTCCCTGGTCTTGCTGTACCTGGACCTGGATGGCTTCAAGCGGGTCAATGATTCGCTGGGCCATGACGCCGGTGACCGGGTGCTGCGCTGGGTGTCGGAGCAGTTGCAAAGCTGCCTGCGCTCCTATGATGTGCTTGGGCGCATGGGCGGTGATGAATTCACTGCGTTGCTGGAGCTGGAGTTTCCCGAGCAGGCAGCCAAGATTGCGGAAAAACTGATCGAACGGGTGTCGGTGTGCCAGCAGGTCGAGGGGCTGTATGTGATGCTCGGGGTCAGCATTGGCATCGCGACGTTCCCCGACTGCGGCTCGGACCTGAACGGCTTGCTGCGGGCCGCTGACATCGCCATGTACGAGGCCAAGCGGGCGGGGCGTCAGCAATATCGCTATTACGATCAGGAAATGAACGGCCGCGCCCGCTCGCGCCTGATGCTTGAAGACAGTGTGCGCACGGCCATCCAGAACAAGGACTTCACCCTGGTCTACCAGCCTCAGGTGGCCCTGGCCGATGGGCGGTTGCGCGGCGTCGAGGCGCTGTTGCGCTGGCAGCACCCCAGCGTCGGCGATGTGCCGCCCGGGTTGTTCCTGCCGTTGCTGGAAGAGGCGCGCCTGATCAGCCAGCTCAGTGCGTGGATCTACCAGCAGGTCGCGGCCCAGCGCCAGGCCTGGCAAGCCAGCTTCGACAGCGAGCTGGTGCTGAGCGTGAGCCTGAGCAGCAGCCAGTTCAACATGCCCAACCTGGCCAACCAGCTGCAGCAGGTGCTCGAACGACATGGGCTGCAGGGGCGGCAGTTGGAGGTGGAAATCAGTGAAGACAGCTTGATGAGCAACCTTGAAGAGTCGACCAAGCAACTGCGGCTGCTGCGCCAGATCGGCGTGCGGACCGCCCTGGATGACTTCGGTTGCGGCCATTGTTCATTGGCCCATTTGCGCGACCTGGAGTTCGATACCCTCAAGCTGGACCCGCGCCTGGTGGCGCGCCTGCCGGCCTCGGCGCGGGATGCGGCGTTGGCGCGCAGCATTATTGAGCTGTGTGGGCATTTTGATGTGCTGGTGGTGGCCGAGGGGGTCGAGACGCTGGAGCAATCCCAGTGGCTCAAGGCCAACGGTTGCCCGTTTATCCAGGGGCCGTTGGCCGCGCAGCCGCTGATGGCAGAGGAAGTGGCGGGCTGGTCGTCCCCGCGCCTGCGCTGAATTCGCTACACTGGCGCCCATTCCAACCCTGTTGCAGACCCCATGACCGTCCTGAAATACCTCCAGGCCTATCCCGCCGCGCTCCAGGAGCAGGTGCGCCAGCTGATCGCCAAGGACCAGTTGGGCGACTACCTGGAAAAGCGCTACCCCGAACGCCACGCCGTACAGAGTGACAAGGCCCTGTACACCTATGCCCTGGCCTTGAAGCAGGAACACCTGCGCAACGCGCCGGCCATCGACAAGGTGCTGTTCGACAACCGCCTGGACCTGACCCACCGCGCCCTCGGCCTGCACACCACGATTTCACGGGTACAGGGCGGCAATCTCAAAGCCAAGAAAGAGATTCGCATCGCCTCGTTGTTCAAGGAGGCGGCGCCGGAGTTTTTGCGCATGATCGTGGTGCACGAACTGGCGCACTTCAAGGAATCGGACCACAACAAGGCGTTCTACAAACTCTGCGACTACATGATGCCGGGCTACCATCAGGTGGAATTCGACCTGCGGGTGTACCTCACGTATCGCGACCTGCAGGGCAAACCCTGACCGCACAAGGCGACCACCATGGATGTGAGCAAGACCAAGAGCAGCTTCTACCGCCGCCTGTACGTGGCCTACCTGATCGACAGCGGGCTGGCCAGCAGCGTGCCCGCGCTGACCGACGTGACCGGCATGCCCCGGCGCACGGCGCAGGACACGATAGCGGCGTTGGCCGACCTGGATATCGTGTGTGAGTTTGAACAGGAAGACGGCGCCCGCAACCATGCGGGGCACTATCGGATTCGCAGCTGGGGGGCGATTGACCGGGGGTGGATTGAGGCGAATCTGGCGTCGGTGAAGCAGGTGTTGGGGTATCCCTGAAGCCCGACGGTGACCACACCGCCGCCATCGCAGGCAAGCCAGCTCCCACCCTTAGATGGGTGAACACAGTCCAGATGGGGGAGCCCCCACTTTTTGGTGTGTGAACACAGTCCAGATAGGGGAGCCCCACCTTTTGATGTGTGAACACTATCCAAATGTGGGAGCTGGCTTGCCTGCGAAGAGGCCCTCAGTCGCGCCGCATACCAATGTGTGGAATATCATCCTCAAGGTATTCCTCACCCGCCACCACAAACCCATACCGCCCGTAATACCCCTGCAAATGCGCCTGGGCTGACAGGAAAATCGGCGTCTCGGGCCAGATATCCTCAATGCGCTTGAGTGTTTCTTCCATCATCCGATGCCCCAGCCCTGTGCCACGCGCCACGGGCGCCACAATCACCCGCCCGATCACCACGTCACCGCCCTGGGACTCCGGGTCCAGCAAGCGCAGGTAAGCCACCAGCTTGTCGTCCTGCCATGCCATCAGGTGGTGGGTGTCGCCCGAGAGGTCTTGCCCGTCGAGGTCCTGGTAAACGCATTTCTGCTCGACGACGAAAACCTCATTGCGCAGGCGCAGGATGGCGTACAGCTGGTCCTTGCCCAGGTCATCGTGGTGTTTGCAGACCCATTCGACTGTCATGGTGTGCTCTCTTATCAAGTGTCTGTGCCGATAGTAAGCGTGGCGAGCGGCGCTGTCTAAATCTGGCTTTTTTGTGAATAGCGTCAATTTGCCATCATTCTGTGCATTCGCCGCTGACTTCTTTGTGTAATCTGCAATGCAGTCTCATTGATGAGCTACTGTTAGAACCTCAGGTTGAGCCTGAGCTCAGGCCAACGCCTGCCCGCCAAGGACTTTGAGCATGCCGCGATTTTCTCGTGCCGTTGCTTTGATTGGAATGTTGCTGCTGGCAACACCGGTGCTTGCACAGCGTCTGCGCCTGGTAGCGGATGCCTGGCCTCCCTTTACCGATGCCACCTTGATCAATGGCGGCCTGGCCACCGACATCGTGACCACGGCCCTGGCCCGTGCCGGGTATGCCAGTGACTTCGAACAGGTGCCCTGGGCCCGCGCGCTGATGGGTGTGGGGGACGGACGCTACGACGTGCTGGTCAATGCCTGGTACGACGATGCCCGCACCCAGCTGGGGCAGTTTTCCGGCGAATACCTGCTCAACCGCGTGCGTTTCATCAAGCGCCGCGACGACCCTATCGACTACCAGAATCTGGAGCAACTGCACGACGAATCGATTGCCGTGGTGCGCGGTTATGCCTACTCGCCAGCGTTCGACCAGGACACCCAATTGCAAAAAGTACCGGTGCATAACTTCGCCATGGCCGTGCGCATGCTGGCGGCGCAGCGTGTGCGGCTGACGGTGGAAGATGAGTACGTGGCCCGTTACTACCTGGCGCGGGAGTCACCGCGCGTGCGCAATGCGGTGGAGTTCGTGCCCAAGCCCTTGACTGAAAACAGCCTGCATATCCTGGTGAGCCTGAAGAACCCGCAGCATGAGCAGATCGTGGCCAGCTTCGACCGGGAAATTGCCAAGATGAAGGTCGATGGCAGTTATGAGCGGTTGATGAAGGAACATGGGATGTAGGGCCCTTAGGGCCTCTTCGCGAGCAAGCCCGCTCCCACATTGAACCGCGTACATTATTTGGAATGCGGTCGAATGTGGGAGCGGGCTTGCTCGCGAAAGCGATCTAAGCCTCGCTGGTATCCTTGATCAAATGCGCCGCCAACGTGCGCAACGGCCCCAACTGCCGACAGATCAGCGCCAACTGCGTCTGCACCAACCGCTGCCCTTCATCGATCTCATCGGGCATCTGCTCAAGGTCCGCCGCCAAGGCTTCCTCCGCATCACTCTGAATCGCAATCGGCTGTTTGTTCGCCAGCCCAGTGGCGATCTCATCAATACTCGCCGCCAATGAGTTGCCCGCGCCGTCGATCAAATGCTCGCGCACTTCGGCCGGCAATTGGGTTTCCCGGTGTGCGCCCAAGCCTGACAAATAACTCAGCAAGGTGTGCGACAACACCAGGAAGCGGAAGCCCACGTCGGCCTCCTTCCGGAAATGCCCCGGCTCCATCAGCATGTTGGCCAGGGTGGTCGACAGCGCGGCATCGGCGTTGTGTGCGTTACGGCGGGCCAGGCGATAGGCCAGGTCGTCGCTCTTGCCGGCCGCATATTGCTGCATGATTTGCCGCAGGTAGATGCTGTTGCACGTCAGGGTATTGGCCAGCACCTTGTTCAAGCGACGGCCCTGCCAGTCCGGCAGGAACAGGAACACTGCCAGGCCGGCAATCAGGCTGCCCAGCAAGGTATCGAACAGCCGTGGCAGGAACAGCCCGTAGCCATCACCCACCTGGTTGAAGCAGAACAGCACCATCAAGGTGATCGCCGCCGTGGCCAGGGTGTAGCGGGTGGTACGGTTGATAAAGAACACCAGGCCTGCGGCGATGGCGAACAGCGATTGCACCAGCGGGCTTGGGAACAGGTCGAACAGCGCCCAGGCCACGGTCAGGCCGATGGCGGTGCCGACGATCCGCTGGCCAAGCTTGCGCCGGGTGGCGCCGTAGTTGGGCTGGCACACGAACAGGGTGGTGAGGATGATCCAGTAGCCTTGGGACGGGTGGATCAAATGCACCATGCCGTAGCCGACACTCAGCGCCAGCGGCAGGCGCAGCGCATGGCGGAACAGCAGCGAAGTTGGTGTGAGCTGGGTGCGCAGGCGCGTCCACATTTCCTTGAGGTTGCGCGGCGCACGGTCGAGCAGGCTGCTGTCGGTGGCGTCGGCCAGGGAATCGGGGTTGCTCGCGTCGCCCAGCAGGCGGTCGAGGGTGGACAGGTTGGCGGCCAGTGCGCGCAAGGAACGCAGCAGGCCGCGCCAGGCCGGGTTGCTCTGGATGCGCAGGTGTTCCAGGGAGGCGTTCAGGTCGCCCAGGGCTTCGGCAAAACTGTCGTCATAGATGAACGGCTGGCGCAGCTGGATCGACTCGGCCAGGGTCTGGCAGGCCTTGCCTTGCTGGCGCAGCAGGCGCTGGCAGCGGAACAGCACATCGCTGTGGAAGAAGGCTTCGGCCAGGGCGTTGTAGGGGTAGTGCGAGGAACTGGCGCGCTCGTGGATGTCCTGGGCCAGGAAGTACAGCTTCAGGTAGCGGCTGACCTTCGAGCCTGGGCGACCATTGCCCACGCGGTGCAGAATGATTTCCTTCGCCGCATTCAGTGCTGCGACCACACGGCCGTTTTGCTGGGCCAGTTCCAGGCGGCGTGCTTCCACGTCCAACTGGCGGATCGGCTCGAACAACGACGACTTGAGCTTGAGGTAGCGCCCCAGCTCGCGGAACAACCGCGCCAGGCTCTGTTGCACCGGCTGGTTGGAAAACAGCGCCTGCCACAACACCGACAGCACGCCGTACCAGGCGGCGCCGGCCACCAGCAGCAAGGGCTCGTGCCAGAAGTCGGTCACGGCGCCGCCACGCTGGTCCACACCGATCATGGTGTACACCGACAGGATCAGCGTCGCCGAGGCAATCGCGCCGTAGCGTTCGCCCAAGGCGCCAAGCATGGTCAGGCAGAAGCTGGCCAGGGCCAGGGCGATCGCGAAGATCCAGGGGTAGGGAAACAGCAGCTCCACCGACAGCGCGGCGATGCTGAAACACACCAGCGTCACCGCCAGGGCGTTGAGGCGGCCTTGCCAGCTGTCATCGGTCTCGGCCAGGGCGCTGGCGATAATCCCCAGGAACAGCGGGATCAGCAGTGTCATTTCATCCTGATACCAGCACAGCGCCATGCTGCCGGTGAGGGCGATGAATACCCGAACGCTGTAACTGAATTTATCCAGCGCCCACAGGCGCCGCATGGACTGCTTGAACGAGGTCGATGACATGAAGTCTGGAGTCTTCCGGGACGATGCCGCTAAATTGAGCCAGTAATGACGCCACGGCAAGCGCGGCGATCACATCTAACAGCAAAATTTATTGCACCCCTGCACCTGAATGTGGAATGCAGCCAATGTGGGAGCGGGCTTGCTCGCGAAGGCGGCGTGTCAGTCGGCACATGTATGACTGATCCACCGCCTTCGCGAGTAAGCCCGCTCCCACATTTTTACGGTGTTGATTCAGACAAATTGCGCCGCTGCATAGCCCGAAGCCCACGCCCACTGGAAGTTGAACCCGCCCAGGTGACCGGTCACATCCAGCACTTCGCCGATAAAATACAGGCCCGGGCTTTTCAGCGATTCCATGGTCTTGGACGACACTTCCCGCGTGTCCACGCCGCCTAGCGTGACTTCCGCCGTGCGATAACCCTCGGTGCCCGCAGGCACCAACTGCCAGCTGCCGAGTTTTTGCGCGATGTCCGCGATTTCGGCGTGGGTGTACTGTTTCATCGGCTTGGAGGCGAACCAGGTTTCGGCCAGCAGGTTGGCCATCTTTTTGGTGAAGATCTCGCCCAGCAGGGTTTTCAGCTCACTGTTTGGGCGCTCGACCTGTTGCTGTTGCAGCCAGGTGTGGGCGTCGTGGTCGGGCAGCAGGTTGATCTCGACCGTATCGCCGCTTTCCCAATACGAGGAAATCTGCAAAATCGCCGGCCCGCTCAGGCCGCGGTGGGTAAACAGGAGGTTCTCGCGAAAGCTCTGGCCGTTGCAGCTCACCAGGCAATCCACCGAAGTGCCAGACAGCTCGCCACACAATTCCTTGAGTTGGTCGGTGATGGTGAACGGTACCAACCCGGCGCGGGTCGGCAGCAGTTCATGGCCAAACTGTTTGGCCACCTGATAACCAAATCCGGTGGCGCCCAGGGTGGGAATCGACAGGCCGCCGGTGGCGATCACCAGGGATTCGCAGCGCAACTCGCCCAAGGTGGTCTGCAACTGATAGCCGCCGTCGACCTTGGCAATTTCCTGGATCGAGGTGTCCAGGTGCAGGTCCACGCCGACCTGGATGCACTCGTCGAGCAGCATGCCGAGGATGTCACTGGACTTGTTGTCACAGAACAGCTGGCCGAGCTTCTTCTCGTGGTACGGCACGCCGTGCTTGGCCACCAGCCCGATGAAGTCCCACTGGGTATAGCGGGCCAGGGCGGATTTGCAGAAGTGCGCGTTCTGCGACAGGAAGTTGGCCGGCTCGGTGTACATATTGGTGAAGTTGCAGCGGCCACCGCCGGACATCAGGATCTTCTTGCCGGCCTTGTTCGCATGGTCGATCAGGATCACCTTGCGCCCACGCCCGGCAGCGGTCAGCGCGCACATCAAGCCTGCGGCGCCGGCGCCAATGATCACAACTTCGGTCGAGCGCACAGCAATGTCCTCACAAAAACTTAATATGAAATGTAATCAAATGTGGGAGCTGGCTTGCCTGCGATAGCGCCGGTGAATTCACCATCGCTATCGCAGGCAAGCCAGCTCCCACATTGATTCGGTTCCCACAGTAAATAGGTGGGATTCTTACAGGATCCGCACGCGCAACGAACGGCCCTTGATCTTGCCGTCGTTCAAGCGCTGCAACGCCTGCTTGGCGATCCCGCGTTCCACGGCCACGAACGCCTGGAAATCAAAGATCGCGATCTTGCCCACCTGGGCACCCGGAATCCCGGCTTCACCGGTCAGTGCACCCAGGATGTCACCCGGGCGAACCTTGTCTTTACGGCCAGCCGCGATGCACAGGGTGCTCATCTGTGGCAGCAACGGACCACCACTTTGCGGTTTGAGGTTGTCCAGTTGGTCCCAGTTCAGCGGGGTTTTCTGCAACTGCTCGATGGCCTGGGCGCGATGCGCTTCGGACGGCGCCACCAGGCTGATGGCGATGCCGGTCTCACCGGCGCGGCCCGTACGGCCCACGCGGTGGATGTGGATTTCCGAGTCGCGGGCCAGTTCGACGTTGATCACCATGTCCAGCGAGTCGATGTCCAAGCCGCGTGCGGCGACGTCGGTAGCAACCAATACCGAGGTGCTGCGGTTGGCGAACATCGCCAGCACCTGGTCGCGGTCGCGCTGTTCCAGGTCGCCGTGCAGGCCAACGGCGGAAATACCCTTGGCCGTCAGGTGATCCACGGTTTCCTGCACTTGTTGCTTGGTAAAGCAGAACGCCACGCAGGAGGCCGGGCGGAAGTGCGCCAGTACCTTGGTCACGGCGTCCATGCGCTCTTCCGGCGAGATCTCGTAGAAACGCTGCTCGATCTGGTCATCGGAGTGGAACGCTTCGGCCTTCACCTGTTGCGGCGCGCGCATGAACTTTGAGGCCAATTGCTTGATGCTCACCGGGTAGGTGGCCGAAAACAGCAGGGTCTGGCGGCGTGGCGGGGTCTTGCTGATGATGTCTTCGATGGCGTCGTAGAAACCCATGTCGAGCATGCGGTCGGCTTCGTCGAGGATCAGCGTGTTCAAGCCGTCCAGTACCAGCGAGCCCTTGCGCAGGTGCTGTTGGATGCGGCCCGGGGTGCCGACGATGACGTGGGCGCCGTGTTCCAGGGAGGCGATCTGTGGGCCGAGGGACACGCCGCCGCACAGGGTCAGTACCTTGATGTTGTCTTCGGCACGGGCCAGGCGGCGGATTTCCTTGGCAACCTGGTCGGCCAGCTCACGGGTCGGGCACATCACCAGGGCCTGGCAGCCGAAGTAGCGCGGGTTGATCGGGTTCAGCAGGCCGATGCCGAAGGCGGCGGTCTTGCCGCTGCCGGTCTTGGCCTGGGCGATCAGGTCCAGCCCCTTGAGGATCACCGGCAAGCTTTGCGCCTGGATCTGCGTCATCTCGACATAACCCAGCGAGTCGAGGTTAGCCAGCATGGCGGCGGACAGGGGCAAAGTATTAAAAGCGGTGGCGATGGTAGTCACGGGACTGGCTCTGCAAAACAAAATGTCGCGCAGTGTACCAGTCTCAACGGAATTTCCCCGCAAGTTCTAGACGAGAAGCCTGTTAATGCTCGATGTCGTGCTCGCGGCTGACCACGCGTTTGCCATCGGTGGGCGACAGTTGCAGGAAGATCGCCGCCGCCAGCATTGCCATGATGCCCACGGTGAGGAAGGTCAATTGGAACGCGCCGAGCACGCTTTCCACGCCATCGTTGCCAGCCTCGGCAGTAAAACCGCCGAGCAGCGCACCGGCGCAGGCCACGCCGAGGCTCAGGGACAATTGCGCCACCACCGACAGCAAGCTGTTGCCGCTGCTGGCCTGGGCGTCGTCCAGGTCGATCAGGGTGACGGTGTTCATCGCCGTGAATTGCAGGGAGTTGATCGCCCCCAGGATCGCCAGCATGCAGAGCAGCAGCGGGTAAGGCGTGTGCTCGCTGACCAGGCCCATGCTGGCCAGCATGATGCCGAGGAACAAGGTGTTGCCGGTCAGCACGATGCGGTAGCCGAGCCGCTCGATCAGGGTGCGGGCGATGGACTTGGCGAACATCGCCGCCGCCGCCAGGGGCAGCATGCTCATGCCCGCTTCCGACGGCGAGTAGCCCAGCGCCACTTGCAGCAGCAACGGCACCAGGAACGGCAGGGCGCCGCTGCCCAGCCGCGCGAACAGGTTGCCGAGGATGCCCACGGCAAAGGTGCGGGTCTTGAACAGCACCGGTGAGAACAACGGGTTATCGATATGCCCGGCTCGCAACCAATAGGCCGCCAGGCACGCCAGCCCGCCGAACAGCAGCAACATCACCCGCAGGTGCGGCAGGTGCAGTTCGCCCAGGCCTTCCATGGCGATGGTGATCAGCACCATCGCTGCGCCGAACAGCAGGAAGCCCACGCTATCAAAACGCGTGCGTTCGCTGCCGCGCAGGTCGGGGATCAGTTTCCACACGGCGTAGCAACCGACCATGCCCACCGGCAGGTTGATCAGGAAGATCCAGTGCCAGGTCAGGTATTGCACCATCCAGCCGCCCATGGTCGGGCCGAGCAATGGGCCGAGCAGGCCGGGGATGGTAATGAAGCCCATGATCCGCACGAGCTCGGAACGGGGGTAGGCACGCAGCACCACGAGCCTGCCGACCGGCAGCATCAAGGCACCGCCCAAGCCCTGGATGACCCGCGCACCCACCAGCATGGTCAGGCTGCTGGACAGTGCGCACAGCAGCGAGCCAAGGGTGAACAGCATGATGGCGCCAAAGAAGATCTTCTTGGTGCCGAAACGGTCGGCGACCCAGCCTGAGGCCGGGATCAGCAAGGCGACGGTGAGCATGTAGGCGATCACCACGCCTTGCATGCGCAGCGGGTTTTCCGCGAGGTCCCGGGCCATGGCCGGCAGTGCCGTGTTGAGGATCGTCCCGTCCAGCGACTGCATGAAGAAGGCAATCGCGACCACCCAGGGTAGCCAGCGGGCGGTCTTGGCATCGAGCGGGACGCGATTCGGCATGGAAAACCCTTTTGTTAGCAGGCTATGTGTCGGCGATTATGCGCCATCCGTCGCTCCTTTTCCCACTGGCGGTTCGTCTATATCTGACAACGCGGCGTCCTTGCCTACCAAGAAGTCCAACAGCGCACGGTGCACCGCCAAGGCGGACTCGCGGGACTCCAGGTCGAGCAAATGGCCGGTGTACTCGGCCACGGCAAAACTGCTGCGCCCTACGTATTGCTTGAACAACTGCGCCTCGGCGGCCGGGGTGTATTCGTCCAGCGTGCCGTTGAGGAAATGCACCGGCGTTTCAATCTGCTTGAGGGCCGGCAGGTAGTTGCCATCACCCAAGGCCAGCACCTGGTGGATATGAAAGCGCGCCTGACGGTACTCCGTGGTGGCCATGCTCGACAGGTGGCGATGGTTGTTGCGCTTGAGCCGGGGTGACAGGTATTTGCCGACGGTCTCGTTGAGCAAATGACCAACGGCTGACTTGTCATCGGCCTCGATCAGCACGCGCACACGCTCCACGTAGTCGAGCATGGCCTTATTGAGGTTGGGCGCCAGGGCCATCACCACCGAGCTTTCGATGGAGGGCGGGTTGTGGGCCAGGGTCAGCAGCGTGGAGATGCCGCCCCAGGAGGCCGACACCAGGTGGTTGACCTCAAAGCGCTCCACCAGGGCGCGGAGCATTTGCACCTCGTCGTCCTTGGTCACCAGGTCGAGGTCGGTGTTGTATTCGCGCGAGTAGCCCGAAAAGGGCAGGTCGAACAGCAACACGTTGAAGTGTTCCGCCAGGCATTTGCTGGTGCGCGCAAACGAGCGGGTGGTGGACAGCGCGCCGTTGACCATCAGCACGGTTTTCTTTTGCGGGTCGTTACCCAGTTGCTCTATGTGAACGTTGTAGTGCTTGAACAGCCTTTCAATGACAAAACTTCCATGGTTCATGTCAACGCTCCAGCTTGCCCTTTCCCGGGCAAGGTCGTGCATCACTTGGTCTCAAGTGGTTTAAGGGCGGCGGGGTTGGAATTATTGTTACCGCACGGACGTGGCTAGGTGCCACTAACCGTTATAACGGGGAATCTGGAGGGGAACAACAGGCCGAATGGCCAAAGTATGGAGAAGGGAAGCGTCGTCGCCGTGACGGTAATTCCCCTGTAGGAGCCGGCTTGCCGGCGATGGCGTCCTTAAGCGTGGTGCTTGGCTTACGGGCCCAATCGCCGGCAAGCCGGCTCCTACAAGGGGTGGGTTACAGGGTTAGGGTCAGGCGTTTGACCAGGGCGCCCGGTAGCAGATTGGACGCGGTGTTGCGCTGGCCGTAGGTGCTGGCCGACAACAGCAGTTCCCGATCAGCGGTCAGGGCTTCGAGTTGCGAGCCGAGCAGGCTGTACACGCTGTCATCAAAACGCATGGTGCTGACCGGCGCCTTTATCTCGCCGTCTTCCACCCAGAACGTGGCGAAACGCGTCATGCCGGTCAGGCGGGCGGCGGGCAGGTCGGAGTAGTTCAGGTACCACAGGTTGCTGATGTACAACCCGGTGCCCAACTGCTTGAGGATATCGGCCTGGGCCAAGTCGCCTGCCGCCATCTGCAAGGCGCTGGGGGATTCATCGCTGCTGGCGCCGTTAGTGCTCAAGCCATATTCGGCAGCACTGCGCGAATTGATTAACTGGCCTTGCGCCTTGCCCGCATTGATCAGCGTGACATCGCCACGCGGGTAGCCTTCGGTGGAAAACGCCTGGCTCAGGGAACCACTGATCTGTTCATCCACCGTCACCAGCGGGCTCAGGGATTGCTCGCCGGCGTACAGCTTCTGCAACGAACTGCCTTTGCTGGCGATGGCCTGGGCAGAAAAACCACCCCAGGTGATGATGCTGATGATTTCTTCAATCGCCGCCGGGGCCAGGTAGGCGCGGTATTGCCCGGGTGCGAGGGTGTGCAGCGGTCGGCCAAGGAACTCAAGTCTCTCGCGGGCCTGCTGGAAGCGTTCGGCGAACTCGGCGCTGTCCCAGGTGTGCCCGGCGTAGCTGGCTTTTACCGCTTCGCCATTGGCGTGGAACAGGCTGAAATCAAAGTTGAAGCTATTGGCGCGATGCCAGCCGAACGCACCGTCGGAGCTGGCGAAGCCACGGCTGATGGGGCCAGCGGCGTAGAACCCGACCAGGTCAACACCTTCAGCAGCCTGGCTGATTTCCTCCAACACCCGGGCCAGGTCAGGCAGCGGTCGCGTTTGTTCGTTGTTACTTTGCCAGGCGTTGTGATTGAGCAGCAGGTACGGGTCCTCTGGCAGCAGCGGCAGCGTTTCGCGCAGCTGTTGCAGGCCATCGGCGAGGCGCTGACGGTCCAGCTCCGGCTCGCCGGACAGGGTAATGCCCAGGTCGGCGTGGCGGCCGTCATTGATCAGTTTCAGGTTGAGGCTGGCCTGTTGCACCTGGCCCGCCTGGCGCACCTTGGCGTGGTTGAAGCGCACGAACTCGGACGCTTCATCGGCATAACCCAGGTGGAATTGCTCGTTGTCGGTGATGGCGTGCTTGAGCCATTCCACCAATGCCTTGAAGTTGTTCATCAGGCGTCTCCCCCAAATACATCGACATCACTGAATACGCAGGCGGGCGAGGCATGGCCGACGCGGATCACCTGGTTGGGTTCGCCTTTGCCGCAGTTGGGCGTGCCCAGTACCTTGAAGGTGGTGGCGTCGCCGACCGCGCTGAGGTTGCGCCAGAAGTGCGCGGAAATGGCGCGGTAGTTGGGGTTCTTCACCACGCCTTTGAGCTCGCCGTTCTCGATCAACTGGCCCCACTCGCAGCCGAACTGGAACTTGTTGCGGGCATCGTCGATGGACCACGAACGGTTGGTCGACATCAGGATGCCGTTTTCCACACCGCCAATCAGTTGCGCAAGGCTCTGATCGCCGGCTTCGATATTCAGGTTGGCCATGCGGTCGATGGGCGCGCGGTTCCAACTGCTGGCACGGCTGTTGGCCACGCCGCTCATGCCCGAACGAAATTGCGACAATGCGCCGCCCAGCGGCTTGAGCAGCAGCCCTTCGCGGATCAGGAACTGCTTGCTGGCGGCGGTGCCGTCGTCGTCATGGCCGTAGCTGGCGAGTTGCTCCGGGATGTCCGGGTCGAAGGTCACGTTGAGTAGTTTGGAGCCGTATTGCAGGTGGCCGAAATCGCTGGCCTTCACAAAGCTGGTGCCGGCGTAGTTGCGTTCATCACCGAGAATGCGGTCCAGTTCCAGCGGATGGCCGATGGACTCGTGGATCTGCAGGATCATCTGGTCGGGCATCAGCAACAGGTCGCGCGGGCCGTTGGGCGTGTTGGGCGCGAGCAGCAGTTGCAGCGCTTCGTCGGCGATGCGCGGCGCGGCGCCCACCAGGCCGAAACGGCTGATCACATCAAAGCCGCCCTGCTGGCCGAAGTTGCTGCCGCCCAGGGTGCGGGTCTGGCTGTCGTTGCCGTCGTAGGCGGTGACGTTGACGCCAGGGAACACAAAACGCTGGGCCTGGCGCAGTTCGGCGCCGGCGTTGTTGAGGTAGATCTGTTCGACGTGGGTCAGGCCGAGGCTGACTTCCCAGTTCACCAGGCGCTCATCCTTCGGCACGGCGGCCGACTCGCTGCCGAGCAATGCGTAGCAGTCGCTCAAGGAAGGGAAGGGCTGTTGAAGCTCGGGCGACAGGTAGTCGGCGACGTCGCTGGAGACGTGTTGATCGCGCAGGTCGAGCAGGGCGTGGGGCTTGATCTGCCGCGCTTGCTGTTCGGCGCGTTCGAGGGCGGCTTGCAGGCCCGCGAGGGAAATATCGTTAGTGGCGGCGTAGGCTTCGACGCCGTTGAGGCGCACGGTGAGCATCGCGCCTTCGTCGTGGCTCAGGTGGGGCGGCTCGGCGACGTTCTTGCGGACCGACAGGTATTGGCCGGATTCGCGCACGTAACGCAGCGAGAAGAATTCGGCGCGGGTGCGCAGGGCACTGAAGTGCTGCTTGAGTGTGGCGTGGTAGTCGAACATGGGGCCTTCCTTGTGGGCGGCTCGGCGCGGGCAGGCAAACAGAGTAGGCCTGGGCTGGGAGCTGATCAAGGAAAGGCGATCATTGTAGTGAGCGGGCTTACCCCGCGCTGGAGTGCGTAGCGCTCCCAAGATTTTGGGGCCGCTGCGCAGCCCAGCGCGGGGCAAGCCCGCTCACTACAAGAGATTGCGGTGTATCAGTTACTGTGCGATTTCACGCAGCGGCTTGCCACGCACCGGCGCATCGCCGGCCACGTAGTAGTCGGCGGTGCTGCGCGGCAGCGGCTGGCGGCCACGGATCTTGTCGGCGATTTTCTCGGCGATCATGATCGTCGGCGCGTTCAGGTTGCCGGTGGTGA
>Ga0207655_1002046_pt1 | contig 17030 bp, 10 predicted proteins | sample KBSM44metaG_FD_184398 | JGI IMG/M metagenome (GOLD analysis project Ga0207655, IMG submission 184398) | Miscanthus rhizosphere microbial communities from Kellogg Biological Station, Michigan, USA - KBS M4-4 metaG (SPAdes) (version 2) | ecosystem: Host-associated > Plants > Roots > Rhizosphere >...
GTTTTATGTACTGGCCACTGGCGCAATAAGGTTTGGAGCCCAGATAGCCGCCATCCGCATGCATGACCATGCCCAGCGTATTGGGCAGCTCGACCCAGTCGAAGGCATCCATGTAGATCGCCAGGTACCACTCGCAGATCTGCTCCGGCACGATGCCGGCAAGCAGGGCAAAGTTGCCGGTCACCATCAGACGCTGAATATGGTGGGCGTAGGCATGCTTCAGGCTCTGGCCAATGGCCTGACTCATGCAATTCATCTTCGTTTCGCCGGTCCAGTAAAACGCGGGCAGCGGCCGGCTGTTACCGAACAGATTGCCGCCCGCGTAATCGGGCATTTTCAACCAATAGACGCCACGCACATACTCACGCCAGCCGATCAGTTGGCGAATGAAACCTTCGGCGGCATTCAGCCCCACCCTGCCCGACCAGTACGCGGATTCAACGTCACTGCACACCTGGCGTAAATCCAGCAGCCCGATGTTCAGCGCCGCGCTGATCCGGGCATGAAACAGAAAAGGCTCACCAGTGGCCATGGCGTCCTGATAATCGCCGAAACCGGCCAGGCCGTAATCAAGAAAGTATTCCCATAGCGCTTGAGCATCGACGTGCGTAACCGGATAGTCGAAATCATCCAGCGAGCCATAATGGCTGGCAAAGCGCTCACCTACCAGCTCCAGTACCTGGCAGGTGATGGTGTCGGCGGAAAAGCGCAGCGGATATGGCGCTGCCACGCCCTTGGGCAGCGCCTTGCGGTTCTCGGCATCAAAGTTCCAGGCACCACCGACCGGCGTACCGTCGCCGTTCAACAGCAGCCTGCTTTTGCGGCGCATCTCCCTATAGAAGAACTCCATGCGCAACTGCTTCTTGCCGTGCGCCCACGACGAGAACTCGTCACGGGAACAGAGAAAGCGCGTATCGGCGTGCCACTGGATGGGCAACCCGCAGTCCTTGATCGACTGCTCCAGACGCCAGTCGCCGCACTCGGTGATGCGCAGCTCTTCTGCTCGCAACAGGGCCTGCCAGCGCTGTAACTCACCCGGCACCGAGCCTGTGTTCTGCGGATCATCGAGCATGACGTACTGCACCCGAACACCACGCTCACGCAGCGCCTCGGCAAAATGACGCATGGCGCTGAAGATCAGCACGATCTTCTGCGGATGATGCGGCACATGACTCGCCTCTTCCATGACCTCGACCATCAGGACCGTGTCGCGCTCGGGGATCAGCCCCGCCAAGGATGCGAGATCGAAGGAAAGCTGATCACCGAGGATCAGGTGGAGACGAGGGGCTTGGGTCAATGGAAGAGGCTCCGCAGTCATAAAAACTTGTACCAATGTAATTTCATGTACAAGATTTTCATAGCGCTTCTCGATGGAATACCCATCAGCCCCTTAAGACGACACACGCGCGACCTCAACGTGGAATGTGAAAATTTTGTTAACTATTTGTTCGCAGTGTCTTTTTCTGTGCGAAACAACCTGTCACACTAATGCGAACCATTATCAACACTATTATCATCCTGCCATGGAGGGCATCGAGGGAGTGTCGGGTTCATGTCGGGGCAACAATCACAACGCAGTAATCGTTTCACACCGGGTCTGCTGGCCATGGGCATCTGGGCTGCCACCACGCAGGCAGCCTTTGCCGCTGAGGAACAGCCCGCCACGACCATGGAACTGGGCGCCACGCAGATCAGCAGTGATCAACTTGGCTCCACCACCGAAGGCAGTCAGTCCTACACCACCGGCCCGATGCAGACCGCGACCAAGTTGCCGCTGACCATTCGTGAAACGCCGCAGGCCGTGACGGTCGTCACCCGTCAGCGCATGGACGATCAGGCCATGACCAGCATCAATGATGTGGTCAGGTACACGCCCGGTCTGTTCCTTGATCAGTCCAGCGGCCCCGGTCGGCAAACCTACACGTCGCGCGGCTTCGACATCGACAACATCATGTACGACGGCCTGCCCGCCTCGTACTCGGGCTACACGGCAGGCGTTCAACCCAATCTGGCCATGTTCGATCATGTCGAGGTGATCAGGGGTGCGACTGGCCTGGCGACAGGGTCTGGCAATCCTTCGGCAGCGATCAATATGGTGCGCAAGCGCCCTACCGCCGTGCCACAGGTCACCCTCACCGGCACGGTCGGGAGCTGGGACGATTACCGTGGCGTGTTTGACGCGTCCGGCCCACTGAACGACAGCCGCACGGTTCGCGGCCGGATAGTCGGTTCCTACCAGGATGCCAATAGCTTCCGCGACAAGGAAAAGAGCGATCACGGCGTGTTCTACGGGGTGGTCGAAGCCGATCTGAGCGACGCGACGACCGCCACCCTGGGCCTGTCTCGTCAGGAAGATCAGACCAACTACTTCTGGGGCGGCCTGCCCCTCGGCGTCGATGGTCACCACCTGAACCTGCCGCGCTCCACCTATTCCGGCTCGGATTGGGAAAACAAGAAAATCCAGATAGACACCGTGTTCGGTGAGCTGGAGCACCGTTTCGACAATGACTGGAAACTGCGCGTAGCAGGCTCGAGCTCGTCGCTGGAGGGCCTGTTTTCGGGCACCTATCTGTCTCGCTACAACGGCCCGCTGGAAACCACGGCCTACCAGTCGAGGCCGGAAGAGAAGCAGACCGCCTTCGATGTCTATGCCAGTGGACCGGTCGAAGCCTTCGGCCGCACTCATGAAGTGGTGGTCGGCACCAGCCGGCGCGTATACGACCAGACCAGCAAGGAGTACAGCCCTTACGACACTGGTCTGCCCATCGGCGCGCCAAAGCCGGACTTCGTCCGCGATGGCAAGACGCACAGCATCGCCACTCAGGACGCAGTCTATCTCACCACACGCCTGAGCCTGGCCGATCCGCTGACCCTGATCCTCGGCGGCCGTCTGGACTGGTACGACTACGATGACCGCGCCGGCGATGAAGACTACAAAGTCACCCGTAATCTGACGCGCTACGCAGGGCTGATCTATAAGCTGGATGAACACCACTCGCTGTACACCAGCTACACCGATGTCTTTCAGCCGCAGAGCGCACAGGACCTGTCCGGCAAGGTGCTCAAGCCGGTGGTCGGGGAAAACTATGAAGTCGGTATCAAGGGTGAATACTTCAACGGCGCCCTCAATACCTCCCTGGCGGTGTTCCAGATCGACCAGAAAAACCTCAAGACCCAGTCACCGACCCAGGCGGGCTGCGCGGTCCTGACCTGTTACGACGCTGCCGGTCTGGTACGCAGTCAGGGCGTCGAGATGGAAGTGCAAGGCGCGCTGACCGAGAACTGGCAAGTCGGCGCAGGCTACACCTACGCCCGCACCCACTACCTCAAGGACGCCGATCCGACGAAAAAGAACCAGCGTTTCGACACCGACACGCCCGAGCATCTGTTCAAGGTGTCGACGGTGTATCGCCTGCAGGGCGCACTGGAGAAAATGCGTGTCGGCGGCAACGTCTACTGGCAGAGCCGCATGTATAACGACATCGCACTCACTGATGGCAGCTATCGCCTGGAACAGGGCAGCTACGCCGTCGCCGACCTGATGGCGGGGTATCAGGTGAGCAAGAACCTCGACCTGCAACTGAACGCCAACAACATCTTCGACCGCACCTACTACACGGCAATTGGCGCAAGCTCGGTATGGGGCTCCACCGACGTGTATGGCAACCCGCGCAGCTATGCGTTGACGGCCAAGTACAGCTTCTGAACCTGAGCCACGCTGCTACCGGGCATGCTCGGTAGCGGCGTGGTTACACCTTACACCCCAAACGCCTTCGCCATCCCGCCCGCCCCTTTGGGCGTCAGCTTCAACGCTCTGGAATCCAGATGGCGGCTTACCCAGCCACGCTTGAGCATCAGTTCCAGCAGCGCCGCCCCCAGAGCGCCACCAATGTGCGGGGTGCGTTCACTCCAGTCCAGGCAGATATAGACACTCTTCGACAGCGTCCGGACTTTATTCAACGGGCCTGACAGCGACGTGATGATACTGGCACTCACTGCCAATATTCAGGCGTCAGCACTACTTGCACTTATCAGCACACCACCGCATTAAAAGCCAGAGAAAACCAAAAAACAGAGCGATCACTCTGCTTTTTAAAAAGATGATTAATACCTAAAAAATCAAAAAATACCCGATTATATTGTCGTAAAAGTTATTAATCTGGAATTAAAACAACGTAAATACCAAATATACGTTACTAGAATTTAGCACTTATCGACTATATAAAATTTAATTCGTGTATTTTACCTTTCAGCAATTTTCTGTTTGTCACGCACGCCTTGAATGAACTGTCAGCGGCCCTGAGCTGCCGACTTGCCTGTCTGCCTGTTTCATATTTCTGTTTGGAGATTCTCCCGATGGCCAGCCCCCTGCTGCCTGTTGTTGCCACTTTACTGATGTCCCTTGCCGCCCTGCCGGTGTCTGCCGCTGACAGGCAGAACCCGCTGCCATCCACGTCGAGCGAGCGCCGCGCAGAGGTCGACGCTCAGCGTGAGCAGATCACCGGTGCCGACGCTGCCGTACAGAAAACGCCCAATGGCGCGCAAACGGTGGTGGATGCGCCGATCGACACTGCTGACGCCCCTGCCGGCAATGAAGACCACTGAGTGACCCACTGACTGCAACCGATCAACCTATGAATGACGTAAGGAATAACTCCGTGTCCATGATCAAACAAGGCCTGGGCCTGAGCCTGTTGGCGCTCGGTATCGCCCAGGCAGGCAGCGTATTCGCTGTCACGCCGATGACCGGCAATGAAGTGGAAGCGCGCGTAGGCGCGATGCTGGACAACATGACGCAATCGGAAAAAATCAATTTTTCGCGCGTTGACGACGGCCGCATGATTCCCAAGCTGGACAAGTTCAACCTGCAGGGCACGGTCGCCTATGACTCGGCCATGGGTGTACTGGTCGGCGGCAAGACGTTCGGCGCGCAGTACCCTTCCCCGTCAGCACTTGCGGCCACCTGGAGCATCAATCGCGCCAAGGAATTCGGTCTGGCCATCGGCTACGAAACCCGCATCGCGGGTGGGCAGCAGATGCTGTCACCAGCCATCAACCTGTACCGCACGCCGTTCAACGGCCGGGCGGCTGAGTACATGAGCGGGGAAGATCCGTTTCTCGGCGCAGTACTGGCACCGGCAGTCACCAACGGTATCCAGGTTCAAGGCATCCAGGCGGCCGCCAAGCATTACCTGATGAACGAGCAGGAAGCGAACCGTCATTATCTGGATGTGAAGATTGACGAACGAGCGATGCAGGAGCTGTACCTGCCGGGCTTCGAGTCGCTGGTCAAGAACGCCAATATTGCCTCGGTCATGTGTGGCTACAACAAGATCAACGGCGAATACGCGTGTGAAAACCATCACCTCATCACCGATATCCTCAAAGGCCAGTGGGGCTTTCAAGGTAACGTCATGAGCGATTTCAACTCGGTTCAGGACGCCTTCAAGGGTGCCTGGGCAGGTACCGATATCGACATGCCCAGCGGCCTTCAGTTTACTGAAGCCAAACTGCTGCCTTATGTCTGGAATGGTCAGTTGCACCAGAGCGTGATCGACGACAAGGTGCGCAGGAACCTGAGAGCGCTGGTCAGCTACGGCTTTGACAAGGGGATCAACAAGGCGCAGCCACTGGAGCATCGTGAATACGGGCAACTGGCGGCCTTGAACGTGGCCCGAGAATCGATCGTCCTGCTGCGCAACGAGCCCGTGGACGGTCAGAAACCTCTCCTGCCATTGCCGAGAAACGCAAGGATTGCCGTGATTGGCGACATGGCCATGCAGCCGCCGACCGCGCCGTTCGGTACTGCCTATTCGGCGCCGGCCAGCTATGTCACCGAAGTGAGCGGACTCAAGCAACTGGCGTCTGACCCGTCCAATGTGGACTACCTGCCACAAATGAGCCTCAACCCCAAATCGTCGGTCTGGTATCAGCCAGGCAGTGACCAACAGGCGATCAGCAATACCGGCGTAAAAGCCGAGTATTACGCCAACACCTCGCTGTCCGGCGATCCGGTGGCAACCCGCATCGAACCGGGCGTCAACCTGGACTGGATTACCAATACCAACGTCACTGATTACGGCAGCAGCGCGGTCAATGGCTACAGCCCTTCAGCCGGCTCGTTCTCGGCCCGTTTCACTGGCAAGATCAAACCGACGATCACCGGTCCCCAGGTGTTCAAGGTCCGCGCGGACGGTGCCTATAAACTCTGGATCAATGATGAACTGGTGCTCGAGGACGAGGGCTCGCAAGTCTCGTTCGACCTGATTCCAGTGGTTCCGCGGACGGTTAAAACCGTGAACCTCAAGGCTGGCAGCGAATACAACGTGCGCCTCGAATACCGCCGGCTCAAGGGCAACTTCACCCCGGTACTGGGCGGCATGAACGGCGTGCAGATGAGCTGGGCAGCGTTGCGTCCACCGAAGAACCTGGGGGATTACGACGCTGTCGTGGTAGCCGCCGGCAATAACTTCGAATACGAGGGTGAGTCGCTTGATCGTCCGTTCGAACTGCCGCAATTTCAGTCCGAGCTGATCGGTTTCATTCAGAAAGCCAACCCGAAAACCATCGTGGTGCTGCACGGTGGCGGTGGCATGGACATGCAACCGTGGGCTGACAAGGTAGCCGCGTCTCTGCATGCCTGGTATCCAGGGCAACAGGGCGGCCAGGCACTGGCTGAAATCCTGTTCGGCAAGGTCAATCCATCGGGCAAGCTGCCGATCACGCTGGACAAGAAGGCGCAGGACAATCCGAGCTATGCGTCGTACTCGAACCCGGTGCCGTACTATTTCAGCAGCCCTAACCCGCCTGTCGAGATGAGCTACAGCGAAGGCCTGTACCTGGGCTATCGCGGTTACGACAAGAAGCACACCAAACCGCTCTACCCATTCGGCTTCGGGCTTTCGTATACCACTTACGCGTACAGCGATCTGAAGCTGTCGAGCAACGTGCTGGCACCGGGCGCGACCATTCAAGCGTCGTTCAAGGTTACCAACACGGGTGACAAGGCTGGTTTTGAAGTGGCTCAGTTGTACGTGCAGCCTTCCAAGCCGCTGGTTGATCGTCCAGAAAAAGAGCTGAAGGGCTTTTCCAAGGTTTACCTGAAGCCTGGCGAAAGCAAGACCGTGACCATTGCCCTGGACTCGCGCTCGTTCGCTTACTACTCAGCCAACTCGGTGAGCTGGAACGTTGACCCTGGCAAGTTCAAGGTGCTGGTGGGCAAGGACTCGGAAAACCTGACGCTCGACCGCACGGTTGTAGCGCTGTACCCGGAGCAATTGACCACTCGCGACTCCAACCCGCTGCCGATCCCCCTGCGCAAGGCCGTACAGGTCAAGGCAGAACAGGCTTACTAAGCCACATTCATCCCAGGCAACATTCACATGCCAAAGGCATCGGTGGTCGACAGGACCACCGATGCCTGCCTGGCAAATGCCCGCAACTCAGCGTGCAGCCAGATCCCTCGCGAGTCGTTCGAGAAACCTGGCAAACCCCGCCTCTATCTGCACATCCCCTGGCGATCGAAGCCATTGAATCTGCATGCCATCCATCATGGCGGCTATCTCCAGGCTGATCTGCCTTGCGTCAACATCCGCTCGAATTTCGCCTGCCTCGACCAGCAACTTCAGGTGCGCCTGAAGATGGCCGTGCACGATCGCGAAACGCTCGCTGAACCAGCGGTGTGCAGGATGCGTCACCGAGAGACTTTCAGTGTTGATGATCATCAGCGCCTGGCTGACCGCGGCGTCTTCGATACTGAAACTCAGGACCTGCTTCAGAAACGACAGGAACCCATCCAGAGAAGCGACCTGATCGGCATCCTGCAGCCTGGCGGCAATGTACTGGTCGCGATGTTCGAGAACGGCTTGCAGCAGCACCAGTTTGGTCGGGAAGTGGTGCAGCAGGCCGACCTGGGAGAGACCTGCCACCTTGGCAATGTTGGTCAGCGAGGCGCCGGCATACCCATCCCGAGCGAAGAGGGTCATGGCCGCCTTGATGATTTCGGCCTTGCGTACCTCGCCCTTGGGCAGGCGACGCTTGGCTGCGGGCTGCTTGGCTGCAGAGGGTGTACCGGAACTGTTTGCATCGATGGACATACGAAGGGCACGTTTCGCATAACGAAAGGGTAAATCCTAGCATGCGCTCCGCAGAACCCCTGAAAAAAGGCTGACCCGCAAGCACAATTCGCATCAGGTCATGAGCAATGTGCGCAGCCTGCAAACAAAGTTGTTCCCCTGACCTGACGCCCTATAAAGAAAGCCCTCCACAGGCCGATGAATACCCGGACAAATCGCCGCGCCTTGACCATCTCGCCTGAATCGGCTCAGGACACGATGGGTGCTTTAAATTCCTGATCCGTCGAAACCCGATTCGTCGGCAGATGTCCACTGACACGGCCACTGCGCTGCGGTCACGACAGGACGTGAATTCAAGCGCGACAATGACTGTATGGTGGTCGCCATAGAAAGAGGCACATCAGGTGCAGTCTGCCGAGAGAAAGTGGTCTATTCGCTGATACTCGCGCCCGGGACGCACACAGGCAAATGCAGATATCAATAACGACCGGATTCAACGTGCAAAGCAGGCCACCGGCAAGTGCCCGCCCATGCCGAACATAACGTGTGAGCGGGAGGCGCTCTGAAAGACCTGACAAGAGAAGAGCTTGAAGCGCAGATCGTGGACCTGCGCAGAATGCTTGAAGAAGCCGGCATCGACGCCGCAACGAATACCCCTCGACACGTAGCCGTTGGCCAGGAGGCACGCCAGCGCGCAGTCTTTGAAAGCGCGATGGATTTCGCCATGATCCTGACCGATGGCAACGGCATCATTACCGACTGGAACCCGGGCGCAGAACAGGTTCTGGGCTGGACCCAGGATGAGATGGTCGGTCAGAGCGCCGAGCGTTTCTTTACGCCCGAAGACCTGGCCAACGACCGGATAGAGCATGAAATGCAGCTGGCGCTGAGCGTAGGCCGGGCGTCGGACGAGCGCTGGCACCTGCGCAAGGACGGTGAGCTGTTCTGGGCATCGGGCGAGATGATGCCGCTCTACGACGAAAGGAATACGCACCTCGGTTTCGTGAAGATCCTGCGCGATCGCACCCGCGAGCACTTGGCGCGCCGCGCGACCGAGGAAGCCCAGGAACGTTATCGGCTGGCCGCCAAGGCGACCAACGACGCGATCTGGGACTGGGACTTTGCAGCCAATCTGGTGCTCTGGAACGACGCGCTTGAGGAGGCTTACGGCCACCCGCTGGCAACCCTGGACAACTCTGGTGACTGGTGGATCAGCCAGATCCATCCCGACGACCGTAGCCGCGTGTACAACTCCATTCACGCCGTGATCGACGGCAATGGCACTGCCTGGACGGATGAATACCGCTTTCGTCGGCTGGACGGGTCCTATGCCGATGTACTGGACCGCGGCCATGTAATACGCAATACCGACGGCCAGGCGGTGCGCATGATCGGTGCAATGCTCGACATGTCACAGATGCGCAAGGCCGAGACGGCGCTGCGCCAGAGCGAAGAGCGCTCCAGGGCCATGCTGGAGACCATCGAAGCTGCATTCGCCATCATTCAGGTCAAGTTCGATGCCGATGACAGCCCCGTGGACTACCGCTTCATCGAAGCCAACCCCGCTTTTGAACGTCAGGCCGGCGTCGATCTGCGCGGCAAGTGGGTGACCGAGTTCGCGCCGGACCTGGAGCGGTTCTGGTTCGAAGCCTATGGGCACGTCGCCAAAACCGGCGAGCCTGCCAGTTTCGAGAACTATGCCAAGGCTTTCGAGCGCTGGTTCGAAGTCAAGGCGGTGCGTGTCGGTGAGCCGGCTGACCGGCAGATAGCGGTGATCTTCAGCGATGTGACGGCGCGACGCGATGCCGAGGAGCGCTTGCGCACCAGTGAGGCCGTCGCACGCGAAAACATCGACCGCGTTCAGCTCGCCCTGGCCGCCGGTGCAATCATCGGCACCTGGCACTGGGACTTGCCGACCGATCGCTTTACCGTCGACGAAGCCTTCGCCAAGGCCTTCGGTCTGGACCCCGGGCTGGGCCGTGAAGGCCTGAGTCTGGAGCAAGTCATTGCCACTGTTCACCCGGAAGACAAGCAATGCCTGATCCATGCGATCAATGCGGTCATCACCAACGGACGTGTTTACGCCCACCAGTACCGCGTTCGTCGTACTGACGGTGTCTACTACTGGATCGAAGCCAACGGCCGGGTCGACCGAGCGGAGGATGGCACGCCACTGAGCTTCCCCGGTGTGCTCATCAACGTTGACGAACGACGCGCCGTGGCAGCCGAACGCGACCGTGCCACTGCCGCGCTGCGGGCACTCAACGACACGCTTGAGCAACGCGTGGCAGCGCGCACCACCGAGCTCATGCAGGCCGAAGAGAAGCTGCGCCAGTCACAGAAAATGGAAGCGGTCGGGCAACTGACCGGTGGCCTCGCCCACGACTTCAACAACCTGCTGGCAGGCATTTCCGGCGCCCTGGAACTGATGGGCTCGCGGATCGAGCAAGGCCGCTGGGGCGAGGTTGACAAGTACATCGTGACGGCCCAGGGCGCGGCCAAACGCGCAGCGGCCCTGACGCACCGGCTGCTGGCCTTCTCTCGACGCCAGACCCTGGACCCGCAGCCGACCGACGTGAACAGGCTGATGAAAGGCATGACCGACCTGATCCAGCGCACGGTAGGCCCCAGCATCGTGGTCGAGACCATAGGTGCCATGGGTTTATGGCCGACACTGGTCGATGCCAGCCAGCTGGAAAACGCGCTGTTGAATCTGTGCATCAACGCCCGCGATGCGATGCCCGACGGCGGACGCATCTCCATCGAGGCGAGCAACCGCTGGATAGACGGCGATGTGGCACGCGCACACGATATGCCTGAGGGCCACTATCTTTCGCTGTGCGTGACCGATACCGGCACCGGCATGACGCCTGATGTCATCGCCAAGGCATTCGACCCCTTCTTCACCACCAAGCCCATTGGTCAGGGCACCGGGCTGGGCCTGTCGATGATTTACGGGTTTGCCAATCAGTCCGGCGGACGCGTGCGCATTCAATCTGAGGTTGGCAAGGGAACCGCGATATCGCTTTACCTGCCCCGCTACGAAGGTACTGCGGCCAGGGACGAAGGCGATGTGCACAAGGCGCCATTCGAGTTTACCCAGTCCGGGGAAACCATCCTGATCGTGGACGACGAACCCACGGTGCGCATGCTGCTCACCGATGCCCTCGGTGACCTGGGCTATACGCTGATCGAAGCCGCCGACAGCCTGGCCGGCCTCAAGCTGCTGCGCTCGGATGTGCATATCGACCTGCTTATCACTGACGTGGGCTTGCCGGGCGGCATGAACGGACGACAAATGGCCGATGCCGGACGCGAGGTCCGCCCGCATCTGAAGACACTGTTCATCACCGGCTACGCGGAAAACGCCGCCATCGGTGACGAACAGCTCGGGCCAGGAATGCGCGTACTGACCAAGCCATTTGCGATTGACGCGTTGGCCGCCAGAGTCCAGGAACTGATGAGCGCCTGAGTAGACGGCCCGGTGCAACCCTGCCCCGGGCCGTCAACATTGAGCGCTGCGCAAACCCGGTGCTAACATGCGCGACCGCCATGCAGGCAAGGGAATAACCGGGTCATGAGCAGTATCCGCGAGCGCAACAAAGAACTCATCCTGCGCGCTGCCAGCGAGGAGTTTGCCGACAAGGGCTTCGCCGCCAGCAAGACCAGCGACATCGCAGCCAAGGCCGGTGTCCCCAAGCCCAACGTCTACTACTACTTCAAATCCAAGGAAAACCTCTATCGCGAGGTGCTGGAAAGCATCATCGAGCCCATTCTGCGTGCCTCGACACCCTTCAATCCCGAAGGCATACCTGCCGAAGTCCTCAGCCGCTATATCCGTTCGAAAATCCAGATTTCCCGCGACCTGCCCTTCGCCTCGAAAGTGTTCGCCAGCGAGATCATGCATGGCGCCCCGCACCTGACAGCGCAGCAGATTGAACAGCTCAATGGCCAGGCACGGCACAACATCGAATGCATCCAGGCCTGGATCGACAGCGGACAGATCGCCCCGCTCGATCCTCATCACCTGATGTTCACCATCTGGGCCGCGACCCAGACCTATGCCGATTTCGACTGGCAGATCGCAACGGTCACCGGCAAGGCAAAACTGCAGGACGCCGATTACGAGGCGGCAACCCGGACCATCCTCAGGCTGGTGCTCAAGGGGTGCGAGCCGGACCGCTGAACCCGCCCTGCTTTCCTGCAGACGCAAAAAACCCGCCGAAGCGGGTGGTTTTGCAACATGACCATTCCGACATCCTGTCAGTAGCCTCCTGGCAATGGTCGATCCTCCCTGATCACTGCGGCGTTCCTTCGCTGCAGCTGTTGAATTGGATCCTACATTCATTGAGGGTCCGTCGATAGAGCCAATCGCGTCTGTTGCTGTAAGCCTTTCGCCATAGCGGTGTACGCCGTTAAAAAGTGTGACCGGCCGCTCATGTTTGGTCAGGATGCGCCGAGATGCTTGAAAGGCTCTGAATCGCGCGTTGCGCGGATCGGAGTCATCAGAAGAAAAAAAATAATGCATGGGATGCCAATCATGAGTATGCGCAGTTTGTCCATCAGTCGCCGTCTGTGGCTGATTCTTGTCGTTTCAGTGCTGATGCTCTTCGTCCTGTCGGCGACGCTGCTCAGGCAGCTGCATAACGACCTGTATCAGGCCAAGGCCGAGAAAACCATGCATGTGGTGCAGACTGCCAGCGGCATCCTCTCGTTTTATCAGGGGCTTGAAGCTGCAGGCGGCATGACACGCGAGGCTGCGCAACAGCAGGCCTTGAAAGAGATAAAGAGCCTGCGTTACAGCCAGAGCGACTACTTCTGGATCAACGACCTGCGCCCGGTGATGATCATGCACCCCACCAACCCCAAACTTGAAGGCCAGGATCTGTCGACCATCAAGGACCCGGACGGCTTTGCGGTGTTCAACGAAATGGTCACGCTGGTCAAAGCCCAGGGTGCCGGGATGGTGAATTACCGTTGGCCCAAGCCCGGCGCCAGCGAGCCGGTGAAAAAGACCTCCTACGTGCAGCTGTTTCAGCCATGGGGCTGGATTCTGGGTTCCGGCGTGTACGTCGACGACGTGGCGGCAGAGTTCAAGACACAGCTGTGGAACGCCGGGATGTTCATCGCCGGCATCGTGCTGATCATGGTCTTGCTGCTGGTGATGATCGTACGCAGCATCGTGCGCCCTCTCAGAGCGGCGGTTGATGCGATGGCCGATATTGCCAGTGGCGAAAGCGATCTGACCCGCACGCTGGAAACCCACGGCAAGGATGAAATCACTGAACTGGGTACGCACTTCAATGCCTTTGTCGCCAAGCTGCGCAATGTCGTCGGTCAGTTGCAGCACTCTGCCGTGGCGCTGGGCCAGGCCTCGACCGATCTGGGCAGCGACGCCGAACAGGCGCAAGGCCGCAGCGAAAAACAATCGCAGCAAATGGATCTGGTTGCCACGGCGGTCAACGAGGTGACCTACGGCGTGCAGGACGTGGCCAAGAACGCTGAACATGCCGCCAGCGAAATGCGCGATGCCGAGTCGCAGGCACAGCAGGGCCAAATCAATATCGATAACAGCCTGCGCCAGATCGAACACCTCTCCAGCACCATTGGTCAGGCCGTGCAAGTGATGCAGAGTCTGGCCAGCGAGAGCACACAGATCGGCAGCGTGCTGGAAGTGATCAGTTCGATTGCCGAGCAGACCAACCTGCTGGCGCTGAACGCAGCCATCGAAGCGGCGCGCGCCGGCGAACAGGGCCGCGGCTTTGCCGTGGTGGCCGATGAAGTGCGCCTGCTGGCCCAGCGCACGCAGAAGTCGACCGCAGAAATCCAGTCAATGATCGAACGCCTGCAAAAGCATTCCGATGCAGCGGTCAAGGTGATCGGCGACAGCAGCCGTTCCTCGCAACTGACCATCGAGCAGGCCAATCAGGCCGGTCAGAGCCTGACCTCAATCAGTCAGGCGCTGCGCAACCTCAACAGCCTGAACGCCTCCATCGCCAGTGCCACCCTGCAGCAGACGCACGTGGTGGATGACATCAACCAGAACGTCACCCAGGCCGCACAATTGTCCCAGAGCACGGCACTGGCCGCCGAACAGTCGACTTCGGCCAGTCTGCACCTGCGCGGGTTGAGCGAAGAATTGAACACCTTGCTGAAGCAGTTCCGGGTTTAAATCTGCATGGCGATTGGCGGGCGTACGGAACCTCGTGCGCCTCTTGTTGCCTGAGACCTGCTTATTCAACCGCTCATTAGCTGCTTATTTAATTGCAGGGGGTCACATGCGCACACTGGAGCTGGCAGGCAGAACCGTACCAGTGCTGGGTCAGGGCACCTGGCACATGGGTGAAAAAGGGCATCAGCGCTCGGCAGAGATCGCCGGCCTGTGCCTCGGTATCGAACAGGGCCTGACCCTGATCGACACCGCCGAGATGTACGCCGATGGCGCAGCCGAGGAAATCGTCGGTCAAGCCATTGCCGGACAGCGGGACAAGGTATTCGTGGTCAGCAAGGTCTACCCGCACAACGCCAGCCGCGCCGGTATCCCGACCGCGTGCGAGGCCAGCCTGCGACGAATGAACACCGACTACATCGACCTGTACTTGCTGCACTGGCCTGGCCAGTACCCGCTGACCGAGACGGTCGAGGCATTCGAGCGTCTGCGTGAAGCGGGCAAAATAGGTGCCTGGGGTGTTTCCAACTTTGATGTGCCGGACATGATCGAGCTCAACAACCCGCGTTGTGCCACCAATCAGGTGCTCTACAACCCGGAGCAACGCGGCATCGAGTTCGACCTGATGCTGTGGAGCGCGGACCGTCATCTGCCGTTGATGGCGTACTGCCCGATCGGTCAGGCTGGCGATCTGCTCTACCACCCTGCCCTGCACGAAATCGCCAAACGCCACGATGCAACACCGGCACAGATTTCCTTGGCCTGGGTGCTGCGTCAGGACAACATGATCGCCATTCCCAAGGCGACCAACCCGGAACACATTCGTCTGAACATCGCGGCCGAGCAGATTCGTCTGACCGAGCGTGATCTGGCCGATATCGATCTGGCATGGCCTGCGCCCACTCGCAAGGTGCCGCTGGCGATGGTCTGACCGCTGTCAATGCGACAGCGAGCTGTCGATTGACTGAACGGCTGCCCACCCAGCCGCTTGCCGGTATGACAGATGACACACCCGGCAACAAGCTGTCACAAATATGAAATAACGCCTTGTCATCATGCGGCCTTCGCCTCCCTGCCCGGGCCAGGCCGCACGTGGACAGCCATGAACCACAGTATCGCGCACCATCATCAGGACTCCGACCTTTTCGGTCTGCTCTACGGCTTCCGGTTTCGCCACGGTGAAAGTGGCCAGGAAATCGGTTCGGCTGCCGCGCTGGATTACCTGCAAAACCCTCCCGAAGAGAACGACTTCATCTGGCTGCACCTGAACCTCTCGCATGCGGCCTGCGAGCGCTGGATGAAAACCCAGCTGGATCTTCCGGAAGAGTTTTTCGAGGCATTGCACGAGGGCTCGCGCTCGACCCGGATCGAGCACGTGGATACCACGTTGCTGGCGGTCGTCAACGACGTGGTGTTCGACTTCAACAGACTCTCAACGGATATTTCCACCTTGTGGGTATGTGCCCGCCAGCGTCTGCTGATCACCGCCCGGCTGCAGCCGCTGCGTTCGGTGGACAAGCTGCGCTCGGCAGTCAAACGCGGCGAGCAATTCGACTCACCGCTGGAACTCCTCGCCCATTTGCTGAGCGATCAGGGCGAAGTGCTGACGCAGTTTCTGCGCAAGACCAGCGTCAACGTCGACCGCATCGAAGACCAGTTGCTTTCGCAGCGACTGAGCAACAATCGCTCCGAACTCGGCACCATGCGCCGGGTGCTGGTACGTCTGCAACGCCTGCTGGCGCTGGAGCCCGGTTCGTTGATGCGCCTGTTGCACAAACCTCCGCAATGGTTGCGCGAACAGGATGTCCAGGCATTGCGTCAGTCCATCGAAGAGTCCTCGCTGGTGATCAACGACCTCACGGCGCTGGGCGAGCGCATCAAACTGTTGCAGGAAGAAATTGCCGCCAACCTCAACGAACAAAGCAGCAGAACCCTGTTTACCCTGACCGTGGTGACTGTTCTGGCCTTGCCGATCAACATTGTCGCCGGCTTTTTCGGCATGAACGTGGGGGGCGTACCGCTGGCGTCCGACCCTGAGGGCTTCTGGATTCTGGTGGCGCTGGTGGCGACCTTCACGCTGGTTGCCGGGCGCTGGGCGTTCCGCAAACGCGGAGACTACTGAGCGGCCTGCCGGTTGTCAGAAATCTGGCGCAAAAGCGCACTGATTGGTGGCATGTCGCATCTCTGTCACATTTTGCAATGACCATGTCAATATTCTTTCAATCCAGGATTGCGAACATGGCTACAAACGCACTGTCTCCAGACGCTCTCGGCAAGGCGAGCCTGTCAGCGAGTCAATTCGGTCGCAAGCCCAGCCGAATGACCATGATACTTTTCTTCACGATACTTATCGCAGGCTTGCTGTTCACCGGCTACAGCCTCAAACAGGACGTTGACGACATGGGCACGGTGGTCACCACCTGGACCCCGTTTGTGCTGTTGGGTGTAGCGTTGTTGATCGCGCTGGGATTCGAATTCGTCAACGGCTTTCATGACACGGCCAACGCCGTCGCCACCGTGATCTACACCCACTCCCTCCCGCCGGGCTTTGCCGTGGTCTGGTCGGGCTTTTTCAATTTTCTCGGCGTGATGCTTTCCAGCGGCGCGGTGGCATTCGGCATCATTGCCCTGCTGCCGGTGGAACTGATTCTGCAGACCGGCTCATCGGCAGGCTTCGCGATGATCTTCGCGCTGTTGATCGCGGCGATCATCTGGAACCTCGGCACCTGGTGGCTGGGTCTGCCGGCGTCCTCGTCACACACGCTGATCGGTTCGATCATCGGGGT
>Ga0207655_1002049_pt1 | contig 16995 bp, 14 predicted proteins | sample KBSM44metaG_FD_184398 | JGI IMG/M metagenome (GOLD analysis project Ga0207655, IMG submission 184398) | Miscanthus rhizosphere microbial communities from Kellogg Biological Station, Michigan, USA - KBS M4-4 metaG (SPAdes) (version 2) | ecosystem: Host-associated > Plants > Roots > Rhizosphere >...
GCTCCACGTTGTTCACCTCTAAAACGCCAGAATACCGCCCTCACTGGACGGGTCTTAATAGGTTTACTGCCAAGCAGAGCATGAGCGAACGTCAGCACTGACTGAGCAAGTATTGGGAGCACCCCAGAGTGTTGCGGGGTTTTCCCACCCAGCGCGAGGTAACGCGTTGCGGGGTGTAACAGGTCGGTGCGGGTGTGCACCTCATGATCTGCTTAGCGGGTCTGCTTCTGGCAGTCCCTCTACAGCGGAAGTTGGATTCTTGTGATTCGGCGCCAACAAGTCAAGAAAAATTATTGCCAATTTTTCCCCAAGATGAATTCCTGCCACCACTAAAAATCGCTTCAGCAGCAGATTTAATAAGATTTCCAAAAAAAAGGGCCACAATCTGCGGCCCTTGACGAAAAAACTGAAGAAATCAGGCGGAAGGAGCGATCAATTGGTCAAAAGCTGCCAACAGACGGCGTAGCTCGCGACTTTGCTCCGGCCGGTCGGTAAACACGGTTTCGGCCATGACCAGGATGCTCGAGGCATTGGGCAGCGGGTGGCCCAACTCGATAATGATCTTCATGCGTGGCAGGAAGATCCATTGCAGCCACTGCTCGAAACTGAGGGTATCGACGGCGAACGGTACTGTGCTGGCCAGTGCCTCGTCGCTTGGTGGCTCGTCGCCCCACCAGCCTTGCACCTGCAGTTCACGCTCGATCAGCAGCAGGTGGTCGGCAATATCCAGAATGCGCTGCTCGATCATCACGAATTGACCCGCGCCTTTTGCCGGGCCAGCGCAGCGCCAGCGCTGTCACCCTGCTTTTCACGGGCCTGGGCGATGGTGTTCCATAGCTCCGCCTGCAGGCTTGGGCGGCCGTTGGCGTAAGTCAGGGCACGGCGCGCCAGTTGCTCGGCCTGCGCGGCATCACCTTGCGAAAGGCGCACCTGGGCCAGGCGGTACAACACTTGCGGCTCACGCGGCGCAATGCGCTGGGCACGCTCCAGGCTCGAGGCGGCACCGTTGAAGTCTCCACTGCCCTGCTGGGTCTTGGCGGTGGTCAGCAGTGCCAGCACCGGCCCGTCCAACTGCTCGTCGGCCGACAGACCACCGGCAGCAGCGGTGCTACGCGGAATACCGGTTGGCGCGCTGGTGCTTTGCGGGGCGTTGTTCATCGCCGCGATGTCGAACGGCTCGTCGGCAATCGGGTTGGGGTTGGTGGTCATCGGCGCCGAACTGACAGGGCCAGTGCTGATCGGCCCCGGGGTGATCGGCGAGGTGCTGATCGGCGCTGCGCCATTGGCCGCCGGGAACGTCTGGATACCCGAAGCGCCTGCGCCCTGCGGAATCATCACGGTAACGCCGGAATCCTCCGCAAGCGTCTGCGCCTGGGCGGTGCCGGTGCTATAGCCGCCCGCCGAGCGGTTGGCCGTCACGCGTTCGCTGTTGGACACGCGGGTGCTCGAATCGACCACCGGAATATTGCCGCGCGGGACGCTGGAGCACCCCTGGAGCACAGCCAACGCCGTCACGGCAGGAAACAGCCACTTGTTCACGTCACACCTCATCAATGCAGCCTGTGCTTAATTCATCCAGCCCTTGACCCAGTCCATGACCGACTCGGCAGGATTCTCCTCGCCGCCACAGGTCGCGCCGGCGGGCGGTTCACTGCCGCGAATATACGGCATCTGCACTGCTCCCGGACAGCTGCCATCAGACCCACGGCCCGTGTAGGGGTCGATCCAGGCCTGCACCACGTTGTCCGGTTGCGGCATGTCCAGCGGCAGCGGGTCGGCTTTCTTCATGAAGCTGGTCCACACCTGCAGGGCACCGGTGGCGCCGGTAAATGGCGTTTTGCCGTTATCGTCACGCCCCATCCACACCACGGCCAGCAGGTCTTGGCTGAAGCCGGAGAACCAGCTGTCACGCGAATCGTTACTGGTGCCGGTCTTGCCCGCCAGGGTCAGCGAACGTGGCAAGGTGTTGTACACCGAGCGCCCGGTACCTTCGCGCATTACCCGTTGCATGGCGTTCTGCACCAGGTAGATGGCACCCGGGTCGAAGGTTTGCTGGATCTGGAACGGGTAGCGCTTGAGCGGCTCGCCCTCAGCGGTAAGCACACTGCGGATGCCGCGCATCGGGGTGTTGAAGCCGCCGTTGGCGATGGTCTGGTACATGGTCGCGACCTGCATCGGCGACATGCCGCCGGCCCCCAGCAGCATGGCCGGGAACGCTGGCCAGTCGACATTCACCCCCAACCGGCCAATGGTCTTGATCACATTGGGCACACCCACTTCCAGCCCGAGCTTGGCGGTAGACAGGTTGTACGAGTTGGCCAGCCCCTGGTACAGGTAGATGGTGCCATGCGGGCGACGGTCGTAGTTTTGTGGGCGCCAGACCTGGCCGTCGGCGCCCTTGACCGAGAATGGCTCGTCCTGCACCCAGCTGGTGAGGGTGTATTTGCTTGGCTGCTCCAGCGCTGTCAGGTACACGGACGGCTTGACCAGCGAGCCGATCGGCCGCACGGCGTCGATCGCCCGGTTGAAGCCGGCAAAACCTGCCTGACGGCTGCCGATGAGTGCCTGCACTTCACCCGTCTCAGGGTTGGTCACCACCATTGCCGACTCCACTTCGTCGGCACCCTTGCGGCCCGCCAGGCGCTTGAAGGTCTCGCTCATCGAGGTTTCGGCCTTCATCTGCAGGATCGGGTCGAAACTGGTGAAAATGCGCAGACCTTCTTCGGTCAAGTCTTCGTCGCGGTAGTCCTGGCGCAATTGACGCTTGACCAGGTCGAGGAAGGCCGGGAACGAGCTGTCGGCCAGGCTGCCGCGCTTGGTCACACCCAGCGGCATCTTCTTCGCTGCATCGACTTCCGCCTGGCTGGCCACGCCCTGCTCGGCCACCAGGTCGAGCACCAGGTTGCGCCGAGCCAGGGCGCGATCAGGGTAACGCCGCGGGTTGTAGTAGGACGGGCCTTTGACCATGCCCACCAGCAGGGCGATCTGGTGCAGTTTCAGCTCCGACAGTGGTTGGCTGAAGAAGAACTGACTGGCCAGGCCAAAGCCGTGCACGGCACGCTGACCGTCCTGGCCAACGAACACCTCGTTGAGGTACGCCTCGAGGATTTCACGCTTGTCGTAGTGCAGTTCGAGCAGCATCGCCATCATCGCCTCGGTCAGCTTGCGGCTGAGGCTGCGCTCGCTGCTGAGGTAGAAGTTCTTCACCAACTGCTGGGTCAGGGTACTGCCGCCCTGGCGCATCGAGCCGGACGACGTGTTGACCCACATGGCCCGGGCGATGGACTTGGGCGACACACCGTAGTGGCTGTAGAAGTCGCGGTCCTCCGTCGCCACCAGGGTTTCGAGCAGGTATTTGGGGACCTGGTCGATCTTGATCAAGATGCGGTCTTCAAGGTTCTTCGGGTAGATGCCGCCGATCATCAGCGGCTCCAGGCGCACAACGTCAAGCGCCTTGCCATTGGCAGCAGAAAGGCCCGCCACGTAATCCCCTGAGAAACGCACGCGAACGAACTGCGCCGGCTCCATGCCCTCGTAGAACTGGAAGCCACGGGTATTGAGATCGACGGTATTGCCGTTGACCGCCGCCGCCCCTGGGCCGTTGGCCGCGCTTTCGCGTCGGTAGCCGAGTGCATCGAGCTCGGTGAGGAAGTCGTTCTTGCTCAGTTTCTGGCCGGTGAACAACTCCAGCGGCCGGGCATACACCTTGGCCGGGATGGTCCAGCGCTTGCCGGAGAACTTCTCCTGGACGACGGCATCGAGGTAAACCGCGAAGCCGGCAACGATCACCAGGCCTACCAGGCTGAGCTTCAAAGCCCAGCCCAGCCAGGCGCGGGAGCGGCCGGTCGGGCGTTTCTGAGGGGTGCGGGGATTTCGAGTTCGGGTCATGGCGGCGGATTATACGCACTTTATAAAGGCTGGGCAGACGGCCCAGCGGTAGGCAGGGACGGCACCATTGACCATAATGGCGCATTCGAATTCCCTTGCCCCGGAAGGATTTGCCGTGAGCCAAGCTCTTATCACTGCGTTGCAGAACCCAGCCCTGTACCCTCACCCCGTGGATGGGTTCCAGCTCATCGAGACGCATATCTCCTGGGTACTGCTCACCGGCGAGTACGCCTACAAGATCAAGAAACCGATGAACTTTGGCTTCCTTGACTTTACCGGCTTGGACCAGCGCCAGCATTTTTGCAACGAAGAGTTGCGCCTGAACCAGCGCCTGACCGAAGGCTTGTACCTGGAAGTGCTGCCGATCACCGGCAGTGTTGATGCACCGCAGATCGGTGGTAACGGCGAAGCTATCGAATACGCACTGAAGATGCGCCAGTTCCCCCAGGGGCAAATGCTCAGCACCCTGCAGGCCAATGGCGAGCTGAACGCCATGCACATCGACCAAATGGCCCGGCAGATCGCTGAATTCCACCTGCAGACGCCCAAGGTAGCTGCCGAACAGCCCTACGGCTCGCCTGAAAGCGTCATGGCCCCGGTCGAGCAGAACTTCGAGCAGATCCGCCCATTCCTGAGCGACAAGGCCGACCTGCTGCAACTGGACAACCTGCAAGCTTGGGCGCGGAGCAGTTTCGAGCGGCTGCAAGGCCTGTTCGCCTCGCGCAAGGCCAATGGCTTCACCCGCGAGTGCCATGGCGACATCCACCTGGGCAACGCCACCCTGATCAACGGCCAGGTGGTGATCTTCGACTGCATCGAGTTCAACGAACCGTTCCGCATGACCGATGTGTGGGCCGACACCGGCTTCCTCGCCATGGACTTGGAAGATCGCGGCCTCAAGTGCCTGGCACGACGCTTCATCAGCCAATACCTGGAGTTGACCGGCGATTATGAAGGCCTGGAAGTGCTGAACTTCTATAAAGCCTATCGCGCCCTGGTGCGGGCCAAGGTCGCACTGTTCAGCATGCCGGCCAATGCCGATGGCGTGCAACGGGCCACGACTTTGCGCACCTACCGCAACTACGCCAACCTGGCGGAAAGCTACAGCGCCATCCCTTCGCGGCTGCTGGCTATCACCCATGGCGTCTCGGCAGTGGGCAAGAGCCACGTGGCAATGCGCCTGGTCGAAGCCTTGGGCGCCATTCGCGTGCGCTCCGATGTCGAGCGCAAGCGCCTGTTCGGCGAACAGCCACAAGAGAACGCCGGTCAGCTGGCCTCCGGCATTTATGACCAGGGTGCCAGTGCCGCCACTTACCAACGCCTGCATCAAGTCGCAGCAACCATTCTGCGAGCCGGCTTCCCGGTGGTGTTGGATGCCACCTACCTCAAGCATGAACAGCGCCAGGCTGCGGCAGACGTCGCCAGCCAGACCGGCGTACCGTTCCTGATCCTCGACTGCCATGCACCAGAGGCGGTCATCGCCAGCTGGCTGGAGCAGCGTCAGGCCGAAAACAGCGACCCGTCGGATGCCACCCTGGACGTGGTCAAGGCCCAACAGGCCAGCCGTGAAGCACTGGATGCGCAGGAGCTGGTGCAGAGCACCCGGGTCGACACCCAGGACGCTGGCAGCATGGACCAGGTGATCGAACAGGTTCGTCAGCGCTTGCCTGGCCTGTAAGTTCGCCGTTTTCCTTTACCGGCCACTTCGCGGGCAAGCCCGTGTAGCGGCCGGTACAGGTCCTCTCATCGCCCCCGATGGCAAAAGGCCGCGTAATTCTTAACCCCCGCTACACTCCTTTCTGACCTGCTCGCGATTTATCCCCATTCCCCGTTCAGCCATCGCAAGGAGGCTCGATGAACGATGAATTGCAGCACCTGAAGAACCTTGGCAAGACCTCTGCGCAGTGGCTGCATGCCGCCGGCATCCACAGCGCATCGGATCTGCGCCGCCTGGGTGCGGTGGGTGCATACCAGGCCGTGAAGACACGAGGGTTCCGCGCCTCCAAGGTGCTGTTGTACGCCATCGAAGGCGCCCTGCTGGACATGCACTGGAACGATTTGCCGCTCGAACGTAAGGAAGCGCTAAACCAACAACTGGACGCGAAAAGCCCTACGCAAAAAAATCCAAAATAATCCTGGTAAGGGGATTGACTGTTAAATGAGAATCGTTATGATTATCACAACTGGTCGCGAGACTGGTTGGATAAGCTAAGAGCCCCTGGTTCGGACTCTCAGATTATCTCCTCATCAGGCTAATCACGGTTATTGACCCGGCAATTTGCCGGGTCTTTTTTTGCCTGTGATTTCTTAAGGGCTACCGCCGCAGCTGCGCGCAGTAATCCTGCTCCGGCATCGCTGCCGTGTACCACACATAATCGGCCTCGCCTGGTGCGACCTGCTCGCCCACCTCGGCCAGCAGCAAAACCTTGCTCTCCCCCGACGCCCCCAGGTCTGCCAGGTGCAAAGGTATGCCCAGGTCCTTGCGCACGTGATAGGCCCCGGCGAACAGCAGCGACGGCTGCGGCGCCGCCAGCAGGCGCTCGGCCATCCGACGGTCGCGCTGCTGCTGCACGGCCAGCATCGCCGGCAGCTGGCTTTCCGGCAGCATGCCGCAATGCCCGGCGCGCACCTGCTCCAACAGGGCGGCCCTTACCGCCGGTGCATTGGACTTTTCGCCCTGCAGCGGAGCCGGCTGTCGATAGGCCTGGCGCATTTCGTCGGGTGAAATGTTGGCTGCCAGCAAAGGCACCCGCTGCTGCAAGGCTTCGCTGACAATTGGCCCGTACATCTGCCAATCCCAGCCCTCCTGCCAGGCCAGCGCCTTGGGCAGGTCTGCCGGCAAAGGCTGCCCCTGCACCTTGTCGACCAGCGGTTGCTGCTCGGGCTGCAGCATTTCCAGCAACAGGCTGCCTTGCGCACGCTGGCCCTGCAATGCACGCAGCAGCCAAAGCTGAAGCGCGTGATGGTCAGGGTTGTCATGTTTTTCGCCAACCAGCACACGGGGTGCGACAGCAAGGCGCTGCACCAGCTGCCGTGCGCTGATTACCTGGCCATCGGCAAGGTCGATGATGCGCCCCAACTCGGCATGCGTGCGCCCTTCACTGCTCTGCCAAGCGGGCATTGGCGGCAAGCTGGCCTGGCAGCCGCCCAATGACAACATCAGGCAAAACGAAAAACCGGACAGCAGCAGGTGACGCATCGGCAATGCCTCCTAGCGGGCAATGATCAGCGGATGCCCACGCTCCGGGTGCGCCTGCACCAGCACATCGAGACCGTAGACTGCTCTCAACGCCGTTGGCGTCAGCACTTCTTCAGGGGAGGCAAACGCATGGCAGCGCCCCTGCTCCAGCAACAGGATACGGTCACAGTAACGCGCCGCCAGGTTCAGGTCATGCAGGATCACCAGCACTGCGGCACCACTGTCGGCGAAGCGGCGCACGGCTTCCAGGGTTGTGTGCTGATGCAGCGGGTCGAGCATCGAGGTCGGCTCGTCGAGCAGCAATATGCTGCCCTCTTCACCTGGCCACAGCTGCGCCAGTACGCGGGCCAGGTGCACCCGCTGCCGCTCACCGCCAGACAACGCCAGGTAACTGCGCGCAACCAGGTGCCAGGCATCTGCCGCCTGCAAGGCTGCCTGGACAATTTCTGCATCACGCCGCTGCCCGGTGCCATGGGGCATACGCCCCATGGCCACCACTTCCTCGACCCGGAACGAGAAACCCAAGCTGGACACTTGCGGCAATACCGCCAGGCGCCTGGCTCGTTCCTGCCCAGCCCAATCGGCCAAAGGTCGCCCTTGCAGCGTCACCCGCCCATGGTCGGGCGCCAGCTCACCGCACAGCACACCCAGCAGGCTGCTCTTGCCGGCACCGTTGGGGCCAAGCACGCCCACTACTTGCCCTGGCTGCAGTTGCAGGTGAATGTCGTGCAGTACCTCATTGCTGCCCCTGCGCAGATACAGGCCCTCTACTTGCAACATCAGCTGCGCCCTCGTATCAGCAGGAACAGAAAGAAAGGCGCACCGATAAACGCCGTGACGATGCCAATCGGCAGCTCGGCAGGCGCCAGCAGCAGGCGCGCTGCCAGGTCGGCGAACAACATCAACACACCGCCGGCCAGCAGCGAGGCCGGCAACACCACGCGGTGATCGGGCCCGGCCAGCAGGCGTACCAGGTGTGGCACGACCAGGCCGATAAAACCGATCAGCCCCGCAGCAGCCACTGCCGCGCCCACGCCCAGCGCGGTGCAGAACACCAGCTCACGCTTGAGCCGCTCCACGTCAACGCCCAGGTGACGCGCCTCTGATTCACCCAACAGCAGGGCATTAAGCGCCTTGGCCCGCCGTGGCAACCACATCGCCACACCGGCCGCCACCAGCAACAATGGCCACAAGCGTTCGTAACTGGCGCCATTGAGGCTGCCCAGGTTCCAGAAGGTCAGTGTGCGCAGGGTGGCGTCGTCGGCCAGGTAAGAAAACAGCCCCACGGCCGCGCCCCCCAGCGCGGTCATGGCCACACCGGCCAATAACATCGTGGCGACGTTGGTCTGGCCATCACGACGGCCCAGACGGTAGACCAGCGCAGTTACTCCAAGCCCCCCGACAAAAGCGCAGAACGACAGCAGATAAGGCGCGAAAGCATCCGGCATGCCACCAAACCAGGCACCGCCGACAATGGCGACCGCTGCCCCCATCGCTGCCCCGGCTGCAACCCCTACCAGCCCAGGGTCGGCCAACGGGTTGCGGAACAGCCCCTGCATGGCCACCCCGGACAGCGCCAGCACCGCACCCACCGCCAACCCCAGCAGGGTACGCGGCAGGCGGATCTGGCCAAGAATCATCTCGGCCTGCTGCAGGCCATCAGCAGCAATCGGCAGCCCCAACAGGCGCAGGCCGGCGCGCAGGGTGTCGAGCAGCGGCAGGCTGACAGGGCCCAGCGCAAGTGACAGCCAGACGGCCAACAGGCACAGCAGGCTCAGGCTAATGAACAATGTACGTGGCTGGACCCGCTGTTTCATTGCGCAAAGCTAGCCTGGGCTGCCGGGTAGAAAGTGGCTGCCAGCGACTGCAAGGTCGCTGGCAGGCGAGGCCCGAGCCCGCCGACCAGCAGCGTCGGGTCCAGTGACACCAGGCGTTTCTCCCGCACCGCCCGCGAAGCGGCCAGCGCGGGGTTTTCTTTCAACAGCGCCTGCAAGGCCTGCTCATCGGCCAGCGCCCGGTCGGAAAACACGATCACATCCGGGTCCAGCGCCGCCAGTGCTTCATTGGAGAAGTTCTTGTAGCCCTGGTGCTCTGCAAGGTTGCGCCCGCCAGCCTGGCCCAACAGCCAGTCACCCGCCGTGCCCTGCCCGGCAATCAGCGGCTTGGCGCCGGCATGGCCGACCAGCAACACCACCCCAGGCGCCTGTTGCCCGGCCTGGGCCTGCTTGACCTTGGCGTGCAACGCATCAAGCTGCTGGCGGTAGTCCGTCGCCAGCGTCGCAGCCTGCTGCTCTGCGCCGAGCAACTGCCCCAGCTGCTTGAGGTTTTCGTCCACCGCCGCCAGCTCGGCCTTGCTGGAGAACAACTCGACCCGCACGCCCGCCTTGCGGATTTGCGCCAGTACCGGTGGAGGCCCCATTTCCTCGGTGCCCACCAGCACATCCGGGCGCAGGCTGAGAATGCCTTCGGCCGACAACTGACGCTGGTAACCCACGCTAGGCAGCGATTTCAACGAAGCCGGGTGCTGGCTGGTCGTGTCCACTCCGACCAGGCGGGCTTCACCGCCCAGCGCGGCTATCCACTCGCTCAGGGCGCCACCCGCGCTGACCCAGCGTTGCGGCAGTTCGGCCGCCAAGGCCTGGGTAGAAAGCACAAGGCTTGCGCATAAGGCGAGCAAAGCGGCGGGACGGCGCATCATCGGGTTCCTTCTGAAGGCGGGCCGCGCGCCTTGTGGCGAGCGACGGAACTGCGCACCATAGACAGTCAGGCGCAGCGAATGCGGGCAATTTGATAATTATTCGCATTGAAGCGTCAAGCCATCACGTGTTTCACGAGTCATCCTTGCCATGCATTTCCTTTGTAACTCCCACGGCCTGGCCGAAGGCCAAAGCCGCGCCTTCAGCGTAGACGGGCTCGAACTGTTCGGCGTGCGCCGCCAGGGCCAGGTTTACCTGTACCGCAACCGCTGTCCACACCGGGGCATCCCGCTGAACTGGGCAGAAGACGCGTTTCTGGACGACGGCGCCAGCCTCATCCACTGCGCCCATCATGGCGCGCTGTTCCTGATAGAAAGCGGAGAATGCGTGGCCGGCCCCTGTGAGGGTGATCAACTGCAGGCCCTGGGCTGCCTCGAAGACAGCCAGGGCATCTGGTTCAAGGGTTAAGCAGCACTGGCAAGCGGCGGTCGATGACGATGCCTTCGGCATCCAACCGGGTGCCGTAGGCCAGCACCTCCACCCCATCCGCCACTGCGGCACGCAGCGCCTGGGCATACGCCGCATCGATTTCCTCGGCCGGGCGCACCGCTTCTACATCGGTCAGGTTCACACAATACAGCTGCACCGCCCGCACCCCCTGCCGCGCCAACTTCGCCAGCTCGCGCAAATGCTTGGCACCGCGCTGCGTCACCGCATCGGGAAAGGCTGCGACTGCGGTGTCGGGGTAGCCCAGGGTCACGCTCTTGACCTCGACATAAACCGGGGCCCCGTCGAACTCCAAACGAAAGTCGATGCGGCTGCCTTCCTCGCCATAGGCCACTTCACGCTTGAGCGCGGTAAAGCCGGCCAAATCGGCGATGGTGCCGGCCCGCAGCGCCTCTTCGACCAGCGCATTGGCCCGCCCAGTATTCACACAGGCCAGCCGCCCTTGTGGGGTTTCGCTGATCTCCCAGGTGCCCGGCAGCTTGCGCTTGGGGTCGTTGGAGCGGCTGAACCACACCAGCCCGCCTTCACGCATGCAGTTGAGCATGGAGCCGGTGTTCGGGCAGTGGATGGTCATCTGCTCGCCGCTGGTCAGTTCGATATCGGCCAGAAAGCGCTTGTAGCGGCGCAGCAGGCGGCCCTGTTCAAGAGGGGGAAAGAAACGCATCAGCCTTGCCAGCTCCGCAGGCCACGGGCAATACGCTGCACCGCCTCTTCCAGGCGCGGCAGGCTCTGGGTGTAGGCAAAGCGCACATGGTGCCCGGCCAGGTGGCGGCCGAAGTCCAGGCCCGGCGTGAAGGCCAGGTGCTCGGTCTCCAGGAAGTGTCGGCAAAAGGCGAACGCGTCACCGCCAAATGCGCTGATGTCGGCATACAGGTAGAACGCGCCCTGCGGCTCGACGGCAATGCGGAAGCCCAGTTCGCGCAGGGCGGGCAGCAAATAGTCGCGACGGCGGGCGAACTCGGCGCGGCGCTCTTCGAAAATGGCCAGGGTTTCGGGCTGGAAGCACGCCAACGCGGCATGCTGGGCCATGCTCGGTGCACTGATGTACAGGTTTTGTGCCAGCTTCTCCAGGTCAGCCACCGCGCCGGGTGGGGCCACCAGCCAGCCAAGGCGCCAACCGGTCATGCCGAAATACTTGGAAAAACTATTCAGGACGAACGCCGAGTCGTCCACTTCCAACACGCTAGGTGCGTCCATGCCATAGGTGAGGCCATGGTAGATCTCGTCCACCACCAGGTGACCATGCCGCTCGTGGGTGGTTTTGGCAAGGCTGGCCAGCGCCTCGCGCCCCAGCACCGTACCGGTCGGGTTAGCCGGTGAAGCGACCAGCGCACCGACCGAGTCCTTGTCCCAGTAACGCTCGACCAGGTCAGCGGTCAGCTGGTAATTCACCTCCGGGCCCACCGGCACCAGCTGCGCCCCACCCTCTACCAGGCGCAGGAAGTGGCGATTGCACGGGTAACCCGGGTCGGCCAGCAGCCAGTGCTTGCCCGGGTCGACCAACAGGCTGCTGGCCAGAAGCAGCGCGCCAGAGCCACCTGGGGTAATGAGAATGCGCTCCGGATCGATACTCAGGCCATAGCGCTGGCCATAAAAGCCGGCAATCGCTTCGCGCAGTGCCGGCAGGCCGCGTGCGGCGGTGTAACGGGTGTGCCCGGCGGCCAGTGCGGCCTGGCCGGCGGCGACGATGGGCGCGGCGGTGGTGAAGTCCGGCTCGCCAATTTCCAGGTGGATCACGTCGTGCCCGGCCGCCTGCAGCTCGTTGGCCCGGGCCAGCAGCGCCATGACGTGGAAGGGTTCGATGGCGCGGCTGCGCGCACTGTAGGGGTGGGCCATGACCTTCTCTCAATTGGGTCTAAACTGGAGATTCTACCTCTGCACACCACCGAACGTGTGGCTTGCGCCGCTGTCAATTGCCAGTAACAGGCGGGGTAGCGCACCCCCGATCTATCTGGTAAGTTCGGCGGCTCGCAGTCGCAGGGCCGGCGGGTGCCGGAGATGGAGCAGCCTGCGCATTGGATCAGATGAGTGAGAGGCGGTCTATTCATGTCCACCGTAGAAAAGCAAAAAGCCCAGACCATGTACGGTGTCGAGCCCTACGTAGAAACCAAGGGTGAAGAGTACATGGGCGAGCCCATGAAAAAGCACTTCACCAAGCTTCTTGGCGCGTGGAAGCAAGAGCTGATGACCAGTGTGGACCGCACTGTGGACCACATGAAGGACGAAGCAGCCAACTTCCCCGACCCGGCCGACCGCGCCAGCCAGGAAGAAGAATTCGCCCTGGAGCTGCGTAATCGCGATCGCGAACGCAAGCTGATCAAGAAAATCGACAAGACCCTCGACAAGATCAAGGCCGATGAATACGGCTGGTGCGAATCGTGCGGTATCGAAATCGGCCTGCGCCGTCTGGAAGCCCGTCCTACCGCAGACCTGTGCTTCGACTGCAAGGAAATCGCCGAGAAAAAGGAAAAAACGGTCGGCAAAGGCTGATCTTTCTTCCACCTGAACGGGGCGCTTGATGCGCCCCGTTTCATTTATGTGCCCAGCCTGACCATGACCAACTCCAGCTACATCGGGCGCTTCGCCCCCACCCCCAGCGGCTTCCTGCATTTTGGCTCGCTGGTCGCCGCCCTCGCCTCCTGGCTCGATGCCCGCGCCGTCAATGGCCGCTGGCTGCTGCGCATGGAAGACACCGACCCACCCCGGGAAATGCCTGGCGCCCGTGATGCCATCCTGCAGACCCTGGAGCGTTATGGCCTGGAGTGGGATGGCGAAGTGGTGTTCCAGAGCCAGCGACACGATGCCTATGCCGCCGTGGTAGACCGCCTGTTCAACATGGGCCTGGCCTATGCCTGCACCTGCTCGCGCAAGCAGCTTGAAGGCTACAACGGCATCTACCCCGGCTTGTGCCGCAATGCCGGGCATGCCCGTGAAGGCGCGGCAATCCGCTTACGGGTGCCGGAACTGATCTACCGCTTCACCGATCGGGTGCAGGGTGAGTACCAGCAGCACCTGGGCCGTGAGGTGGGCGATTTCGTCATCCAGCGCCGTGACGGGCTGTATGCGTACCAACTGGCGGTGGTGCTGGACGATGCCTGGCAGGGTGTTACCGACATCGTGCGCGGCGCCGACCTGCTCGACAACACCCCGCGCCAGCTGTATCTGCAAGAGCTGCTGGGCTTCTCGCAGCCGCGTTACCTGCACATTCCGCTGATCGTGCAGCCTGACGGGCACAAGCTGGGCAAGTCCTACCGTTCGCCTCCGCTGCAGGTGGAGCATGCAACGCCGTTGTTGCTGCGAGCCTTGCGGGCACTGGGGCAGGACACCGACCCGGAGCTGCTGGTGGCAACGCCGGCTGAGGTACTGGCGGTAGCCCGTAAACAGTGGCGGCCAGAGGCGATTGCGCAGAAGACTACGGTGCCAGAGGCTGATTTGCGCTGAGGTTCTACCAGCCCCTTCGCGGGCACGGGCAAACCATCTCTCGAAAACAAAAGCCCAATGAATTCAAAATCTTGGCGAACACTGTGGATTCCCGCTAGCATCCCCCCCGCCATTTGCGCCAATAATAAGTCCAAGCCCGCAGCGCCCAACCATCGAGGCCAGCATGTACATCTATCGTTTGGTCCTGCTTCTGGTCGTGGGGATCTACCTGTTCTCCCCGGCCATCATGGACTGGTGGATCGAACCGACCGGAGCCTGGTACCGCCCCTACCTGCTCTGGCTGATCCTGATCGTCGTCACCTTCATCCTGCAGAGCCAACGAGATGCCGATGAGCTTTAGCCTGACCCAGATGATCCTGATCAGCGCCGGGTACCTCATGGTGCTGTTCGGCGTGGCCTGGATCAGCGAGCGCGGGTTGATCCCGCGCTCGATCATTCGCCACCCGCTTACCTACACCCTGTCGCTGGGCGTGTACGCCAGTGCCTGGGCCTTTTATGGCTCGGTGGGCCTGGCCTACCAGTATGGCTACGGCTTCCTCGCCTGTTACCTGGGGGTGTCCGGCGCCTTCCTGCTGGCACCGGTGCTGCTCTACCCGATCCTCAAGATCACCCGCACCTACCAGCTGTCATCGCTGGCCGACCTGCTGGCGTTCCGCTTCCGCAGCACCTGGGCCGGGGCATTGACCACCATCATCATGCTCATCGGTGTGCTGCCGTTGCTGGCTCTGCAGATCCAGGCGGTGGCCGATTCGATCAGCATCCTTACCGGTGAGCCGGTCAAGGCCCGGGTAGCGTTTGCCTTCTGTACGCTGATCATCCTGTTCACCATTTTCTTCGGCTCGCGGCACATTGCCACGCGTGAGAAACATGAAGGGCTGGTTTTCGCCATCGCCTTCGAGTCGGTGATCAAGCTGCTGGCCCTGGGCGGTATCGGCCTGTACGCCTTGTATGGCGTATTCGGCGGCCCGCATGAGCTGGAAGTCTGGCTGCTACAGAACCAGACCGCCCTTGCCGCCCTGCACACCCCGCTGCAGGAAGGCCCATGGCGCACCCTGCTGCTGGTGTTCTTCGCCTCGGCCATCGTCATGCCGCACATGTACCACATGGCCTTCACCGAAAACCTCAACCCGCGCTCGCTGGTCAGCGCCAGCTGGGGCCTGCCGCTGTTCCTGCTGCTGATGAGCCTGGCCGTACCGCTGGTGCTGTGGGCCGGCCTGCGCCTGGGCGCCAGCACCAACCCCGAGTACTTCACCCTGGGCCTGGGGATTGCCGCCAACAACCAGGCATTGGCACTGCTGGCCTACATTGGCGGCCTGTCGGCGGCCAGCGGCCTGATCATCGTCACCACCCTGGCGCTGTCGGGCATGGCCCTGAACCACCTGGTGCTGCCGCTGTACCAACCCCCGGCCGAGGGCAACATCTACCGCTGGCTGAAGTGGACCCGACGGGCACTGATCGTCGCCATCATCACCGCCGGCTTCATGTTCTACTTGACCCAGAACAACCACCAGAGCCTGGCCAACCTGGGCATCGTCGCCTTCGTCGCCACCTTGCAGTTTTTGCCTGGCGTGCTGTCGGTACTGTACTGGCCGACCGCCAACCGCCGCGGCTTCATCGCCGGGCTGCTGGCCGGCACCTTGGTGTGGATGGTGACCATGCTGCTGCCGCTGCTGGGCAACCTGCAGGGCTTCTACATTCCGTTGCTGGACATGATCTATGTGCTGGACGACACCAGCTGGCACATGGCGGCAATCGCCTCGCTGGCGGCAAACGTGCTGTTGTTCACCCTGATCTCGCTGTTCACCAACGCCAGCAACGAAGAGGTCAGTGCGGCCGAAGCCTGCGCGGTGGACAACGTGCGCCGCCCGCAACGCCGCGAGCTGCACGCCGCCTCGCCCCAGGAGTTCGCCACTCAGCTGGCCAAACCGCTGGGGGCCAAGGCCGCACAAAAGGAAGTGGAGCAAGCCCTGCGCGACCTCTACCTGCCGTTCGACGAGCGCCGCCCCTATGCCCTGCGCCGCCTGCGCGACCGCATCGAGGCCAACCTGTCCGGCCTGATGGGGCCAAGCGTGGCCCAGGACATGGTCGAGACGTTCCTGCCGTACAAGTCCGGTAACGAAAACTACGTGACCGAAGACATCCACTTCATCGAAAGCCGCCTGGAAGACTACCACTCGCGTCTGACCGGCCTGGCCGCCGAGCTCGATGCCCTGCGCCGCTACCACCGCCAAACCCTGCAGGAGCTGCCCATGGGCGTCTGCTCGCTGGCCAAGGACCAGGAAATCCTGATGTGGAACAAGGCCATGGAAGAGCTTACCGGCATTGCCGCCAAGCATGTGGTCGGTTCTCGCCTGGTCACCATAGACGAGCCTTGGCGCGGCCTGCTGCAAGGGTTCATCGACGTGCCCGACGAGCACCTGCACAAGCAGCGCCTGGCGCTGGACGGCCAGCCGCGCTGGCTGAACCTGCACAAGGCGGCCATCGACGAGCCGTTGGCCCCCGGTAACAGTGGCCTGGTGCTGCTGGTGGAAGACCTGACCGAGACCCAGGCACTGGAAGACAAGCTGGTGCACTCCGAGCGCCTGGCCAGTATCGGCCGCCTGGCCGCCGGCGTGGCCCACGAAATCGGCAACCCGATCACTGGCATCGCTTGCCTGGCGCAGAACCTGCGTGAAGAACGCGAAGGCGATGGCGAAATCATCGAGCTGTCCAGCCAGATCCTCGACCAGACCAAGCGCGTGTCGCGCATCGTCCAGTCGTTGATGAGCTTCGCCCATGCCGGTGGCAGCCACCAGAACAGCGAGGAACCCGTGTGCCTGGCCGAAGTGGCACAGGATGCCATCGGTCTGCTGGCGTTGAACCGGCGCAATTTCGAAGTACAGTTCTTCAACCTCTGCGACCCAGACCACTGGGCCGAAGGGGACCCGCAGCGCCTGGCCCAGGTGCTGATCAACCTGCTCTCCAACGCCCGCGACGCCTCGCCCGCCGGCAGTGCCGTGCGCGTGCGTAGCGAGACCAGTGAGCACACCGTCGACCTGATCGTCGAAGACGAGGGCAGCGGGATTCCGAAGAACATCCAGGACCGCCTGTTCGAACCCTTCTTCACCACCAAGGACCCGGGCGAAGGAACCGGACTGGGGCTCGCTCTGGTCTATTCCATCGTGGAAGAGCATTATGGGCAAATCACCATCGACAGCCCGGCCGATATCGAACGGCAACGTGGCACCCGGATCCGCGTGACCCTGCCCCGGCATGTCGTAGCGA
>Ga0207655_1002054_pt1 | contig 16929 bp, 14 predicted proteins | sample KBSM44metaG_FD_184398 | JGI IMG/M metagenome (GOLD analysis project Ga0207655, IMG submission 184398) | Miscanthus rhizosphere microbial communities from Kellogg Biological Station, Michigan, USA - KBS M4-4 metaG (SPAdes) (version 2) | ecosystem: Host-associated > Plants > Roots > Rhizosphere >...
ATTTGCAATTACATCTGGTAATGTCCGCGCCTGATAATGAGTCGCATTGCCAGGGAGGCAGCCATCATCCTCCTTAAGTTCGCGCAGGTGATTCGCTCCATGATGTTCCCGTCACGTCCTACGTTGCTCGCAATCTGCTGTTCCCTGAGCGTTGCCGCTCACGCCGCCGATACCCTCGAACTCGGCGCCACTGACGTCAACGCAGACGCCATCAAGACCAACTCCAACACGCTGCCCGAAGCCTTCGCCGGCGGTCAGGTGGCCCGTGGCGGGCAGATGGGCGTGCTGGGCAACCAGGACAACATGAACGTACCGTTCACCATGACCAGCTACACCTCCAAGCTTATCGAGGACCAGCAGGCCGAAGACGTGGGCGACGTACTGCTCAACGACCCATCGGTGCGCCAGTCCTACGGCTTTGGCAACCAGTCCCAGGTGTTCGTGATTCGCGGCTTGCCGCTCAGCGGCGACGACATTTCCTACAACGGCCTGTACGGCGTGTTGCCGCGCCAGATCCTGTCCACTGATGCCGTGGAGCGCGTGGAAGTGTTCAAGGGACCGAACGCTTTCATCAACGGCGTCAGCCCCACCGGCAGCGGTCTGGGCGGCGGCGTCAACCTGCAGCCCAAGCGCGCGGGCGATACGCCGATTCGTCGCTACACCCAGGACATCACCACCGATGGCCGCATCGGCGAGCACCTGGACCTGGGGCAGCGCTTCGGTGAAGACAATCGCTTCGGCGCGCGGCTCAACCTCAGCCAGCGCGAAGGCGAGACGGCCATCCATGACGAAGACCAGCGCACCAAGCTGTTCGTCGCGGGTCTGGATTACCGTGGCGACAACTTCCGCGTGTCCACCGACTTCGGCTACCAGAAGCAGCGCATCAACGGCCTGCGCAACACCTTGCAACTGGGCACGGCTACAGAGATCCCGACCGCGCCCCATGCCGGCCACAACTACGGTCAGGACTGGACTTACACCGAGACCGAAGACACCTTCGGCATGATGCGCGGTGACTGGGACCTCTCCGATAGCTGGACGGCCTACCTGGCCGGTGGCGCCAAGCACACTCGGGAAACCGGCGTGTACGGCACGCCGACGCTGGTGGGCAACAGCGGCCTGGCGACTGTCGGTGGCTCCGAGATTCCGCACAACGAAGACAACACCACCTTCGCCGCCGGCCTGAACGGCCACCTGCAAACCGGCCCGGTCAGCCACCAGATCGCGATCGGCGCCTCGACCATCTGGACCCAGCAGGAAAACGCCTACACCTTCTACCGCTCGACCACGGGGAACACCAACATCTACAACACCCCGAACTTGCCCAAGCCGACGGCGGTGTCGTTGACCGGCGGCGACATGGGTGATCCTGGCGTCACCGGCAAGACTCGCAACCGTAGCCTGGCGATTTCCGACACGGTGGGCCTGTTCGACGACAGCCTGTTGCTGACGTACGGCGTGCGTCGCCAGCAGTTGCGCGTCGAAAACTACTCCTACGAGGGCACCACCAGCGGCGGTGTTCCGTACGGCAACAACGACGGCAGCCGCACTTCGCTGTACGACGAATCCATCACCACGCCGGTGTACGGCATCGTCTACAAACCGACCGACACTGTCTCGCTCTACGCCAACCGCATCGAGGGCCTGGCCCAGGGGCCGGTGGCGTCCGGTACCAACATCACCAACCTGGGCGAAGCCTTCCCGCCGGGCCGCACCAAACAGCTGGAAGCCGGCATCAAGCTGGACATGCAGACCTTCGGTGCCAACCTGGGCGTGTTCCGCATCGAAAAACCTACCGATGGTTACGTCGACGCCACCCGCGCCCTGTACGTACGGGACGGCGAGCAGGTCAACAAAGGCATCGAGCTGAGCGTGTTCGGCGAGCCTGTCGAAGGCCTGCGCCTGATGGCGGGCGGCACCCGCATGACGTCGGAACTGAAAAAGACCGCGGGCGGCACCAACGACGGCAACCATGCCATCGGCGTACCAACCTTCCAGCTCAACGCCAGTGTCGACTGGGACATTCCGGGGCTTGAAGGCGCAGCACTCAGCGCACGCATGCTGCGCACTGGTGGCCAGTACGCCGATCAGGCCAACAACCTCAGCCTGCCGACGTGGAACCGCTTCGATGCAGGTGCCCGGTACAAGTTCAAGGTCGACCAGAAGGACCTGACCCTGCGCGTGAACGTGGAAAACATTACCGACAAGAACTACTGGGCATCGGCCAATGGCGGCTACCTGAGCCAGGGCGACCCGCGCCTGGTGAAGTTCTCCGGCACCATCGATTTCTGATCCCGCCCCACCACCTGCAGGCCGCTGGCCTGCGGGTGTCTTGCTGTGTTACCCGAATACTTCGCGGTTAGCCTCGACGAATGCTCGTACCGTTTGCGGTGCCTTGCCTGTGATGCGCTCGATGGGGCTTTCTTCACCATCAGCCCCGACAAAGATACCGTTCTGGTAATCCACCGCCACCTCCAGAAAATGCTGGATCAGGAACGCCGGCAGGCCATAGGACTCAAGGTTTTCGCGATACTGCTCAAGTGTCGACGGGGTATAGGTGATGGTGCGGCCCAGCACTGCGCTGAGTTCCTCGGCGATCTGCTTGTAATCCATTTCCACCGGCCCGAACAGCGGGTAAGTCTTGCCGATGTGCGGTTGCGGATCGCTCAGCACGGCGGCAATCAGCCGGGCCTGGTCTTCAGCGGCAATCGGCGCGTGGCGACCGGCGCCGTAGGGCAGGGTGATGCGGTTGTCCTTGACGATGTGATCGCTTACCCACGGGAAGGTCAGCCACTCGCTGAAGAAGGTCGGGCGAATGTGCACGGTCGGCACGCCGGACCAGTCCAGCACCCGCTCGGCGATCCAGTGGTCGCGGGCGGCATGGCTTTTCGAGTCTTCGCGGGCGGAGATTTGCGACATTTCGATCACCACTTCCACACCGGCGCGGCGTGCAGCGTCGGCAAAATAGGCGGTGGCCTGGATGTAGCCGGGGCTCACCGGGAAACACAGGTAGGCGCCGTTTACGCCCTGCATGGCCTGGATGACATCGTCGTGTTCGAGCAGGTCACCGACGAAGATTTCCGCACCCAGTTCGCGCAGTGCCGCGCTGCGCGCGTCTTCCTTATGGACGAAGGCGCGCACGGCATGCCCGGCGTCGAGCAGGTGGCGAACGGTGTGGACACCGGTTTTGCCGGTGGCGGCGGTGATGAGGTATTTGCGCTGCATGAGTGAATCTCCAGTAAGCGGGCGAGAAGAGCCGTGAGTAATCGGTCAGCTGTCGAAGGGGGCGTTGTCGATCAGGTCGCAGACATTGGGGCAGTCGAAGCCGTGGATGTGCCGGCGAGCGACGTCGCCAAGGCCGGTACCGATGGCTGTGTGCGGCTTCTTGCGCGCCACCTCGGCCACGGCCTGGGTGAACGCTGCCTTCATGCCCAGGCGTGGGTACAGGGCCAGGGTGTCGTCGATCAGCGAGGGGGTGATTTCGTCGATGAACAGGCCCATGACGTCAACGTGGGCACCCATGAAAATCAGGGCGATTTCCGCCTGCTTGCGGTCGGCAATGCCGGCACTGGAGTGCAGGGCGATGGCGTCCCAGACCAGTTGCGCCTTGGCGTCGGCATAGCCGTTGTCGAGCAGGAAGCGGCTGGCGGCGTCGGCGCCATCGACTTCGAAGCGCTGGTCGGCGGCAAACGCCTCGGTCAGCCCCAGGTCGTGCATCAGCGCGGCGAGGTAGACCACTTCGCGGTCGTATTTGAAGCCGCGTTTCTGGCCGAGAAAATCTGCGAACCACCAGGTGCGATGAACGTGATTGAGCAACGCAGGTGAGTGAACGCGCTGGACCAGTGACGCAGCCTTGCGGGTCAGTTCCGAGTCCGGGGCCTTGAGGCCGCCGAGGGTGATGAGAGTGCTCATGGCAAGGTTCCGGTGAGAGGAGATGTTTCCAATCTAAGGATTTGCCGTTGTCAGAATTGACTATTTTCAGTCGATTAGTGACAAGATGCGTTTTTCATCCTCCCCGGAGCCAACCATGAACACGCCAACCCGCACGCGCCGCGCGAGCCATCCGCAAAGAAGGGTGGTGATCCTGGGCCTGCCGCCGGTGGACGCACTGGATGTGATCGGCCCGGCAGAGGTGTTCGCCGTTGCCAACCGGTCAAGTGACGGTGTTGAGCCCTATCGCCTTGAGCTGATCTCTGCCTCGGCCGAAGTCCAGCTGCAAAGCGCCACCGGCATTGCGCTGATGGCCCACAAGACCCTCGCCCAGGAGCGGCTGGATGACCTGCCCATCGATACCCTGATCGTCGCCACCGGCTGGGACCCGGACAGGGTGCTGGACCCCGAGGTGCTGGCCTGGATCGGGCAGCGCGCAGGCCAGATCCGCCGTGTGTGTTCGATCTGCGTGGCGGCCTTCGCGCTGGCCGGGGCAGGGTTGCTGGACGGGCGCCGCGCAACCACCCACTGGGGCGTCGCGCAGGCGCTGGCCGAGCGCTTCCCCAAGGTGCTGGTGGATGCCGATCCGATCTGGATCAAGGATGGCAACGTCTATACCTCGGCGGGGATCTCGGCGGGTGTCGATCTGGCGCTGGCACTGGTGAGCGAGGACCTGGGCGACCGCATCGCGCTGCAAATCGCCAGGCACCTGGTGCTGTTCCTGCGTCGTCCGGGCGGCCAGGCGCAGTTCAGCGCGACCCTGCAATCCCAGCACGCCACCGATTCGGCGCTCCAGGCATTGTGCTTGTGGATTGGTGAGCATTTGCAGACGGATATCACCGTCGAGCTTTTGGCCGACCGCATGTCCACCAGTGTCAGGACCTTGATCCGCATGTTCCAGCGGGACCTGAATACCACGCCGGCCAAGTACGTCGAGGACGTTCGACTGGAGGCGGCGCGCCGCGCGTTCGAGCTGGGTGAGCGCTCGGTGGAGGAGGTGGCACGGCGCTGTGGCTATGGCAGCGTCGATGTGTTGCGCAAGGTGTTCGTCCGGCGGCTGGGCGTGACGCCTCGGGAGTACGCAATGCGTTTTGCGCCGGTTCGTTCCCGCAGCGCTTGATCGAGCCTGCTTTTGCCTCTGGCCGCAGGCCGTAGGAGCGCGCTTGCCCGCGAATGCGTCAGTCCTGACACATCGAGGGTGGCTGACCCACTGCCTTCGCGGGCAAGCGCGCTCCTACAGCTACCCGTCAAGCATCCTGGGTAGATGTTCGCTGATTCAATCCACCCGCTGGCACACATACGCCTGGGTCTGGTACGGGAAGTCGATGCTGTCGCGGCCTCGCAGGGCCGGGTGGGTGTGGATCAGTTCGCGCAGTTGCTCGGTCACCCGTGCTTTGTCGGCGTCCGGCAAGGCGGCGATGAAACTCACTGACAGGAAGCGGTTCATGATGACCGTCTCGGCAGGCCCCGTATGGCTGTACGGCAGGCAGGTCACTTGTGGCTGCGAAAACAGTTGCCCGTCGAACGGACGTCGCCACTCGCCAGTGTGAAAGCGCGGGGTATCGCCTTCATACGGGGTGATGATGCGCGTGATCTCGGCGACCCAGTCCACCGATTCATCGCGCACGTTCCACACCAGCCCCAGCCGTCCACCGGGTTTGAGTACGCGATGAATCTGCGCCAGGGCTGCGCTGTTGGCGAACCAGTGAAAGGCCTGGGCGCAGAGCACCGCGTCCACCGTGCCATCGGCCAGGGGAATGTCCTGTGCGGTGCCTTCCAGAACCCTGACGCCGGGCAGCGTCTGGGCAAATTCCAGGCGCATCGCCTGCACAGGCTCGATGCCGATCACTTCCTGGGCCAGTGGCACCAGCAGGCGGCTGAACTTGCCGGTGCCCGCTCCGAGATCGGCCACCACCGATTGCCCGTCAATGCCCAGCGTGTCGGTCAGCCAGTTGCTGATTTCCTGCGGATAGTCCGGGCGGCCCTGGGTGTAAGTCCCGGCCTGAGTCGAAAACCCCACTTGAGCGGCTTTGTGAACGAGCGTCATCGTCGGCGATCCTCCGTGCGGAAAAAATGGCCAGGGGATTATGCGCCAGTTTCCCCCGAATCGAGCACCCGACCGCGGGTGGGATTTATCGCGAATTCGTCAACAGTCTTTGTCGAGTTGCCTGCTGTTTGAGGCCAGCGCAACTGCCTAGTATCGCTCTCAACGGAGCTGCAAACAGATCAAGTCAGAAGTAGCGCTCCCGCAAGTACCGACACTTCAGTCTCAACTTTCCAGCGATAAGGTGAATGAAATGAGCTTCTCGAAAATTGCCCTGTTCATGGTCATGGGCGGCATGTTCGCACCGGCATTTGCCGACACTGCGCACACCGCTGAAACTGCCGATAAGCCCGCATTCGAAACTTACACTTACAAGACTAAACTGGACATCAAGAAAGTCATCGAGATGACCGATATCTCCAACGCCTGCGGCGGCCCGCTGCCGGTGCGGATGACCTACGAGGACTCCCAGGGGCAGCGTCACACCGTTGAATATCAGGTCATGGGTACCGGTTGCTCGAACGGTTGATCCAGGTGGGCACAATGGAGGGTCGACACTCCATACCGGCCACGACTCACTAAACAGTTCACTCAACGCTTTCTGCCAGACCCCGCCACTTTTTCATCGGCTGCCAGCCGATCGGGAATCGAACTTTTCAGAAACTCGACCCAGGTCTTTATCTTGGCATCGACGAACTTTCTCGACGGGTAGATCGCATAAAGATTCAACTCTTCCAGATGGTAATCCGGCAATACCCTGAGCAAAGTCCCCGCCTTCAATCCCTCCACGGCCGATGCAATCGGTTGTACGCCTATTCCCATTCCGTTCTTTATCGCGATGGTCATGCCGTCTGCGGTATTCAGGTGCAGTGGCGACACCGGCACGTTGACGTTCTGCACGCCCTGCGGCCCATCGAATGACCAGCATTCAGCCGGCATCACCGTGTTGACGATGCGCAGGCAGTCATGGGTGCCCAGTTCATCAGGCGTACCCGGCACGCCGCGCTTGCTCAGGTAAGCCGGCGAGGCACACAGGATGCTGTAGGTGATGCCCAGGCGTTGGGCCACGAAGCCTGAGTCGGGCAGGTCCCGGGCCAGTACGATGGACATGTCGTAGCCTTCTTCGAGCAAGTCGGGGACGCGGTTGGTCAGCGTCAGGTCGAACATCACCGTCGGGTGGATTTCCCGGTAGGCGGCAATCGCGTTGATCACGTAATGGTTGCCGATGGCTGACATGCTGTGGATCTTCAGCCGCCCCGAGGGTTTGACGTGGGCGGTGCCGGCTTCTTCATCGGCTTCGCGCAACTGATCGATGATCTGCTCGCAGCGTTGCAGGTATCGGATGCCTGCTTCAGTGAGGGCCAGGCGGCGGGTGGTGCGGTTGATCAAGCGGGTTTGCAGACGCGCTTCAAGGCTTGAGACGGCTTTGGAAACGTTGGTCGTGGTGGTGTCGAGCAGCGCCGCTGCCGCTGTGAAGCTGCCGCTCTGGGCGACGGCGATGAAGCAACGCATGGTCTGGAAAGTGTCCATCGTTCTGGCCTTGGAAGGTGAGGGGCGATACGTGGAAGTCTGGGATGCCGGTAAATCTTAGCCTGCCCCGAACCCGTAGCAGCACGGCTTGCTGGCGGGGGCGATCTCAAGGCCGCCCCCGCCGGCAAGCCGTGCTGCTACGGGATTGATGGTGCGCTTGCCGGCGTGGCGTTGTTGGGATTGACTCAACGGCTGGCGTTGCGCTTGTCGAACACACCGACCGAGTTGCCGCCCAGTGCCACGAACAGGCGTACGGTGTCCAGGTACTGGGCCGTTTTCACGCGGATCTGCCCCAGCAACGCCTGCTCATAGGCGCGCTCGGCTTCCAGCACTTGCAAGACGCTGCTCTCGCCCTGGGCGTAGGCCTGTTGATTCAGGCGCAGGCTGGTCTGGGCCGAGCGCAGGGCATCGTCCTGAGCCTGGAACTGCTCGGCATCGTGGTTGATCGCCTGCAAGGTGTCAGCCACCTGGCCGAACGAGGTGATGACCGTTTGCTGGTAACCGGCGAGGGTGGCCTTGTAGCCGTCGACCGCTGCCTGACGCTCTGCCTCAAGGGTGCCGCCGCTGAAGATCGGCGCGGTCAGCCCGGCGGCCAGGCCCCAGAGCGCGGCACCGCCGTTGCCTGAGGCCGACTGCAGCAGCGCCGCCGACAGCTCGACGTGCGGATACAGGTTGGCCGTCGCGATACCGATGTCGGCGCTGGCCATGTGCAGTTGCGCTTCGGCCTGACGGATGTCCGGGCGGTTGTGTGCGGTTTCCGACGGCAGGCTGACAGGTACGCTGTCCGGCAGGGTCAGCTCGCTGAACGCGAACTCCGGCGCGCTCCAGTCGCCCGGGCCTTTGCCGGTCAGAATCGCCATGGCATGGCGCGCCGCATCACGCTGTTGGGCCAGCGGCGGCAGCAGGGTACGGTCCTGTGCCAGGCGGGTTTCGGCCAGCGACACGTCGATTTGCGTGGTGGTGCCACTGGCCTGGGCCATGCGCACCAGCTTGAGGTTTTTCTCGTCGTTGGCCAGCAGATCGTTGACAGCGGCCATCTGCGCGTTGGCGGACGCGATCAGGATCGCCTGGCTGGCGACATTGCCGGTCAAGGTCAGGTAGGCGGCCTCGAAGCGATGCTTCTGCAATTCGGCGAACGCAGCCTGTTTTTCGACCTGACGCTTGTTGCCGCCAGACACGTCCAGATCGAAGCTCACCCGCGGCCCGATGGCATAGAAATTATCGACCGAGGTCTGCGGCCCGTTATGGGTCTTCTGCCTGCCACCCTGGGCGGCGACATCCACTTGTGGATACAACACGCCTTCTGCGGCGGCCACCGACGAGGCAGCCTGGCGAATCGTCGCATCGGCGGCCACCAGTTCAAGGTTGCCGTCGATGGCGCGGCGCACCACCTGGTCGAGTTTTGGCGACTTGAAGCTCGACCACCAGTCGCCGGTCACGGCCTTGCCTGGCTCGATGCGCTGGGTGGCATTGCTTGCAAGGCTGTTTTCGGCCTGTTGGTCGTAGTGCTGCGAGGTGCTCGGCTCAGGCCGCACGAAGTCGGGGCCGACGGTGCAGGCCGAGAGCAGCATGAAAAGCGACAGGGCGCTGAAGCGGGTGTGGAAGGGTGGTCTGCTAGTGAAAAAGGTAGTGAAATTCATGGGGCACACTCCAGGCGAATCAGTTGGCCGAACCGGGTTTGCGAAGAAAGACAACCAGCGGAAGTACCACCACCATGGCCAGCATCAGGATCTTGAACTGGTCAACCACGGCGATGAAGGCCGCCTGGCCGGTGAGCATTTCATTGAGGTGCGCGATGCCTTGCAGCGGCGTCGACGCCGTCAGCGAATGCAGGGTGGCGTTGGAAGGCCGCAGATGACTGGCCAGCGCCACATGCATCGCTTGGGTGTTGTTGTAGAAATACGTCTGTACGATGGCGATGCCCAGCGTGCTGCCGTACACCCGCGACAGGTTGAAAAACCCTGTGCCTTCCGGGCGAAATTTCGGGTCAAGGGTGCTGAATGCCATCTTGCTGATGGCCGGCATCAGGATGCCCATGCCCACGCCCTGGATGAACCCGGCCAGGGCCACGGGCGTCCAGTCCATGAGCGGCGAATAGCTGAGCATCGAGCTATTGGCGTAGATCACGACCAGCATGCCGACCACGATCACCAGCCGGTTGTCGATGGACGCCGGAATACGGCTGGCCAAGAGGAACGCGCCGACCAGGCCCGCCCCGCGAGGAATGGTCATGTAGCCGGTCAGGATCGGCGGGTAGCCGAGAATCTCGTCGAGCATCGGCGAGGTCAGCGCCAGGGTCGGCAACAACACGAAACCGAAGGCGAAGAACATGATGGTCGAGAGCACGTAGTTGCGATCGCGAAACAGATGCTTGCCGAGAAAGTGCGTCCTGGCCGTAAAGAGGTGGGCCAGGAACAGGTAGAAGGCCAGTGCCGACACCATCGCTTCGATGCAGATTTCCCTCGATTCGAACCACTCCATGCGCTCACCCCGGTCGAGCAGGATTTGCAGGGCGATCACTGCGGTGGTGAAGGTCGCGTAGCCGAAGAAGTCGAACGCGGGCGCTGCGCCTGCCGGTTTTTTCTCGAGGCAGCAGGCAACCACCAGGGCGATCAGCGCGGCCAGCGGCATGCTCAGGTACGACAGCGCGTGCCAGCCGTGATACTCGACCACCAGCCCGCCAATGGCAGGGCCGGTCACGATGCCCAGCAACACCATGGCGCCGTAGGTCACGCCGAACTTGGGCCGGACCGCCGCAGGCAAGGTTTCCAGGGCAATGCCCATCGACAGTGGGGCAATGATCCCGGCGGCGATGCCCTGCACGATCCGCGCGCCCATGTACTGCTCGGGGGTGATGGCGCAGGTCGCCAGCCACAGGCCGAAGACGAACAGCAGCAGTGAGGCCTGATAAACCTGCTTCAAGCCAAAGCGGGCCGCCAACCAGCCGGCAACCGGCATGCTGATGGCCGTGGCGGCCAGGTAGGAGGTGAAGATCCAGCCTGCCTGATCGTCGGTCATCGAGGTGCCAGCCTGGATGAATCGCAGCGCGGCGTTGGGCAGCGAGACGTTCATCGACTGGATGTAAGTGGCGAGCAGCGCCGCGTAGCGCAACGTGCGCGCCCCGGAGAGCGCCGGCCAGGCCGCAGTGGCGGCGTTCATCGACTGGCACTCATGAAGGTCTTGAACGGCGTCCACCAGGCGGTGCTGACCCCGGTATCGACCCTGACCGTGGCGCTGATGCCCGAGTACAGCGGGTGTTCGGCGTCAGTCGCATCCAGCTCCAGCCGCACCGGTACACGCTGCACCACCTTGACCCAGTTGCCGGTGGCGTTTTCCGGAGGCAGCAGGGAGAAGTCCGAGCCGGCGCCAGGGCTCATGCTGACCACGTGGGCCTTGAACACCTGGCCTGGGTAGGTATCGATGCTGATGTCGGCGGACTGGCCGACGCGCATGTGGGTGACTTCGGTTTCGCGGAAGTTGGCTTCCACCCAGATGTGCTTGTCCGACAGCAGGGCGAAGGTCGGCGCACCGTTGTTGACGAAGTTGCCGACCTGCAGGTCGTCGACCTTGGCCACGATGCCGTCTTTCGGCGCATAGACCGTGGCGTAGGACAGCCACAGCTTCGCTTCATCGAGTTGGGCGCGGGCCTCGCGAACACTGGGGTGGCTGTCGACGTCGACGTTGGCATCGCCGTTCAGGGCCACCACGGTGTTGGCGATCTGCTGCTCGATGGAGACGATGCGCTGGCGGGACACCTTGAGGTCGGTTTCGGCGCGCTCGAAGACGGCTCGGGACACGAAATCGGTAGCGACCAGGGCTTTCTTGCGGCTGAACTCTTTCTGGTCGAAATCCGCCTGTTCCCGCGCCGACTGCAATTCGGCCTGCTGCTGGCGATAGCTGGCCTTGAGGCTGTTGATGCGCAGGCGCGCCACGCTCAACTGGGCGTCGGCGCGGTTCACCGCGATCTGGAACGGCTCGGGATTGATGCGGTATAGCATCTGGCCCTTGCGCACCCACTGATTGTCTTCAACCGAGATCTCCACCACTTGGCCGGACACCCGGGCGTTGATCGCGGTCTTGGCGATCCGGGCGTAGGCGTTGTCGGTGGAAACGATGGTCGCCGTGGCACTGTAGTGGGCAATGCCGACGACCGCCGCCATCAGCGGCACGCCGATCATCAGCCAGGGGCGCAGTTTTGCCTTCAACGGTTTCTGCGCCGGCGAGGCAGCGCCCGGTTGCGCGGTGGCGGGGGTTGCTGTCGTGTCGAACTGTCTGGTCATGATCCAATTCACCTGTTAGCCGGGTAGCCGGGTACGTTCCAGCCGAGGCTGGAGGCCCTGATGTCATTGAGGGTTGTGAGGACTTGAGCCGGGTCTGACTGGCCAGGTTCTGCGGCCAGTCAAGCCTCTCTCACTGAAAACAGACCTGGGTGTGGAGGGTGGCTCCAGCTCACCTGTTTCGCTGCCGTGACACTCGGATCGAGCCCGGCGACTTCTTTTGCAGAATCAGAAATTTCTGGTTTCTGATTTTTGTGCGATGGTGTAAGAATATGACCACTTCCATTCCGCTGCAAGGGTTTTTATACGACATGGCACAAAAAAAGATCGAGGGTGCCAAAGGCCGCGGCCGACCTCGCGCCTACGACCCTGAAACCGCGCTGAACCAGGCCCTCGGGGTGTTCTGGAGCACCGGGTTCTCGGGCTCGTCACTGGACAGCATCGCCGCAGCGGCGGGGATGAATCGCCCGAGCCTGTATGCGGCGTTCGGCGACAAGCATGCGCTGTACCTCAAGGCACTGGAGCAATACTGGGATCAGGCGTCGACCGATATGCACCAGGCCCTGACCAGCCCTGAACTGACCCTGCAACAGGCGCTGATGCGTTTCTATGAGGGACAATTGTCGATCTACTATTCCGGCGAAGGCCAGCCGCGGGGTTGCTTCGCCATTGGCACTGCGACGGCCGAGGCGGTGGAGCATGCCGAGATTCGCGAGTTGCTGGCGGACCGGTTGAGCAGGCTCGACCACGATCTGGAGGCGCGTCTGCGCACGGCGGTCGAGTCGGGTGAATTGAACGCCGGTGCCGATCCTGCGGCGCTGGCGGTGCTGGCTTCGGCCATGCTGCACAGCATTTCCATCCGTGCCCGGGCTGGCAAGCCCCGTGAGGAGCTGACCGAACTTGCGCGCAGTGCGGTCAATGTCATCTGTGGCTGAAGGTTTGCAAGACATCATCGCCGGGCAGCTCGATGTGCTGTTCTGCGGTATCAATCCCGGCATGACAGCGGCGGCGCAAGGGCACCATTTTGCAGGCCGGGGCAACCGCTTCTGGCGCACCCTGCACCTTGCCGGATTCACCCCCGATGAGCTGCGCCCGGAGGACGATCACCGGATCCTGCAATACCGCTGTGGCTTGACCGCCGTAGTGGATCGCCCGACCGCACGTGCCGACCAACTGTCGCAGCAGGAATTCAAACTGGCGGCTGCCGGATTCGAGCGCAAGATCGAACGCTACGCCCCGCGCTTCGTGGCGTTTCTGGGCAAGGCGGCGTACGCCGGATTGTCAGCTCGCAAGGACCTGGCCTGGGGGCGTCAGGCGGCGAGTTTCGGCCATAGCCAGGTGTGGATCCTGCCCAATCCCAGCGGGCGCAACCTGGCGTTTTCCCAGGAGCAACTGGTCAGTGCGTATCGCCAGTTGTACCTGGCGACCCTCGGTGAAGGTGACGCCGTTTACTGAGCCGCAGGCGCTGCCTGCATCTTGCCCAGCAGCGGCGCATAGGCGGCGTGATCCACCGGCACGATCCCGGACGCTTCCTGTGACTTGAGGAACTGCGCCAGGCCCGCCTGATCGTTGAGCATGGCGTTGCGCACCTGTTCCTTGATCGCCGGGCAAAGGGTGCCGCTGAACACGAACGGGTCGTAGTAGATCGGCTCCGAGCGCCACAGCACCTTGAAGGTGTCGCGCGAGATCAGGCCGTTGGTCAGGTACTCGTCGGCCCTGACGCTGGACACGAAGGCGGCGTCCACCTTGCGCGCCAGCAGCGCGTCCAGGGATTTGTCATGTGAGCCCGCATAGACGATCGAGCCAAAAAACTGCCCCAGCGGCTCGCCCAGCAGTGCCGAGAACTCGGCGTTGGGCACCACGCTGCCGGAAGTGCTGGCCGGATCGGTCAGCGCCACGCGCTTGCCGCGAAGGTCGGGGATGGCTTTGGCGGTTTCGCTGCGCACCAGTAACAGCGCCTGATAGTGATGCCCGGCGGGGGTGAAGAAGCCGTGGCTGATGGTCAGGCTGGCGAAGGGTTCGATGCGCGGGTCACGCTGGTGGGCGATGACGTAGGACGCAGGCCCCAGCCAGGCGATATCGACGCCGCCGGAAACGATGGCATCGACCACGCTTTCATAGGACGAGGAGGGCACGATTTCCACCGGAATGCCGGTGGCGCGGGTCAGCCGTTCGGTCAGCGACCGATGCTCCTTGAGCAGTTCTTCCATGCTCTTTTTCGGGATCACGGCGATGCGCAGACTGTGCTGGGTGCAGGCGGCGTCAACGCCTTCTGCCGCCACCACCGCGTTGAACATCAAGACTGCCAGCAGCAGGAATAAACGTTTTACGGCACGCATACTTTCTGGGCCACATCCGTGTAGGTCGTAGGGGACGCCGCCGCGTTGGCGAAGGGCGGATATTCGGTCAGTTGCGCCGCCGACAGCGGCCGGCTGAAGTGATACCCCTGCGCAACATCGCAACCGGCCAGCTTCAGGCACACCACCTGCTCGCGGGTTTCCACGCCCTCGGCCACCACTTCCAGCCCCAGGCGCTTGGCCAGGATGATGGTGGAGGAGACGATGGGGCTGTCATCCGGGCTGTTGGACAGCGGCGCGATCAGCGTGCGGTCGATTTTCAGCTTGGTCAGCGGCAGCGATTGCAGGTGGGCGAAGCCGGCGTAACCCTTGCCGAAGTCGTCCAGGCTGATGTTCATGCCGGCCTCGCGCAGCCGACGCAGGTGCTCGATGGCCCGGCCTTCCTGGTCCAGGAGGGTGGTCTCGGTGATTTCCAGTTCCATGTCATGGGGGGCCAGGCCATGGTGCGTCAGCTTGGCCAGCACCCGGTCGCTGAAATCAGCCTGGTGCAGTTGCAGCGCCGAGACGTTCACCGCCAGACGCAGCATCCGCCCTTCGGAACGCCACAAAGCCAGGGTTTCACCGGCCAGGCGCAGCACTTCCCAGCCCAGGGCGATGATGAAGCCGCTGCGCTCGGCCAGGGAGATGAAACGGTCCGGGTACAGCAGGCCAAACTCGGGATGTTCCCAGCGCACCAGCGCCTCGTAACCGTCCACCAGCATGGTGTCCAGGCGGACCTGCGGCTGGTAATGCAGGACGAACTGACGCTCCCTCAACGCGCTGCCGAAGGCCTGTTCAAGAATGAATTCCTCGACGTCGGCAACGTTCAGCGACGGGTCGAAGAAACGATACTGCCCACGGCCTGCGCGCTTGGCCGAATACATGGCGGCGTCGGCGCTGCGGATCAGGTCTTCGACATCCTGGCCGTCCCGCGGGCAGATGCTCACGCCCACGCTGGGGCTGGTGGTCAGTTCGTGCTCGTTGAGCGAGTAGATCGCCGAGAGTTTCTGCACCAGCGCGCGGACCCAGGCATCGATCTGCTCCTCGGTACGTTCACCGGCCAGCAGCACCACGAATTCGTCACCGCCAAAGCGTGCGGCCTCGTCGTCCGGCTCCAGCATCCGTTTGATCCGGCCTGCAACGGCTTGCAGGAGCATGTCGCCGACCTTGTGGCCGAGGGAATCGTTGATCGATTTGAAACGGTCCATGTCGATGAACAGAATCGCCATCAGCCGGCGTTTGCCGCGCTGGGACGACAGCGTGCGCGCAGCGACTTCCAGAAACTGCCGACGATTGTGCAGGCCGCTCAGATGATCGGTGGCGGCGGCGTGACTGCTGCGGCGGTGCTCTTCTTCCAGCCGGCCGATCAGCCCTTGGTTGAGTTGCTGGGCCTGTTCCAGCGCGTTGAAGGCTTCCTGACGCTTGCGCAACACGCGCAGGGTCCAGACCAGGCTGCCGAGAATCAGCAGCGTCATGCACAGGTTCAGCCACAGCTGGCGCTGATAGGTGAGGCGCGAGGAGGCGAGAATTTCGTCGAAGGACTGGCTCACCACCACACTGAAGCCGCGCTGCGGCACCCGCAGGTACATGCTCTGGAACAGAGCATCGCCAGCCTGCTGGGTGAGCGCGCCGTTGTTTTCACCATCGCTTGCAAGCTCCGGCGCAAGCGCGGTGCCAGACACCACCACGCCGCTGTTGTTGATGCGCAGGCGTTCATGACCCTCGCCGTCGAGCAGGCGCATCATGCCGCTCTGGCCCAGGTCGATGTGCTCGAACAAGGCTGCGATGTAACCCACGTCCAGTTGCACCACCAGCACACTGTTGCGGCTGCCGGTGGCGGAATCCACCAGCGGCAGCAGAAACGGCAGCCGCCAGTTAGGCATCAGCGTGTTGTTTTGCCCAGGCGACAGGCCCGGCAGCAGCGCCTTGAAACCGTAGCGCTGCTCGTGGGCCTGCAACTGATCGAGCCACTGCGCCGGCAGTTGATGGGGCTCATCCAGATGGCTGGCGGACACCAGGCTGCCGTCGTTCTCGTACAGGCTCATGCGTTTGAATACCGGATCCTCGGCGAGCATGCGCACCAGCCCGCGATGGCGCTGGCCCAGGTCCTCCATGTCACCGCGCGTGACCCGGCCGATGGCCTGGGCACGGTCCACCAGTTGACGCAGGTTTTCTGCGGCGATGGTCGCAAGATTCAGGTGCTCGGCGGCCTTGGCGGCCAGCGCTTCATGGCGCGAGGTGGCTTTCTGCTGGAAATACAGCGCCCAGAGAAACACCAGCGTCGCGGCGCAGAGCGTCATGAGCAACACTTGAAGAAAGCTTAAGGAGGAGAAAGATCGGCGGATCACTGCTGGAATTTCCTGCCGCAAAGTGATGGCAGAATAATACTGCTTTGTGACTGATTCATGACCGGTCGATGTCTCGCCCGCATCACCACTGTTTGTAGGAGCGCGCTTGCCCGCGACTGCGGTGGGTCAACAACCAGATTCATCACAGACAGATCGCAATCGCGGGCAAGCGCGCTCCTACCGCTCAGGTGGTGATGCCGATGTCTTGTCAGCCGCGCCGAGCGGTGAAAAGGTTCACGCCGGCATTACATCGGGCTACCGCCCACCCTGTAGGAGCGCGCTTGCCCGCGACCGCGGTGGGTCAGCAACCAGATTCATCACAGGCAGATCGCAATCACGGGCAAGCGCGCTCCTACGTGCATTGATAAGCGTCATGCATCAATCGATGAAAACATAGCACTTATCGTTTCAAATTGTGTCCAGCAAACTCCAGCCCATAAAAAGCGCCGCAAGGCACGTCAACA
>Ga0207655_1002057_pt1 | contig 16907 bp, 14 predicted proteins | sample KBSM44metaG_FD_184398 | JGI IMG/M metagenome (GOLD analysis project Ga0207655, IMG submission 184398) | Miscanthus rhizosphere microbial communities from Kellogg Biological Station, Michigan, USA - KBS M4-4 metaG (SPAdes) (version 2) | ecosystem: Host-associated > Plants > Roots > Rhizosphere >...
CGCGCATTCTGCAGGTGCCCGCGCCACAGGCATTGCTGCTGCATCATGCCTATGGCAGCAACGGTATTGTGCTTGAGGTGGCGCTGGCGCTGGCACCGGTCCATCAGTGGATTGAGAGGCTGGACGTGTTTGATGATTTCACCGACGCGCTGGATTATGCCAATGCCTTTGCCCGTTCGCCCGGGCTGGTAAAACGCCAGCTCGCGCTGTTCGCCGCGCCAATCCCCTCTTATTTCAGTCACCTGAACGGACGCTATCAGGCCAGCCAGCATGCGGTAATCAGTGTGATCGCACAGGAAAGCGAAGGATTTTGTGCGCATCTGCTGGAAAAATACCGCGGTCAGAGCGCCCTGCGCCAGCCGGCCGACGAAGCGCGTGAGGCTAACGCGTCGCTGATGGAATATTGCTGGAACCACACCACGCTGCACGCACTTAAAGTTGACAGCTCTCTGACGTATTTACAGACAGCGTTTAATCACACCTGTTATCGTCAGCAGATTATCGATATGGCAGCATTGTTCGGTGATGAGGTTATTTCGCATATTGAATTCCTGCGTGACAATGACGGCAACATTACCGCAAGCGGTTTGCAACTTGTGCGTTATTCAACCGAAGAAAGACTGAATGAAATAATGACAACCTTCCGTGACAATGACGTGAAAATAAATAACCCACATGTTTATCATATTGAGGATGGTAAACAGGGAGAAATTAAACCGGACGTCGTTTCTGTTAAGAAGTGTCTTGATCCTGAAGGATTACTTAACCCCGGCAAGCTCAGAGGCTGGGCGGAACGCGACAACCTCGTATTAGATAAAGACCCTCTGTTATTAATAAGTAAATAATAATAATCCTCCCCACTTCAGGTGACAGAAACAGCGGCGGGGCGGCGATTGCCTGTGTGTGCCCTTAAATAAAAATTACCGGCAGTTTTTCTGCCGGGCAGCTCTATTACTTTTTGACAGGATGGCACTAATGAGAAATAACCTATTCAGCGTTACGCTGAAGTTGAGCGCTATTGTCGTTTCACAGGCACTTTTAATAAACTCTGCGCTGGCGGCCATGCCGGGGGCAAGCGGTTGTTCCGCTGAGGAGGCAGATTCCCTCAGCGACATGTTCTCCTGCGGGTCAGTCAGCGGCAGCCTGCGCACTCTGTATTACTCCACCCATAATGCCTATTTTGTACCGGGCTATTCTCAGGACACGGTCAGCTATGGCGGTAGCGTAAAATATGCCACGGCAGAGTATTACGGCCTCAGCCTGAGGCGTAAGCGGTATTCTCCAGCGCGGTATATCACACAACGACGACCACCTGATTACCGAACTCGGCCCGAACCAGACCGGCGTGGGCGAAGCCTATGCAAGCTGGCATTATCAGGACTTCCGCATTACGGCCGGCGATCAGCGCATCAATATTCCGTTTATTGGCGATTACGACTGGCGTATTACGCCCATTCTGTTTCGTGGTATCGACGCAAACTATGGCGACGGCGATAATTTCCTGCATGCCACCAGAATCACCCGTTACAAGCCATGGGGAGATGACCAGTTCCTCAACACCACGGCCTATACTGACGCCGATGGCACGACAAACGGCATGTGGGGTGCCGGAGCCGGACGGGCCATCAGGCTGAATAATAAAAAATTGAATAGCCAGTTGTGGTACGAGGATTACGACAATTATACCAGGCTGGTATACGCCGACAGTTTCCTGTCGTGGACAGATACTCCTTCCCAGCCAAAGATCGGTATTCAGTTTATTCGCGGCGTAAGTGATGGCAAAGCGCTGGCTGGCAACGTGAACAGCACCAGTTACGGCGCGCAGTTTGCGATGAACCTCGCAGAGGCATTGAAGTGGTCGTTAAATTACAACCATATCACCGCCAGCCACGATGCATACGGCAACGGTGCGCTGGTGACGCCTTACGCGCACAATACCTCCTCCGGCCCCTATTTTGCCCAGCCCTTCTTCACCAGCACGCAGGATCTGGGCAGCGGCAACGCCTGGTCCACCGATCTGAACTGGAGCGCAACCGAAAGCCTCTCTCTGGGCAGCCGTTACTCGTTTATGGATTTAACGCCAGCCAAAGGCGTCGCGAGCAGTAATCAATCCGAATATATTGTGTACGGCACCTGGAAATTTGGCGGCATGCTTAAAGGCCTGAGCATCACCGACTTTGCCGGTGTGCAGACCACCTCAACATCCGACAAAGACTTCTGGCAGAACCGCCTGGCGCTGGAATATGATTTCTAGATAACCCTCGGCTTGCCTGTAGCTTATCAGTAGCGCAGGCATATACTCAGAAAAGACGATGGCCCGCCGATGAGGAACGATTTGTCAGCCAGAGGGAAAATATCAATCTGCATGGTATCGGGTGTAAGGGAATATTCATTAAGCACCCGATGCACTAATTCAGCCGGGACATTATCGTCATGAGAAGGTTTAACTTCTGTTTTATTGAACCGAAAGGTTGAACCTTGTGATATTTCGCCATCACCTAATAAAATCACACGATTGATCTTGTAGGTGTTTGTTGAACTTCTCAGGTGTCCATCAAGCAAAATGTAAGCTGAATCCTTTGAATAGATTCGCACATCATGAATTAAATGGACATTTAAGGATTCGCCCTCACGCATATAATGATATTGCGTCGTATAAAGGCATTTAAAGGGGAGAGAAACAGCACTACGATGATACCCGTATACAAATAAAGTCAGACAAAAGAAAGAGAGCGCAATGAAAAATATCATTTTCTTATTTTTCACTGAAAACCTCGTTAAAATAATAAAAATTATTGCACATAATGCTTTTGCCTTTTCTATCTTCTTCGCAGTATGTAATAAGCGTGCGTTTGGTGTGATCCCGTCCTTGCGATGATAAGTCATCAAAGTAGAATCGGTTGCCAGGTTTACACTGCATGCCTTTCGCTTTCATGAAAACAGTCAGGGTTGCTTTGACTCTGGATAACGCTTCGTCATTCAGGTCAGCGAAAGTAATCAGTTTGCATCCATCTTCAAGAGAATGATAAACAGGGGTTGGGCTGGAACCTCCGCCTTTAGATATACCGAAAAAAATAAAGCTGCAGGCCAGGAAAGCAATAATCAAAATCCATGCGTTCATGTCTTTGGGGATTGTTGACATCTTTGACAGGGGTCCAGATGGCCTTCGTTTTGAGATAACTTCAGTAGTATCGCTATTATTCTCTTCATCTATTTTCTGAATATGAACAAATTCGCAAAGTCGAATCCCTACCTTAGGCAACGTCTCGATAAAGTTTTCACACCCAAATGCTGAAATGCTACGCCGCAGAAGGCTGAGATATTGATTAAGACTACTGTTTGAGCCAACAAGTCCAAACTGGTCCCAGACGCCTGTGAGAAGGCTATCACGAGTTACTATTTCGCCTTCCGATTCAAGAATAATGAGCAATAATCTCTGTGCTGGCAACGGAAGCGTAACCGAATCTTCACTTTCAATACGATATAATACGCCATCTGCGGGACTGAACCCGATACAGGCATTGATAATATATTTCATAATTATAATAATTGTCGCCTTGTGGTGGGACGCGCAGTGACAATAACCTCTCTATACCTTCCCGACTTAACCGGGACATGCGTTAAAACTCTCAAAACATCTGACGCACTTGTTAAATGTTTATAACCTGCCATTAACCTGTATGCCACGCGATTAAAAGCGCATGAGATATTTTTTAAAAACGATCTCATAACACTATTCGATTAAATTCAGTACAGTAAAACCTGCTGCTTTCTCGCCTGGAAATCTGAGAACCGAAAACAGCCATTACTGCGGGTGACTTTATTATTCTGTTTGTTTTTAAAAACAGAATATGTTTACAACCCGTAAATTCAACAGAGCGTTCATACAAACAAAGATTTTTCATTGATAGTAATCAAAGGATTTAATATGCACTTCCAGTTTTTTTATAATGCATTTAATTTCGTCTAAATAGCTGCTGCCATTATCGTGATTTTCAAGACACTCTTCCAGTTTTACTTTCAGGAACACCGATGCGGCCCGATCGGGAATGGGAGGGCAAACTGACTTCATAAACACAATTAATTCATTGGTTTCACTGAAACTATACTTTTCGAAAACCCTGATTAAAACATTACGTGAAATGGCTCTATCCACATCATCCTCCTTTTTTGTTTTTACTGATAAAAAACACAATAGTTACATGTAATTTATTTAACATTAATAACATCATAAATTTCGCGATTGCTCTCTGAAAGCGGCGGAGAAGACAAAAAAGTTAAGACCGATACAGTAAGGCATTCGCAAATAAGATATATATATTCATTTACCTCAACAGGCAATATTATTCACCTCTTATGCTGCTCTGCGGCGGAATTACTGAGTGCCAAAAAAGACCCGCAAAGTTTTCTCTCTCCATGGTGCGTTTTCGTGGTCTTTTTTACTGGCAGCTCAGCCTGGCCGTCAGAACAGACTGGTAAACGCCACCCGTAGCACCCGGACTGACATTTACCGACAGCGGAATATCACCCCCTTCCCAAATCTCAGGTGCCACCCACTTATTGCCATCTTTTACATTCAGGCTGCTGGTCGGGCGCACTATCACACTGGATTTTCCTCCGAGCTGTAATGTTCCATCAGACTGGATATGAGATCCTGAAAGTTCAATGCTTCCATTCCTGGTTGTGAAAGGCCACCGCACAGTTCTGGAATCTCCGGCTAATAACGTTCCGAGCGGCAGGTCATTCATACTCGCAGAACATGTTTTACTCGCCGGGATAGTAATTTCTCCGGCACCGCCGCCGCCCTCGTAGTTACCTTTTACGCCAATCACGAACCCCACATAGTACCCCCTGTACTCGTTACCTGAAGGGTTTGTGACTATCCCATTTGTAAGCCAGCAAGTAATTATATTCTTGAAAAACATACCGGTAGGAATTCCAGTGTCCCAGTCTGTCCGCCAGGTTGTTAGCCATCGTGACACCCGCATGCCCGATTGATCGCTACAAATTATTTCGATATTAGGCACTACAATGGGCAGCGCTTCGTCGGCAACAAACCAGTTCGAGTGATCCCACTGTGGTTGACTTTTCCACAGAAGTATCTGTACTTGATAATTGTCATTTAAATCAGTTCTGCCATCACGCCACGCGGTTGCTGCCCCTGAGACATCCACTACAGAAGGACTTACTGCACTCATTTCCTGCGCAGAAGCGGTTAAAGGGAGCCCCATAACAGTGAGCGCGAAAAACACGCTCACTGACTGCAATATGATTTTTTTTAGCATTACTATTACCACCGTTTGTTGTGTTACCGACAACATGATAATTTACTCGTTGAATGAGATTTTTATCCGAGCATGAATATTATGCTGTTGATAATTATGTTTTATCCCCTGAATATTTTTGAAACCGTAAGCATTCTGAAACGTTTTTTTTCATATCCCGATCTCTAACCCATTATTTAAATAATCAACCTCAGGTCCCCACTGCTCGCACCCTGAGTTATGAACAAGGGCGAATCGGGAAAATTTCTCATTCCGTGTTGCGTAATTGTGGTCTTTTTTACTGGCAGCTCAGCCTGGCCGTCAGAACAGACTGGTAAACGCCACCCGTAGCACCCGGACTGACATTTACCGAAAGCGGAATCTCACCTCCTTGCGAAATTTCAGGTGTCACCCAGTGGTTTCCTTCTTTTATATTCTTGTTACTGGTCGGACGCACTAACACACTGGATTTTCCTCCTAGCTCTAATGTCCCTTCTGACCTGATATGTGATCCTGAGAGTTCAATGCTTCCATTCTTTGTTGTGTAAGGCCACTGTATGCTTTTGGAATCTCCGCTTAATAACGTCCCCAAGGGTAAATCATTGATGCCTGCTGAACACTCTTTACGTGCGGGGATATTAATTGGCCCAGCGCCCCCCGCCTCATAGTTTCCATCAACTCCAATCACAAATCCCACGTAATACCCATTATATTCGTTTATTGAGGGGTTTGTGATAGAACCGCGCGTAATCCAGCAAGTCAATGTGCTGTTTGTTGAAGAAATTCCTGTGTCCCAATCCATCCGCCATATTGACATGCGTGTTGACACGGTTACCGTACCATTTCCGCAATTCACTTCTATATCTGCAACCACAACAGGTAACGCTTCGTCGGCAACAAACCAGTTTGAGTGATCCCATTGGGGTTGACTTTTCCACAACAATATTTGTACCTGGAAATGGGGCTTGCTTAACTTATGGCTTGGAGCACGATATCCCGATATGTAACCTGTATTTACTACAGAAGGACTCAATGCACTCATTTCCTGCGCAGAGGTGGTGAAAGAGAGTCCCAGAACAGTGAGCGCGAAAAACACGCTCATTGACTGCAATTTGATGTTTTTAAGCATTAGAATAATCACCATTTGTTATTCTACCTAATATGCTCCGCTATAAATTTAAATGAGTTTATAGTCCCGGAATAAAATGTGTCACATGTTTCTGGCTGATTTATTCATCATTATTTTGATAAAATAAAAAAATATTACTTTTCTGCATTTGTAGCGAATCGGTAAGCCAGATCATTTTCTCAATCTCCCCTTTACTGGCAGCTTAATGTCAGCGTCGCATACGAGGAATAGGAACCGGGCATTGCGTCTGTCGTGGTGACGGCTATGGATGGATTAGAATCCGTAATAGACCAGGCAAGATCACCCGCAACCATTCCCTCTCCGGGAGTGAGAGAGACCGAAGGATTTCCTCCCAGCATCAGAACACCTCCTGTAATGTCACTGCTTTCGAAACGTATTGCGCCGGATGGGAGGTCGACGGGAATGACGATGGTCATTGTACCGACTGACCGGAGGTCGCCCAGGTTGATTGCAGGCGGCACTTCTGCTTTGCAGGTCGTTTCGGGAATAGTATATTTCCAGGTACTCTGATAGTGCCATCCTTCATTGCGTCCGTCTGGAGCCGTTCGCATTCCTATGAACATGTTAATCCCATTATCTACACGCATGCTTGTTGTCTGGCATGTCATGATTGTGCCCTTTGGAATAGTCACGCTTAGTTCCGTGTAATCAGTATCACGGAGCGATATCATATATCCCCCACCCGTGCAGACATAAATTCCGGTGTGACTAATATAGGTTTGTTCGGCTCGCAGGTAGTGTCCTTTTTCAAAGTCGCTTAATAGTGCCGCTGGCTCGCTTTTCCATAGGCCGGTTTGCGCATTCAATGTCACGCCCCAACTCGCCTGACAGGCAAGAATAAAAAGGATGAGGCTTGCTCTTTTTTTCATTATTTCCTTCCCTGAAATTTCTTCACGAAAAAACCCGTACTAAGTTGACACTACAAGCCGTTTATACAGGACACACTTCTCTTCCTAACGACTAACCTCGGATATGTGATGTTGGCGTTCTGTGGAACAGGAACCCTTAGCTCTATGTGTTGAATATCACAAAACAGCACGAAACAGCCTGACCGACCCAATTGAGTCATTTTTAAATAATGGCACCATAATTTTTAGGAATTTTTTATATCGACACCAATGCTATATGCAATCAAGAGTGATGCTACCGGCGACACTCCCCACCCCTCCCACCGAATCCTGCGGCACAATTACTGTTCCATTTATAGTTGTTCCTGAGGCACTCGTCCAGAAAATTGAATTGTAAGTGGCATTATAATAAGAACTCAGATCCAGAGATAAAATAGTTTCCGCATCACGCTTTAATGGAATAACACCTTTATTATTTCCAACATTAAATTTGAGTCTTCCCGGAGAGCTAACCTCAAGAGGTATGTATACTGGCGTAATGTCACCCGGATTAAGCACACCAAGATCTATAGCTACAGGAACTGTTGCATTACAGGGATAAGTGTAATATGTATAGAATTCGGTTTGATTCCATATGCCATAACGCCCATCACCAACAATCATCCCTACTCGAGTAGATGTATAAATAGCGTCTGAAGACGCATTATTGTCTATCAGACCCTGAAGCGTATCCCCTTTTTTAATGTGTACCCTGGTCTTAACTTCATGACTTGCGTTGGCGGGAACAAAAGATGGCAGCCCTGAAAATACAGCTACGCCATTGTGTATTATTGTAAAAATACCGCCATTATATTCTCTGCTGCTCCCCCATCTGACGTTAATTTCCTCATCTATATCGGTATCAACAGTCCAGACAGTAGAAACAAAATGTTTATTCCCTTTTGAACTTAACTGGGTGGTTGTAACCTGGATAGCTAAGCAATTCGTACTAAGCAGTAAAAGCAATAGTAGTCTTTTCATTTATAGGTAAGTTTAAGTTTTATTGGCGCATTAAGTGTTTCAGACACTATTTCATTCCCTGGCGACCATCGTATCCCACGTGCTCACGTAAGCCTTTTATAACTGTTGCATTACACTCATTATCACTACAAATAAGTGAAATTCATCGTGATTGTCGTCAGAACTGAACCCGCTTCCACCTTATCTGTCAGTGATACATAGCTCGCCTTGTAATTCAGCGTGGTGTTTGTGGTAAATGATTGCTGCTTTGCAGCAACGTCCGTTCCCGCCTTGATGAGCGTTGTTCCGTCCGTATCGTATAAATAAATCCCAACGTTTTTAGCTCCGCCGGTCTGCCCGTCATGGTCATTTTTGAACGCGCCTCCGCTTCCAGCCGCCTTTCCACTTACCGTAACCCTGACTCCGGTCGTCCCGTTACCACAGCCTGTAAACACAACGGGAATGACCGCAGAACCCACAACAGTGCCGGATGCCTGCCTGAAATCACTCACAGATATGGGTGCAAGATCGCCATTTGCTTTATTGCCTACTGTGCAGGTATTCGCCCTGACTGTCCCCGAAATCGTCACTGTGGTGGTATCTGCAGCGACTGCCAGATTATTCCCCGCCGTAACAGCCGCCATTAATACCATCACGGTTAATAAATTCTGTTTTTTCATTTTCATTTTCATGTTCTCCTCCTTTTCTACTGATATGCCAGTGTCAGATTTACCGTGGTGCTGAAACTCCCTGCTGCCAGCGTGTCCTCGTTGGTCACGACATAAGCTGCACCAAAGCTGAGGGTGTTATCTCCTGCTGTCAGAGAAGTATTCGTTACGCCATCCGTGTCATTCACCTTAAATGGCTGTGCGCCATCAGCAGCCTTGTAAAACCGAAGCCCGATACCTTTTGCTGCCGTTGCGCCTGTGTCAGCATTTTTAAACGCATAACGATTAGGATCTGCTGGATCTTCGTTTCCGGCTGTGGTGATTTTCACCCCCCGGGTAATCCCCGTACCGCACTCTTTTAATTCCACATCAACCACCTTAAATCCCAGGGTTGAGTTATTTCCCTCGAAATCCCTGAGTGAAACCGGACTCAGTTCGACGGCCTGTGCTTTATTAATCGTGCAGGTATTGTCAACAATGGATCCCGTCACCTTGATGGCAACGGGGTCTGATGCTGCAACCGCACTGCCCACTACTCCGCCTGACAACATCGCGGTAGTGAGCATGACTGCCGCTGCTGGCCTGAACCCGAATCCATGCTTAAGATGCTTTTTCATTACTTTTTTCCCCTGATGATCAAATTTGTTCATAATTTCTGTTCGCAGAGTTTGTTGTTTAAAGGCCCGTTCATCGACACACGCTGTTGATTCTGATGACTGCCTGATCTTTTGCGTCTGGTAGCGTCCAGGGCGCAGAACATTGCTGACTTTTGCCCTCGCCCCACACTGCACTGACCATTCCTTTTGCTGGCATTCCCGACAGATAAACCAGTCCCTCATCTCCTACAATGCCGGTCTTCTCTCCGGCGGTGACGATGGTCCCAAAGGGCAGCGGTTTACCGTTGTGTGTCAGCGTCATCAGTACCCGACTGCCTGTATGTCCCTTAAACGAAGCTCGTACAATGGCGCCCCGTGTTGGCACAACACGGCTGACGGCATCATCAATATCGGTGTGATCATCAAATGAGGCGGTGTCCAGAGCCACACGGTTTTCGCGGTAGACGGAGGCATAAGGTTTGATTGCATAGCCGCGCCAGTCTGTACGAACACCGGTTTCATTCTCAATCGCCGCCCCGGATACGCCTGGCGCAGCAATCAGAACACCGGTTTCGCCTATCGGCTGACCCAGGGTTACGCCGTCTGCATGCAACAGCACACCTCCCCTGACACCGTAGCTCAGCTGTTTATAGTTACTGCTGTAGCTGTAGCCCGCATTACCACTTCCGTATCCACCTCTGTAGTTCGTACTCAGACTGCCACTGTTGCCACTGCTGCGTGTATATCCCTGGGACAGGTTCCAGCCGAGGTTATTTCCCTCAAGGGCGGAGCCACTCACGCCGGCCTGATGCGAGATATGACCGTTCCCATCTCGTCCTGCACTGTAGGTGGCATACACAGGATGACGACTGCTTTCTCCCTCGCCTGACAGTAGTGCATTGAGTGGAACGGACAGAGAGAAATAGAGTGATTTATCCGCACCTCCACGTCCGGCATCGCGGTTGTAACTCCATGACAGACTATAATTCACCGGCCCGACAGCGCTGTTAAACCCGGCCTGCAGCGAGTCCGTGGCGTCAGCACTGTTCCAGTAGGTCTGCCTGACGCCGGTAAGATAGAGTGAGCCGATATCTCCCACTCGCTGGGAGACACTTGCCTGAATTTTCGCGCGGCGATTGTTATATAAGTTGTAATAATCGGTATAAGGCTGCTTTACCGGCTTTCCTTCTGCATCAACCGTGTCTGTGTCATACCGCCAGCCCTTCATTCCCTTGAGAGCCGTCTCATCAAGCGTATGAAAACCCTGCGTGGAGTAACGATATCCCGTTAACTGAAACGTTGTTCCCAGAGCGTTAAGGGAGCGTGCGTATAAAAACCTCAGGGACTGCCCCTTATGACGTGTGCCATCGGCAAGCGTACTGTCGGCCTGCGTGATGTCCGCGGAAAGTGCACCGAGCAGCCCCAGATTCAGCCCGCCGCCAATCAGCCCGGAGAGATAATTCTCTGAATATTGCATCCCGCCATACAGGGTGACGTTGTGTGGTAATCCCCATACCAGCGTGCCCTGAGCGAATTCCGGGTTGTTATAACTGTCACCACCCGCCTGAAAACGGCCAGCTGTCAGTGAGTACTTAACATTCCCCTCACGCTGAAGTACGGGTACGGATGAATATGGCACGGTGAAGTTATGTGTGCTGCCATCCGCTTCGGTAACCGTTACCTCAAGATCTCCGCTGGAGTAAACCGGATAGAGGTCATTAATCGCAAACGCACCAGGGGAAACAAATGCCTGATAAACGGTGTAGCCATTCTGTTTTATGCTGACTCTCGCATTCGTGGTGGCAACCCCTCTGATAACAGGCGCAAATCCCCGAAGGCTGTCGGGCAACATACTGTCGTCCGTCTCCAGCTGCACTCCCCTGAACCCCAGTGAATCAAATACGTCCCCACTGGTTGTGCTATCACCCATGACCAGTTCGCTGCGCAACGGAACAATCGCCCGTTCTGCATAGGTTTTTACGTGCTGCCATTTACGATAGCGGTAATAACGGCTTTCATATTCATTCCACGTCCGGTAATCCCGCAGGCGCCAGGGCCCTACATTCAGTCCACTGTTCAGGTTGAGATAGTGGCTGCTGCTGTTACCGTAACGACCATGACTGGTATTTCCGCTGTAGCTGTAATTCAGAAGGGCTGCATTTATCCCCTCATCCCACCGCTCCGGCGGGATATAACCCCGTGCGCGGTTTTGCATCGCAGCCTGTGGAATGCTGATATCGAGTCTCATTTTCTGAAAGTCAAATGAGGTGAACGCATCAGGAATGAATTTCCCCGGAGAAACACACGCCTCTTCTGATGTTGATTTCAGGTCAGGAAACGCCGTCAGGTTAACCCCAAGCTCAGAGAGATCCCGGCGGGTGAGGCAGGCCATTAACCCGGTATTGTCACGTATATCTGATGTAGCACGCGCATCCGCCGCTGGCGCTTCTGCCTGCGTACCGGCATCAATAAAACGCAGGTTGCGGCTGGTGACCTGCCTGTTATTAACATAAATATCAACCTGATAATTCCCGGGTAATTGCGCCCCCACCTTCCCAAAGCGTGAAAGGTCTGCGACTGCCTGCCCATCCGCCGCGAAAAGCTCCGTCGGAAAATAAAGGTCAGCGTGCGCATAGCCGGGTAACATCAGCCCCACAGCAACGCAGAACGCCACAGGTGAGAGGATGCAGGCCAGCCGGGGCTGGATAATTAACTTTCCCTGATATTGCTTATATTTATTTAGAGTACGCATACATCAGACACCAAAATATTCAAATAAAAACAGATGGTTATATTATTTTTGCACGCAGTTCCGGGGTCGCCGCACCATAATCATTTATTGTCCGGTAGGTTATCGATCCGGCAGAGGTTGATGGCAGAGGCACAGTGATGCTGCTGCGTGGAGAAACCATGGTGTCAGAGAGGCTGTTGCCGCCTGCTTTCATCTCAACCAGCGTGAGATAGTAAGGTGTCGGATTTTCAATTCGAACCTGTCCACCAGCGCGGTGAAATTTCAATTCAGCAGGTGCTTTATCGACCGCGGGTGTGAGTCCTGCCGGGCGGAGAAATAATTTGATCCGTGTGACGGCTGCCAGCATGAGCATGTTTTTCCCTTCCATTTTCTTTTTATCCACGGAAGGAATGGCTTTGGTATTGAAGTAATAAAGTGTTTCACGGTCGGGCGCAGCTGGCGCGCCAACATACATCAGACGAAGGGTGTTCTCATTACCCGGCCCACTGACATACAGCGGCGGGGTAACAACAAAATCCTGACTTTTTTGGTCATCCGACTGTTCAACCCAGGACTGCACAAGAAAACTGCTGTCATCAGACGTATTGCGCACAGACATACTGACCTGCTTCTGGTCTGCCGGATAAATAATGCGAGTGCCTCCCAGCATTATTCCGCCTGCACTTGCCAGAGAAGGCAGCAGACACGCAGTGGAGATAAAGAGGGTAAATAAGGTGTTTCGTAACATATGACCCGGCATCGTTCGTTCCTCTGATAACAGTAATGCGTATGTCCGCGACAAGGGTGTCGCGGACGCTGTGACGTTACGGTTACTGATAGTTCACCGTGAAGTTGACAGAACTGTTTGCCGCACCCGCAGTGACACCCGTTTCAGCGGTTGCTACATACGTTGCCGTGAATGGAATTTCGTTTTCACCCACCAGGATGTTGCTGGCTTCAGTGCTGGCAGTGCCATCAACATGCACAGCCTTATTCGCCTGCATAATCTGAATACCGACGTTTTTGGCTGGCTGCTGACCCGCACCATTTGCTGTCACCTGCAACGTGGTGGCGTCTACTGTTGGACCCGTGAAGGTGATGGATGCTTTGGTGTAGTTTTTCGTCTCCGCAGGTGCGCCTGCCTGAGGGGATAAATCACAGCCAATCAGCTTGATGCTGAAAGGCACGGCAGAACCGGTTGATCCTTTTTTAGGTAACTGGTTCGTCGCAATCTGTCCCAACGGAACGTTCTGACCATTCGTTGAGTTATCCACAGCACAAGGTGCGGCAACAACAGCGCCGGTGAAGTTAATTTTACCGCCATCAATACTGATTGCCGCAGGCGCGCTTTCTGCCGCATAAGAGGCGAATGATCCGGCCATTAATACCGGTAATAAAGAAGCCAGAATAACTTTTTTCATCTTATCTATCCTATTAGTTGATAATTACACTTCCATCATGAAATAGAAAACGTCACAACTGTGATACTTTCCATTCTCAAATCTCACGAATAAATCTGCATGACCTGACAGCAGATTTATTCGTGAAATGGTAAAGAGCGAAATACCCGCAGAATAAAAATTACTATTCACTAATCAGCATCAACCTGTACATCAATACGCACTCAGACTCAGCCCTTACCTAAGAACTGAATAGCGCGTTTTGCACTGACACTCAGATTGATTTGTGCCGTACCTCAATGACGGTAATTATTATCAGACAGGCGGCGACTCGCAATATTCAGCCATATAAATTGCGTTTATAGCTTTTTATTCCATTAAAATACTGTTATATAAAATTAAATACTGAAAATTATATTTCTGCATGCCTGAGCTGATAAGGAATAAAACTAAAGAAGTGAGGGGGAATGTGGGATAACGTTCAGACCATACTGAATTTTTAGTGAAATCACTAATTTTATTAGTCGTTAACTTAATACGGTCTGATATAAAAATCAGCGTGATTTTTCGGTGACGCCTGGCTAACCTCAATGTGATTTGAATTTTAAAAAAACTAATCGCTGTCACATCAAGCGGAGGGCATGAATAATATCCCTAAGAATGTTTAGTTGAGTGGTTTTGAAAGGGGAAACTGCGTAAATACGAAGTCATTCAGAATGAAGATGATCGTCTGACAGATAATAAATATTCTTGCCGGACGTGGGTGTTCATTCTTTGTTCCAGCGAGATAATCCCATCATATTAAGAGACGCTGGCGGGTTAACGCCGGGCACCGCTTTTTGTGATGATGCGGTGCCCGATAGCGTCAGAGAGTCTACCGACTGTTTTCTGAAGAACTGTGGGAAATCAGGATTATTTTTTTCGCCAGAAAAGAAAGGCAGCCAATGCTGTGAGCACGCCAATCAATGGCATTGTTCCCGCGCCGGCCAGAAAGTTATGCCGATCAATGGCATTCTCTTTTCTGATATCTGCAAAGCGCGCAGCGGCCTGCTTTTCATCAGGAGCACGCACTTCTTCAGCCTCTTTTATAAACCCCTGAGCAAGCAACTCGCTGGCGCGGTTCATATCTGACCTTGCCAGGGCAATGGTCTGTTTTCCCTGCGTGTAGAAACAGTAATCTGGCATCAGTTGTGCTCACTATTGAGAGTGGGATTTTTACTCTATCGGATGCGTGGCGGGAGCGGTAGCGTTATTGTTGTGTAAGATTTTTTAGGTTTAGCGCGCGCGTTAATTTTAATCGTGCGTGTTCCTGAATACGCAGATTTCACCCCGCCTGCTGAATTGACTCATCGCTGATAGAGATGTGCAATTAAAAACATTAGTAAAACCTGTAACTCCTTCATTTGAAAACAGTCAGCTTTTTTAACTCACACTTTCATAGTAATAATTTTGATCAAGATCAATATATGTCAGACATTCAATTAAATTAACTACAAATCAGTGCATTACATTTAAATAAAAAGATTAGATGACTAATGATTTCAGAATAAACCATAATAAATAAATTAATTATCTGCTCATCAAATCATAAATAAGATTAAAGGTTCACTTCCTCCTGACGATATAAAGATCATCTTTAGCATTATTTAACTTTTTTACGTTTTCCTCTGCTTCTGAATCTCATTAAAGGTGAACCTCATGGGTCTTACTCAACGCATCTCCGATATTAAAATCGGGAAAAAACTGGGCGCCGGTTTTATCGTCGTCATAGCCGCCTCCCTTGCCATTACCTTTATGGCTTTTGATTGTTTTCGCAGTATCAAAGACAACTCAGCCCGGCGCACAATCACAGTAGAAATGGTTAACACCTTAAGCAAAGCACGTCTTAACCGTACGCTTTACCAGTACACCAAAGATCCTAAATTTGCGTCACAGAACGTTCAGGCCCTGAAGGATTTAGAAGCACTTTATAAACGGCTGGATGGATTCAAATGGGATGAGACTGGTCAGCAGAAAGTCACCCTGATGGGACAGCTGCTCAACGACTATAAGAACCAGCGTGAGAAATTTGTGGCATCTGCGGAAACGACCTCCGCCGCTCTCAATGCGATTAAACCCGGTGCCCTGATCGGTTTTGCACATCAGTTTGAATCGCTCGATATGGCTCAGTCACCGGATGCGGCCCTGCCCGTCATGCATCTGGCTGCCGCCCTGTTTGATGCCGCCAATGTTGAAAAAGCATTTCTGGATAAACCCACAGAGGCCAGCAGAGATGCGGTCCTGGAAGAATACACTGCGATTAATACGCTGAGTGAGCAGCTGGATATTTTTGCTCAGCCCACCATCAGTGATGCCACACGAAATTTACTAAACTCGCTTGCGCAGCAGCGCCAGGCTTTAACGCGCTATATTGATGCTTCAGAGAAAGAAAAAGGCGAATCTGCGGACCTTACTGCTGATGCTGAACGGCTCAATGCGGCAGTCTCTGATACCTTTGCTTTCCAGTCTCAGCTTTCTGCAGAGTTCATTAAACAGGCGGAGTGGCGTATTGCGTTTGCCGCGCTGATTTGTGTTTTTCTGAGCCTCCTGATTGCCTGGCGAATTACCCGCAGCATAACGCTGCCTCTGAAAGAGACGCTGAATGCCGCGCAGCGTATCGCCAGCGGTGATTTAACAACCTCGCTGAAAACCACGCGTGGCGATGAGTTAGGTCAGTTGATGCAGGCCGTGGATGCGATGAACATCAGCCTGCAGAACATCATCACCAACGTGCGTGATGGTGTCAGCAGCGTGGCGCGCGCTTCGGCAGAAATTGCCGCAGGCAACACCGACCTGTCATCGCGCACTGAACAGCAGTCTGCCGCTGTGGTTCAGACGGCTGCCAGTATGGAAGAGCTCTCCTCGACGGTGAAACAGAATGCGGAGAACGCCCACCATGCAAGTCAGCTGGCGACCGATGCCTCGGTGAATGCCGGACGCGGTGGTGAAATTATCCGGGATGTTATCGTCACCATGGACAGCATCAGCCAGAGTTCAGGGAAAATTGGCGAAATCATTCACGTCATCAATAGCATCTCTTTCCAGACTAACATCCTGGCACTCAACGCTGCCGTGGAAGCAGCACGCGCAGGTGAACAGGGTCGCGGGTTTGCGGTGGTTGCGGGTGAAGTGAGAAATCTGGCCCAGCGCAGCTCACTGGCCGCTAAAGAGATTGAAACGCTGATTCGCGAGTCACTTGACCGGGTGCAGGA
>Ga0207655_1002059_pt1 | contig 16888 bp, 20 predicted proteins | sample KBSM44metaG_FD_184398 | JGI IMG/M metagenome (GOLD analysis project Ga0207655, IMG submission 184398) | Miscanthus rhizosphere microbial communities from Kellogg Biological Station, Michigan, USA - KBS M4-4 metaG (SPAdes) (version 2) | ecosystem: Host-associated > Plants > Roots > Rhizosphere >...
CAACCAACGCCTTGGCCGCCTCGATCTGATGCACCACCGCCCGGGCGAGGGGCCGAAACTCAGGCGTAGAGTTATCGGCAGATTCATAAGCCGTCGCGGCGGCGCAGTTGAGGTATTCGGAAACCAGCACTAACGCATCCTCCACCAGGATGCCGGACTGCACGTTGAAGAGGCTTCGGCTGCCAAAGTTGACGCCGAAGGGGAGGGATTTGGTGACTGGGATTTCGGGAGGGTGGGGCGTTGATCTGATCATTCGAGACTCCTTTCTTAATCGAGCCACCTCCCACCCGCTGTCAATCAGAAGGGTGGCAGCTGTACGCGGGTTGACAGACCAGTAGGAGCCACCTGGCGCACACGAATGTGCCCCACGAACAGCCGCCATAAAGCAAATCGCAGACACAAGGTCTGCGACACCAAGCGGGCAGCGCGTGTGCTCAAACGGCCTGTCAAAACCGGTCGCCGAATAGCGACGGACCAAAGCCTAAGCCCTGCCCCAGAGCACCGCAACGCGCCCGGGAGCATATCGGCAATTTTCAGACGCGTCCTACAGGATCTGGTTTGTTTTGTGGGGGGATGTGTCGGTTTGAGCGCTTCTTGCTCAACGGTTCCCCAGATTTCCGCGTCATCGTCAACGCCGTCTGATGGCATGCCCCGCTTTTCAGAAAAGGCCAACAGAGGATGGGGGCGTTTGGCGGGGAAGGAAGCAGTTGTCTTGGCTGAGCGCCATACTTACCATTAAAGCGTTCCCGAAAGGGGCTTGTGAGACTCTAAGGATCCTGGTTCGCCAGCAATCGTAGAGCCAAACAGGTGTGAGGCGATGACAAGCTAACCTGTTTGCAAACGAGGCGCCGAAAGGCGCCTTTTGTCTTTCTGGCGTGCCGACGCTATCTCAATCTCATTGGAGTGCCCATCATGGAATACGACAACGCATTGGTCGAAGACGCCGTCCTCGCCTTGCTGGCAGCCTTCAGCTCCGACAATGGCAATGCCTGGAAAGGCTTTGATTTCGAGGTCATGAACCGATTGCATGAGAAGGGCTTCATCGAGGATCCGGTGAACAAACGTAAATCGGTCTGGCTGACGGAGGAGGGGCTGGAGCGAGGTCGAGAAATCGCAGGTCGATTGTTTTCGGAAAGGCGTTAGGAAGCCCGGCTTGCCGTATGAAAAAACCTCCGACCGAGGGCCGAATTACCAAATGATCACTATGTTTTTAACTGCTGACGACCTTTGTGATGATGATCCGTGGCTCATCTTCGTCGGCTGCTGGCATCGTAAAGCTCGCCCGAAAACCTAATCGATCCAGCATGTCCGTCATCGCGTCGACCGTGAATTTCTCGATCTTGCCGTTTGCCAGCTCGGAAACTCGCGACTGAGTAACGTTCAGCTTGACCGCAGCCTCGCCCTGCTTGAGGCAGAGCTTTTTGATGCAGTGGGTGATGAAAATGGACAGGTCCATTTTCAAGGCCAGTTTGCTGGCTGTTTCAGCTTCATGGGTCGCGTGAAACGGGCTGTCATGGAATTGCAGTGCCATAGAAGCACCTCGCGTGGAGTGTCGATGTATCTAGAATTTGCGATAAAAAAGGTTAGCGCGTGGTGGGATCAGTATTCAATCGGGAATGTGCGGCAGAAGAGTTGCTAGGTCGTCAGCGCGAAGAAATGATTGGGCATGATTGGCAAAGGCCGACGCTACGTCGTACCAAAAAGCCCACCTTCCGGTGAGCCTATTTTGCAGGTATCTGGTGCGGAGACAGACGGACGGTTGTTGGCCGCAACGCCCCATTTCTCGCGGGGCTGGAATTTAGTGGATTTCTTGACGTACCTCGTAGGATATCTACAAACAAATCAGCCAGTTATGATTCTCAGTGGAGTCGAAGTGGGAAATTTTGGCTATCCTGATTGGTGATCTGTGGTAGATGGGGAATGTTACCTTCACGTAGCCTTGGAAGCACCTTGAGCGCTGCGACCAACCGTCTCAACTGAAAGGTGAGGAGCGGCAGAGTTCGACCAGAAGGTACCGGTCGGACGTGCCCAACAAATCGAAGGCGGTTCAGTTGGCGTTGTCTACGATAAATTTTGCTTTGCCTCTTCTCCCATTTTCCAGATGACTAACACGACTCGAATTGGTATCTTCTGGCTCGCCCGCATGCTATGACTAATTTATAGACTATCAAGTTAAAAGGTTTGGTATAAATGCGTATCGAAAATGGATATTTGTTGAGCGCATGGCAGTTTGACAATGAAATTCCTCCGAATAAAATCTATCCGGTCTTGATAAAGCAACGGGGTTCAACAAAAGAAAAATTTGTTGTTTCGCTATCAGGAAAAAGCTACCGCGGAAGTTATGTCGGAGTTGAGCCGGACGATTTCATTGAGCGCTTGCGTGCTGGCAGCTTTCCTGAACGTGCGACTGTGCGCATGAGGGCTCCCAATGCAGTGAGCTCCGTCAGTAACGGCTGGTTGATTCGGAACCTACGACTGGATGCAAACCTTGAGATTAACGGGGACACTCCGTCCCATTACAACAGCTTCCCCAAAAACGAAATAAATTCCATGCTTCAAGCATTGATTCGGGAAGCAGTTACCCTATCCCCAGTGGAGCTCGAAGAAAAAAGTACAGAATTTCCAATCCGTCCAAAGAAAATATGGGTGACATCACCCGCATTTCAACGTAACCCCTACGTCATCGTTAGAACGCTACAAAGAGCCAATGGCTTTTGCGAGTCTTGTGGTAGCGCAGCGCCATTTGTTCGTAAGTCTGATGGGACTCCATATTTGGAAGTACACCATAAAATCCCCTTGGCCCAAGGTGGTGGTGATACATATGAAAACACCGTGGCGCTTTGCCCAAACTGCCACAGAAAAATGCATTTCGGCTGATCTCGCCGGACACAATAAATCAGTCCCCTTTTTGCCCAGTGTTAGACCCGGTACTGTTCGCCTTCTTCAATAGAGCCCGCAACCGCATCAGTGAGGAACGGCAGGGCCCAATCAAGGGCGAATTACAGCAAGACTTATTCTTTTCACGCAAGGCAAAACCTTTTTTGGCGAAGTGCTGGTACAGTGTAACTCAACCCCCTAAATAACAGAGCAGAGCCACCGGTGAATCAAGCATTTAGCGCACTTCTGAATGAGAAAATTGAACTTTTCAGGCATTCTTTTTCAGCTGCTTCCCGCCAAACATTTGTCTCCCCAGCCACTGGAAGACTGATACATGCCGGTGAATTTGGTACCTACCGAGAGGAAATTCTTCGAGGATTCTTAAAGTTATGCGTTCCTGCAAGGCTTGAAATCGGCACAGGTTTTCTTATGAACTCAGAAGGGGGGATTTCTACCCAAGCTGACATCGTAGTTTATGACCCTTCTGCGGTTCCACGAATTGAGTCGAATGAACATCAGAGATTTTTTCCTGTTGAAGGTGTCTGTGCTATTGGCGAAGTCAAAAGCCGTTTATCAAAAGCAGGATTACGAGACGCATTAAACAAACTGGCTAGAGCAAAAGCTACGGCAGATCATATATCCTCAACAACTCCAATATTCAGGGATCGATCGATAACCTCACATCCGTTCAATAGAGAAGAAATTGAATACGATCAAATATTCTCTGTCCTTGTATGTGAAGGGTTCGATTTTGACCCAAACTCACTCGCTAATGAGGTGGGCAAATGGTACGAAACCGATATAAAAAGCCATCACAAGCACAACATGATTTTAAGCATTGAGGATGGGATAGCCCTCTATATGCATTCAAACGGTAAGGCGTGGATGTACCCTCCCACGCATAAATCGCCAGCAAAAAATCGTTTTCTCGCCCCAAATGAAAACAAAAACCTGCACCTCCATCTATTTTGCAGCTATATGTTCTTAGCGACCTCGAGCTCAACAATCCTATATCCAGAGATCACCAAATACATGCCACCACTAGCCGGCGGATTAAATTATGATGAGGAAAGCGAATAGACTTATTCTAGCGGGCGTAGAAATTTAATCGCTATTTGCCGCCTAAACTAACACGAGAAGTTAAAAAGGGAAGAGAAAATGGGCCGGCTTTATTTTTACAGTAGGCTCGAGCGAGCATCACATCATTCAAGAGAACGATTCGAGTATCGCCTCTCAACGTCCATTAACGCGGGACAGTCCAAAAATTTATGTTTAATCAGCGAACATCACTAAAAACAAATCTGTCCCCTTTGAGGTCAACCTAGAAAGTATTTGGCGAAAAGAAATGCGCCGTCGGTTCAAAGACGACCTGCCAAGGAGCAAGATCAGGCTTAACTGGCCTTCGCACGCCAGGTTCATTCACTCCGAATTTGAATGCCTCGCAGAGCTGACGAGACGCGACGCTATATGGCGGCCGAGTTGCCCATAATGCCCAAAAGCATCCCCAGGAATCCCTAGTATAAACTCGTGCGCCGGTGAGATCGCAAAGATCTATGAGCGGAGGTGTCTCAGATTTGAGGACACCTTGTCGCAGATCGGCGTTTACTCATAGCTCCAAATGACTGAATTCCGGTGAGCCGACGATCTTGGCCGATAATAACGTACGACTGATACCCGGCTATTTGTTCAGAATTTTCTGACCCAGCTTGTAAGCACCCCAGCCCACCCCTCCGAGCAGTGCAGCGCCGCCGACGGCGCAAGCAACGATTGGAAGAACAGCAGAACCTGCAGCGGCACCCGCAATAGCTGCTACACCGCCAGCCATACCTGTCCCCCCAGCGGCAACAGCCCCCCCACCTGCTGCAGCAATAGCGGCTGTGGTAGTCGCTGCTGATGCACCTGCGGCGATTGTCGCCGCTGCCGCCGCTTCCGCCGCTGCTACACCGATCACTCCAACGCCGTACGCAGCACCGATACCCGCCCCAGTGGCCGCAGCCACCCCAACTGCAGCCACTTCACCAACCTGATCATTGTTCATGTAATGCTCCCCTCATAGTCCCTGAGAAAACGGTAATTAATGCAGGCTATTTGACATCATTGCAATAGGGAGCTGCTCTTTCTTTACTCTTAAACCAACCATTGCATGGGGACGAAATGGATGTCTACGGCTGGCAGTCCATTCATACAGTCCTGCCGCACGGCCTGAGTCTGCCTTCAGGTGCTGAAGGGCGACCAGGCATGGCTGCACAGCGACCTGGTGCAACAGCGCGTCGACGCCGATGGCAACTGAACCCGCCTCACCGACGGGAAGATCCGCGATCAAGCGATCGAGCGCGAGATTGAAGCCAGTGACAACCTGGAGCAGTGACCAGAGTAGTAAACATGACATGGCTCACCATTCGACGGAAACGATCGGCGGGATCAAGAAGATCGAGGCGTTGGGTGCGCTGAAACTGAATTCAGCAGGGACAGGCACGCTGGCCGCACCGGACGATCTGCACCAAGCGACCGGCCGCGACTACAACCTAGTGGTCGGCCAGAAGCACAACGCGGCGGTCGGCGGTGACATGCAGGAGCAGATCAACGGGCTGCGCAAGAGCGTGGCCGGGGTCAGCCAGCGGTTGGTCGCGCTGAAGAATCATGTTGGGTCGGAGTCGGTGAAGATCTTCCAGGTGCTGTGCAACACGTTGGATCTGATTGAGCAAATGGCTTCGCAGATCGCGAGCCACGTATACGGCAGCACGCCGGTGCCAACGACGGCGGCGTTCACAACTGATGCAGTGGAGGCGAGAACACTATCAACGGCGTTGAGCAGCGCGACTCTTTGACTGCTTCTTCTTTTGTTCAATCCAAAGGTTTTTTAGATCCTCATTGAAGTATTCATTCAGAGCGGTCAGGGTCGGCGCTCTAACGCGGGCGTCGATCATGTTGAAGTATCCGTATAGATGGTCGATTAGCGAGTCGTTAGAGAAAAACTTTATCTCAAAAAATAAAAAATCAGACGTTATGTCTGCTGTGCTCATCAAGGCTGGTTTGACTTTAGGGTGTTCCAGTATTTTCTTAATTGTGTTGTATTCGGCGAATAAGTCTGTGCGATCAGATCGGCTTTTCTTCCTTTCTCTCAGATAAACCAATCTGACACGATTAATAAATTCAGAGGGGGCACCAAGGTCTCTAATGATGTCGATGATGTTCCAGGCTTCCATCGCGTGCCGTAAATCTGAGAAATACATCTCCTGCCAACGCATGCGGATGATTGCTTTTTGCGTGCATTCAGTCAGCTCGCCAAAAATCTCATTAAAATTGGTACCTAATCCATCCATCTTTGCGACAAACTTAGACGTTTGCTTAAGCCCGTGATTGTCACTGCCGGAGTATACGTTGCATACCGCGCACATGCGTTCGATTAAGTCACGGCATTCTTCTATCAAAAATAACTGCCTCTCAGACTCTTTGTTCTTGTTGTACTGGAATATCGCAAATATAAACGCGCCCGAAGTTGCAAATTGCGCGACGGCGTTAATTATGTCTATCAGCTTCACATCCCAGAATCCTGCCGAGAATGGATTGACTATGTACAGGATGTCGAGTGCAAGAATGGATAGGGTCAATAGGAGTAGCAAGTCTATAAAGGCTTCTGTCTCTGTAAACTTTTTTGGTTTGTTTTTTTCAAAGAACATAGACTTCTCAAATTTTTCTATTGGTGGCGAAACTCGCTTCGACGAGCTTCTGGAGCTCGTGCTGCTTATTTTATTTTTTTCTGCCAAGACTCTTCTTCAAGCTCTACTAATTCTTTCGTCCTTAGCAGGGCTTCAATCATTGGTGTAAACTCTTTTAAGAATGACAATGTATCATAATGCTTTGTGGGTACATAGTCTTCGATATAGTCATCGAGGGATATTAAAGCGATTGCAGAAAACTCCGCTTCCCTGTCGGAGGAGAAATACATTTCAATCTCAGCTGCATGGTATTACCAACGGTGAATTTATTACCGTATCCGCCAAGTGTAACGGCCTTGTCGATGTCTTGGGTGCCATTCTTATCGCAAATTTCTCCAATGACATCACGGTCAGAATGAAAGATGCCGCCAGCAGCACCGCTGCCATGTCCTCTTCCGCCGTCTCCAGCGAGGCCGACAGCATTTGTGGGGTCAGTGTACTGGCCCTTTGATCCTCTTCAAGCAGAACGATCAGTGTCTTGATTGAGAGCTGCGCACGCTGCAGCAAATTTTAGTCATCCCCTGTCACGCGGTACCGGCGCTCATTGGGCACCGCCTTGCGCTTCCAGGGCGCGGACGATGGCCATGTGGTGGTTGTAGCGAGAGAGACGGGTAGCGAGGGAGTAATCAGCGTGCAGTGCGGTCAGGGCCATACGACGGTGCGCCATGGCGCGGATCTTGGACGGAATGAGAGCGGTCATGGTGAAGCTCCTAACGTGGTATGGAGCTGCCAGCGATCGTCTAACAAATCTGACAAGCTTTTAGAGGGTCAACCTAAATTTTCCCTGTTTCGCATAGGGGGCGTGTGGCACGTTCACACTGTTTGCGCCTTTAAAAACCGACCTATCACACCAGCATCTCGTGACCCTTACAGTCGGCCACTCCGCGTTACTCCAGGGTTTCTAGGTTTAGGCTCTTCGGATATCGCCGCCTGGTCGTAAAGTAGTTAAGAGCCCACATCGCGGCGAATCCGAACATTCCGCCCATCGTTGTGTTGAACGCTCGGTTATCCGTCAGCGGTTCTGGACCAGAGGTGTAGATCGCATACAGAAAACCCGCGAGCAGGAAAAATGCCGGGGACAACACGACTCTCACGAGCGCGGAGAGGGGCCCAGCTTTCTTCTTACCTCGGGGCTTAGGACTGGTGAACTGGCCAGAGTTGCGAAAGCCTTGAGGAAGGCCACGCATGGTTCCGACTATGGAAGGCTTGCGGTTGGTGCTGGTATGCAGGATCTCTATGACTGCACCATCTTTGGGGTCGAGGAAGTCGAACCCGAACTGAGCCTCGTTCAGTGGATCGTCGAAAGCTTGGCGGATGTTGAAATCATTAACAGCCCGGCTTGTCTTCTGGATCGAAATTGACAAGATCTTCCCATCCTTTCCGACTCTGAAGCGAAGCGGGTCTCGAGAAACGATGTCTTGTCCGACGACAGTGTTTTCACCGCTATTCCAGACAACAAGAACTGTTTTGGTTAGCCGAGGGATGCTAGTGCCGTTGTATTGGACAACGATCTCTGGGGGGAGGGAGTCTGTTGTGCTCCCGAGTAGGTGTTCGCCAAGATGAACATAATCCATCCGGGTCCGCTTGCGACTCCAAATGTAGAAGAGGAAGCCGACGACCAGGCCACCGATTCCGAGCAGGGAACCGAGCCACCCCAATCCTAAAACGCGTAGAGCATCATCAACCCACGTCACCGACGTCTTCCTTACGTACTGGTTTAGCTGGAATTGCAGACTTGTTACGTCTGATGTTACGTCTGACGCAAAAAACAAGGGCCTGCATCGCTGCAAGCCCTTGTTTTGTATGGTGCCGGCACCAGGAGTCGAACCCGGGACCTACTGATTACAAGTCAGTTGCTCTACCAACTGAGCTATACCGGCGTGTGGGCGCTGATTATAGGGATTTGAGCTGTCGAGTAAAGCCTTAATTTCGCTTTTTTTAGGCGGGCTTATGACGGATCGCGATTACCGTTATTCACAACTGATCCATCGGGTGGGGGACGGGCGGTTGATTTGTGGAAGCGTTCTCATTTGTTCGCAAGCTACTGTTTTTGCGCAAATTTAACAGTTGTTTAAAAAATGACCGATTTGTTAAAACGTTTGCGAGGCAGGGTTTGTCTGCGTTGGCGGGAATTCCATCAACAGAGTTATCCACAGGCCGGGTTGTGGTTTGTGACTCAGTTTCGTTCCGCCAGGATGAGCAGATTTCGTGGTGTGAGCAGGCTGTCGCAGAAGGTGCCGATGCGGACTGTGTAGTCACGTTGTTGCAGGTAGAGGGCGCGGTCGAGGATGAGCCATAGCTCCAGCGGGCGGCGGAAGAGGTTGCGCAGCAGTTCGAGGTTGCGCACTTGGGCCAGGCGCTGCCACCCGGCGGCTTCGAGGGCGGGCCAGTCTTGTGGGCCAGGTGGGGGCAGGTGTTTGAGTTCGGCGAGGTCTTTGCAGTAGTCGGCGAAGGGTTTGTCGAGCCAGGCGCTGGGCAGCGATGGGGTGGGCAGATAGTCGTCGATGCCGCGCAGTTGGCGTTGCAGTACGTCGAACCCCAGGCGGCGGGCCATGGAGGTGTCGCGCTGGCGGCGGACGCGGGCGCCGGCGGTGACGGTTTCGCTGAGGGGCAGGGCGAGGTCGTCGAGGCTTAGGTGCAGTTCGGACGCCCGGCCGTTTGCGGAGAGTGGCTGGTAGTGGTCGCCGGCGATGCGGTTGTAGCAGCAGGGGGCGATGGCCATGTGTTGGCAGTGGGCGTCGCTGGCCAGTTGCATGAGGCGCACGTGGAGGTCGCCGCAGGCGTGGAGGGCGACGGGGGTGTGCTGGGCGGTCAGGCGGGTGGCAGCGTTTTGCGCCATGACGTCCTGGTGCAGGTGCTGGGCGTTGATGCCGAGTTTGTCGCTGAGCTTGCGGCCGGCATCGACCAGGTGCGGGTCGTATTCGAGGCAGGTCAGGGCCTGGCTGTCGTGGGCGAGGCGGCGGCCGAGGTGGCCTTTGCCGGAGCACCAGTCGAGCCAGTGGCTGGGGCTGTGGTGGAAGGTGAGGCGGCTGGCGAAGGCTTCGATCTGCTGCCATTTGCGGCCGGGGACGTCGACGCTCATGCGCGGGGAGACGTGGGTCAGCGCGGCGTGGGGCAGTGGGTCGATCTGGCTCAGGGTTCTGGATTGCTGTGCGAGCCGGGCGAAGGGCTCGGGGGCGTCGAGGTCTTCGGGGTGGTTGTGGGCGGCTTCGGCTTGTTCGAGGGTGCGGTTGCGCAGCCAGTTGGACAGTTCGGGGTGGAGTGTTTCCCACGGCAGTTGGCGATGGGTGAAGGGGCGTGGACGCCACAGGTGCTGGTGCGCGAGCAGGAAGGCGTCGAGCGCTTGGAAGCGGGGGAGCAGGTCTGTGGGGTGCATGGCCGGGGGCGGTGGTGTTGGGTGTAGGGGGAGTTTAAGGGAGTTGGGGTGTCAGGTGGTGATGGGGTGGGTGGTTTGCGGCAGGTCGCGGGCAAGCGCGCTCCTACGGGGTTGCGGTGACACGCTTGTCTAGCAGCATGGCTTGCCAGCGGGGGCGATTTGGAGGGCGCTCCCGCCGGCAAGCCATGCTGCTACGGATTGTTGGTCACCTTTTAGCGGCCTTGCAGTGCGTTTACTCGCAGTTTGCGTTCCAGCAGTTTGAAGGCCTGTACCAGCACGAAGGAGATCGTGAGGTAGATCAGGCCGGCCAGGAAGAAGCTTTGCTCAGGCATGTAGGTGCGGGCGTTGATGGTGCGGGCCATGCCGGTAATGTCGAGCAGGGTGACGGTGCTGGCCAGGGCGCTGGCCTTGAGCATCAGGATGACTTCGTTGCTGTACGCCGGCAGGCCGATGCGGGCGGCGCGGGGCAGGATGATGTAGGTCATCGCCTTGGCCTGGGACATGCCCAGTGCGCGGGCCGCTTCGACCTCACCCACCGGCACGGCCTGGATGGCGCCGCGCAGGATTTCGGCGATGTAGGCGGTGGTGTGCAGGGTCATGGTCAATGCCGCGCAGAAGAACGGGTCGCGCAGGTAGGGCCAAAGCGGGCCCTGGGTGATGACGTCGAACTGCGCCAGCCCGTAGTACACCAGGAACAACTGCACCAGCAGCGGTGTGCCGCGAAAGAAGAAGATGTAGGCATATGGCAGCGCGCGAACGTAGTTGTTACGGGATGCGCGAGCGATGCCCATGGGGATCGCCAGGATCAGCCCGGCAACCACGGCGATGGCCACCAGTTCCAGCGTCAGGGTTGCACCTTGCAGCAGCTTGGGCATCCATTTGAGGGTGAATTCCCAGGTCATGATGCGCTCCTCGCAAACCCCACCGATGCACGACGCTCCAGCCATGCCAGGCCGACCATCGACAGTGCGGTCATGGTCAGGTACATCAAGGCCGCGACCATATAGAAGGTGAATGGCTCTTTGGTGCCGGTCACGGCGATCTGCGCGTGGCGCATGACTTCTTCAAGGCCGATCACCGAAACCAGCGCGGTGTCTTTCATCAGGATCATGAACAGGTTGCCCAGCCCCGGCAGCGCGATGCGCCACATCTGCGGCATCACCAGCTTGATGAAGATGCGCGGGCGCGACAGGCCCAGTGCCAGGCCGGCTTCGCGATGGCCCTTGGGAATCGACAGCATGGCGCCGCGAAACACTTCGGTGGCGTAGGCGCCGAAGCACAGGCCCAGGGCGATGACGCCTGCGGCAAAGGCGCTGAGCGACAGATTGGGAATGCCGAAAATGTGGCCGATGGCGCGCATGGCGTTGACGGTGCCGAAGTAGATCAGCAACACCCAGAGCAGCTCGGGGATGCCGCGCACCAGGGTCGAGTAGGTGCCGCCGATCCATTGCAGGGCGCGATTGGACGAGGTTTTCGCCAGCGCGCCGAGCAGGCCGAGCACCAGCCCCAGGCACAGGGCCGACAGCGCGAGTTGAATGGTCATCAGCATGCCAGCCGCCAGGGCCGGGCCGAATCCGTGGAGATCGAGGTTCATAACGCTTCTTGGCAGGAGAACCCGCGCCGCGGCTCACTCAGGAGTCGCGGCGCAGGTCGGGCGAATCAGAGGATGCTGAACGGGAAGTACTTGTCGTTGATCTTCTTGTAGGTGCCGTCTTCGATGATTTCCTTCAGCGCAGTGTTCAGGCGCTCGCGCAGCGGGTCATCCTTGCGCACGGCGATGCCGATCTTGTCGTCGCCGAACATGGGCTCGCCCTTGAATTCATAGTTCTTGCCGGCGTCGCTCTTGAGCCACTCGTAGCTTGCGTACTTGTCACCCAGCAGGGCGTCGAGGCGGCCCGAGGACAGGTCCAGGAAGGCGTTTTCCTGGGAGTCGTAGAGCTTGACGGTCACGTCGTCGCCCCAGTTGTCTTCCAGCCAGGTGCCCGACAGGGTCGCGCGCTGGGCACCGATGGTCTTGCCCTTGAGGGCTTCCTTGATGGCGTCGTTGTTGGCGCCCAGGTTGGTCGACTTCGGTGCGATGAACTGCAGCTTGTTGGAGTAGTACGGGTTGGTGAAGTCCACCGCCTGCTTGCGCTCTTCGGTGATCGACATCGAGGAGATCAGGAAGTCGAACTTCTGCGCGTTGAGGGCCGGGATGATGCCGTCCCAGTCGGAAGTGACGACTTCGCAGGTGACTTTCATCTTGGCGCACAGGGCGTTGCCGATCTCGACGTCGAAGCCCACGACCTGGCCGCTGGCGTCCTTGTTGTTGAACGGCGGGTAGGCGCCTTCGATGCCCATTTTCAGGGTTTCCGCAGCAAAGGCGTTGCCGGCCACGGCCAGGGTGGCGACGGCGGCCAGCAGGAAATGTTTCAGGGTCTGCATCGATGTTGCTCCGTTAGCGATTGCTGGACATGAATTGTTTGCAGCGCGCCGATTGCGGGTCGTCGAAGACCTGTTGCGGCGATCCTTGTTCTTCTACCAGCCCTTGGTGCAGGAAGACCACTTCACTGGACACCTGCCGGGCAAAATTCATTTCGTGGGTCACCATCAGCATGGTACGGCCTTCTTCGGCCAGGCCACGGATCACATTGAGCACTTCCTGCACCATCTCTGGGTCGAGCGCGGAGGTCGGCTCGTCGAAGAGAATAACCTTGGGCTGCATCGCCAGGGTGCGGGCAATTGCTGCGCGCTGTTGCTGGCCGCCCGAGAGCTGGTTCGGGTAGGCGTGGCGCTTGTCGGCGATCCCCACCTTGGCCAGCAGCGCCTCGGCGCATTCGATGGCTTCTGCCTTGCTCTGGCCAAGCACGCGGCGTGGCGCCTCGATGATGTTGTCGAGCACGGTCATGTGCGGCCACAGGTTGAAATTCTGGAAGACGAAGCCGATCTCGCTGCGCAGGCGATTGATCTGACGGTTGTCTGCGGCGATCAGTTCACCCTTGCGCGTGGCTTTGAGTCTCAAGGATTCGCCCGCGATGAGGATTTCACCTTTGTGCGGGTTTTCCAGCAGGTTGATGCAGCGCAGCAGCGTGGATTTGCCGGAGCCGGATGAGCCCAGAATCGAAATCACGTCGCCATCGCGCGCGCTCAGCGAAATGCCCTTGAGCACTTCCAGTTCGCCGTAGCGCTTGTGCAGATCGCGGATTTCCAGGGCGGGCGTGGCCTCAGCCATTAAGGGACCTCATGTGTTCGATGTACTTGCCGCGCACGACAAACGGGCTCGCCCTGCGCAAAAAGGGCGCGATGTTGCCAGCTTTACCCGCCGTGGGAAAGGGTATTTCGGCCAGCGGCACGATCAGCGGACGAATCTGTGCGCCGAATTGGTGCTTTCTGTCGGTTGATGTGTATTTTCGGTGCGGTCGTTCGTCTTTATCGTGTTGCGCTCGGTAACATTTCCTACAGAAATGGCGAAATGCTAGTCCGTTCAGATACTTACCAAATGCCTTGGAAACGCGCATATCCGGGGGCGACGTCGCTGATGAAATATTTTGGCGTAATTCTTGCGTAAAAAATAAATAACAGGGCTGTTGTGATCTTTTTACGAACGATCACGGCCGGTCCTGATCCGTATAAAAATTCTTAAAGGTTGCTTCCATGAGCAGTACCCCAAACTCTTCGAACCTCGATCAGGGGCTCAAATCGCGGCACATCACCATGCTGTCCATTGCGGGTGTGATCGGTGCCGGTCTTTTCGTGGGTTCCGGCCATGCCATCGCGGAAGCGGGCCCGGCTGTTCTGCTGGCTTATGCCGCCGCCGGTACGCTGGTGGTGCTGGTAATGCGCATGCTGGCCGAGATGGCGATTGCATCGCCTGACACCGGCTCGTTCTCGACATACGCCGACCGTGCCATCGGTCACTGGGCCGGTTTCACCATCGGCTGGCTGTACTGGTGGTTCTGGGTGCTGGTGATCCCGCTGGAGGCCAACGCCGCCGCGACCATCCTGCATGCGTGGTTCCCGAACGTGGCGATCTGGGTCTTCACCCTGGTGATTACCCTGCTGCTGACCGCAACCAACCTGTTCAGCGTGAAGAACTACGGCGAGTTCGAGTTCTGGTTTGCGCTGATCAAGGTATTGGCGATCATCGGCTTCGTGATTCTGGGCGTTGCAGCGGTGTTCGGCCTGCTGCCAAACAGCCAGGTCAGCGGCGTGAGCCACCTGTTCGACACCAACGGTTTCCTGCCTAACGGCATGGGCGCAGTGCTGGCAGCGATGCTGACCACCATGTTCTCGTTCATGGGCACCGAGATCGTGACCATCGCGGCGGCCGAATCGAAGAACCCGAGCGAGCAAATCACCAAGGCCACCAACTCGGTGATCTGGCGGATCTGCCTGTTCTACCTGGTCTCGATCTTCCTGGTCGTGGCGCTGGTGCCTTGGAATGACAGCCGTCTGGCTCAGGTCGGTTCCTACCAGACCGTGCTCGACCTGATGGGTATTCCGAACGCCAAGCTGATCGTCGACATCGTGGTGCTGGTCGCGGTCACCAGTTGCCTGAACTCGGCGCTGTACACCGCTTCGCGCATGCTGTTCTCCCTGGGCAAGCGCGGCGATGCACCTGCTGTTTCCCAGCGCACCAGCAAGGCCGGTACCCCGTACTGGGCGGTCATGCTGTCCACCGCAGCCGCCTTCGCTGCCGTGTTCGCCAACTACGTCGCCCCGGCTGCCGTGTTCGACTTCCTGCTGGCCAGCTCCGGCGCCATCGCACTGCTGGTGTACCTGGTGATTGCCGTCTCGCAACTGCGCATGCGCCGCAAACGTGAGGCCGAAGGCCAGACCATCGCCTTCCGCATGTGGCTGTTCCCGGTTCTGACCTGGGCGGTGATCGTGTTCATCGTTGGCGTGCTGACCATCATGCTGTTCCAGGACGCCCACCGCATGGAAATCATCGCCACGGGCCTGCTGAGTATCATGGTCGTGGCTGCCGGCCTGATCGTGTCGAGCCGCCGCAAGGCCGTGAAGGCCGGGAAGGTTGTGCTGAATTGATGGGTGATTGAGCCCGCGGCATTTCGCGGGCTCGAACCACCTCTGTAGGAGCGCGCTTGCCCGCGACAGCGGTGTTTCAGATATGGATTTAGCGTCTGACACAACCCGGTCGCGGGCAAGCGCGCTCCTACAGTTTGATGTCAGCGTCCGGTCATGCGTCCCAGCACCGACCGCCCCTGCACCTGGTGCATCACCACTGCCACCAGATGCAGCGCCACCAACCCCGCCAGAATCGCGCACAGCACGTGATGCAGTTCATGTAGCTGCATGAGCGCGATCTTCGAGTGAATCAGCTGAGGCAGCGGCACAAGCGCCAGCAGCGTGACCGGATGGCTCATCATCAGCACGCCCGTGATCAATACTCCTGAAACCGCAGCGTAAATCGCCTTGTGGGCGGCTGAAGCGAGGCGTTCCTGTGTCGTGCTGTTCGTGTGCGAAGGCCGTGCCTTGATGGCCAGCCACAGGCGCCAGGCGAAGAAGGGGATGAACAGGCTGGTGATCTGCGGATTGAACGACTCGACCCATTGACGAAACGGATCGTTGGGGTCCAGCAGCACCACGCCAAAGCCACTGAAAGTTGCCCAGAGGATGATGGTGGCGGACAGCCAGTGCAGCGCGATTCGGGGTTTGGAGTAGCGGCTCGCTTCATCCGGTCGGGATGAAGGGGAGTGGGGATGTGTCAAAACGGTAGCCTTAGTGAGAAGGAATTGCATTCTCGTAGTGGCGCAAAGCTACCGTCTTGATACGGGTCATGTAAATCAAAAATCTGTCAGAAGCGACGGTTCGTGTCCCGCGCGTTCTTCTTTTCAAGAATCTGCGACGCTTCGCCATAGGCTTTCTGGAAGGCATCGCTGCCAATCCATTCCACGGCTGTGTCTTCGTCTTCGTCGTGGAAGATCCCGCGATAGGTAATCAGCAGGCCCATCATAAAATCGGTGGCCGGCTCTTCGTCTTCCTCGGCGATGACCAGTTCCAGCACCGGGTATTGCAGGAACACCACACACATCGCCAGCAGACTGACCGCCTCGCCTTTTTTCATCGCCTCGAACAGGTCGTCGAAGTCGGCGGGGTCGAAGCCGTTCTCTTCGATGTCCTTGAAGTCGAAGGTCGAGAGGTCAATGGCCACGTCATCGAATGGCTCATCGACAAAGGCATGATTGAGCACCGGATGGACCGTGCTCGGCTTGCCCTTGCCTGAACGGTTTTGCTTGGCCTTGGCTTTGGCCCGCTGGGCGCGCTTTTGCTGTTTGTCTGGGGAGGCCATGACGGCAGTTCCTTGTCTGGTGCAGCCATTTTCATGGCCCGGGGTTATCGGGCGCATATTGTATTCACTTTCTTCCCGGATAGAGACAGTGATCGGGATCCAGCCAGACTACAAAGAATACGTGATCGACAAAAAAGCCATGGATGCGTCCGTGGAGATTGGCGCTCACGGCAAACTGGAAGGGGGTGCTGCTGCGCAATTGTTCGTTCAGGTGGGCAGGGATGCCGGCGCGAATCGGAGAGTCCGGCTTGGGTAGGCGTCCTGCCCTCATCACTGCTCCTTAGTGTTCGGTGCGCGACATCTCTGTGTAGAAGGCGCAGGTCAGAGCCTTGTCGATAGGTGCAGTGCAGCTGGCATCAAGGGGGAGATTGCCTCTTGCAGTCTTCCAGGGCGCTTCCTGATGAGTCAGTTGCTCCAGCTCGTATGCGGAAAACCCGCCGAACACCTGGTAGACATCGTTCAGAAAGGCTTGCACCTGCGCCGGGAGGTCCGGTTTTTCGGCGTCACAGGGTATAGGGTTCCACTTGTGCACGCTGAACCGGACATAGGTTTCCCGGTGGACCGGGCCATGCACCCATGCCTCGAAAGGTGCGCCTATCAGCTCTTCGCCCTCATGCATGACCATGT
>Ga0207655_1002061_pt1 | contig 16884 bp, 16 predicted proteins | sample KBSM44metaG_FD_184398 | JGI IMG/M metagenome (GOLD analysis project Ga0207655, IMG submission 184398) | Miscanthus rhizosphere microbial communities from Kellogg Biological Station, Michigan, USA - KBS M4-4 metaG (SPAdes) (version 2) | ecosystem: Host-associated > Plants > Roots > Rhizosphere >...
CTACTTCCCGCGCTATGACGCGGTGTTGCTGTACCGGCTCGACGCGGCGCGGCGCTTTCCCGCCGCGTGGAAGGCGATCGGCCAGCTGGAGGGACGCATCGGCGCGGACGACATGATCGCCATGAATGCCGCCGCCGAAATCGACGGCAAGAGCTTTACCAATGTCGCGCGCGAGTGGCTGGCGGCGCGCGGCGCCAAAGCAGCGGGAACCGCGCCCGTCGCCATTGACGCCAAAGCGCCACCGGCCGCGCGCGATGGCCTGCTGGCCAAGATATTCGACCGCAATCTGTGGCCGCTGACGCGCCAGCACTTGACGCTGGTGCTGTTCGCGGTGGCGATGGCGTGCGTGATCGGCATTCCGCTGGGCGTGATGGCGGCGGTGTTTCCGCGCTTGCGGCAACTGGTGCTGGGGTTGACGGGCGTGCTGCAAACCGTGCCGTCGCTGGCCTTGCTGGCGCTGCTGATTCCCTTGCTGGGCCGCATAGGCACCGTGCCGGCGCTGGTGGCGCTGGTGGTCTACGCGCTGCTGCCGATCGTGCGCAACACCTGCACCGGCCTGCTGCAGGTGTCGGCGGGGCTGCGGATGGCGGCGTTGGCGCTGGGCCTGCGGCCGTCGCAGCGCATGATGCTGGTCGAGCTGCCGCTGGCGCTGCCGGTGATCCTCGCCGGCGTCAAAACGGCGGCGGTGATGAGCGTGGGCACAGCGACCATCGCCGCCTTCATCGGCGCGGGCGGCTACGGCGAGCGCATCACCATCGGCCTGGCGCTGAACGACAACGACATGCTGCTGGCCGGCGCCATTCCGGCGGCCGTGCTGGCCTTGCTGACGCAGGCCGTCTTCGAGCTGCTGGAGCGGTTCGCCGTCCGGTCCCGCTCACATCGGCCGTAATTCCCCCAGACAATCTTTCGCTAAATCAAGCTGTTCGTTTTTGTAAAGCAAATGTAAGCAGGTTTGAAGGTGGGTAAGGTTTTGTAAGGCGGGATGCGAGTCGCCGGCGGCGCGGCTATAGTGAACTCGTTGATTCAATCTCCCTCCCACTGACACCGGGTTCCTCCCACGAGCGGCGACGCTGCGTGGGATTTTTTTTACGCTTGCGCCGACAGCTCGGTGAGCGCCTCGCCGGTGACGCGGCAGATGCGCCACTCCGGCATGACGGTGGCGCCCATGCCCTCGTAGAGCTTGATGGCGTTGGTGTTCCAGTCCAGCACCGACCATTCGAAGCGGCCGCAGTCGCGCTCGACCGCCAGCCGCGCCAGCGCCACCAGCATCTGCTTGCCATAGCCCCGGCCACGGCAGGCTTGCTTGACGTACAAGTCCTCCAGGTACAGCCCCTTCTTGCACAGGAAGGTGGAGAAGTTGTGGAAGAACAGCGCGAAGGCGACGACCTCGCCGTTGGCCTCGCCGACCAGCGCCTCGCAGCCCGGCTTGTCGCCGAACAGGCTCTCGTGCAGCATGGCCTCGTTGGCCACCACCATGTGTTCGAGTTTTTCAAACACCGCCAGCTCGAAGATCATGCCGAAAATGGCGGAGACGTCGGCCGGCTCGGCCGGGCGGATGGTCAGGTCGGAGTTGTTCATCAGGCTGCTTCTACACTTTCTTTTATGACAGGGGAATCGGATTTGAGCGCCCAGGCGACGCTCGCCAAACACAATACCATGCCGGCCCATTCCAGCGGCCCGGGACGGAAGTGTTCGAGCTGGATCGACAACAGCACCGAGATCACCGGCGTGACGACGCCGATGTAGACGGCCTTGTCCGAACCGATGCGGTGGATCAGGGTGAAATAGGCGGCGAACGCGATGACCGAGCCGAACAGCGACAGGTAGAGCAGGCCGCCCCAGTACTTCGGCTCGCTCGACAGGGTGAATGCCTGGCCGCTGGCGAGCACCCAGGCGGCGACGATCAGGCTGCCCCACATCATCGACCAGGCCATCGTCAGCAGCACGTTGGACGACTCCACGCGCACCTTGACGACGATCAGGTTGCCGACGGTGCTGGCGATGGTGGCCGTCAGCGCCAGCCCCAGGCCGAGCAGGAAATGGCCTTCGCCGCCGGTCATGATGTCGTGCCAGGCGCCCCGGATCGAGTGGAAGAACAGCAGCGTGACGCCGGCGATGGCGATGATGCCGGCGTTCCAGGTGCGCCAGCTGACCGGCGTGCCGAAGGCGATGCGGTTGAGGATGGGGCTCCAGAACACCATCAGCGCGAACAGCACCGCGACCAGGCCGGACACCAGATATTGCTCGGACGAATAGGTGCAGATGTAACTGAGCGCGAAAGTGGCGCCGCCCTGCAGCATCAGCCAGCGCTGGGCGCGCCATGGCAGCATCAGCTTGTCGCCGCGCACGGCGCACCAGGCGAACAGCGCGGCGGCGGCCAGGCCGAAGCGGTAGGCCACCGAGACGGCCGGCGCGACGTCGCCCAATTGCAAGGTGATGGCGAAGAAAGTGGAGCCCCAGATCAGGCAGGCGATAACGAAGAGCAATGGAGAGGACATCGAACAAGTATAGCTGGCTTATTGGCAACTTGCCTAGCGGCCATCTTTTTGGCGAGGTCCCGTCGTTAGCAAGTCCGAGTTAGTAGGCGAGCCGGAAGCGGCGGTACAGGAAGCCCAGCACGAACAGCGGCCCGATCAGCAGGAAGCGCAGGTCGTCGAAGAACGACGGCTTCTTGCCTTCGATTTTGTGGCCGATGAACTGGCCGATCCACGCCAGCACGAAGATCGCCAGCGACAGCGGCAGCACCGCCTGCTGCGGCAGCGCGGCCAGCACGGCGAGCATGACGGCGGCCATCACCAGCATGCCCAGCGCGAAGGGTTTGGACAGCGTGAAGTAGTAGCACAGCGAGGCCACGGTCACCGCCACCGCCGCCAGCGGATGGATGGCCCACACCAGCCCGAGCAGGGTGAACACGATGACGGGCACGCAGATGAAATGGATCACTTCGTTGGTGGGATGCAGATGGCTCTCGCTGTACTGGGCGAGCAGCAGATCGATGGTGCGCGGTTGCGGCATGGTGGTCTCCTGCGATTGTTTTTATGGCGCGGTCTGGCCGCCGGTAAATTCTACACCCGTTTTTCGGGCATGCGGCCGAGGTCGCTTGTGCGGGCGCCGCGCCGTGGCCGGCTCCGGTAAAATGCCGGCATGCCCGACGACACCGATTTGATTTCCTCCGCGCTGACCGGCCTCGCGCCCGTGATCGACGCGCGCACGCGCATCCTAGTGCTGGGCAGCTTTCCCGGCGCCGCCTCGCTGGCCGCGCAGCAGTACTACGCGCATCCGCGCAATTTGCTGTGGCCGATCCTGTCGGCGTTGACGGGCGAGCCGCTGGCGGCGTTGCCGTACGCCGAGCGGCTGCCGCGTCTGCTCGCGCATGGGTTCGGGCTGTGGGATGTGCTGGGGGCGTGCGAGCGCGAGGGGAGTTTGGATTCGGCGATCCGCAAGCCGGCGGCCAACGACTTCGCGCGGTTGCGCGAGTTGTGTCCGTTGCTGGAGACGGTGGGCTTCAACGGCCAGACCTCGGGCAAGTTCGCGCCGCAGTTCGCGGCGGAGGGCTATCGCACCGTGGTGTTGCCGTCGACATCGCCGGCCCATGCTTCGCTGACATTGGCAGAGAAACTGGAGCGCTGGAGAGTCTTGCTGTAGTTGACGAGAACCTGCGTCGATCAATGTCAATACGCGCCGAACACGCGATCCAGCGCGGTCTGAATTTCAAATTGATGCATACCAGCAGAACCGGCTTTGACTATGAGTTCACTTAATGGGATGGCACCCATCTGTGGCGTGTCGAGAAAATGGCGGATGCCATTAACTTCTATAAGCGGGAACAGGTCGCCGGGTAGCGCCAATGATGAAAACATGGCCAAGTGCGTAGCGGTATCACGATTCTCGTCGCCCGCCCACTGATCACATTGCTTTGCACATCAACAAGATAAGGGGTGTTTCCCTTGTTTCTGCCCGGATTCTCGTAGATATCTAAACGCCCCATCAGAAGCCGCGCCACTCTTGCAGTGCCACGCCCTCTGCTTCCACTTGTTTGTTATATGTTGCGATGAAGTCGGCATGCAGTTCATTCCAGATCGGTCCCCTGCGCGCCTGTATCTCCTCACGTAATCGTTGCTCACAAACTTGGGAGATGTTGATACCGAACTTTTTCGCATCCACGTACACATCCATAGCCAAGCTGATGCTGGTGGCCTTCTTTGGTGGTGTTTTTGCCGCATGCGAAGCTACGCGTACTGGTTTCATGTGAACTCCATTGCGCATCATGAATGTGGATCATCATCTTGCATTATACGCGTGCTTTAGGCTAGTCAAAGTTCACGGAACGACAATGCGGAACTCAGTAGCTCTTACTACCGGGGGATGAACCGCCGAACCAGCTCAGCAACCGGTTCAGCGCGCGCGTGTTCCCCGCACTCGCGGGGGTGGATACGTCAAGCACACGCCGCCCAGTGTCCCGGCCGCGGACACAACGCCTTGTTTAGTTCTTCGGATCGCTTCTGTAACGTAGTAAACATTGCGAAGGTTTCAGGGATCTTGAGCCATTAGACCACTTTTTCGATGGCTCTCGACGGTGTGCAGTGGCGCTGTCTGCCAGCTCTGCTTAATCCGCCGCAGCAAAATGCGCCATCTGCTCGCGCATGGGTTCGGGCTGTGGGATGTGCTCGGGGCGTGCGAGCGCGAGGGTAGTCTCGATTCGGCGATCCGCAAGCCGGCGGCCAACGACTTCGCGCGGTTGCGCGAGTTGTGTCCGTTGCTGGAGACGGTGGGCTTCAACGGCCAGACCTCGGGAACGGGTTTGGCGAATCATGCGCCTTCCCGCACCACCACCCGCACCACCGTCTCCAGATAATCCTCGAACCCCATGCGCAGATAGACCTGGTGCGCCGGGTTGGCGCGCATCACGTGCAGGAAGGACGTGTCGCCGCGCAGCGCGTGGCGCCGGATCAGCTTGCCGATCAGCTGCTTGGCCAGCCCGCGTCCCTGGTAGTCCGGGTGCGTGCACACGCCGCTGATCTCGCACAGCCCCGGCGCGCGCAGGCGCTCGCCGGCCATCGCCATCAGCCGCTCGCCGTCGAAGTAGCCGAAGTAGTCGCCCAGTTCGATGGTGCGGATGCCGAACGGGCCCGGTTTGCACAAGGTGGCCAGTTCCAGCGCCTGCCGCGCGTGGTGCGCTTGCAGCGGCAACGCCTCGGGCGCGGGATCTTCGGCCGGCGTTTCGCCGGCCCACACCATGCGGAACATGGTGGTCTCCGCGTCGATGCGCCAGCCGGGCGGGGCGGCGCCGGTCCAGTTTTCGCAGTAGAAGTGTTCGCCCGGCGCGCAGTGCGGCAGCAGCGCGTCGAAGTCCGGCGCGGCGCTGTCGGCGAAGGCGAGGATGGGCGAGAAGCCGGCGGTGTAGCGGCGCGCGCCGCCGTCGCCGCTTGCGTGGCGGACGTGCGCGCCGGTCAGCGTGTGCCAGAAGATGCGGTCGAGGAGTTCATTGTCTTTCATTGCCTCCAGAATATCATTACTTGATCACTTTCGCTTCATAGGCGCGGATGCGGTCGAGCTTGGCGGCGTACAGGTCGTTTTGCCCGCGCGTGGTGCTGTTCTCCAGCGCCTTCTTCATGTGCTTGTCGGCGGCGCGCAGGTTGCCCAGCTGGTAGTGGCTCACCGCCAGCCAGTAGTGGAACTCGTGGTAGTCGGGCGCGCGCTCCAGCTCGCGCTCGAACAGGTTGCGGGCGCGCACGTAGTCGCCGAGATGCATGGCCTCCATGCCCAGGTGGAAGAAGTGGAACGGCGGGTAAGGCTCGAGCCGCGCCAGCCGCTCGCGCACCGCCGCCGCCTCGGCCGGACGATGCAGCGACTCCAGCGTCTGCGCCAGGTTCGACAGGTAGATGGTGTTGTTGGGCGCGTACCGCAGCGCGTGGCGCAGCGTCTGCTCGGCCTGCATCTGGTCGCCGTGGTTCTGGTAGATGACGGCCAGCGTGTTGTAGGCGTTCATGAAGGCCGGGTCCGCCTGGACGGCTTGCCGCGCGGCCCAGTAGGCGTCGTCGATGCTGCCGGCCGACAGCAGTTCGGCGGCGCGGTTGTTGAGGTACATGGCGACGATGGTCGGTTCCTCGAGCAGGCGGGCGGTTTCGCGCGCCTTGGGCGGGATCGGGATGAAGTCGACCGTCAGCGCGTTGGCGTTGTTGATCTGGTAGCCGTCGAGGTAGGAGGTGCGCTTCTTGCCGAGCACCAGGTTGACGTGGTTGGCGGCGAAGTACAGGTTGCCCGAGCGGCTCCAGCTTTCGTCCATCTGGATTTGCTGGAACTGGACCGTGAAGTTGAGCTCGCGCGCCAGCGCGGCCGTCATGATCACCAGTGACAGGCAGTTGCCGGCGCGCGCGTCGAAGGTTTCGGCGGCGTTGCGCGTCATGGCCGAGTCGTATTCGAGCTTGAGCTGGTCGCGCGTGTAGAGCGCGTCGAACAGCGCGCGGCGCGCGTCCTGGCCGACGCCGTGCCGGCCGAGATCGTGCTTGAGGTAGTCGCGCATGCGGTCGTTCAGGGCGAAGATGGCGTTGGTGTCGATCGGCGCGGCGGGGGCCTTGAACAGCTGGTCGTGGAATAGTTCGGATGCGGGCGCGCGTTGCGCCGGCGATTGGGTGGCGCAGCCGCCGACAAGGAGCGCGGCGGCGCACCAGAGCATGGCCCATGGCTTCATGACATGTCTCCCTTTGCTGCGGAGCACAAGGCCGGCGCCGCACCAGGCAGCGGACTCTGGGTTCCGCTTGGGGAAAGTATCTGCCGCTAATCCGGTGCTGTCAACGAGTATCCGTGTTGCGTCGCGGGCGGCGCGGTGGCGGATTACGCTGCGCTAATCCGCCCTACGTGTCTCCGCGTTAACGCGCAAGACAGCGGCCGCCGGGAACGGCCGGCGGAGCATGGGGCACGCTGAGACACGTAGGGCGGATTAGGCGGCACGCCGTAATCCGCCATGAGCCGCCAGCGGCGCATCAAAATCACCCCAGCGGCCGCACATCGACCGGCTGCCCCTGGCCGTCGAAGCGCAGCGCGACCGACACCGCTTCGATGCCGATGCTGGCGAGCGCGTCGCGCAGGTCGTCGACCTCCACTTCGAGGTCGGCGGTGATGTCGAGCGGCTTGTCGCACGTGGCCAGCACGTCGGCGCCGGCCGACAATTGCACGCGCAGCAGCATTTCATCGTCGACATCGGTCGGCGCGATGATGGCGCTGACCTGCTCCGGCGCGTGCGATCCCAGCGCCTGGTTGAGTTCGGACAGGATGCGCAGCATGTCGTACTCGGCCTGGCCCTGCGCGCGGGCGCCGAAGAACAGGTCCTGGTACAGGAAATTGAGCGTGAGCGCGGGATCGGCGCCACGGCCGCGTCCCAGGCAGCGCGCCACCAGCGCGCCGTACTGCCCGGTCCATTTCTGGTAGCGCTCGGCGCGCTTGGCGAAGTAGGCGTCGGCCGCCTTCTCGCCGGCCGGCACCTTGTAGAAGGCGTCGTCGGCGCGCTTGAGCGCGAAGCCGAGCAGGAAGCGCAATTCGACGGCGCTGTCCTCCGGGCCGAAGCCGGCCGGCGTCCAGCCGGCCGCCATGCTGCGCTCGAGCGCCGGCGCGGCGGCGATTTTCTTCTCCGTCAGCGACTGCGCCGCCTCGCGCACCATACTGTGCAGCTGGCCGTAGCTGACCCGTTCGAACTCGGTCAGGTCGTAGGCGTGGCTGACCAGCACCACCTTGGCCTTGGGGCTTTCCAGTCCGGCGTCGTTGAAGCTGGCGAGCAGCGCGTCGTAGGCGTCGCCGTCCTGGAAGTCGGCCGCCGGGTCGAGCCCGCCCTGGCTGTGCACGAACACCGGAATGGCGAAGGCGTCGATCTCCATCTCGGGCGCGCCCTCGCGCCGCAGCAGCAGGCTGGCGGCGCCTTCCTCGACGGCGTTGCGCAGGTAGCGGTAGCCGTCGACCGATTCGTCGCGCGCCAGCTCGATGGCGCCGTACAGCACCTCGTCCTTGCCCTGGTTGAGCAGCTTGCGCAGCAGGCGCTGGAAGTCGAGCGCCTTTTGCGCCAGTTCGGCGCGGGTGCTGTCGGCCACGATGTCGTTGTTGAATTCACCGTCCGACAGGTCCAGCGCGAGCGCGCACAGTTCGGTGGTTTGCTGTTCGTCCTTGAGTTCCGGCGAGTTGGCGGATTTGCGCGGTACGGGACGCTTGTTCTTAGGCATGTAGGTGTGGTCGTCTTATCGTTCGTTGTGGAAGGCTTCGTGCAGTTCGTCGAGCAGGTCGGCGGTTTCGTCCTCGCTCAGGCCGAGGTGCTGGCAGGCCAGCGCGCCGCCTTTTTCCCATTCATACGACATGGGGCGGCCATGCAGACGCTCGATGCCCTTTTCGGCCAGCAGCGACAGCGCCACCAGCGAGCGCACGGCGTCGTCGGTGGCCGGGTCGTCGAGCACGCGGTAGTCGTGGTGCAGCAGGATGGCCCAGGAAACGTCCGGCGACAGCCCCCAGTTGCGCGCCAGCAGGCAGCCGATGGCGGCGTGGTTGGTGCTGTAGCGCTGGTCCTCGACGGCGGTGAACGGCAGCGCGGCCTCGTCGCAGGCGTCGGCGTAGGTGTCGGCGTAGTCGGTGAAGCGGTTCATCAGCAGCGGCACGCCGATGTCGCAGAACAGGCCGAAGGTGTGGGCGATGTCCGGCGGGGCGATGCGCAGCTTGCGCGAGGTGAACACCAGCGCCTGGGCGCGGCGCGCCGACACTTCCCAGAACGCGTTCAGGTCCGCTTCCTTGCCTTCGATGGCCTGGCGCGCGAGTAGCCCGGTGAGCAGCGCGGCGCACTGGTCGACGCCGAGGAAGTTGATCCCTTGTTCGACCGATTTGGCCTTGCGCGCGGCGCCGAAGAACGGCGAGTTGGCCAGCTTGAGCAGCGCGCCGGACATGCCGACGTCGTTGCCGATGATGCGGGCGATGCGGCGCGGCGACGGGTCGGACTGGGCCAGCTCGCGCTGCAGGTCGACGAGCAGGCTGGGCCTCGGAGGAATCCGGATGGAGCGCATCAGCGCTTCTTCCACCGCGTTTTCTACTGGCATGGCTGGGGCTGCAACTGTCGTCATGTTGGTCTTCAGGGGTAAAGGCGGCGCGCGGCCGGGATGGGCCGGCGCGGGCGAATGTTGATGGCATGCATATGCAACATTATCGCCGCAAGCGCGCGCCGGTTGCGCGAATTTCTCCCAATTTTGTTGCTCCAGGGCTAGGCGCACCTTAAATTTGTCGCTAATTTCCGCCCGAGATACAAATTTAATGATGCTTTGATAACGATTCGATAGCCCGTCCGTGGTCGCGCGGTCCAGTTTGGCATTTACAATATCGGCATGACCAATGTTATCGCAGGAATCAATTTTGCCGCGCCGTCGCACGAGGTGGCGCGCCGGCTCATCGGAGTGACGGTGCTGGTCGACGGCGTCGGCGGGCGCATCGTCGAGACCGAGGCCTACGACCGCGAGGAGCCGGCCTCGCACTGCTACATCGGCCAGACGCCGCGCAATTTCTCGATGTTCGGCCCCCCCGGGCGCAGCTATGTGTACCGCTCGCACGGGCTGCACTGGTGCCTCAATTTCGTCTGCCGCGAGGAGGGCCACGGCGCCGGCGTGCTGATCCGCGCGCTCGAACCGGTGGCGGGGCTGGACCTGATGCGCGAGCGGCGCGGCATGGACGACGAGCGCCTGCTGTGCGCCGGACCCGGGCGGCTGTGCCAGGCGCTGGGCGTGACGCGCGCGCACAATAACCTGCCGCTGGACGCGCCGCCATTCACGCTGCTGCCGCCCGATCACGCGTTGCCGGCGAGTGAGCCGATCATCGTGTTAGCCGGCCCGCGCATCGGCATTTCCAAAGCGATGGAGCTGCCGTGGCGCTTCGGCGTGGCCGGCTCGCGCTTTCTGAGCAAACCCATGCGCGCCTGAGACGGGACCGGCGGCCGCCGCCGGCGGCTCCACCTTGAACACCGACACCGCCTGCGACAGGTGCACCGCCTGGTCCTGCAGGCTCTCGGCGGCGGCGGCGGCCTGCTCGACCAGCGCCGCGTTCTGCTGCGTCACGTCGTCCATCTGCCCGACCGCCTGGTTCACCTCGGCGATGCCCAGCGCCTGCTCGGCGCTGGCGTCGCTGATGCGGGCGATGATGTCGTTGACCTCGCGCACCGAGTCGACGATGTCGCCCATGCGCTCGCCGGCCTGGTGCACCGAGGCGCTGCCGCTGTCGATGGTGGCCACCGAGGCCGCGATCAGGGTTTTGATCTCCTTGGCCGCCGCCGCCGAGCGCTGCGCCAGGGTGCGCACCTCGGACGCCACCACCGCGAAGCCGCGCCCCTGCTCGCCGGCGCGCGCCGCCTCGACGGCCGCGTTCAAGGCCAGGATGTTGGTCTGGAACGAGATGCCGTCGATGACGCCGATGATGTCGACGATCTGGCGCGAGCTGGCGCGGATCGACGTCATCGTCTGCACCGCCTGCTGCACGGCGGCGCCGCCGCGCTGCGCCATGTCGGTGGCGCTGGCCGCCAGCTTGCAGGCCTGCTGGGCGTTGGCGGCGTTCTGCTGCACCGCCAGGGTCAGGCTGTCCATCGCGCTGGCGGTCTGCTCGAGCGAGCTGGCCTGCATTTCGGTGCGGGTCGACAGGTCGAGGTTGCCGCTGGCGATCTCGTGGGCGGCGGTGTCGATCGAGCGCACCGCCGTCAGGATCGTGCTCAAGGTCTGTGTCAGGTTGGTCATGGTTTGATCGAGCATGCGCGCGGTGTCGGCGATTTCATCGCTGCCGTCGTTGCGCCGGCCGGCGCCGAGGCGGCCCGCCGCCAGCGCCACGACTACGTCGGCGATGCCGCGGATGTCGCGCAGCATGGCGCCGCGCACGGCCATCGTCACGCCCAGCGACAGCGCGATCGACAGCAGCACGATGACGGCCATGGTGGTGGTGAGGGCGGCGAAGTCGCCGGTCGCGCGGGCGTACGCCTGTTCGCTCAGCTGTTTTTGCAGCGCCGACAATTTCGCCAGCTGGTCGTTGAGCTGCAGGAATTGCGTCTCGGCCTTGGCCATCGAGTTGGTGGCGATGCTCTGGTCCATCTGCGCCAGGTCCATCGTTTCGAGCACGGCCTTGCGGTAGGCCGCCAGCGCCTGCAGCGATTGTTCGACGAGCTTGCGCTCGGCCTCGCTGACGCCGGCCTCGGCGGCCAGCCGGCGCAGCCCGGCCTCGACGCCGGCGTGGCGCGCCTTGATCTGCTTGCCCAGCGCGTCGAGCCGCGACTGCGCGAAGCTGCCGTTGACCCAGGCCAGCAACTGGTAGATGTGGGCGTGCGCGTAGCGCGCCTCGCCGGAGACGTCGGCGGCCGCCTCGAGGCGCTCGGCGCGCACCCGCACCAGGTTCTCCATCGAGGTGTTCTGGCGCACCATGCCGTAGTAGCCGGCGGCGGCGGTGACGATCAGCAGCACCAGCACCAGGCCGGGCGCGAGCAGCAGTTTGGGACCTATACGTAATTTCTTCAACATCATGCTCTCCGGCTCCGGTGCGGGCTTGGTGCGCAAGCGGCGCGTTGCGTCGACTGTTCACATCGACCGTGTCGAACGCGTTGTTGCCGCGTCGTTATTGCTTCTTGTAGATGCCCGCCTCCAGCACGACGTCGCCGACGCGCAGGATGTAGGTGGTCTTCGGCTCGATCTTGCCGGTGGTCGGATTCTTGTACTGGTAGTCGACCCAGCCGCTGCCCTTCTTGGCGGCCAGCTCGATGATCTCGCGGCGGTATTTCTTGCCGCTGGCGTCGGGCACGTCGGTCAGGTCCTTGCCGACGATGGACGGGTTGATCGGATGGGCCAGCACGATGCCGGTGTTGATGTCGCGCATGTCGACGTACAGCGACCCTTGCACGTAGTCGGGGTCCTTGGCGCTGATCTTTTTCATCATCGCTTCCTTGCCGTTGGCCTTCATGAAGGCGGCGCCTTTTTCGGCCATGGCGATGGCGTCCTTCTCGGTCGGTTCGGCGGCGTGGGCGGCGTTGATGGCACACAGCGTGAACAGGGCGGTCGCGGCGATGGCGGCCGGGGCGAAATGCAGTTTCATGGCGGTTCCTTGTCGGGTGAGGGGGATTGCTCGGACAAAGTTTACGCCGGCGACGGTGACCGGGATTGCGCTGCCGCAAGGTGTGGCCGTATGGCAATTCCAACCGTGGTTTTATTGCTGCTTGCGCCAAGTCTCTAAATATTTCCAAGTGTCACTTGATTTTCGGCAATTCCAACGGGCCGTCGGCGGCCTAGCATGCAGTTTCCGCCACCTCACAAAGCGATAGGAAACCGCCATGACCACCAACCTGAATCCGTCCGGGACCCCCAGCGCCGCGCAGGCGCCGAAGTTCAAACCCTTCATCCGCCAGACCATCGCCAATTCGCGCCAGTGGGAATGGATACCGCCCGATTTGCAGGAGGCGGTGCAGGTGGTGTCGCATGTGCTGCCGTTCCGCACCAACGAATATGTACTCGACCACCTGATCGACTGGAACAACATCCCCGACGATCCGATCTACCGCCTGGTGTTCCCGCACAAGGACATGTTGCAGGCCGATGACTACGCCCAGCTGCGCGAGCTGGTGCTGGGCCACGCCAACCCGCCGGCGATGGCCGAACTGGTGCGCAAGATCCGCATGCGCATGAACCCGCACCCGGCCGGGCAGATGACGCACAACGTGCCGCGCGTGAACGACGCGCCGGTCAAGGGCCTGCAGCACAAATACAAGGAGACGGTGCTGTTCTTCCCCAGCGCCGGCCAGACCTGCCACGCCTATTGCACCTTCTGCTTCCGCTGGCCGCAGTTCGTCGGCATGGACGACATGAAGTTCGACGCCCGCGAGTCGCACGAGCTGGCGGCCTACCTGAAGCTGCATCCGGAGGTGACCGACGTGCTGATCACCGGCGGCGATCCGCTGATCATGAACACCCGCTCGCTCGAGGCCTACATCGAGCCGCTGCTGGTACCGGAGCTGGCGCACATCCAGAACATCCGCATCGGCACCAAGTCGGTGGCGTACTGGCCGCAGCGCTTCGTGACCGACCGCGACGCCGACGATTTGCTGCGCCTGTTCGAGCGCGTGGTCGCCAGCGGCAAGAACATGGCCATCATGGGCCACTACAACCACGCGGTGGAGCTGCGCCCGGAGATCGCCCAGCGCGCCGTCAAGCGCATCGTCGGCACCGGCGCCACCTTGCGCATGCAAGGCCCGCTGATCCGCCATATCAACGAGGATCCGAAAAGCTGGGCCGAGCTGTGGCAGACCGGGGTGCGCCTGGGCGCGATTCCCTACTATATGTTCGTCGAGCGCGACACCGGCCCGCGCGAGTATTTCGAGCTGCCGCTGGCGCGCGCGCACGAGATCTTCCAGGAGGCCTACCAGATGGTGTCGGGCCTGGCGCGCACCGTGCGCGGGCCGTCGATGAGCGCCTTCCCCGGCAAGGTCGTGATCGACGGCGTGGCCACCATCGGCGGCGAGAAGGTGTTCGCGCTGCAGTTCCTGCAGGCCCGCAATCCGAACTGGGTGCGCCGGCCGTTCTACGCCAAATACGATCCGAACGCGACCTGGATGGACCATCTGAAACCGGCCTTCGGCAAGGAGAAGTTCTTCTTCGAGGAGGAGGGCGGCAGCCGCAGCGAGTACGGCATCGAGACGCCCGGCCACCGCAAGGTGATCCCGCTGATCTCGGCGCGGCAGGAGGCCGCCGCAGCCGCGGTGGCCGCCGGTTGCAGCGCACCCAACGCCGCGTAGGTGACGCCATGCTGATCGGGGAACGGACGCGGGAGGACATGGTGCGCATGCCACCACCGCCGACCCGCAATGCGGCCACACGGATCGGCCCCCGTAAGGGTGCCGATCCCGCGGCTCCGGTTTGCGGGTCGGGGGCGCCGGCGCCGAAGCTGTCGGGCACCGCCGTGTTCCTGCTGGTGTTCCTGCCGTTCGCGCTGGGGCACTATCTGTCGAGCCTGATGCGCACCGTCAACGCCACCCTGGCACCGCAGCTGGTGACGTCGCTGGCGCTGACGCCGGGCCAACTGGGACTGCTCACCAGCGCCTTCTTCTTCTCGTTCGCGCTGGTCCAGCTGCCGGTCGGCATCGCGCTCGATCGCTGGGGCCCGGCCAAGGTCCAGCTGCCGATGCTGATCGTGGCGGCGCTGGGCGCGCTGGCCTTCTCCGGCGGCCACACCTTCGCCGAACTGCTGGTGGCGCGCGCCCTCATCGGCCTGGGCGTGGGCGGCTGCTTCATGTCGGCGGTGAAGGCGATCTCGACCTGGATCGCGCCATCGCGCATGCCCTCGGTGCAAGGCTACCTGATCGCCGTCGGCGGCCTGGGGGCGGCGTCGGCCACCTTGCCGGTGCGCCTGGCCTTGCACTACACGGACTGGCGCGGCCTGTTCGTCGGGCTGGCCGTGGCCGCCGTCACCACCGGCCTGCTGATCCGCATGCTGGCGCCGACGCAGCCGCTCTCTACCGCGCGGCGCGGACCGCTGCTGGCGGCGATGGCGGAGGTGTACCGCCATCCGGCCTTCCGCGAGGCGGCCATGCTGGTGCTGATCCCGCATACGGTGTTCTTCGGCATGCAGGGGCTGTGGATCAGCCGCTGGCTGACCGACGTGGCGCGTTTTTCGGACGAGGCGGTCGGTTATCTGCTGTACCTGGGCATGGCGGCTATCATCTTTGGAGCCATCGCGGTGGGCATGATCACCGAGTGGGCCGGGCGGCGCGGGGTGCCGCCGATCAGCGTGGCGGCGGCCGGCGTGGCGCTGTTCATCCTGGTGCAGCTGGGCTTTGTGTGCAACTGGTCGCCCAGCTACCAGACCTTGTCGGTGCTGTTCACGCTGGTGGGCACGGTGACCGGCATCGAGTATGCGATCGTCGCGCAGAACCTGCCCGGCACCTTGACGGGACGGGCGGCCACCTGTCTGAACCTGCTGATATTCCTGGGCGCGTTCGCGGTGCAGGCCGGCTTCGGCATGGTGGTCGGCTGCTGGCGGCCCAATCTGATGCAGCAGTATCCGGCCCAGGCCTACCAGGTCGGCTTCGCGGTGCTGGTGTTGCTGCAGTTGCCCGGATTGGGATGGTTCGTGTGGCGGCGCTGGAGAAGGCAGGCGGCTTCCGGTAGAATGGACCTCCATTCCGGCAACCCGGCGACCAGCCCTCAATGACGCGATGACCAAACTTCAACAGGCCCAAAACGGAAACAGCGCGGACAACGCGTTCACCTCCCTGCCGCGCAGCTGGCAGGATTGGATCAAGGAGAATCTGGCGCGCGCATGCAGCCCGCTGGATATGGCGAACAGCATGGCCCGCTCGGGCCAGTACAGCATGGCCGCGGCCAGCGCCGCCATCGACGAAGCCCTGCGCATGCGGGCCCGGGCCGATGGCGGCGCCGAGCCCGAGGCGCCGCGCAGCGTGTTCGTGGCGCCGCAGCAGATGCCCTTCATCGACATCGAACGCAATCGCGTGGCCGCCCCGGACCGCGAGGTGGAGCTGCTGTTCGTGCTCAAACAGCCACAGGTGATCTTACTCGGCAATGTGCTCAGCATGGAGGAGTGCGACGCCATCGTCGCCCATTGCGGCACGCGCTACACCCGCTCGACGGTCACAGGCGAGGCCGACGGCGCCAGCGTGGTGCACGAGGGCCGCACCAGCGAGATGGCCTTCATCCAGCGCGGCGAGGCCGAGGTGGCCGAGCGCATCGAACGGCGCCTGGCGGCGCTGGCGCACTGGCCGGCCGAATGCGGCGAGCCGTTCCAGCTGCAGAAGTACAACAGCACGCAGGAGTACCGGCCGCACTTCGACTGGCTCGACCCGGACAGCAGCGGCCACCAGAGCCACTTGCAGCGCGGCGGCCAGCGCCTGGCCACGTTCATTTTGTACCTGAGCGACGTGGAGCAGGGCGGCGGCACCGTCTTCCCCGGCATCGGCCTGGAGGTGTACCCGAAAAAGGGCAACGCGCTGTGGTTCCTCAACACCGACGCCAACCACCAGCCGGACCGCCAGACGCTGCACGGCGGCGCGCCGGTGGTCAGCGGCACTAAGATCATCGCCAACAAATGGTTGAGACAGGGACGCTACGGTTAGAATGTCGCAGACATCTTAACCAAGGAACTGTATGAGACTTGTGCGTTACGGCCGTCCCGGCAAAGAGAAACCAGGCTTGATCGATGACGAAGGCAAGCTGCGCGACCTGTCCGGCGTGATCGCCGACATCGGCGCCGAGCAGCTGTCGCCGAAGGCGCTGCGCAAGCTGGAGAAAATTCCGCAGGCGTCGCTGCCGCTGGTGCGCGGCAATCCGCGCTACGGCGTGCCGGTCGCGCGCGTCGGCAAATTCATCGGCATCGGCCTCAATTACTCGGACCACGCGGCCGAAATCGGCATGCCGCCGCCGAAGGAGCCGGTGGTGTTCATGAAGGCTGTCACCTGCGTCAATGGCCCGGACGATCCGGTGATGCTGCCGCAAGGGTCGAAGAAAACCGACTGGGAAGTGGAGCTGGGCGTGGTGATCGGCTCCCGCGCGCAGTACGTCAGCGAGCAGGACGCGCTGAAATACGTGGCCGGATATTGCGTGGTCAACGACGTCTCGGAGCGCGCGTTCCAGCTGGAGATGGGCACGCAGTGGGACAAGGGCAAGGGCTGCGACACCTTCGGCCCGATCGGCCCGTGGCTGGTGACGCAGGAAGACATCTACGACGTGCAGAAGCTCGATCTGTACCTGGATCTGAACGGCAAGCGCATGCAAACCGGATGCACCGAGACGATGGTGTTCTCGGTGGCGCAGATCATCAGCTACCTGTCGAAGTTCATGACGCTGGAGCCGGGCGACGTGATCGCCACCGGCACGCCGCCGGGCGTCGGCC
>Ga0207655_1002062_pt1 | contig 16881 bp, 15 predicted proteins | sample KBSM44metaG_FD_184398 | JGI IMG/M metagenome (GOLD analysis project Ga0207655, IMG submission 184398) | Miscanthus rhizosphere microbial communities from Kellogg Biological Station, Michigan, USA - KBS M4-4 metaG (SPAdes) (version 2) | ecosystem: Host-associated > Plants > Roots > Rhizosphere >...
GTCTTTATTCCAATTGACTGGATTATTGGTGGCGCAAAAAATGCCGGGAATGGCTGGCGTATGCTGATGGAATGTCTGGCTGTTGGACGTGGTATTTCCCTTCCTGCACTTTCTACAGCTGCTGGTGAAATGACATATTTATCTGTAGGTGCATTCGCTAAAATTCGTCAACAATTTAAATTATCGGTAGGTAAATTTGAAGGGGTGCAAGAAGTTAGCAGTGACATCGTCAGCCATACTTATATGCTGGAAGCTTTCCGCTATTTAGTCACTTGTGGTTTAAATCAAGGTGGCAAACCCGCTGTTATGACCGCGATGGCAAAATACTATGCCACTGAAACGATGCGAAAAATCGTCAATCATGGTATGGACATCACAGGTGGTCGTGGTATTCAACAAGGTCCGCGTAACTTTCTTGCCAATATGTATCAAGCTATTCCGATCTCGATAACAGTTGAAGGGGCAAATATCTTAAGCCGTTCGTTAATGATCTTTGGTCAAGGTTCAATGCGTTGCCATCCTTATTTATTTGAGGAATTACAACTGTTACAGGCCGAAGATAAAGCCTCTGCCTTAAATACATTTAACACCATGTTATATCAACATTTAGGCTACACCTTAAACCGTGGTGCGCGTGCATTCACTTATGGATGGTTTGGGGCAAGTAATCAACGACCTGACTCATCAGATGCATTTACCCAACCTTATTATAAAATCATCAATCGATTCAGTACTGACTTTGCCCTAACCGCAGATATGTGTCTTGGACTGTTAGCCGGTGATATTAAACGTAAAGAAATGCTCTCAGGGCGATTAGCTGACATTCACTCCAAAATGTTTATTGCGACAGCCATTCTCAAATTTTATGAAAATGGTCAAAGATCCTCGCAAGAACAAATACATGCCAAACTTGCATTAGACGAAACGCTTTATGATGCCCAAGAAGCATTTTATGGCTTATTTGATAATTTTCCGATTCAAATTGCATCAAGTCTGGTTAAATTTGTTTGTTTCCCATTTGGTCGACCAATCAAGAAACCGAATGATCGTCAAAAGAGTGAAGCAGCGGAACTGCTCATGCAAGATAACCCGTTCCGAGATTATTTAAAAACGCAGGTTTATTATACTGTTGATCCGAATGATGCTTTTGGACGAATGGAAGCCACCTTCAATCTACTCACAACTGTTGAAGACGATTGGAACAGTTTTAAAAAAGCGGAATCTAAAGGTGAATATAAAGGGCTAACAATTGAAGAGCGCATACAGGATGCAGTCACTCGTGGCTTAATCAGCGATGATTTAGCCACGAAATTAACCCAATATAACGCACTTCGTTATGACAGTATGCTCACAGATATTTTTGATGAAAAATTAGAGCAGGTGTTGGTATTAGAAAATCCTCATCTTCACTCAACTTAAATCGATTTGGCAAATGCCATTTAACAGATAAGGCGATATAAAACGTTGACCATAAACAGCGATTCACCATCGCTGTTTTTTAACATAGACATATTGCCAATGGGTTATTTGCCTATTTCGGTATAGTGTTAAAAATATAACAGCTGAGGAAAAAAACGATGTCTCAACAAGATTATGAAAATGGCTTAAAAGTCCGTACAGAAGTGATGGGAGAAAGTTTTGTAAAACGCGCTCAAGACAACACTGTTGCTTTTACAAGACCTTTGCAAGACTGGATCAATGAGCATGCATGGGGTTCAACTTGGCAACGTGAGGGTGTTTTACCACGTAAATACCGCTCTTTGATTACCATTGCATTTTTAGTTGCACAAAAAAGCCCAACCGAACTAAAAGGTCATATTCGTGGTGCATTGAATAATGGCGCAACAGTTGAAGAAATTCAGGAAGTGTTATTACACAGCCTACCTTACTGTGGCGCACCCACAACCCAAGAAGCATTTCGTGCCGCGCTCGAAGTCATCAATGAATATCAAAAAGAATCATAGACAAGCAATACCGGCTAATTCTTCAATATAGGTCATGCTCAAAACTATGGCCTATATTGCCGAGTTAATTCCAAAACACATTAAAACTATAAAAAAACTCATCCACTTCAAAGCGGATATGATATCCCAATTGGGTTAACTGAGAAGAAAGCCCACGAATATCCTCTAAAGCTAGATGTTTAGGCAAAACTGTAAAAACAGCAGTATTGCCCTGCTTAGCATTCTCTTCAATCATTTGAGCCAAACGAACTTTATATAGCTCTATATTTAAGTTTGAATTGGCTGCCAATCGTTTCGCGTCTTCAGCATGAATAAACATTATTTAATTTCCATATTATTGTTTTCCAAGATCTCACTACAAGATATAAATAAATATCGAAATACGCTGTATGCTTTATGTTCGAAGGCACATGCTCAAAAATATAGTCACGATAAAATCGTGTAACCATCTAAAATTATAAAAATTTTTTCAATTATTCTGGATAAACTTGTAGCCAAGCCTGTACATAAAAATTGAAATAAATCCAGTGCTTTATTTCAATGAAATTTAACTTTTGTATTTAAAAAGTAAATGATAATTGTTATTATTTACTTAATTTTTAACCTTTCATTATTTGATTGCCTATGAATAGCCAGACTGAACTCGATGCACTTAGCGCGTCAGTTTCAACTCCGACTGTATCAACTCGAGCTAAATCCGCACCCTCTCTCATACAATACCGTGTCATGATTGCCTACCGTTTTGCCCTGGCAATTCTTGGTGGTTATCTACTTGCGTCTTTGTCCGCTATAGTGATTGCAAAAACATTTGCTGATTATCGTGCCGCGGCTGCGATGAGTGCAACGCTACTTGCGTTCTGTATTCACTGCGCTGCATTCATTTGGGTTTTTATTGTCAATAAGACATTAAAAGCCAGCTTAGGCATACTTCTTCCAAGTATCATTTTATTTGCCATTTATAAAATGATGGGGAATTAAGATGCGCGTAGATGCAAAAGTTGAAGGTCCACGCCAATCCATGTCATGGTTACATACATGGGCAAGCTTAATTCTTGGTTGGTTACTCTATGCAATTTTTTTGACGGGAACATTGAGCTTCTTTCAGTCTGAAATAACGGCTTGGATGAAACCAGAAATACATCAATCCGTTCCAAGTGATTCTCAAGTACAGCAAACCCAAGTTGCCTTAGATTATCTACAAAAGAATTATCCTGATGCTGGGAGTTGGACGATTCAATTACCAAACTCTAGACAGACCACAACTGAGTTAAATATCCGTAAACAAGGAGAAGACCTACAAGCACGTCGTGGTGGAGAAAGAATCACTATTGACAGTGCAACTGGACAAGTTATTGAAGCACGAGACACTCGTGGTGGTGGCTTTCTATATCGCTTTCACTTTGAACTGTATGGATTTGATCGTATTTGGGCACGTTGGATCGTCGGTTTAGCCACCATGCTAATGTTTGTGGCAATTATCAGCGGTATTATTACCCATAAAAAAATTTTTAAAGATTTCTTTACGTTCCGTTCAGGTAAAGGACAACGCTCTTGGTTAGATGCACACAATGCCACAGCTGTTTTTGCCCTTCCCTTTCATATCATGATTACTTTCAGTGGTTTGTTATTACTGATGTTTATGTTTATGCCTTGGGGAATCAACCAAGTCTATAAAGATCGCCAAGAGTTTTTTCAAGAGATGCGCGGTGGTGCAGTTCAGCAAAATAATGCTCGCAATAGAAACACTGAAAACCGTTCTGGATCTGCAAATACAAATCAAGGTCAAGGTCAAAATGAACAACGCTCACGAGGTGAAATAGGCAAAAAACATCAACAAGATGCTGGTTATCCTGCACCACTGACCGACTTAACCCCGCTTATTACCACTGCTCAGACGCAGTGGAAAGAAAACCCGATTGCTTCTATTCAAATCATTGCGCCAAATACATCCAATGCGACCATTGAACTTCGCGCTTTATATGCGAAAAGTGTGGTTCAGCGCGGTGTTTACCCAATTTTAAAATTTGATGGTGTGACAGGCAAAGACATCAGCGAAACCGCTCAAGCAAACAAAGCCTCTATCCCGATGGGGATTTATAATGTGGTGACTGTATTGCATGAAGCGCGTGATCTTGATTTAACCTTCCGCTGGTTATTGTTCTTCTCTGGTGTAATGGGCACCTTAATGGTTGCAACGGGGCTGATCTTATGGTGCGTCAAACGTGCACCACAACAACAGAAACAAGGTTATAAATCATTTGGTTATCGCTTTGTTGAAGTGATGAATATTGCCGCTGTGATTGGATTACCTATCGCATGTGCAGCCTACTTCTACGCCAATCGTTTCATTCCATTTGAAATAGAAACACGTTTAAATTGGGAAATTAGAGCTTTCTTTATCTTATGGTTAGCTACGTTAATTTATGCAGCGATTCGTCCGCATCGCCAAGCTTGGCTAGAACTTCTATTGTTCTCTGGTACTGCTTATGCCCTATTGCCTATTGTCAATTTTATCACGGGTGGTCAAGCCCTTTGGAACAGTATTGCCAATGGCCAATGGATGATTGCGTCTTTTGATTTAATGACATGGGTGCTCGCGATTTTGTTTTTCTACTCATTTTATAAAGTTAAAAAACATAAAGGGCTTCCTGTCAAAAAAGCCAGAAATGTACCTTCAAGTAAGGAGATTTCAGCGTGATTTTCTTCTTATTGATTTGGTCTTTGTCTAGCTTGGCTTTTATCGCGCTTGCCAGTGCAATGTCAAAGCATCAAAAACAGATCTATGGACATGAACTAAGCCTCAAACAAACCCAACTTGCTTCTATTTCTGGTTGGGCTTTACTGCTGATTTCACTGATCATTTGTGTCATGTCAGGGCAGCTGAGTAGCATGCTCAGCATTTGGGTTGGAGTACTGACCTTTTCAGCATTATTTGTTGGGGTGTTATTAAGCTATTACAGTTTAAAAATGAAATTGGCTGCCAGCTTTTGTGTGGGTATCAGCTTAATCACAAGTGTGATGCTACTCATTTAAACTGTTTCACAAAAATCAGTTATAATCATAAGCCAATCTGCGGATTGGCTTTTTTTCTATCAAATTTATTGCCTTGTATTGGTATTTTTATGTCTAAACCACTTTCAATCCCTTCAGAATTACTCAATCGTGCTGCAATGGGCAATCCCGCTGCACAATTTGAACTTGCTGAAATATATATGCAAAGTGAAGATGAAGATAACAATCAACTTGCAGAAGAATGGGCACTTAAGGCAGCACAATTAGGCCATGTTGAAGCCATGTATTGGTTAGGTGAAGGCTATGCTTATTATGCAAAAGATATCCTTGAAGAAGATCCTAAAGAAGCCAAGGCTTATTTTGAACATGCCCACCGCTGGTTAGAGCAAGCGGCCAAACATCAGCATCCTGCTGCGATTTTAGAGTTATCCAATTTCTATCGCCGTGGCGATGTGGTTGAAAAAGATCTGGTGAAATCAGTAGAGCTGGTTGAGCAAGCAGCAAAACTGGGTGAAGTTCAAGCCATGCGTGATCTTGTTTGTATTTATGAACACGGTATGGGGGTTGAGATTGATGAAGAAAAAGCTGATTTTTGGGCTGAAAAAGCCAAGTCAGCTGAAGACACCTCAGTATAATTTATAAATTTAAGCCCATATAAAATGGGCTTAAATTTGATTCACTTATTTAATTACCTAAATGCACAAAAATTACATCTAAATCTTGTTTAGGTACAAAGTTTTTCTCAACCATTTGGAACTGTGTCGGGCTAATTTTATTGACTTTACCTTTCCAACAAAACGATACCAACTCTCCCGGATCACGTTCAATGGTCAATTTAAAGTTTTCAATCGGTTTTGCCCAATTTGCCCCAGTAGTCAAAATATAACTCAGTGCATTAAAAGGCGAATGTTCCGACTGTGCTTTTTTCAAGCCTTTCTTAAAATTACTGTCCATACAAAATTGTTGATTATATTCATCTGGATATAATGCAACCGAACCACCCACTAAAGGTTTATATTGATGTTTTACCTGTGTAATTGAATTGGCTTTAAAAGTTTGCTTCCAGCTATAAACCACTTGTGATGACCAGTTGATGACTTCATCTGGATTTTTAGGCAAAATGCTTTTTACTTTAGGGTTTGAACAGCCTTTTAGTTTCTTTTCAAATACCCCATATTCATCACTTTTGCGATTCCAAGGATTTAACATTTCAGTTTGTGAAAAACCACATTGTTTAAATAACTCAGTGACATCAATCGCTTTAGACTTTTCGTCTCTTTGTATAAATGTCTGCACATGCATTGTCGGTTGAACCGCTTTTCCATTAACCTGAATTTTAAAACTTTTTAATAAATCCTCAGTGTGGGCAAAATCGGATTCAAAAGTATTATCAACTCGTGGTAAAGGGAACAAAACAGTTTCAGTAATATCCTGATTACTGAGGTTTTTAAATTGATAATCGACCTTAATTAATTTTTTACTAATAAATAAGTCTTCACCTTGCATGGCAATATTTTTATTTTTAAGGTACTCAATTCCCCCGGTTCCCACATAGCCTGTAGAATCATTGGCGAAAGCTGATGCCGCTGTCAGAATCGATGTGATCAATACGATTTTTTTCATTATATCAACATTGTTTTTGCATAAAAATTAGAAACCAATATAATTTAATTCGCTTTTATTACGCAAGTATTTGAGATTTTGATGACGACAAGAAATCTACTGATTATTTCACATAATAAAGGAATACAAGCTTAAGCTCATATTCCCCTTTTATCATTTAAATCCTCATAATAATTCAATTTAAATGCGATCTAGTACTGGTTGTTGATAGTTAAATTTCACCTGTTCTTCAACAGCTAAGGCTATGTTAAATACTTTCTGTTCTTGAAAAGCAGGGCCAATAATTTGCAATCCTACTGGTTGCCCCTCTACCAAACCACAAGGAATGCTTAATGCAGGTAAACCGGTTAAATTACTCGGCCCAGTAAAACGAATAATATGATTTAATAGATCGACCTCTTCTCCATTAAGTTTCACAACAGAACTACCTATATTAGGTGGCAAAATCGGGAGCGTTGGAGCAATCAAAACATCAACTTCCTTAAATATTTCACTAAACTGTTGTTTAAGCTCTCTTCTTAATTGCTGAGCTTGTAAATATTCAACTGCTGTTGGTAATTCACCCAGTTCAAACAATAAACGAATATCATCACCAAAATCATCTGGACGTTGCTGTAGATCATCATGATGGATTGTAGAAGCTTCAGGCAGACTAGTGGCTAATACTGCATATTCAGCATTTCTCAATGCTGGGATGGTTACTTTTTTAATAATTGCACCACGTTGTTCAAGCAGATCAAGTTGTCCACGAACTAATTTTTCAATCGGTGCATCAACTTGATGAAAGAAATAGTCTTCGTTTATACCAATGACTTTGCCTTTAACATCACTATCAAGTAATGCAACATAATCTGGAATTTCAACGCGTTTAGAAGTTGGATCTCGTTCATCAAAACCAGCGATTACCTTAAGCATCGCAGCAACATCACTAACAGTTTTCGCCATTGGTCCGATATGATCTAAAGTCCAAGCCAAGGGGAAACAACCATATTTTGCCACTAAACCATGCGTTGGTTTTAGTCCAACTAAGCCACATGCTGATGAAGGAATACGAATAGAACCTGCTGTATCTGTTCCCAATGTAATTGTTGACATTCCTGAAGCGACTGATGCACCTGAACCACCACTAGATCCTCCTGGAATTTTATCAAGGTTCCAAGGATTATGGCATGGGCCAAAGTGTGGATTGTTATTGGAGACCCCCCATGCATACTCATGCATGTTTAACTTACCAATGATGATTGCTCCAGCAGCTTTAAGCTTGGAAATGACAGTTGCATCATCATTAGCCACAAAATTTGCATGAATTTTGGAAGCCATGGTCGTCACTTCACCACCAATGTAAATATTGTCTTTAATCCCCATCGGAATACCATGAAAGGTACCTTTATAGTTTCCTTGTGCAATCTCTGCATCTGCTTGAGCAGCTTCTGCTAAAGCTTTATCAGCACGAAAAGAAATATAGGCATTAATTTCTGTATTGTAATCTTGGGCATGTTGTAACACCAGTTGGGTTAACCCCACAGAACTGATACTACGGTCTTGAATAAGTTTGGCCAATTCAACAACTGGAAGACTCAATAAAGCTTTATTTAACATGATCACCCCCAGCTGTATTAATCACACAAATATCATCATCATTTTTAGTTTGAGTTTGGATTGCACTTTTGAGAGCTTTCATTCCCTTCCAACGGTGTTCTAGTTCTGCTTGAGTTTTTGGATTAACAGGTATAGCAAGGCGGTCCAATATTTTTACTGCACTCGTATCCATCATTTTCTCCTTCCCTTTGGAAAAATTATATTTTATATTGATTATCTAATTGTTTTATAGTTCAGACTATAATAATATATTATTCACTTTATAATATGATGCTACAAAATTTCATAGGCAATCAATTCAAATTTAACTGAACAAAAAAAATATAATATTAGACCTAAGTAGAATTGACAACTTAAATAAAACCTAAAACCTCATATTATTCTTCGTTAAAATTCTCCAACTCTATTAAATCAGATAAATTAAAACGCTTTTACCAGCAATAAAATTACAGATACCACCTGCATAAAAACATTATTTTTAGTGTTATTAGTATTAATTAAAAAGAGATAAAAATTATTTCCTGCATCAATAACAGCAAATAGTCTTCAAATAAAACATATATAAATTAACATTCCAATCAGTCAACTCAAAAATGATCCAAAAACACATTGTGATTTTGTTTTTCAAGTTTCATATCAAAATTTTTAAATATTATTATAATTTGCAATATATCCATTATGTTAAAAATAAACATTTAAGCATTTTATTAAAATTTAATCAGGCACACTATTTTACCATAAAACTAAAAACACCTTTACCAAACTAAACCATTAAAAATTTTACTGTAAAAATATTATAAACACAACAAACACCAAACCAACCTAAATAAATTTAGTCAATTTCACCAAAAACAAAAAAACACATGATTTAAAACACTTTATTTAAATAAAAAGCATTCAAGAAATTACATCCAGAATAGACACCATATAATACTATTGTAAATCATAAATAAATATTGTAACTTATAATAGCAATCAAGGATTTAATCGCTTAGTTCTTTAAGGAATAAAAAACGAAGGATTGCTATATTTTAAACCATCCAACTTACAACCTTGGCTCTTAATTCCAAATTAAAACCCAAATAAACCAAGTAAAATAAACGATATACAGTGATTTCACACCATAATAAAATCACTGTAGGCACAACTTTAAATTAATCAATTATCAATCACGACTACTTTAATATAAAAAATTGGAGAAAATCATGCTTGGAATCTCTCTTTTATTCATAGGATCAGTATTGTTAGTTAATGGTATGGGACTTAATGGCCGAATGGACAGCAGGGAGTCTGCACCATTTAATTTATTGATAGGGTTACTCGTCTTTGTGATTAACTGTATTGCGCTATATAGATCAACGGTATCCATTGATTATTTAGGTGTAGCTGCAAGTCTACTATTCACATTCACCTATTTATATCTAGCAATTGTTCAATGGTTTCACTTAAAAGGAATTGGATTAGGTTGGTATTGTCTCTTTGTTTCGATTAATGCATTAGTTTTGGCTACACTTTCAGATGAATATCGTGTAATGATTATGTGGCTATTTTGGGCAAGTTTATGGTTTTTATTTTTCCTCGTTTTAGGTCTTGAGAAACAACTTAAATTTTTAGGTAATTATACAATTTTTATAGGCATTTTTACTTGTTGGATTCCGGGTCTTTTGATGCTAGTTGATTATTGGTAATATCAAACATTGTTTAGTTTGAAAACCTCGTTAATTATAAAAATAAAGGATTAAAGCGCAATGTTTTAGACAATAGTACTAAAATCAATTAAGTCTTTATTTATATATTTTTCAACCGGCTCAATCCAAATCAGGAAATTCTATTGTTTGATAATGCACACGATAAATGGATTCATCAAAAATAATATGTGTAGCAATCTGTTTGATAATCTGTTCTTGTAAAAGAATTTCTTTGGCTAAAACTTCATTCCAATAGATTGAGTTTTCTGAAAAATTCTCATAATAATCCAATACTTCAATCATCGCATTAAACAAAGCCACTAAATGCTGGCTTTTGTTTTGATTTGACACCATCAAGAAAAAGGCATCCAAAGAAATCACTTCAATGGCCGCTAATTCCTCATAATCATCGGCATATTCATCTACTAAAGCATTTGATTGTCGAATTTGCTTTTGATAATCAATTAAATTTTCTTGATCAATATCCTGAAACAATTGTTTTTTATCAATTTTAATTTGATAATTTTGTTCAATAGTAGATTGAAAGTTCGGTAATTTTTCATAAAAAGCAAAAACAGCTTTCACCAAACTTTTCCGCTGTTCAAGCGAAGCCTGCTCAATGGCTTGTCGCAATGCAAAGCTATGCTGATCAATCATTTTTACAATATCCATCAATTTAATCTCCCCGATATTCACTTTTGATACCCAAAAACCAGATATAGAAAAAGCAAAGCACGCGTCCATAATCACAAATACAGCAATCATCGTTGCACAGCTCTAGCACTTGGCAAACGCTTAAACGCATCATCTTGATTTTATTTCTGTTTATATATCAGTAAATACTGATCATATTTTTGCATAGCTTAGTGATTCAAAAACAATTCTATCTTTTAGTTGAATATTAACCAACTACATTTGAACTCTATTAAAATCTAGGTACAATAGTCGCCAGTCGAGGGATGCTGCGACTTTTTCACAGGCACATAAATGTGAAATCGCTAGGCTCGACGATTCGGTCAGACTTTCGTGCTGGTCAACAACGGCATCCGCGAACTGAATGATCAATATTTTTTTAATATAAAGGAGATCGTGATGAACGCGGTTAATGCTTCATTTACAGATTATAAAGTTGCAGATATTTCCCTAGCTGACTACGGTCGTAAAGAAATCAAACTAGCTGAAGCAGAAATGCCAGCATTGATGGGCTTACGTAAACGCTATTCAGCAGCAAAACCACTTGCTGGTGCAAAAATTCTTGGTTGTATTCATATGACCATTCAAACTGCTGTTTTAATTGAAACACTGGTTGAATTAGGCGCGGAAGTACGTTGGACTTCATGTAACATCTTCTCAACTCAAGACCATGCAGCAGCAGCAATTGCAGCATCTGGTGTTCCAGTATTCGCCTGGAAAGGTGAAACTGAAGAAGAATACATGTGGTGTCTTGAACAACAAATTAATGTTAATGGCACGCCTTGGGATGCCAACATGATTCTTGATGATGGTGGTGATTTAACTGCTGTTGTTCATGAAAAATACCCTGAACTTATTGCTAAAATCCACGGTATTACAGAAGAAACCACAACAGGTGTTCAACGCTTAAACGAAATGTTTCGTGATGGTACTTTAAAAGTTCCTGCAATTAACGTGAATGATTCGATCACGAAATCTAAAAATGACAATAAATATGGTTGCCGTCATTCATTAAATGACGCAATCAAACGTGGTACAGATATGTTGTTATCTGGTCGCCGTGCGCTTGTGATTGGTTATGGTGATGTCGGTAAAGGTTCTGCTCAATCACTTCGCCAAGAAGGTATGATTGTCCGTGTAACTGAAATTGATCCAATCTGTGCAATGCAAGCATGTATGGACGGTTATGAAGTTGTTTCTCCATATAAAAATGGTGTACAAACAGGTAAAAAAGAAGATATTAATCTAGACCTTCTTCAAAATACTGACTTGATCGTGACGACTACGGGTAACTATCACGTATGTGATTCTGCAATGTTAGATACATTAAAAGCTGGTTCAGTTGTATGTAATATCGGACACTTTGATACTGAAATCGATACAAACTATTTACGTGGTTATAAGTGGGTTGAAGTTAAGCCTCAAGTACACCAAGTGTATCGTACAGAAAATGAAAATGATTATCTGATTCTTCTTTCAGAAGGTCGTTTAGTTAACCTTGGTAATGCAACTGGTCACCCTTCGCGAGTGATGGATGGTTCTTTTGCAAACCAAGTATTAGGTCAAATGCACTTATTCGCAGAAAAATTTGCTGATCTTCCAGAAGATCAAAAAGCAGCACAGATCCGTGTTGAACTGATTCCTAAGAAGTTAGATGAAGAAGTTGCTGCAGCAATGGTTGCTGGTTTTGGTGGTGTATTGACGCAATTGACTCAAGTTCAAGCAGATTACTTGGGCGTTGCAGTTGAAGGTCCATTTAAATCTGAGGCTTATAAGTACTAAGTTTTAATCCCCTCTCCCTAGCTTTCTCCCTAAGGGAGAAGCAATATTCATTTACTGATTAATGAATTAAAAGCTAAGTCCTCTCTTTTTTAAGAAAGGACTTAGGAGAGGCTAAAACAAATTAAAAAAGTATGAATAAAAAAGGATTTAACCATGACCAAACGTGTTCCAATTTCGTTTGAGTTTTTCCCGACCAAAACTGATGCAGGGGCGGAAAAACTTAAGCTTGTTCATCAAGAATTACAGCTTTTAAATCCAGAGTTTTTCTCGATTACTTATGGGGCTGGTGGTTCGACGCGTGAACGTACATTAGCCGCAATTGCTGACTTTAATGGTAAAGGCACACCTGTTGCTCCTCACCTTTCATGTATTGGTGATGACAAAGTCCGTATTGCTGAATTACTCGATATCTATAAAGCTCAAGGGATTGATCGTATTGTTGCACTTCGAGGTGATTTACCTTCTGGTCAAGTCGGCCTAGGTGAACTGCCTTATGCAACTGATTTGGTCCGTTTTATTCGTGAACACTCAGGTGATCATTTTAAAATTGAAGTTGCAGCATACCCTGAAATGCACCCTCAAGCTGACAACTTTGATGCAGACATTAAGCACTTTGCCGAAAAAGTCAAAGCTGGTGCAAATGCAGCCATCACTCAATTTTTCTTTAATCCAGATGCCTATTTCTATTTTGTAGAGCGTATCCAAAAGCAAGGAGTTGATATTCCTGTTGCGCCTGGAATTATGCCAATTACCAATGCAAGCAATTTAATCCGCTTTGCAGATGGGACAGGTGCAGAAATTCCGCGCTGGATTCGTAAGCAACTTGCGACCTATGGTGATGACACTGCAAGTATCAAAGCCTTTGGACATGAAGTTGTGATCAAACTGTGTGAACGCCTTATTGCAGGAGGTGCACCAAGTTTGCATTTCTATAGCATGAATCATACTGAGCCAAACCGCCAATTGGTACTTGATCTCGGTTTAGCTTAAATCAAAATTGCATCATCAACTTGTGAGTAATACTGCATGCCCCGTTTTTATATTGAAACTGATTTAGCTGTCGAAACTACGGTTGAACTCACTGAAACAGTATTTCATCATTGGGTCAAAGTATTGCGTGCACAAGTGGGTGAAAAAGCCACCTTGTTCAATGGACAGGGGGGTGAATATGACGTGACTTTAACAGCGGTCGCTAAAAAATCTGCTTCTGTTTTAGTCAATTCATTTAATCCAGACAATCGTACCCCTGCTTTTACAGCCCTACTTGGACAAGTCATGAGTAAGGGCGATCGTATGGATTATGCGATTCAAAAAGCTGTGGAATTGGGCGTAGCTCAAATTCAATTACTCACATCAGAACGTTGTGAAATGCGTTTAAAATATGATCGAGATCAAAAAAAATTAGATCATTGGCAAGGTATAGCGATTGCAGCTTGTGAACAGTGTGGTATGAATCTTGTTCCGCAGATTTTAGCGCCATTAAGTCTAAATGAATGGATCAAAACTGAATTACCGCAGAGTAAATTTGTCCTTGCACCTGAAAAAGAGCAAGCAGATGTACTGAAAGACATAAGCCCAGATATTGCCCTTTTAATTGGCCCTGAAGGTGGTTTAAATGAAGCTGAAATTGATCAGGCCAACCAATATGGATTTAAAAATTGGTGCATCGGTGATCGTATTTTAAGAACTGAAACAGCCCCTGTAGTTGCATTATCAATTTTGAATTATCAAAGCTTTAAAAAGTGATGTATGTCATGTAAAATAATTGCAAATTGGATGATTTCACAGTATTTTAATTCCAAAGAAACTATTAATTAGCAAATTTTAAATAGTTGCTCCGTTAAACCTACACATTCTAAAAATAGCAGAGGTGCAAGCGCTAATGAATGATGTTCAGGAAGAGCTTCTTTCATATGATGTGAATTCGTCGAACATCAGAAAGATAACCAAAGATATCCGGATATTTTTTATTTGGGTATTTTTTACGTGTATCTGTGACGCTTTAATCTATATTTACTTATTTAAGACCTCCTCTGAATTATTAAGCGGTTGGTTTATTCTGACTGTTTTATTTATATTATCGGGATTTTTTTCTTCTACCTATCTGTTACAGCAAAATAAAGTCCAAGAATTTAAACATCTTGATCTTTTTTTTCAGTTTTCTTGTTTGATCTTAGGAAGCTTATTTGGGATTGGCGTTTATATCATTAATTTAGAATTTATGATGATGCCAAATGTGGTTGACCCATTTTTTTCATTTTTGTTATCTAGCTTTTTGCTGAGTTTTTCATATGTTTTAGCAATGAATTTTCTCAATCAAAGATTTAGCTATTTTATTGCTTTATTTGTTCCATCTGCGATTCCGGTGCTCACGCTCCCTCTGCTTTTCCCTCAAAATACCAATGAAATCTATAGCACTATTTTCATTGTTTGGTTCTCTTTATTATTCTTTAGTACTTATGCTTCACATAAAATTTATATTAATTCTGAAATATTAGACCTGAAAAATAAGTTTTTATTTAAGCAATCACAAGAACAACTTGCAAATTATAAAGGCTTAGAAATACAACTCAAAAATGAAATCTCAAAAACACAGGTCATGAAAAGTGAATTGCAGTTACATAATCATTTATTAGAACAAAAAGTAAAAGAAAGAATTTTCGATTTTAAACAAATGAATGACCGTTTAGAAAATCATCAGGCCAACTTAGCTTTTGCCCATGAAACCGCGGGTATTCATTCTTGGGTCTGGAATATTGAAAAAAGAACTTTTGAGATTTCCGACTCAAAAAGCGGTGCAGAATTCAAACAACTTAATCTAAAACACAATAGCGTAGATGAATATGTTCATCCTGATGATATTGTCAATTATAAAACCATCCTGAAACAACATCTCAAAGGCAAAACTGAGCGCTTTGAGGCAATCTACCGTGTTAAGCGAGATGGTCAATGGTGCTGGATTCAAGACATTGGCAAAGTGGTTTCTAAGAACATCAATAACAAACCGCTCAGAATGGTGGGTATCCAACGTGACATTCAAAAAGAAAAGACTGACCAAGAAAAGTTAAAACTCGCAGCAAATGTATTAGCACAAGTGGCTGAAGGTGTTTTCATTTTAGATAATAATTTATGCTACTTAGAAGTGAACCCTTATTTTGAAAAACTCTTAGATTATAAACAGCACAATATCGTTGGAAATCATCTATTTGATATCACGATCAACAATAATTCTCGTACCCAACAGATGTATAACGTGATTACCCAAAGTTTAATTCAAAAGGGAGAATTTGAGTCTGAATTACAGATTGATTTTACCTCTGGGAAAAAACTTGCGCTTTGGGTACACATCAACGCAATTTATGATGAAAAAAATAAATTTTGCAACTATGTCGGCATTATTACCGATTTAACTGATCGTAAAAAACAAGAACAACGACTCTCGTATTTAGAACATTATGACATCCTGACCGATTTGCCAAATCGCTTTTATTTCAAACAACAACTGCATAATTATTTAATTCACTATTCTGATTCATTTAAAAATTTTGCGGTTTTACGCATCAACATCGATCGTTTTAAATTATTCAATGAATTTATGAGCCATAAAGAAGGTGATGAGTTATTAAAACAAGTCGCTCACAGATTAAGATTATGTTGTCCAAATGCCTCTTTGATTGCTTATTTAAATAATGATGATTTTGCAGTGATCTATAATTTAAGTAGCAATAACATCAATATTCATCAGCATACACAACATATTTTAGATGCGTTTAAACAACCTTTTGATGTTAAAGAACAAGAACAAACCATCACCATTTCAATTGGCGTTGCGTTGTATCCAGAGCATGGCTTACAGCTCGACAGTCTCAATGGTCATGCAGAATCAGCATTACACGAAGCCAAGCGTTTAGGCGGAAATACTGTATATTTTTATTCAAACAAAAAAACTCCGTTGCTCAATCAAGGGATTAACTTAGAAAATGAATTAAGAAAAGCCATAAAACACAAAGAACTGACCGTACATTATCAACCTAAAATCTGTGTTAAAACTCAACGTATTTATGGTTTTGAAGCATTAGTCCGCTGGCAACATCCAACTTTGGGTTATATCTTGCCAGACATTTTTATCCCGCTTGCCGAAGAAACCAGCCTCATTTCAGATATTGGTTTAATTGTATTGCATGAAACCTGTAAACAAATACAGCAGTGGCAATCCCTTGGTTTTGATCATTTCAGGGTATCGATTAATATTGTTGCACAACAAATTTACCGCGGACAGTTGGTCAAAGATATCGACTATGCCCTTAAAAAATATAATATTTCAGGTGATATGCTTGAACTGGAACTCACGGAATCGTCTTTGTTTGATAAGTCAGAAGAAGTCAATTTTCTTCTACAACAATTAAAAGATCGCCATATTTCGATTTCTTTGGATGATTTTGGAACAGGCTACTCATCTTTAGCTTATCTAACCAGTTACCCTTTTGATATCTTAAAAATAGATCGTGCTTTTATTTCAA
>Ga0207655_1002063_pt1 | contig 16863 bp, 14 predicted proteins | sample KBSM44metaG_FD_184398 | JGI IMG/M metagenome (GOLD analysis project Ga0207655, IMG submission 184398) | Miscanthus rhizosphere microbial communities from Kellogg Biological Station, Michigan, USA - KBS M4-4 metaG (SPAdes) (version 2) | ecosystem: Host-associated > Plants > Roots > Rhizosphere >...
GCCAGCAGGCCAAGACGCATCAGCATCGCGCCCATCAGACCAATGCGACGTGCGCTGGCTTGCTGGTGTTTTGGCAGTTTAGCGACCACCAGCGACAGGAAAATGATGTTATCAATACCCAGCACCACCTCAAGGATGGTCAGGGTGCCCAGCGCCAGCCAGGCGTTGGGATCAGAAATCCACTCAAACATACCGACATTCAATCCTAAACGAAAAGTAAACGGCGATTATACGCATTCAATTCACCGAACTCCCACAAAATTGCGATTAGCCAGCGCGAGTGGCGCGATTCATAAGAGAAAATGCCGCGCCAGCAGTGGCCCGGTGAAGCTTTTTTTAAGGTAGAAGCCGCGCGGTAAGGTCATAATTGGCTGGCCCTGATCGCCAATACCTTCTGTCAGCGCCTTACTGTTGGCGGCTTTCGGGCGGATTTGCAACCAGGCGCCATGTCGTGCGGTAATCTGCTCAACGCGTCCCAGTACAATCATATCCATCAACTCTTCCCAGTCCTGACGCAGCATCTCATCTTCTTCTGCATCCGGGCTCCATAACAGCGGCGCGCCCACACGACGTTCCCGCAGCGGAATCTCACGCCCGCCTTCAACCGGAATCCACAACACCCGCGCCAGTTTATGGCGCACATGACTGGTGAGCCAGGTGACGCCGCTGTTGCCGGTCAGCGGGGCGACGCAGACAAAGGTGGTTTCCAGCGGTTTTCCCTGCGCATCAATCGGGATGGTTTTCAGTTCGATACCCAGATGGGCAAAGTCCTGTTCCGCTTTGCTGCCCGCGCTGGCACCAAGATGTAACTCCAGCAGCATGCCGACCCAGCCTTTATCACGTTTAAGATCCGCAGGCATGGGCAGCCCGGCGCGAGCGGCCAGCGTTTCCAGTGTTAATCCGGCTAAATCCTGCGCACGTGCCAGCAGGCTGGCTTCATCGTCAGGTGGTCCTGGCAGATAACTCATGTTGATAACTCGCAATGATTAAAATTTGTACAGTTGCGGGTGAGGAAATCCTTTCACTAAAATTCACCGCATCAGCTCGCAATGATTAAAATTTGTACAGTTGCGGGTGAGGAAATCCTTTCACTAAAATTCACCGCATCAGGGATCGATAATAACATGATAGATCGCACTTTTTTTAACGGATAACCCTTGCGCCATCATCAGGCAGGCATTGTTATCCCAGCTTACGCGCAACAATGAACAGGATCTCCATCCCGGTTATCCACAGAAAAATGGGATAACCCCCGTATTGGTGCGGTACTGGTTCCATTTACAGCCTTGACTTTTCTTTGTCTGAGCATAATTTCGCCGCTCTGACCTAACCCTGAGCGATTATCTGTGGATAAAAAAGGGTGTGGTTATCTTTTAATCAATTGTCAGTTGTCGCGAGAATATTGGCAGTTTATGAAAGTCTCAGGGAGAGCCAGAATGATTTATTTACATTAAATATCATAAGGATGCGTTGTTTGTTCTTTTGAGTCATTCTGCGAGCAGTGAAAATGTTATTCAGTTAACTCCCGCGTTCTGCACAAAGCTATCCACAGAAAAAGTGAATAAGATCGATCTTTTTCACGCTGTTTGTTTATAACTTTGCCGTTTTCTGTGAGTTATCCCGCATTTGATGGTCTGATACCCCATGAATCCAGTGGTTTACCGCCTGTAAGGAGTGTGAAACAATCAGCCCATTCAAATTTTGCTTTGAGGTAGTCCGGTGATCGATGATGATGGCTACCGCCCGAATGTTGGTATCGTAATCTGTAACCGGCAGGGACAAGTGTTATGGGCCAGGCGCTTTGGACAGCACTCCTGGCAATTTCCTCAGGGAGGCATCAATCCCGGTGAAACCGCAGAACAGGCGATGTATCGCGAACTGTTCGAAGAAGTCGGATTGCATCGGAAAGATGTTCGAATACTTGCCTCTACCCGCAACTGGTTACGTTACAAGTTGCCAAAACGTTTGGTGCGTTGGGACACAAAGCCGGTATGTATCGGCCAGAAACAAAAGTGGTTTCTTCTGCAGTTAATGTGTAATGACGCGGATATCAATGTGCAGCGCAGCAGCACGCCTGAATTTGATGGCTGGCGCTGGGTCAGCTTCTGGTATCCGGTGCGTCAGGTTGTCTCCTTCAAGCGCGATGTTTATCGTCGGGTAATGAAGGAATTCGCTGGCGTGGTGATGTCTATGCAGGAGAGTGCGGGGCAGCGAAATAATCCTGCCCATCGTCGTAAGAGAGGATAGGCCACGCCCTTTATGCTCACTCAGTTGCGTGAAATTGTAGAAAAAGTGGCGAGTGCGCCGCGTCTCAATGAAGCACTCGACATCCTGGTCAATGAGATCTGTCTGGCGATGGATACGGAAGTCTGTTCCGTTTACCTCGCCGACCAGGACCGTCGCTGCTATTACCTGATGGCGACGCGCGGACTCAAAAAACCGCGTGGCCGCACCGTAACGCTGGCTTTTGACGAGGGTATCGTCGGTTTAGTGGGCCGTCTGGCCGAACCGATTAACCTTGCTGACGCCCAAAGCCATCCCAGCTTCAAATATATCCCCGCAGTGAAAGAGGAGCGCTATCGCTCCTTCCTCGGTGTGCCTGTTATCAGCCGCCGCCAGCTCCTTGGCGTGCTGGTGGTGCAGCAGCGCGAACACCGTCAGTTTGATGAAAGCGAAGAGTCATTTCTGGTCACGCTGGCTACGCAGATGGCGGCTTTGCTGTCGCAATCTCAAATGGGCCAACTGTTTGGCCAGTTCCGACAGACCCGGGTGCGTGCGATTGCGGCAGCGCCTGGCGTGGCGGTAGCACCAGGCTGGGTCGATGAGACGCAGCCACTGCTTGATCAGGTCTCAGCCGCCTCAACGCTGGATGTTCATCGTGAACGTGAGCGTCTGTCGCTCGCCATGAGCGAAGCAACCAATGAATTTCGCCGTTTCAGCAAACGTTTCAGCGCCAGCGCACAAAAAGAGAGCGCGGCCATTTTCGATCTCTACTCTCACCTGTTAACCGATGCCCGTCTGAAGAAAGATCTGTTCGATGAGATCGAGCGCGGATCGGTCGCGGAATGGGCGGTGAAACAGGTGATCGAGAAGTTTGCTGAACAGTTCGCCAGCCTGACTGACAACTACCTGCGTGAACGTGCAGGCGATCTGCGGGTACTGGGCCAGCGTCTGCTGTTCCACCTCGATGACACCCTGGTCGGCACCAATGCCTGGCCGGAACGCTTTGTGCTGGTGGCCGATGAGCTGACCGCCACGACCTTAGCTGAGCTGCCGCAGGAGCGGCTGGCGGGCGTAGTGGTGCGTGACGGTGCAGCCAACTCCCATGCGGCGATCCTGACCCGCGCGATGGGGATCCCGACAGTCATGGGCGCTGACATCCAGCCTCATCAGCTCAACAAACGCCTGCTGATCGTCGACGGTTATCGCGGTGAACTGCTGATCGATCCTGAGCCGGTGCTGGTCCAGGAGTATCAGCGGCTGATCAGCGAAGAGAACGCGCTGAGCAAAATGGCGGAAGGCGTGGTCGATCAGCCGGGTGAGCTGAAAAGTGGCGAGCGCGTGCAGGTGATGCTCAACGCTGGCTTAAGCCCGGAACATGAGCAGACGGTGGGCGACTGGGTGGATGGCATCGGTCTCTACCGCACCGAAATCCCGTTTATGCTGCAGAATGGCTTCCCGTCGGAAGAGGAGCAGGTGGCTCAGTATCAGGGTATGTTGCAGCTGTTTCGCAACAAGCCAGTGACGCTGCGAACGCTGGATGTGGGTGCCGATAAACAGCTGCCTTACATGCCGATCAGTGAAGAGAATCCCTGCCTGGGCTGGCGCGGCATTCGCCTGACGCTGGATCAGCCGGAAATCTTCCTGGTGCAGGTACGCGCAATGCTGCGCGCCAACGCCGCCTCTGGCAACCTCAGTATTCTGCTGCCGATGATCAGTCATATCGACGAAATCGATGATGCAAAAGAGCTGATCGATCGCGCCGGTCGCGAAGTGGAAGAGATGCTGGGCTTCCCGATTCCCAGACCGCGTATCGGGATCATGATCGAAGTGCCGTCGATGCTGTTTATGATCCCGCATCTGGCGTCACGCGTCGATTTTGTCTCGGTCGGCACCAACGACCTGACGCAGTATCTGCTGGCGGTGGACCGCAATAACACCCGTGTTGCAAACCTTTATGACTCGCTGCATCCGGCGATGCTGCGCGCGCTGAATGCGATTGCACAGGAAGCCCGCCTGGCCAATCTGGAATTGTGCCTGTGTGGTGAAATGGCGGGCGATCCGATGTGTGTCGCACTGCTGGTTGGCCTGGGGTATCACCATCTCAGCATGAACGGTAAAAACGTACCGCGCGTTAAATACCTGCTGCGCCATCTGGATCACGAAGAAGCGCAGAAGCTCAGCGAGCAGGGGATGAAGGCCGACACCGCCACGGAAGTGCGCCATCTGGTCTCGGCCTTTATGGAGCGGCGTGGATTAGGCGGGCTGATTCGCGGTGGTCGTTAGTACCACACCGGCTCAGGCTTTGCGCGTTATCCGCCTTTACATTTGCAAGACAATTCAGAAAACCGGCTGTGCTATTATGCGCAGCCTTAATTTATGTGCCTGACAACGCCCCTTTTCAGGGTTGAAAAATAGACGGTGAATGATGAATAACGGCTATATTGCATTTCCGCAGTTCGATCCAGTGATCTTCTCGCTCGGACCGGTTTCGCTTCACTGGTACGGTCTGATGTATCTGGTGGGCTTTGTTTTCGCCATGTGGCTGGCTGTACGTCGTGCCAATCAGCCTGGCAGCGGCTGGAAAAAAGAGGAAGTTGAGAATCTGCTTTATGCAGGTTTCCTGGGTGTATTCCTGGGCGGACGTATCGGCTATGTGCTTTTCTACAACTTACCGCTGTTTCTGGAAAATCCACTCTATCTGTTTAAAGTCTGGGATGGCGGCATGTCGTTCCACGGTGGCCTGATCGGGGTGATTGTGGTGATGCTGGTCTTTGCCCGCCGTACCAAACGACATTTCTTCCAGGTTGCTGATTTCATTGCGCCGCTGATCCCGTTTGGTCTGGGTGCTGGTCGTCTCGGTAACTTCATTAACGGCGAGCTCTGGGGCCGTGTCGATCCGGGCTTCCGTTACGCTATGCTGTTCCCGGGCTCCCGCAGCGAAGATGTCGCGCTGGCCGCCACCAATCCACAATATCAGGCGCTGCTCAACACCTATGGCGTACTGCCGCGTCATCCTTCCCAGCTCTATGAACTGGCGCTGGAAGGCGTGGTGCTGTTCATCATCCTGAACCTGTTTATCCGTAAGCCACGCCCGATGGGTAGCGTCTCTGGCCTGTTCCTGATTGGTTACGGCGCTTTCCGTATTATCGTTGAGTTCTTCCGCCAGCCGGATGCCCAGCTTGGCCTGTTTGAAGGCGGAATCAGTATGGGACAGATCCTCTCTGTGCCAATGATTGTTGCCGGTATTATTATGATGATCTGGGCGTATCGTCGTCGCCCGCAGCCACAATTTCGCGAGGAAAAATGAAACAGTATCTGGATTTAATGCAACATGTGCTGCACGAAGGCACACCAAAAGCTGACCGTACCGGCACCGGTACGCTTTCAATTTTTGGCCACCAGATGCGTTTCAATCTGCAGGATGGTTTTCCGCTGGTCACCACCAAAAAATGCCATATCCGCTCCATTATTCATGAGCTGCTGTGGTTTCTGAAAGGTGACACCAACATCGCTTATCTCAGGGAAAACAAGGTCTCAATCTGGGATGAGTGGGCGGATGAGAACGGCGATCTCGGCCCGGTCTATGGTAAGCAGTGGCGTAGCTGGGGAACAGCCAGCGGTCAGGAAATTGACCAGTTAAGTCAGGTGATGGAGCAGCTAAAGCGCGATCCTGACTCTCGCCGGATTATCGTGTCAGCCTGGAACGTCGGTGAACTCAGTGAGATGGCGCTGGCTCCCTGCCACGCGTTCTTCCAGTTCTACGTGGCGGACGGCAAGCTCTCCTGCCAGCTTTATCAGCGCTCGTGCGATATCTTCCTGGGCCTGCCGTTTAACATTGCCAGCTATGCGCTGCTGGTGCATATGGTGGCGCAGCAGTGCGATCTGCAGGTGGGCGATTTCGTCTGGACCGGCGGTGATACGCACCTCTACAGCAACCATCTGGAACAGGCGCGTCTGCAGCTGACTCGTGAGCCACGTCCGCTGCCAAAACTTGTTATCAAACGCAAACCGGCATCACTGTTTGATTATCAGTTCGACGATTTCGAGATTGAAGGCTACGATCCCCATCCTGCGATCAAAGCCCCTGTCGCTGTCTGATTTGCGATAGATAGAAAATAACGCCCTGGCAACCTCGCCGGGGCTTTTTTTTGCCTGCAAACCGGCAAATCTGCGGCACCGCTCGTTCTTTTTTGCCACTGTCTGCTGATGGGGCATATTCTCTGCAATGCGCTTTCCAGTCTGCTACAACACGCCTTGTTTCACCTTTTCATACCCCGCACTCTGCAGTGATGAAAACAGCATACTTACGTGGTTTTACTCTGCCGGAACTGCTGCTGGTGATGGTCATTGCTGGCATGCTGAGTCTTGCCGCGATGAATGGCTGGCAGCGCTGGCAACAGCGGCAGGCGCTACTTGACAGCGCTCAGCAACTGCAGGGATTCCTGCTACGGCTGCGCGCCCAGGCCAACCGGCAGAATAGCGACCTGGTGCTATGGTCACAGCCTGGCGAGCCCTGGTGTATCGGTGCCGGAAGCCGCCCTGTGACGGGTTGCGGTCACGGGAAAGGGCTGCATTTCATCGGGCTGCATTTCATCGCGCCGCACCCGGATGTTGTGCTCTATGGCATCCGGGGTGAACCGGGTTTCTATGGCCGCCGCAATGTCGCCAGAGCGGGCAGCATTGAACTGGGAAATCGCGCCGGACGCATACGTCTGATTATCTCAGCCAGAGCCCGTATTCGCCTCTGCATGATCGATGAGGAAACATGCCGTTGAAAATCGCAGGATTCAGCCTGCTGGAGATGCTGATCGCCATGGCAATCAGCGCCGTCATCATGCTCAGCGTTGGCCGTTTTCTGCCATTGCTGCTGGCAGAGAACGCGGGTGTGCTGCAACGGGCACAGCTGCGTCAGGAGTTACAGCAGATGATGGCAACGCTGGAAAAGTCGGTGCGGCGTGCGGGTTATTGTCACGGAGAGTGTGGCAAGGGGGCACTGAAAATCAGTGAAAATTGCCTGCTGCTGCGCTGGGATGAAAACAGCAACGGTCAATGGGAAGGGGTGGGCCATGCCGAGAGTGACTATTACGGTTATCGCCTGCGACAACAGCAGCTTGAGATTCAGTGTGCCAGGGAGGTACTGAAAATCAGTGAAAATTGCCTGCTGCTGCGCTGGGATGAAAACAGCAACGGTCAATGGGAAGGGGTGAGCCATGCAGAAAGTGACTATTACGGTTATCGCCTGCGACAACAGCAGCTTGAGATGCAGCGTGGTGTTGATCAGTGTCAGTCAGCAGGCTGGGAGCGGCTCTCCGATCCCGCGTTTATGACGGTGGAGCAGTTCAGCGTGAGCCAGCAGGGCAGGCAGGTCAGGATAGTGTTGCAGGGTCGGGCTGGTCGCTGGCTTGAAACCGTGGAGAGCTGGATTGAGGGAGAGAACCTGTGAAGCAGCGAGGCAGCAGCGCCATGGGCATGGTGTTAATGATTATGGTCATCGGGAGTTTTACGCTGCACGCCAGCCGAAAGATGTCAGAGCAGGGAATGCGACTGCTGGCCGATGAGCAGCAGTTTGTGCAGGATTTCTGGCGGGCGCAGTCGGCGCTGCAATGGGGTTTATCCCTGAACTGGCCAGCCAGTGAGGCGGCCCGCTGTCAGCAGGATGATCGCCAGGGCTGGCGCAGCTGTTTACAACGAGGAGAAAAGGATGAAGGTCTGCTTAAAGGTGAGGCAAGCGGCAGTGGCATGGCGGTCTGGCATTGGGTCCGGCTACAGGGCAATCAGATTACCGCGTTGCCGCATGGCTGGATCGACTATTGCCCGCTCACGCCTCTGGCAGCCTGTTTGTAAGCGCGATGGATTCAGCCTGCCGGAAGTGTTGTTTGCTCTGCTGTTAATGGCATTAAGCAGCAGCACCCTGTTGCACTATCATCGCGCACTGGCAGTGGGATTCAGCCAGCAATGGTATCAGCGTGAGGCATGGCGGGTTGCTGAGCAACGTCTGGCAGGGCATGAAGTGGCAGGCTGGAAATCCACGCTGCAAGAGCAGAGCAGTCCCTCAGGCTGCACTCTGGAGCGGGCTGACGTAACGGGGCCTTATCAGCGTAGTGCCAGCCTGACACGCCTGCGTTGTTAAACGTCGCGGGTCGCCCTTTTGATGGGTTTCAACGGCGATACGCGGTAAAGTGAGAGTGCCGCAATACCGCAGTCATGTTCTGAGTTATCACAGGAGTTTTCATGTTTCACGTTTATCACTCAAATCAGCTTGATGTTCTGAAAATTCTGGCGGCTGCGGTGATTAAACATGATCCTCTTGATGATCCTTTCGCCTCAGAAATGGTGCTGGTGCAGAGCCCGGGGATGGCGCAGTGGCTGCAAATGGAGCTGGCGCAAACCTTTGGTATTGCGGCCAATATCGAATTCCCGCTGCCTGCCAGTTTTATCTGGGAGATGTTCGTCCGCGTTCTGCCTGATATTCCGGTTGAAAGTGCCTTCAGTAAGGCCAGCATGGGCTGGAAGCTGATGCACCGGCTGCCGGTGATGCTGGAGCAGGAAGAGTTCACCTCTTTACGCCACTATCTCCATGACGACGGGGATAAGCGAAAGCTGTTTCAGCTCAGCGCCCGCGTAGCCGATCTGTTCGACCAGTATCTGGTCTATCGCGCCGACTGGCTCAATAGCTGGGAGCGTGGCGAAACCATTGAGGGGCTGGGCGAGGCGCAGCGATGGCAGGCCGCACTGTGGCGCGATCTGGTGAGTTATACCCAGGCGCTGGGTCAGCCTGAGTGGCACCGTGCCAACCTCTATTCACGATTCATCCAGACGCTCGGGCAGGCGAAAAGCACGCCGGAAAATCTGCCCAAACGCGTCTTCATCTGTGGCATCTCTGCGCTGCCGCCGGTTTACCTGCAGGCGTTGCAGGCGCTGGGACGGCACATCGACATCCATCTGCTGTTCACCAATCCCTGCCGCGATTACTGGGGCGACATTCAGGACTATGCGTTTCTGGCAAAACTGCAAAGCCGTCAGCGCCGACGTCATGGTGCTGATGAATCTCGCGGACTCTTCCGGGATGCAGAGCAGGCACCCGCGCTGTTTAACGACGCGGGTGAACAGCAGCTGACCAATCCGTTGCTCGCCTCATGGGGCAAGCTTGGGCGCGATAACCTGTTTCTGCTCAGTCAGATGGACTCTAACGACGATATCGATGCGTTTGTGGATGTCGAGCCAGACAACCTGCTGCACTGCATGCAGCACGATCTTCTCAATCTGCAGGATAACGCCGTTATCGGCTTGAATGCGGCGGAACTGGCGCACAGCGATCAGAAGCGCTGCCTGGATCCGGCGGATCGCTCAATTGCGGTGCAGGTCTGTCACAGTGCGCAGCGTGAAGTTGAAGTATTGCAGGATCATCTGCTGGCGATGATGGAGGCCGATCCGACGCTGAAAGCGCGTGACATCATCGTCATGGTGGCGGATATCGACGCCTACGCCCCGTTTATTCAGGCTGTGTTCGCCAACGCACCTGCCGATCGCTATCTGCCGTTTGCCATTTCAGATCGCCGTGCCAGTCAGGCGCATCCGGCCATTGTCGCGTTTCTTCATCTGCTGGCACTGCCGGACAGCCGTTTTGTCTCAGAGGATGTACTGGCGCTACTGGATGTTCCGGCGCTGGCCTCCCACTTCGCCATTGATGAAAGCGGCCTGCGCTTACTGCGGCGCTGGGTCAGCGAATCGGGTGTGCGCTGGGGGCTGGATGATGCCAGTGTTGAAGCCCTTTCACTTCCTGTCACCGGGCAGCACACCTGGCGTTTTGAGAGGATGTACTGGCGCTGCTGGATGTTCCGGCGCTGGCCTCCCACTTCGCCATTGATGAAAGCGGCCTGCGCTTACTGCGGCGCTGGGTCAGCGAATCGGGTGTGCGCTGGGGGCTGGATGATGCCAGTGTTGAAGCCCTGTCTCTTCCTGTCACCGGGCAGCACACCTGGCGTTTTGGCCTGCAGCGTATGCTGCTGGGCTATGCGATGGAGAGCCACAATGGAGACTGGGAGGGGATTCTGCCTTATGACGAGTCGGGTGGTCTGGCAGGCGAACTGGCGGGCCATCTCGCAGAGCTGCTCTCCCGGCTTAATCACTGGCGACAGCGGCTGGCTGAACCGCGGCCACTGGCGGCCTGGCTGCCCCTGTGCCGGGAACTGCTGAACGCCTTTTTCAGCCCCGATGCAGAAACCGAGGCCGCCTTGCTGCTGGTGGAAGAGCAGTGGCAGCAATTGATTGAATATGGCATGGATGCACGGTTTGAAGAGGCGATTCCGGTGGCGCTGTTGCGCGATGATCTGCGTAGCCGGCTTGATCAGCAACGCATCAGCCAGCGATTCCTGGCAGGACAGATTAACTTCTGTACCCTGATGCCGATGCGCTCCATCCCTTTTCAGCTGGTCTGTTTGCTGGGCATGAATGACGGCGTCTATCCGCGCACCCTGGCGCCATTAGGCTTTGATCTGATGCAGCAACAGTCCCGCAAAGGCGATCGCAGTCGCCGCGATGATGACCGCTATCTCTTCCTGGAAGCGATGATTTCGGCACAGCGGCAGCTCTATATCAGCTATATCGGCCGGGCGATTCAGGATAATACGGAACGCTACCCTTCGGTGCTGGTCACAGAATTACTGGAGTACATCGGACAAAGTTTTTATCTGGACGGTGATGGGCACCTTGAGCTGGATGAGAGTGCTGAACGGGTGCGGATGCATTTGCAGCACCTGCACAGCCGGATGCCCTTTGCTGCGGAGAACTTTAAGCCGGCGGCCAGACTGCAGAGTTTCGCGCGTGAATGGCTGCCTGCCGCGCAGGGGATGGGGCAGCCCCAGCCCGATTTTGTTCAGCCACTTGAGGCGCCGGTAACGGATGCGCTGACACTGGAGGCGCTTCTGCGCTTCTGGCGGCATCCGGTGCGTGCCTGGTTTCATCAGCGGCTTGGCGTGAGCTTCTGGCTGGAGGAGGACGAACTGCCCGACAGCGAGCCGTTTGCGCTCGACAACCTGGAACGTTATCAGATCAACGCACAATTGCTGAATGCTCTGGTCGAAGGCGAGGATACGCAGCGGCTCTATACATACCATCGTGCGGCCGGCAATCTGCCTTATGGCGCCTTCGGTGAGCTGTTCTGGCAGGCGCAGCGTGATGAGATGCAGGAAGTGGCGGCAGAAGTCGTGACGCAACGCAGCGACGGCGAGAGCTGGGAAGTGAATCTGCAACTTGAGCAGGTCAGCTTAACCGGCTGGCTGACACAGGTGCAGGGTGATGGATTACTGCGCTGGCGACCTGGCGTGCTCAATATGAACGACGGACTGCTGCTCTGGCTGGAGCACCTGGTTTACTGCGCGCTGGGAGGCACCGGCAGCAGCCGGATGTTTGGCCGGCAGCAAAGCCGCTGGTGTTTCCTTGCCGTATCGCAACAAGAGGCGATCGCTGCCCTGAATGAGTATGTCGCTGGCTATCTTTCCGGTATGCGTCAGCCGCTGATGCTGCTTAACAGGAGCGGCGGCGCATGGCTCACCGCCAGCTACGACAAAAAAAGTCAGCAGTTGCTGACTGATGAGGCGACTCAGCTCAAGGCGCGCAATCGCCTGCTGACGGCCTGGTCTGGCAACTATCAGGTTGAGGGTGAAGGCAGCGATCCCTATCTGCAACGTCTTTGCCGGGTACTGGATGTGCCACAATTACAACAGATAACTGAGGCGGCACAGCGCTGGTATTTACCGGTGCTGGCTGCACATCAGGATGATGAATAGCCATCAGAAAGCGTTTTGCTAACTGATTCATTACACAGCAATTTTGCTCTGCTTTGAGCCGCCGCGTCCGATATTGGCGGCTTATCGGGAAATGAAAGGGGTTTACATGCGGGTACACGCACGCTGGATAGCGGCGCTAATGTTAAGCCTGGTGGCTTGCACGGCACAGGCGCAGACATCTTCAGGCTGGCAGCCAGTTAACGACACCATTCACAAAAGTGAACAGGATCCTCGTCATTATCAGGCTATCCGGCTGGACAACGGGATGACGGTGTTACTGGTTTCCGATCCTGTGGCGCCGAAATCGCTGGCGGCGCTGACGCTGCCGATAGGATCGCTGGACGATCCCGATCAGCAGGCGGGGCTGGCGCACTACCTTGAGCATATGGTGCTGATGGGCTCAAAACATTATCCGCAACCCGACAATCTGGCTGAATTCCTGAAAAAGCATGGCGGCAGCCACAACGCCAGCACGGCCTCTTACCGCACCGCTTTTTATCTTGAAGTGGAAAACGATTCGCTGGAGCCTGCGGTAGATCGCCTGGCGGATGCCGTGGCCGAGCCGCTGCTGGATCCGGTTAATGCCGACCGTGAGCGCCATGCTGTGAATGCGGAACTGACCATGGCCCGCTCGCGTGATGGCCTGCGTATGGCACAGGTCGGTGCTGAAACCCTGAACCCGGCACATCCGGCATCACGTTTCTCGGGCGGCAATCTTGAAACCCTGAAAGATAAACCCGGCAGCAAACTGCACCAGGCGCTGCTCGATTTTTACCATACTCATTACTCCGCCAACCTGATGAAGGCGGTGATCTACAGCAATAAACCGCTGCCGGAAATGGCGTCAATTGCAGCTAAAACCTTTGGGCGGGTACAAAATCATAATGCCAGCGTGCCAGACATTACGGTGCCGGTGGTGACCGATGCCCAGCAGGGCGTCATTATTCATTACGTTCCTGCACAGCCGCGCAAGCAGCTTAAAATTGAGTTCCGCATTGCCAACAACAGCGATCGCTTCCGCAGTAAAACCGACACGCTGATTAGCTACTTAATCAGTAATCGCAGTAAAAACACGCTCACCGACTGGCTGCAAAAACAGGGACTGGCCGATGGAGTGAATGCAGGCGCGGACCCAATGACCGAGCGTAATAGCGGCGTGTTTGCTATTACCGTCTCACTCACGGATAAAGGCCTGGCACAGCGTGACGACGTGGTGGCGGCGATCTTCAGCTACATCAATCTGCTGCGTCAGCAGGGCGATGATAAGCGTTATTTCGACGAAGTTTCACACGTGCTGGCACTCGACTTCCGCTACCCCTCTATTACCCGCGATATGGATTATATTGAATGGCTGGTTGATACCATGCTGCGCGTACCGGTGGAAGATACGCTGGATGCACCTTATCTGGCGGATCAGTACGATGCCGCGGCGATCAAATCCCGGCTTGAAGAGATGACCCCGCAGCATGCGCGAATCTGGTACATCAGTCCGCAGGAGCCGCACAATAAAACCGCCTATTTTGTGGAAGCGCCTTATCAGGTTGAGAAGATCACGCCACAAACGTTTGCCGACTGGCAGCAGCGCGCCAGTCAGATTTCGCTGGCGATGCCGGTGCTGAACCCCTATATCCCGGATGACTTCACCCTGTTGCCATCAGACGGTAAAACGTATCAGCATCCGGTGAAGCTGGATAACGAAGATGGTATGCGCATTTACTGGATGCCCAGCCGCTATTATGCCAGCGAGCCCAAAGCGGCCATAACCCTCGCGTTACGTAACCGGCATGCTATCAGCGATGCCCGTCAGCAGGTGCTGTTTGGCCTCAATGACTACCTCTCAAGTCTGGCACTGGACACGTTAAACTCACAGGCCTCGGTGGGCGGCATCAGCTTCTCAACTGGTGAGGATGACGGGCTGGTGTTCAGCGCCAGTGGCTTTACTCAGCGCCTGCCCACGCTGCTGAAGAAACTGGTAGAAGGTTATGCCACCTTCCAGCCGACAGAACAGCAGCTGGCGCAGGCTAAATCCTGGTATCTGGAGCGGCTGGACGCGGCGGAGAAAGGCAAGGCGTTTGAACAGGCGATTCAGCCGATGCAGTTGCTCTCACAGTTGCCTTATACCCAGCGCGAAACCCGTCGCAAGCTGGTGAGCCAGCTCACACTGAAGGATGTAACGACCTATCGCGACTCGCTGTTCCGCGACGCGACCCCGGAGATGCTGGTGGTGGGTAATCTCAGTGCGGAGAGTGTGAAGCAACTGGGACATGAGCTTAAACAGCAGGTGCAGAGTAGTGCGACCCGTGACTGGCACAGCCAGTATGTGGCCATCAAAAAACCGCTGAAAGCCAACCTGCAACAGCAGGGCAGCAGCACTGACTCCGCCCTTGCCGCGCTCTATGTTCCACTGGGATACAGCGAATATCAGAGCATGGCGCACAGTTCTATGCTGAGTCAGATTGTGCAGCCCTGGTTCTACAATCAGTTGCGCACCAAAGAACAGCTCGGTTATGCCGTCTTTGCCTTCCAGATGCCAGTGGGCCGTCAGTGGGGCATCGGTTTCCTGCTGCAGAGTAATAGCAAGCAACCGGGCTGGCTATTGCAGCGCTATCAGGCCTTCTATCCGCAGGCAGAAAAGCGTCTTCGCAGCATGAGTCAGGCAGACTTTGTTCAGTATCAGCAGGCGATGATCAATGATTTGCAGCAGCGTCCTCAGACGCTCTTTGAGGAAGCGGACCGTTATAGCCGCGACTTTGATCGACAGAATGATCTGTTTAACACCCGGCAAAAAATGGCCGAGCAGGTGGCGCTCTTAACCCCGGCCAGCCTGGCTGACTTTTTCCGGCAGGCGGTGATCGAACACAAGGGCATGGTGATGACGTCGCAGATTGCCGGCACCGGCAACGGCAAGGTTGAATTTGCCCACCAGCCTGGCTGGAAAACCTGGAAAGAACTGGCGAAACTGCAGCAGTCGCTGCCGGTTAAGAGTGAGACCCAATGACGCAGTTACCGCCCGTATCGCTGAATCCCTTAACGCTGCCGCTCAGAGGCGAGCGGCTGATTGAGGCATCAGCAGGCACCGGAAAAACCTTTACCATTGGTCTGCTCTATCTGCGCCTGCTGCTGGGACTCGGCGGCGAAAACGCGTATAGCCGGCCACTCTCGGTAGAAGAAATTTTAGTGGTGACCTTCACCGAGGCCGCGACGGCGGAGTTACGCGGCCGCATCCGCGAAAATATTCATCAGCTGCGGCTGGCCTGTATTCGCGGCGAAAGCCGCAATCCGATGCACCAGTTGCTGCTGGCGCAGATGCCCGATCTGAGTCAGGCCGCTGCGCAGCTGCTGGCGGCTGAGCGCCAGATGGATGAAGCCAACGCCAGATGGATGAAGCCGCCATCTTCACCATTCACGGCTTCTGTCAGCGAATGCTGAATCTCAACGCGTTTGAATCGGGCATGCTATTCGAGCAGGAGTTGATAGAAGATGAACAGGCACTGCTCAAGCAGTCCACTGCCGATTTCTGGCGGCGTCAGTGCTATCCACTCAGTCTGGATGTGGCACGGATTATCGCCGCAGAGTGGAGCGGACCCGACAGCCTGCTGACGACACTGCGCCCCTGGCTACAGGGTGAGTCGCCAGTGCTCAAACGGCCGCCCGCTGCCGATGAGGATCTGGCGTCACGTCACGCCCGCAATCTGGCGCGCATCAACGCCATGAAGCAGCAGTGGCAGGCGCTGAGCGCCGATGTTGAAGGGATGATCAGCGCATCTGGCGTTGATAAGCGTAGCTATAGCAGTAAACACCTGCCCAACTGGGTCGCCCGCGTCACGCAGTGGGCCAGCAGCGAAACGCGTGATTATCAGTTGCCTAAAGAGCTGGAGCGTTTTGGACAGCAGGTGCTTGATGAGAAAACGAAAAAGGGTGAAGCACCGCGCCATTCGCTGTTTGAGGCTGTTGATCAGTTTCTGGCAGAACCGCTGTCGCTGCGGGATGTGATCATTGCGCAGGCGCTGACCGATGTACGAGCCACAGTTCAGCGCGAGAAACGGTTACGTGCGCTGTTAGGTTTCGATGACCTGCTCAGTAAGCTGGATGAAGCGTTGCAGCAGCCGGGCGGCGTGTTGCTGGCTGAAACTATCCGGGCGCGTTTCCCGGTGGCACTGATTGATGAATTTCAGGATACCGATCCACAGCAGTATCGCATCTTCCGTACGCTCTACATTAATCAGCCAGAACAGGCGCTGTTTCTGATCGGTGACCCCAAGCAGGCCATCTATGCGTTTCGCGGTGCGGATATTTTTACCTACTTGCGGGCCAGAAACGAAGTCAGTGCTCACTACACACTTGATACTAACTGGCGTTCTTCACCTGAGATGGTCGAGAGCGTCAATCGCCTCTTTTCTCAGATCGATTCGCCTTTTCTGTTTTCGGCGATCCCCTTTCAGCCGGTAATGCCCGCTGCGCCCAACCAGTCACTGAAGCTGATTTTTGACGAGCAGCAGCAACCGGCGTTACGGTTCTGGCTGCAGCCCGGTGAGGGCGTCGGCAACAGCGATTACCAGCAGTTTATGGCGCAACAGTGTGCGGCGGATATCAGCCGCTGGCTGGTGGCCGGACAGCAGGGACGTGCCTGCCTGGGCAAAGGCGACGCGCTACAGCCAGTGCGGGCTTCTGATATTACCGTGCTGGTGCGCAGTCGCAATGAGGCCGGTTTGATCCGCGACGCGCTGAATGCGTTGTCAATTCCCTCGGTCTATCTCTCCAGCCGGGACAGCGTTTACACCACGCCGGAAGCGCGCGAATTACTCTGGTTACTTCAGGCGATTCAGGCTCCTGAACAGGAACGGCTGCTGCG
>Ga0207655_1002067_pt1 | contig 16849 bp, 17 predicted proteins | sample KBSM44metaG_FD_184398 | JGI IMG/M metagenome (GOLD analysis project Ga0207655, IMG submission 184398) | Miscanthus rhizosphere microbial communities from Kellogg Biological Station, Michigan, USA - KBS M4-4 metaG (SPAdes) (version 2) | ecosystem: Host-associated > Plants > Roots > Rhizosphere >...
GCGCTCTTCCGGCAACTCGAACCGGCCATCCGCCCTTCGTCCTGAGCGTCCGCCGCGCGTCGACAGACACCGTGATCGGAGCCCGCGTGACCACCGCGAACACCCTCGCCCACCAGCCCCTCAGCCCCCTCGACGGGCGCTACAGCGCCGCCGTGTCGGGCCTGTCGGAGTACCTGTCGGAAGCGGGTCTCAACCGCGCCCGCGTCGAGGTCGAAGTCGAGTGGATCATCACCCTCACCGACCGTTCGCTGTTCGGCTCCGCGCCGCTCGACGACGCGCAGAAGCAGTCGCTGCGCTCCCTGTACCGCGACTTCGGTCCGGCCGAGATCGCGTGGCTCGCCGAGAAGGAGGCGGTGACCCGTCACGACGTCAAGGCCGTCGAGTACCTCGTGCGCGACCGGCTGGAGACCCTCGGGCTGGAGAGCATCGCCGAGCTCACCCACTTCGCCTGCACGAGCGAAGACATCAACTCCGCCTCCTACGCCCTCACCGTCAAGCGCGCCGTCGAGAACGTGTGGCTGCCGAAGCTCCGTATCGTCATCGACGCTCTCGAGGCCCTCGCACACGAGCACCGGGATGCCGCGATGCTCTCGCGCACGCACGGTCAGCCGGCGACCCCCACGACGATGGGCAAGGAGCTCGCGGTCTTCGCCTGGCGCCTGGAGCGTGTCGCCGCGCAGATCTCCGGCGGCGAGTACCTGGCCAAGTTCTCCGGGGCCACCGGCACGTGGTCGGCGCACCTGGCTGCCGCGCCCGACGTCGACTGGCCCGAACTGTCGCGCGAATTCATCCAGGGCCTCGGCATCGATTTCAACGAGCTGACCACCCAGATCGAGTCGCACGACTGGCAGGTGGAGCTGTACGACCGCGCGCGTCACATCGGCGGCATCCTGCACAACCTCGCGACCGACATCTGGACGTACATCGCGATGGGCTTCTTCGCGCAGATCCCGGTCGCCGGCGCCACCGGCTCGTCGACGATGCCCCACAAGATCAACCCGATCCGCTTCGAGAACGCCGAAGCGAACCTCGAGATCGCCGGCGGGCTGTTCACGACCCTCGCCTCGACCCTCGTCACCAGTCGGATGCAGCGCGACCTCACCGACTCGACGACGCAGCGCAACATCGGCGTCGCGTTCGGCCACTCCCTGCTGGCGCTCGACAACCTCCGGCGCGGCCTCACCGAGATCTCGCTGTCGCGCGATGTGCTGCTGGCCGACCTCGACGCGAACTGGGAAGTGCTCGCCGAGGCGATCCAGACGGTCGTCCGCGCCGAGATCGTCGCCGGACGCTCGCAGATCACCGACCCGTACGCGCTCCTCAAGGAGCTCACGCGCGGCCGTCGTGTCGGCGGCGCGGAGCTCGCGGAGTTCGTGCGCACGCTCGACATCGGGGATGCCGCGAAGGAGCGCCTGCTCGCGCTCACCCCGGCCGGCTACACGGGACTGGCCGACGACCTCGTCGACCACGTCTGAGCGGCGTTTCGACTCGCTCCGCTCGCTCAACGACCGGAAGGGACAACGCTGCCGCGGCCGGGAGTCACCGCGTTTCGACTCGCTCCGCTCGCTCAACGACCGGAAGCGACAACGCTCTCGCGGCCGCTGACCGGCGAAAGCGCCGGAACCAACCGGTCGTTGAGCGAGGCCGAAGGCCGAGTCGAAACGCCGCGACCCGCCCGCCGTCAGGAGCGGGACTCGTTCGTGGGGTCGTCGGTGGACGCCGCGGCATCCTCGTCGTCGATGAGCACACCGTGGGTGATCTCGCGCGTCGTCTCGGCGGGGTCGATCGCCAGCATCGACAGGGCGATGATCACGAGCGTCGCGATGAAGGCGACACCGGCCACGACGAGCGAGACCACCACGACGTGCACACGCTCATCGCCGGTGAGGTCCTGGAAGAAACCCATCGACAGCAGGGCCACGATCCCCGAGAAGAGGGCGGCCGCGAAGGCGAAGCTCAGCAACTGCACCGGCTTGAGCAGATCACGGCGAGTGGGGCGCGGCTCGCTCATGCGGAACCTCCTGATGGGGTGCCGTCGGTGGTGACGGCGCGGCGCGGCGAGAAGCCGGCGATGCCGAGGACGACGGCGACGATGGCGGCGTAACCGCCGAACAGGCCGACACCGATGGTGATACCGGTCAGCGTGAACGAGCGGCCGGCGTCGGCGATGAAGTACTCCAGGCTGTACGCCGGGTTGACCAGCAGCAGGCCGACGCCCAGCACGAGGGTCAGCGCACCGACGAGGATGCCGTCGCGTGCTTCGTCGCGGATCTCGTCCCGAAGGTTCCCGGCGACACCGGCGGTGCGACGAAGACGGATGCCGCCGATGAGCTCGGCGAGGCCGGTCGCCACCGCCCAGGCGATCACCACGACGAAGAACATCGCGGTGGAGCGGAGCGGGGGGATGCCCGTGACCATGCCGGCAGCGATGGTCAGCGCGCCGAGAAGGACCGGCGCGCCGCGACGGCCCGCAGGGTAGGCGAGCCAGGCGCCGAAGATGAGGACGAGCGCCGTGGCGATCGCCCAGCCGCTGAAGACGGCGAGCCCCACAGCCGCCGAGTGATCCGGCGAGAACGTGATCATGATCGCGGCGAGAGCCGCCAACAGCGCGCGCCCCAACTGCACATGCCGCACCTCGAAGGTGCGGATCACGCGCTCACCGGCATCGCGCGTGCGGGTGGGAGCGGGGGCGTCGTCGGACACGTCTGACTCATCGGATCGGGGAAGGCGGAACCTCACCAGTCTAGGTCGTCCGACGCCCGCCGACTCAGCCCGCTGCCCGCTCCACCAGTTCGCGGAGCCTCTTTTCCACGGCCGGTGTCACCGCGACCACGGCGAACGAGGTCGCCCACATGTCGCCGTCGTCCAGCAGGGCGTCTTCCTGGAAGCCCACGTTGCCGTAGCGGGTGCCGAATTTCGAGGCGGGCTGGTAGAAGACGACGACCTTGCCGTCGCGGGCATAGGTCGGAAAGCCGTACCAGGTCTTGGGCTGCAGCTGCGGCGCGACCTCGGCGACGACCCGGTGCAGGAGCGTCGCCACCTCCTTGTCGACCCCGCTGAGCGCATCGATCGCCTCGATGCACGCTTCGAACTCCTTCGCGAGCTTGGCGGCGCCCTTGAGTCCCTTGGTCGTGCGCAGCTCGTCGGCGCGCTGCGCCATCGCGGCGCGCTCGTCGGCGCTGAAACCGCTCTTCGTGTCGGCCATCATGGATGTGTCCTATCGCCGGGACTGCTGGATGCGGATGAGGTTGCCGGCGGGATCGCGCACCGCGGCATCCCGCAGTCCGTAGTCCTGATCCATCGGCTCCTGCACGATGTCCGCGCCGGCCGCGGCGAGCCGCGCGACATCGGCGTCGAGGTCGTCGGAGGCGAGGTTGACGCCGAAATAGCTGCCCTTGGCGACGAGCTCTTCCACGACGCGTCGCTCTTGGTCATTGATGTCGCGCCCCACGCCCACCGGGTGCAGCACGATCGCGGTGTCGGGCTGACCGACGGGTCCGACCGTGATCCACCGCATGTTCTCGTAACCGACATCCAGGCGCACCTCGAAGCCGAGCACGTCACGGTAGAACGCGAGTGAGGCTTCCGCGTCGGTGTGCGGGAGGAAGGAGGAGTGGATGCTGATGCCCATGTGCCTCACGATAGGCCGCGGTCCGGGCTCGCGGCTTCTCGATTCCTGATCGGTCTGGTCAGGCGACGCGCGATGCAGGGCAGCATGCCGGCGTGGAAGGGCGCACCCTGGGTGCGGTACCGCCCCGGCGGGACTCCGACGAGCTCGGTGAAGCGCGTCGTGAACGTGCCCAGCGACTGGCAGCCGACAGCGAGCGCGATCTCCGTGACCGTGAGTTCGGTGGTCCGCAGGAGCGTCATCGCCCGCTCGACGCGACGGGTCATGAGGTAGGAGTAGGGCGTCTCGCCGTAGGCGCGGCGGAACTGCCGCGACAGGTGACCCGGCGACACATGAACGGCGCGGGCGAGCGCGGCGAGATCGAGCGGCTGAGCGAAGTCGCGGTCCATCATGTCGCGGACGCGACGCATCCGCACGAGGGTGTCGAGCTCGCCGGCGGAGTTCACCGCGCGGCATCCCTCGATCCCGCTGCGGACGCGCGAATGGCCTCGACCGTGCGGAGCACCTCCAGGCTGCGCTGCTGATCGGGGTGCGGATCAGCGTCTCCGCGCACGAGCTGCGCGAAGCGGGCGACCTCGAAGCGCATGTTGTTGTCCGGCCCCTCGATCTCGAGCTCTTCGGTGACGCCCGAGAAGAGGTCGAGGCGAAGGCGGCGCGGAGCGGTGATCTCGTCGATCTCGATCGTGCCGAGCTCGCCCTGGATCTCGTTGGGCCGGCGTGAGGCGCCGATCTTGGAGAAGGCGATCTGCGCGACGAAGCCGTCGTAGTCGAGCACGGCCGCGCCCGCTCCGTCGGCACCGGTCGCGATCGTCGCGGTGGCCCCGACGACCGTGCGCGGTGCACCGAACAGCTCGATGGCGGCGCTGAGCGGGTAGACACCGAGATCGAAGAGCGCCCCGCCGGCCAGGGCGGGGTCGAAGATGTTGGGCGTCTCCCCCGCGAGCACCAGGTCGTAGCGGGCGGAACGCTGGCACTGCGCCAACGACACGAGCCGCACCGCGCCGATCCTCGGAAGAAGCTCGCGCAGGCGCGCCATCCCGGGGTCATAGACGTTGCGCATCCCCTCGAACACGACGACGCCGCGCTCCCTCGCCGCACCGAGGAGCGCGGCGAACTCGTCGGCCGTGGGCGTCGCGGGCTTCTCAAGGAAGACGTGCACCCCGGCGGCGATCGCCGCCCGGGCCTGCGCGGCGTGTGCGCCGTTCGGGGAGCCGACGTAGACGGCATCCACATCGCCCGACGCCAGGAGCGCGTCGAGATCGGTGCTGACCCCGTCGATGCCCAGGTGATCGGCGAAGGCGCGGCCGCGTGCGGCGTCCCGCGAGAAGACCACATCGATGCGGATTCCGGGCGTTTGCGCCACGGCATCCGCGAACCGTTCGGTGATGGTGCTGGTTCCGATCGTGGCGAGTCTGATCACGCCCCCCAGAATAGGGCGGCCACGAACCCGGTGGAATGGATGCCGGGGGCGTGCGGTTGGCACGCAGCATGAAGGCTCTCGTGTATTCGGATTTCGGCGGCAACGATCAGTTCGAGCTCGTGGAGCGGGATCGCCCGCACATCGGCCCCGACACGCTCGTCGTGCGGGTGGTCGCCGCGGGCATCAATCCCGTCGACTACAAGATCCGCGAGGGGTACCTCCGGGGTCTGCTCGACACCCGGCTGCCGGCGGTGCCGGGGTGGGATGTCGCGGGCATCGTCGAGCAGACCGGCCTGGACACCCCGGAGTTCGCGGTGGGTGACGCCGTGCTCGCGTACGCCCGCGCCGACGTCGTGGAGAACGGCTCGGTCGCCGAGTTCATGCCGGTGCCGGTGCGTACGGCCGCGCGCAAGCCCGAGGGGCTGTCGTTCGAGGAGGCCGCGGCGCTGCCGCTGGCGGGGCTCACGGCGCTGCAGACGCTGGAGCGCGCCGGGGTGGCCGAGGGCCAGACCGTGCTGATCCACGGCGCTGCCGGAGGGGTCGGCTCGTTCGGCGTGCAGCTGGCTCGGCTGCACGGAGCGCGGGTCGTCGGCACCGCGTCGGAGCGCAATCACGACTATCTGCGGGAGCTCGGCGCTGAGCCCGTCGTCTATGGCGACGGTCTGGTCGATGCGGCCCGAGCGCTCGTTCCCGACGGGTTCGACGTCATCGTGGACTTCGTCGGCGGTTCGACCCTCGATTCCACGCGCGACCTGCTCGTCCCCGACGGCGTCGTCGCCTCGATCGCCGACTCACGTGCGCGCACCGAGTTCGGCGGCCACTACCTGTGGGTGCGACCGAACGCGGAGCAGCTGGGCGAGCTCGCGCACCTCGTCGCCGATGGGAAGCTCCGGGTCGAGATCGCCGCGACCTATCCCCTCGACGAGGCCGCCGCGGCCTACGCGGAGCTCGAAGGCGGCCACACGCGCGGCAAGATCGTCGTCACGGTCTGAACCGCGCCGCACGGACGGTTCGGGAAGGGGTCAGGGACGCAGCGGCAGGAGTTCGGCGAGATCGGCGCGGGTGCCCGAGGCGAGGATCCGGCCCGCGGCCACGGCATCCGACCACCGCTCCGCCCCGGTGGCGAGCGCGATCCAGGTCGCCGGGTCGGTCTCGACGACGTTGGGCGGAGTTCCGCGGGTGTGCCGCGGTCCCTCGATCACCTGGACCGCGCCGAACGGCGGCACCCGCACCTCGACCGTGTTGCCGGGAGCCTTCTCGGCGAGAAGCTGCAGCAGGTACCGGACCGCGGTCGCCAGGTCGGTGCGGGACGGCGTCGCACCGACGTCGCGGGCGCCCGCGACCGCGGCCAGGGCGTCGCGGCCGTCCGCCGTGGAGATCTTGCGAGCCATGGCTCCACGGTAGCCCGTGACGAACGCCGGATCTCCGACTCGGGCGCCGGGGGCGACCCCCGCCGTTCCGCGGTCTGCGCGGGTGCACGGCGGCGAAAGTCCGACACTCGTCACAGGCCCGTCCGGAACCCGGGCCGTCGGTAGGCTGGCCGGGTGCGAATTCTCGTCCTCGGTTCCGGTGCCCGCGAGCACGCCATCCTCCTCGCGCTGAAGGGGGAGGAGGCCGGACACGAGCTCTTCGTCGCGCCGGGCAACGCCGGGATCGCCGCCGATGCCGCCATCGCTGCCGGCCTCGACCCCAACGGTCCCGCCGCCGTCACGGAGTACGCCAACGATCACGACATCGACCTCGTCATCATCGGTCCCGAGGCGCCGCTGGTCGCCGGCGTCGCCGACGCCCTCCGCGAGCACGGCATCCCCGTCTTCGGCCCGGGTCGGGCAGCCGCCCAGCTCGAGGGTTCCAAGGCGTTCGCGAAGCGGATCATGGATGCCGCGGGCGTACCCACCGGCCGCGCGACGCGCGCCACGACGCGCGCCGAGGTCGAGGCGGCTCTCGACGCATACGGCGCTCCGCACGTCGTCAAAGCCGACGGGCTCGCCGCCGGCAAGGGCGTCGTCGTCACCGACGACCGCGAGGCCGCCCTCACGCACGCCGACACCTACCTGCCCACCGGCCCGGTGCTGGTGGAGGAGTTCCTGTCGGGACCGGAGGTCTCGCTCTTCTTCGTGAGCGACGGCGACACCGTGCGCGCACTCAGCCCGGCTCAGGACTTCAAGCGCGCCTACGACGGCGACACCGGGCCCAACACGGGGGGGATGGGCGCGTACTCACCCCTCCCCTGGCTCGCCGACGACTTCGGCAGCGAGGAGGCCTTCGTCGCCGAGGTCACCCGGACCGTCGCCGAACCGGTCATCCGCACGCTGGATGCCGAGGGCACCCCCTTCATCGGCCTGCTCTATGCGGGGCTCATCCTCACCGCCGACGGCATCAAGGTCATCGAGTTCAACGCCCGCTTCGGCGACCCGGAGACCCAGGTGGTGCTCGCCCGGCTCACGAGCCCGCTGTCGCGGCTGCTGATGGCAGCGGCATCCGGCACCCTCGAAGACGAGCCCGAACCCGCCTTCGCCGACACCGCCGCGATCACGGTCGTGCTGGCCAGTGAGGGGTACCCCGAGACACCGCAGACCGGGCGCGCGATCACCGGGACGGATGCCGCGGCATCCACTCCGGGCGTGCACCTCGCGCATGCCGCGACGGCCGAGCGCGATGGCGCCCTCATCGCGACGGGCGGGCGCGTGCTCAACGTCGTGGCCACCGGCGACACGTTCGCCGAGGCGCGCGAGCGCGCGTACGCTGCGATCGCACGCATCGAGCTGGCGGGCTCGCACTACCGACGCGACATCGCCGCCCGGGTCGCCGACTGACGACACGGGCGGCGATGACCGCGCTCAGCGCTTGGCGAGATGCGGCGGCCGTTGCATGAACAGCACCGCGACGACACCGATCAGCATCACGATCGCCGGCAGCAGGATCGTCTGCGCCATCGCGTTGGAGAAGCCGTCGATGACGACAGCGGGCAGCTGACCCGAACCGAAGTCGCCGCTGGCATCCGACGCTCCGGGCAGGTTCGCTTCCAGGCGCGCCTGCATGAAGGCGGCGATGGCGGCCGAGCCCAGCACCGATCCGATCGTGCGCGTCGTGTTGTAGATGCCGGCTCCGGCTCCCGCCTGACGGGGTTCGAGGTTGCGGGTCGCCGTGGTGGCCAGGGGTCCCCACATGCCCGAGTTGCCGACGCCCATCAGGAAAGAGGGCAGCAGGAACATCCAGATCGGCGTGTCGGCGTGCATCAGCGACGCGTACCAGAACAGAGATCCGGCGACCATGAGCAGACCCGGCACGAGCAGCACACGGGCATCGACACGATCGAGCAGGCGCCCGGTGAGCGGGGAGAGCACGCCGGCGGCGACGGCCATCGGGACGAGCAGCAGCGCGGACTCGGTCGGAGTGAGTCCGCGAGCGAGCTGGACGAAGAACATCAGCGGCAGCGACATGCTCGTCACGGTGAAGCCGACGGTCGCGATCGTGAAGTTCGCGACCGAGAAGTTGCGGTCGCGGAACAGGCCGAGCGGCACCAGCGGCTCGCTGCGCGTCTTCGCCTGCTGCCAGATGAACAGCGCCATCACCACGATGCCGCCGACGATCATCGTCCACACCCAGGCGGCCCAGTCGAAGTGCTCGCCCTCCTGCAGGCCGAACACGATGAGGAAGAGGCCGACCGCGCTCAACACGACGCCGACCAGGTCGAAGCGGTGGTGGTGCGTCTCGAGGTTCGGAACCAGCACCCACGCGAGCACGAAGCCGATGATGCCGACCGGGAGGTTGACGAAGAAGATCCACTCCCAGCCGAGGCCGTCCACGAGCAGGCCGCCGGCCAGCGGGCCGACGAGCATCGCGACGCCCGACGTGGCTCCCCACAGACCCATCGCCGCACCGCGGCGGTTCGGCGGGAAGGTGCGCGTGATCACGGCCATCGTCTGCGGCGTCATCAGCGCCGCCCCGAGGCCCTGCACGGCGCGGAAGATGATGAGCATCTCCAGGGTGCCCGACAGACCGCATCCGAGGGAGGCGAGCGTGAAGATCGCCAGGCCGATGAGGTAGATGCGCTTCGGACCGAACCGGTCGCCGAGCCGGCCGGTGATCAACAGAGGCACGGCGTAGGCGAGCAGGTAGGCCGAGGTGACCCATACGACGTTGTCGAGGTTGTTGGTCGACGGATCGAGCGCCGCCTTGATGGCGGGGTTCGCCACCGAGACGATCGTCGTGTCGACGAGGATCATGAAGAACCCGATGACGAGCGCCCAGAGGGCGGGCCAGGGGCTGCGTTCGGGAGTCGGCGCGGGTGCGGTCACATCGCGCGTGCGTTGTTCGGTCATGAGCGGGCGGCTTCTCTCTGTGCCTGGTATCGATCTGTTTTCTCGTGTGCTCCCCACACGAAGTCGGGGGTGGCGAACCGCTCCAGCAGGGCGGCGAGCCAGTCGTGGTCGGCGGCGAGCAGCGTGTGCTCGCGCTCGACCTCGATGAAGTACTGAGCCGTGACGGATGCCGCACCCGTGGCGGCGGCGTAGGCGTCGCGGATGCCCTCGGCCAGCTCGTCGCGCGCGGCGGCGAGGGCGGAAAGACGTCGGGAAAGCAGGGCGACGACCTCGTCACGGCCGAGGTTGTGCGCCTCGGCGAGGGCGACGCGGAACTCGACCGGTCGGCCGAGGAGCGGGAGCTCACGTCGCACCCACGCCTCGACGGCGTGGTTTCCGGCGTCGGTCAGCGTGTAGGTCGTGCGCTCGGGGCGGTTGCCGTCACGGTCGACGCCGACCTCGGCGAGCAGTCCGCTCTTCTCCAGGCGCGCGACCGTGTGGTACAGGGTGCCGTTCGTGATCGCCACGATGCGATCGTCGTGGCGCTGCCGCATCAACCGGATCATCTCGTAGGGGTGCATGTCGTCTTCGCGCAGCAGGGCGAGGACCATCACCCCCGCAGGGGTGAGTCGGTCGATCGTCGTCTTCACGGCATCCCCTTTCCGAGTCGTCTTGTGAGTTGCTTTTCTGAGTCAGTTCAACTAGCCCGTGTCGATTAGTCCATGTGGACTATACGCCCGATTCCCGCGGCGCGCTACTGTCTGCTCATGACCGCCGACCCGCGCGCCGTCTTCGACGACATCACCGCCGAGTACATGGTCCTCCCGGCCGTCGACATCGGTCCGATGTTCGGCAGCGAAGGCCTCCGCATCCGGGGCAAAGTCTTCGCCTTCATGGGTCATCGCGGGGGTCTCATCGCCAAGCTGCCCGAGACCCGGGTGACCGCACTCGAGGCCACGGGACGTGCCGAGCGGATGACCATGCGGCAGCGCGCCATGCGCGAATGGGTCTTCGTCGGCCCCGACGCCGTCGACCTGTGGCCCGACATCGTCGCCGAGGCTTTCACGTTCGTCGACGAGATCACGCCCTGACGCCGCTGCGGCACCGCCGACGGGCGCCCGCGATAATGGACGCGTGACCGACGCCACCGCATCCTCGACCGCCGCCGATCTGCCCGGCTGGACCCACGTCTACTCGGGCAAGGTGCGCGACCTGTACCGCCCGACGACGGATGCCGTGGCCGGCACCATCGAAAACCGGATGCTCGTCGTCGCCAGCGATCGCGTGAGCGCGTTCGACCATGTGCTGTCCCCCGGCATCCCGGGCAAAGGCGAGCTGCTCACGACGCTGAGCCTGTGGTGGTTCGACCAGCTCTCGGGCGCCGACGGTGGGCGGCGGATCCCGAACCACCTCGCCGCGACGCACGTGCTCGTCCCCGAAACCGATGAGCTCGTCGACCTGATCCCCGCCGAGGTCACCGGTCGCGCGATGGTGGTGCGGAGCCTCGACATGCTGCCGATCGAGTGCGTCGTGCGCGGATACCTCACCGGTTCGGGCTGGAAGGAGTATGTCGCCGAGGGCACCGTCTGCGGCATCCCCCTGCCCGGCGGGCTGGCGGACGGCGATCGCCTGCCCGAGCCGCTGTTCACCCCCGCCTACAAGGCGCCCATGGGCGAGCACGACGAGAACATCTCGTTCGCGCGCGTGGAGGAACTCGTCGGCGCCGAGCGTGCCGCCCAATTGCGCGACCTGTCGCTGGAGCTCTACGCCCGCGCGGCCGCGACGGCCGAGGCGAAGGGGCTGATCCTTGCGGACACCAAGTTCGAGTTCGGGGTGGACGCCGACGGCGTGCTCACCGTCGGCGACGAGGTGCTCACGAGCGACTCGTCGCGGTACTGGGATGCCGAGGCCTGGGCATCGGGCACGACGCCGGCCGAGCGGATGGCGAGCTTCGACAAGCAGATCGTCCGCGACTGGCTGGCCGCGGCGTGGGACGGCCAGGGCACGCCGCCCGAACTGCCCTCGGAGATCGTCGCGCGCACCGCGGCGAAGTATCGCGAACTGCTCGCGAAGCTGACCGCCTAACGGGGAGGTGCGCGGTACCGGTCGTTGAGCGAGCGGCCCCGCCGCGAGTCGAGACGCCCCGCGCGGTGCGGGGCTTCAGCCGCGGATGGCGTCTGCGGGTGTGGACCGCGCCGCAGCAAGGGCCGGGTAGGCAGCGGAGACGACGCCCGTCAGCGTGCCGGCAAGCAAACCGACCATCGGCAGCAGGGGATCCAGCACCGGCGTCCACCCCTGCACCGCGGCGGTGACGAGGACGGTGACGATACCCACCGCGCCTCCCGCGATTCCGCCGGCGGCGCCGATGGCCGCCCCCTCCCACGTGAACATGCGCCAGATCGCGGCCCGGCTCGAGCCGATGGCGCGACGCAATGCGATCTCGGGGGCACGGGTGCGAACCGAGAGGTACATCGCCGTGGCCGCGCTCAGACACGCGAGAGCGAGCAGGACGATCGAACTGATGCCGATCAGCGTTGTCAGATCCTCGCTGACCCCGTCGCGCAGGCGCCGAAGATCGGCGACGGTGGACAGTCGAACGGATGCCGGGTTCCCGGGGTCGAGACTCGCGGGAATCGCCTCGGCGACCGGGGCCGGAGAGCCCTTCAGAGTGCGTACGAGAAGCTGCGGTGCACCGTGGTGAATCGCCTCGAACAGTGCGTCAGAGACGATGACCCCGTTCGACACCGCGCTGTCACGCCCCGGCGTACGAATGAGCCCGATGACGTCGACGGCCATGTCGTCCACCCAGATCTGGCGTCCCGGTCCGGCGATTCCGAGCCGCGCGGCAGCATCCGCACCGACGATCGCGACGGCGCCGCCCCAGTCGTTGTCGAAGAGCTCCGCGGCCTGGCCCGGCACCGCCGCGATGCCCTGTGCGCGGAGGAACGACGCGTCGGCGATCGTCACGCTCCCCGTGAACCGCTCCTGACTCCGTGTCGGGTGCTGCTCGAACGCGGTGACGGTGGCATCGCCCGCGGTGATCGTCGCGGAGAACCCCGCATCCACCACTCCGTCGAGAAGACGGATCCGCTCCAGATCTCGCCCGATATCAGCGAGGGTGTCGCCCGTCGGTACGACGGTGATCTCGTCGAGGCCGGCGGTCGTGATGCGCTCGGAGACCTGTGCTGCAGCGCTCTGGCTGAGACCGAGTGACGCCACGAGACCCGCCGTGCCGAGGAAGAACGCCAGCAGGAGCAGCACCGCGCGCGCGGGCGCCGTCGTGTGTCGCGAGACGGCTTCGAACAGTTCGTCGGCGAAACGCCGGGCGCCCCGCCGCATCCCCCCGGTCCACGATGGCCGCCCCTGCGATCCGCCACCGCTCGCGCTCGACGGGCGCCGGATCGCAGGCGTGGCGCTCTCCCGCGTCGGTGCGCCAGCCGCCGGCGCCGTGAGCCGCCCGTCTGCGAGCCGCAACCGGCGTTGCGCGTGAGCGGCGACGCGCTCATCATGCGTGATCATGAGGATCGTGACACCCGCCTCATGCAGCTCGCGAAAGTGCTCGAGCAAGCGGTCGGAGTTGGCGGAGTCGAGCGCTCCGGTCGGTTCGTCGGCCAGGATCAGTCGTGGGCGGGTGGCGATCGCTCGAGCGACCGCGACGCGCTGGCGCTCCCCGCCGGAGAGGTTGCGCCCCAGGGCGTCGGCGCGAGCACGCAGGCCGAGACCGCCCAGAGCGATGCCGGCCTGCAGCCGTCGGTCGGCGAGCGGTACCGACTGCACCCGCAGACCCAGCGCGGCGTTCTCGGCGGCGGTGGCATCTCCCATCACGTGCGAAGCCTGAAAGACGAATCCGATCGCTCGAGAGCGCAACGCGTCGCGCTCCCGTTCGCTGAGCGAGCGAACATCCACCCCATCGATCGCGTACTCCCCCGCATCGGGCTCGTCGAGGAGGCCGAGGACGTTCAGCAGAGTCGACTTTCCGGCGCCGGACGGCCCGACGATGGCCACGAACTCGCCCTCGCGGACGTCGAAGCTCACGTCCGCGAGGGCCCGCACGGCATCCGCGGCGCCGCCGCCGAAGGAACGACCGATGCCGCGCAGTCTCAGCAGCGGCGGACGCTCAGCCGTCCCTCCGGCAGCAGGTTCGGGGCACTCGGCACCGCTCACCGCGGCAGCTCCAACCGCATACCGGCGTGCAACCGGTCGTCGGCACCGACCGCGACCCACCCGCCGGCCTGCGCGGACACCTCGATGCCGATCCGACGTTCCGCCAGCGCCGCCGCCTGCGTTTCGGCCGATCCCTCGGCATCCGCCGCCCGCTCTTGAAGGGTTCGATACGCACGCACGAACGGGCCCTCCGCATCGGTCTGAACCGCCAGCAATGGCACAGCCAGCGCTGCCGGCGCCTCGATGGCGGATCGCACCGTCAACGGCTGTCCCGCTGTGTCGGCGAGCGAGGTCGGTAGCGCTACCGACACCTGCTTGCCTCCAACGCCGGTGGCGGGATCGGTGGCGAAATCGCCGATCGCGAGCACGGTGGACGATACCGGCGCGCCGCCGCCGGCGGAGACGGAAACGTCCATGCCGACACGGAATCGATCGGCTTGCACCAGCGTCGCAAACGCAACCACCGTCGGCGCCGCCGTCTGCACCGTCATGAGCGGCGTCTCGCTGTCCAAGACGGTGCCGACGTCAGCCGTGCGCACGACGGTCCCCCGGTCGGTCGGGATACGGGCGAACTCTCGCCAGCGGATCACCGGCGCGTCCCCTTCGGACGCGAGCTCGTAACCGTTGCCGCGATAGAGACGCCCCAGAGCGTCGAGCGTTCCCTCGTCGAGAACCCCGGAGATCGATACGCCGCGGTAATCCAGTCCGACCAGCATCTCCTGCAACGCCCGCACATCGGAGCCGTAGGCGCCGGCGCGCAGATCGCGGAAGAGCGGCGTCGTGGAGGGGACGGTCACGACGGGGCGGCCCGAAACCTCGGCGACCACGATTCCGTAGCCGATCGTGTCGCCAGGTTGCGCGTGCACCGCGCCGACCACACTCTGATCCGCGTTCGCCAGGTGCTCGGGCCCACGCACGATGTCGAAGCTCGCGCCGGCGACGACACCGGCCGACAGGTGGACCTCGTCCGCCACCACGCGCTCCTCGACGAAGAGGACGGGATCCACTCGCGTCGAGGCGTTGTCGATTGCCGCACCCTGGGGCGCCACCAGCAACGCCCCGGCGGCGAACGAGGCCACCAACATCAGCAACACCACCGAGACGAAGGCGACCGCTCGACCCGGATGCTGCACGCGCCGCAGCCTGACCGCGGCGGGCTGTGACGCAGCCTGGTGTCGGTGGCGCGGATCGGTCGGGGGCATGGTCATCACCTTCCTCACGGGGAATCGCCCGACCGTACCCGACTCCCGAAGGTGCGGGGGACCACCCGGAGGCGCGACGAAGCACCCGTGTTGTCCCCCTTTCGGCCCGTCGTCGCGCAGCTTCTGGGTCTTCGCGAGGGAGGCACGTGCGACGACCGGCTGAGATTTTCGACGAGTTTTTTCATCCGAATGAGTGAAAAACGGGCACGCGTTTCGCACGACCGGTCGCGGGAGAAGCCCGCAACGACGCGGTTGGCGCGCTTTTCAGCGTTCGGAATGCGAGAAACGGCGGTGGCGTCGCGCACTAGATTGCACCGACAGGCAACACGACAAAGGAGTTGAGCCATGAAGAAGTCACATCTCGGATTCGCACTCGCGACCGCTCTCGCCGGCGCCGTCGCTTTCGCAGCCCCCGCACAGGCATCGATCGTCTTGTACGACGACATCATGTATGGCGGCGGGTCGCGCAACCTCGGCAACGGCCTGCAGGTGGCGCTGGGAACGTGGAACGACCGCGCCAGCGCGGTCAAGATCAGCGGGACGACGGCGAAGTTGTACGAGCACGAGAACTACGCCGGAGCGGCGACGCCGACGTGGAGCTCGGACAAGTCGAACCTGGTCGACGAGCGCTTCAACGACATCACCAGCAGCGTCTACTGAACCTGCCGAGCGCGCACGAGCAGATGGGTCGGCGATCGATGACATTCCGTTCGATATCCGTTGTTCCGATGGCACTGGCGGGTGCCGCCGTGGTCGCGCTGAGCGGCTGCGCCCCCAGCACCCCGCAGGCGAACGAGGACTGGGACACCGTCTCGATCGCCGCCTACTCTCACCTGACGGCACGCCTGAACTACGAGACGGGCGCGGTCGATCTGCCCCTCGACGACGTGCGTGCAGTCTCACCGGAGGTCGCCAGCAAGAGCCGTCGGGCGATCTGGGCGGTCGCGGACTCGTGCATGGCCGATCACGGCTTCCCGAGGGTGAGCGCAGACGCCTCGTGGCCTGCCGTCGCCCCCGACGAGGACCGCCTGTACGGACGCTGGAGCACCCTGCTGGCGAGCCAGTTCGGAGCCGTTCCCTCGCCGACCACGCTCGAGGGCTTCCGCATCGACACCGTGTCTCGGGGGGTCGCGTACAACACCCAGCTCACGGACTGCTGGAGCGGCATGCAGGAGGTGCTCGGAGACGAGCTCTCCTTCATCGAGAGCACCAGCAACATCGACTATCAGGTCTACCGCCAGGCAGCGCGGGCGACCTTGGACTCTGCGGAGGGCAAGGCCGCCCTGGCAAAGCGCACCGCCTGCATGGAGGCCATGGGTATCGTGGTCGACACCGAGACCTCCATGCCCAGTTCGGAATACGGCGCCGGGGAGCGAGCCGACGAGACGATGCTCAGAGTGGCCATCGGCGCCGCGCAGTGCGGTCAGGATACGGGCGCTATGCAGGAGCTCTACGACATCACCGCGCGATATCAGGCCGCGTACATCGATCAGCGCGAAGCGCAGTTCGTGGCGCTGCAGGAACGTGCGGCGGCGGTCGAAGCGCGCCTCGACGACGTGCTCCGCGACCCGGATACCGTCTGGGGGGCGCGGAACGAGGAGTGAAGACGGCGGGGCTAGCTGCTGCGCAGTCGCGCGAGACTGCTGCCGCGGGCCGGTGACGATCGTCGGACAAAGTGTGCGGGCGGGGCTGTTTCACGCCGATCCGATGCGCTCGCGACTGACGGATCCGGCGATCGTCACGGCAGATCGGCCGTGAGCGCGAAGCGCACCCGCTTTCACGGCGCGCATCCGACGCTCACAGGCTCCTCCCAGATAGCCTGACCTCGGCATCCGCCGCCCGCCCCATCCCTGCCGACCGCACCGCCGAAGAAGGAGCACGAGCATGCCCATCTGGACCACGCACGGAGACGGCCGCGCCGTCGAGCCCGGCGCCGTCGTCAAGCCGCACGAGCGCCTCGGCTGGCCCGCGACCATCGCGATCGGCGCGCAGCACGTCGTCGCGATGTTCGGCGCCACGTTCCTCGTGCCGCTGCTCACCGGGTTCCCGGTGTCGACGACGCTGCTGTTCTCGGGCATCGGCACCCTGCTGTTCCTGGTGATCACCGGAAACCGACTGCCGAGCTACCTCG
>Ga0207655_1002070_pt1 | contig 16836 bp, 14 predicted proteins | sample KBSM44metaG_FD_184398 | JGI IMG/M metagenome (GOLD analysis project Ga0207655, IMG submission 184398) | Miscanthus rhizosphere microbial communities from Kellogg Biological Station, Michigan, USA - KBS M4-4 metaG (SPAdes) (version 2) | ecosystem: Host-associated > Plants > Roots > Rhizosphere >...
TTCGACGATAGCGGTTTTACCGACGCCCGCTTCACCCACCACAATCGGGTTGTTCTTGCGGCGACGAGCGAGGATGTCGACCATCTGACGGATCGCGCCATCGCGACACAGCACCGGGTCGAGTTTGCCGTCGCGGGCCTGCTGGGTCAGGTTGTGGGTGAAGCGCTCCAGCAGCGATTCGCCGGGCACCGCCGGTTTGCCGGTGGCCGGTTGTTCTTTCTGCGACAGGGCGAATTCTTTCAGGCGCTCGATGTTCAGCTTGGCCAGCAGCGACTGATAACGGCTGCCGGCATAGCGCATCGGGTTGCGCAGCAGCGCGAGGATCAACGCAGCCTGCTCGACCTGGCTCTGGCCCAATTCGAGGTTGGCCACCAGCAAGGCGTCCTGCAGCCACTGCACCAGTTCCGGGGCGAACACCGGGTTGCGCGAGGCGCTGTGCTCGACCCGCGATTGCAGCGCGGCGCTCAGCTCGCCAGCGTCCACTTCGGCATCCTGCAACGCCCGGGCGAGCAGGCCTTGCGGACGCTCCAGCAGGCCCAGTAGCAAGTCTTCGACGAGGATCTTGCTGCCGCCACGGGCGACGCAGCGTTCGGCAGAACTTTCCAGGTCACGACGGGTTTCGGCGTCCAGCGCCTGGATAAGTTGTTGCAGGTCTACGTTGATCATGTGTCATCTGTCCTTAATGAATTTTGCTGCCCAGGGTCACCACGCCGTCCGCTTTTTCGCGGCCGAGCCAACTGGTCCATCCCAGGCGACAGGCGTTCTGCTCACCGATGCGAAGTTCGCGGATTTCTTCCTGGCGCAGCACCAGGCGAATGTCGTAATCGAGCGGGTCACGCAGGGTGAACCGCACCAGCGCGCACAGCGGCTGGTAGCCGAAACCGATCGGCAGGAATTCGTGGAAGCGTTGCCAGTCGAGCTCGCGGATGTGAATGCGGAATTTGCCGCTGCGGTCGCGCACGTGTTCGCCCAGCACCAGGTCTTCGCCGAGCATGCTGTTGCCGCGACCGAGGCGATTGCGCTGCTCGTCGAGGATTTCGACGCGGCGCTCGATGCACTGCTCGATGGTCAGCTCGGCGTGCTTGAAGTAGTAACGCAGCACCGCTTCGATCAACGCCGCCGAGTGCGCCCGCAAGCTGAGCAGGCCGAGGTACGGCAGCAGGCGTTTCCAGTTCAGTTCCTGGGCCTTGCGGATCTCTTCGCCGCCGAGGCCGATCAGGGCAAACAGCTGCGCCGAAAACGGGTCGAGCGCGCCACTCTGGAAACTCGCGCGGTAGCGATACTTTCGCCAGATCGGCAGCATCAGCCGTTGCAGGCGATGGTGAAACAGGTCGAGAAAGTTACGGGTCGGGTTGCCGTCTTCGCTGTCACCCAGCGCCTGTTCGCCGTAAAACGCAGGCAACGGCGAACCGGAGCCGACCAGGCCGATCAGGTTGAAACGCAGACGCGCGCGCCTCATCCCGTGTTCTTCGAAAAACTCCACGCGATCGACGTCGCTGCCAGGGAAACCCAGGCTCGGGTTGGCCTGGAATTCCAGCTGGTCGTACAGGTCGTCTTCGCTCAGGTGCGGGTGTGCATCGCGCAGCCGGTCAATCACCAGCAGCACGGCCTGAAACAGCGAGTACTCGCGTATTACCCGGGTCAGCCCGCTTAAAGCAGGGGCTGCAGGCCCATACGTGGTGTCCATTGGTACACCTCTCCCTGTGTGCTTTTTACCCGCAGCTCGTGGTACGAATTGAGACTGGCGTAAAGCGCGAAAAACTCGTTAAGAACCGAAGCGAACACGAACAGGTCGCCCTCGCCGATATACCCTTCCGGGTCGATGGTCAGCTCGGTGCGCAACCCGCGAACCGGCAACCCTCGGTGCAATCTGTCGACATGCTGGTGCTTGATCGACTTGAGCCCGCCCAGCAGGCGTTTGCTGACTTTTTCCGCGTGTTGGTCGTAGTAGCGCGGCAGGTCGTAGGTTTCGAGAATCACCTTCAACGCGTTGACGTCGGCCAGCGACAGATAGTTGAGCGACATGTTGCTGATCAGCTTCCAGAGGAAGTCGCGGTTCAGCGGCGGCGCGAAACTCGAGGTAGCCGGGGTGATGTTGCGGAAGCTCAAAAACTCCGGCGTCTCTTCGCAGGCCATGCGGATGTCGCCGAGCTTGAGCTTGCGCGGCAGGTTCTGGTTGGTGCACATCAGCTCGATCGACAGGGTTTCGTGGGCTTCGGTGTGGCGGATGCCGAAGCTCAGGTAGGTGTCGAGGCCGTCGTGCAGCAACGACGAACGCTGGCGGATGCTGTAATGCGGACGGCTGTTGGGCACGTCGAAACTCGGGTCGTGCTCGAAGGATTCGAACGGCACGTACTCTTGATAACCGAGGCCGCCGGGCTTCCAGCCAGTCACGGTTTCCACCGAAAACACGCCGCAGTTTTCCAGGTCGTATTCGGCCGGCAGCAGCAGGTATTCGTCCTGCTTGCCGTCGAGGCGAATCGGCAGTGCATCGTGCTCGAACAGGTTGACGATCGGCGTGCAATAGAGCTTCACGTTGTCCAGGGTCGGACGCATCCGCATGATGCCGCTCTTGCGAATATCGAAGCGCAATTCAAGGCCGCGCATTTGCTTGAGGGTGTCTTCCGGCAATGCCTTGAGCAGGTCCAGACCGTTGATATCAACGAACAGGAATTTGTCCTGGAAAGCGAAATACTCCTGCAGGTAGCGATAGCCGCGGAAGGTGTTCAGCGGATACGGGATCAACGCTTCCTCTTCGGCAAAACCCACCGGCTGCACACGGTCGCCGGGCATCTTGAACGCCATCGGTTGACCGCTTACGCCGTTGATGGGCTTGCCGGCGCCGTCCAGCGGGATCAGCTCGATGCCTTCGAGGTTGCGCAACAGGCTCAGGTAAAGCATCTGGCTGATGTAACGCTCACCGGCAAAGTGCAGGCGCAGACGGCTCAGCTCCAACTCGCCGAGGTGACCATCCGCGCTCATCTCCAGGCGCAGGCTCAACAGCGAACCGTCACCCTTCACCGAGTAATTCAGCGCAGCCAGATCCAGCGGCAGCACCTCGGTCGGGTAGCACGTACGGAAACGGCAGCGCACATCATCGACCGGCACACTCTCGACCGGCGTATCACGCTCAACCCTCAACGCCGGCCCGGAACGCTTCAACGGATCGAACTGCAAAATGCTGAACGCCGGCAGCGGCCGCATGTAGTTCGGCCACAGCAACTGCATCAGCGAGTGGCTGAGCTCCGGCAACTCGTCGTCGAGCTTTTGGCGCAGACGACCGGTCAGAAAGGCAAAGCCCTCCAGCAACCGCTCCACATCCGGATCCCGCCCGGCCTGACCAAGGAAAGGCGCCAACGCCGGGCTACGCTCGGCGAAACGACGACCTAACTGGCGAAGTGCGGTGAGTTCGCTTTGGTAGTAGTGGTTAAAGGACATGGATGGGCTGCCTGGTTTTGAATTTGGGTGAGCTAGATACGTGTTTTTGCTCAGTGGTCATATTTATGCGGGAGGCAAATTCAGGAAATAGGTGCCAATGCCGTGCATCACCGGTATCGCCATCAAGACAATGAACGTCAGCAACCTATGAAGCTTCGAGTTACGGCTTTTATTGCGTAGCCCAGTCAGGGCTAGAATCAGCGATAAAATGGCCAACGTACCGAATAGGTCACTGTCAGCTAATACGGCCAGATAACCGCTCATCCCTTACATCCTCTTGAGTAAAACTTCCGTTGTAGAGCAGCAGCAGTTTCAGTGCCAAAACACCACAGAAAAAAGTCTGCATTCACGCAGGCGGTAAGTTGGCATAATAACTGCCAACCACTTCGAGCAATGTAATGGACACCAGACACAAAAAAGTCAAAACTCGGTGCCACTTTGAGTTTCTAACCCTAACAAACAAATTACCAATCGCCGCAAAAAAACAAAAAATCGCCAAAGTGCCAAACAAATCACTATCAGCCAACACTGCCAAATAGACGTCAAAACTCATTTTTTATTAAACCCCATGAAATTCCAACGATACAATTGGAAGTTTTTCAAAAAGTCTTCATCCGTAGAGCCTTTAGCCATATTTTTATAATCCCACCCAACAACCGCCTTCTCATAAAATCCTTTTTCAATCGACATACCCGCATATCCATCATTCTGCGGATCAGCCATGTTAGAGCCAATCAATCTCTGAAATGTTGTATTAGGGCGGGTACTCCAACCACTAGTATTACCCTGCCTGATGTCAATTCTGGAGGCATTAATTCCGACTACGACTTGGATATGGTGCGCAACATCTCCAGGACGATCAAGAGCCTGCGCAAGGATGTCCCCGGGCATCAGGCTTTCTACTGCATCCACAGCCAGAGTATTTTCACCCACTTCCTGCATATCCGGAGCACCATAGGTCAACATGACCATTTCGCTAAAGCCGTACATATTGGAAGCGTAACGATCATGCTGCGCTGCGGTGTAATTCTCCATATTCCGGTAAGTTCTAACACCCGTTTTCAGCTTTACCGGCAATCCACGCTTAGACGCAAATTCGCATAAAACCCTCAGAGCAAAGTCTTCACACGTAAACTTATTATTTTTTACAGCGCCGTTTTTATCCCAATATTTTTCATTGATCAGTTTTTCCGCAATCAATGGTGCTTCGTCGTGATAAGCAGCAATATCTGCATCCGTCCAGAAAGCAGTCGTTTTCCAGAATACTTTATAGGTAACTTTTTTCCCGACGGGATCTGACTTTGGAGTTAACGCAATTGACCGCGCCATCAAGGTAGACAAAATTTCGGCACTCATACCGACGCTCCATCAATTGCGGCGTGAAAGTCAAAAGTTTCACCTTCTTCCCCCCCTACCAACTGGGTTCTGCCCATTGCATCACTTTGCCCGGAGATAACTTCGCCTTTGGCGGTTGTAATCTGATAAGGAATATCCTGAAGTGGATTTCCATCCTGATCTTCCATCACAACATGCTGACAATGGGAAAACAGCATCAATGGAACCGGCGGAATAAACGGAACCGGCGTGTGAGAGTTCCCGATAATCACCGTCGAAGACCCGGCCGTAACTTTATTACCATGAGCACCAACGGAGCCCACGGTCGCCGCCGGTTTACCGTTAATCAAAACAGTCGTCGCAAGGTCGCCAACCATCGCACCACCACACGCCGAGGCATCGCCTTGGCGGGCGGCCGCGAGGCCGTCGAAGAACACGTCGCCGGAACCGGCGGCGATCGGGTTGGTGCCGTGGCCGGGGAGCGGGCAAGCGGTGGGGTCGGATACGCGGGCTGCTGGTTTGCCGGACATACGAATCTCCTTAGTTGACCTTTACTTGACCGCTGCCATCCAGACGCGCGGCGAAACTGACCTGGCGCTTGAAACCATCAACTTCCAGCAGGCCTTCGATGCTGAAGGACAGGCGAAGCTGATCGTTGTCACGCGGCAGGGAGATGACACGCACGTTGCTCAGGCGCGGTTCGTAGGCTTCGATGAAGCTTTCGATGGCCCGGCGGGCCTGACTCAGGGAGTCGTGCAGGCTCAGGCGCATGTCATTGAGATCGGGTAGCCCGTAATCGGACAGCGTTTGCACGCTGCCCGCACGGGTGCTGAGCATCTTGGCCAGATGGGCAGCCACCGACGCCATGGCGGAAACCTCGCGGCTCCAGCCGACGCGTTTGTCCGCGTCGCCACCCAGGCGTTCGAAAAGGCTGCCGTATCCAGTCATGAGTCGCTCCGTTTACTCTTTGTCCAGCTTGCCAACCAGCGACAGGGTGAAATCGGCACCCATGTACTTGAAGTGCGGGCGCACGTTCAGGCTGACGCGGTACCAGCCCGGCTCGCCTTCAACATCGCTGACGATGATCTGGGCTGCGCGCAGTGGACGACGGCCACGGACTTCGGCGCTCGGGTTTTCCTGGTCGGCCACGTACTGGCGGATCCACTTGTTGAGTTCCAGCTCGAGGTCGGTACGTTCTTTCCACGAACCGAGTTGCTCGCGCTGCAGCACTTTCAAGTAGTGAGCCAGGCGGTTGACGATCATCATGTACGGCAGTTGGGTGCCGAGCTTGTAGTTCAGCTCTGCAGCCTTGCCTTCAGCGCTGATGCCGAAGAACTTCGGCTTCTGCACCGAGCTTGCGGAGAAGAACGCCGCGTTGTCGGAGCCTTTGCGCATGGTCAGGGAGATGAAACCTTCCTCGGCCAGTTCGTATTCACGACGGTCGCTAACCAGAACCTCAGTAGGAATCTTGGTTTCGATTTCGCCCATGCTTTCGAAGTGGTGCAACGGCAGGTCTTCAACCGCGCCACCGCTTTGTGGGCCGATGATGTTCGGGCACCAGCGGAATTTGGCGAAGCTGTCGGTCAGCTTGGTGCCGAACGCGTAGGCCGTGTTGCCCCACAGGTAGTGCTCGTGGCTGTTGGCGACGGTTTCTTTGTACACGAACGATTTGACCGGGTTTTCTTCCGGGTCGTACGGGTTACGCAGCAGGAAGCGCGGCACGGTCAGGCCAACGTAACGGGAGTCTTCCGACTGACGGAAGCTCTGCCATTTGGCGAATTGCGGGCCTTCGAAGTGATCTTTCAGATCTTTCAGGTCCGGCAGGCCGGTGAAGCTTTCCAGGCCGAAGAATTTCGGGCCGGCGGCAGCAATGAACGGCGCGTGGGACATGCAGGCTACGCTGGACACGTACTGCATCAGTTTCACGTCCGGCGAGCTTGGGGACATGTAGTAGTTGGCGATGATCGCGCCAACCGGCTGACCACCGAACTGACCGTATTCAGCGGTGTAGATGTGCTTGTACAGGCCCGACTGCATCACTTCCGGCGAATCTTCGAAGTCATCCAGCAGGTCGTCCTTGGAGACGTTGAGGATTTCGATCTTGATGTTTTCGCGGAAGTTGGTGCGGTCGACCAGCAACTGCAGGCCACGCCACGACGATTCCAGGGACTGGAAGTCCGGGTGGTGCAGGATTTCGTCCATCTGGCGGCTGAGCTTGGCATCGATCTCGGCGATCATGCGGTCGACCATGGCCTTCTTGACCGGCTCACCGTTGTTCTGCGGCTTGAGCAGCTCTTCGATGAACGCCGACACACCGCGCTTGGCGATGTCGTAGGCTTCGTCATCCGGGGTCAGGCGGGTTTCGGCGATGATGCTGTCGAGAATGCTGTATTCGCCGTTCTCGTTGCTCTTTTGCTGTGCTGCGCTAGTGCTCATTGTATTGGCTTCCTTGGCTGATGGGGGCTCAGGCGTCCTGGGCTGCGGCGTTCAGGCCCAGCTCACCGAGTACGCGACCGCGGGATTCGTCGTCGGCGAGCACGCCTTCGATGGCTTTGCGGAACGCAGGCGCGTTACCCAGCGGGCCTTTGAGGGCCACCAGCGCGTCGCGCAGTTCCATCAGTTTTTTCAGCTCAGGCACTTGCTCGACCAAGGATGCCGGGTTGAAGTCCTTCATCGAGTTGACGCGCAGTTGCACGGCCAGTTCTTCAGTGTCGCTTTCTTCCTGAAGACGGTTCGGTACGCTCAGCGTCAGGCTCAGCTCTTGCTTGGCCAGCACTTCGTCGAAGGTCATCTTGTCGATGCTGATCGGCTTGCGATCTTCGACTTTGCGTTCGTCCTTGCGGTGGGTGTAGTCACCGATTGCCAGTAGTTTCAGCGGCAGTTCAATCTCTTCCTGAGCACCGCCGGTGGCGGGTTTGAAGGTGACGTTGATGCGTTCCTTGGGGGCTACCGAGCCTTCTTTGGCCATGGCTTTTCTCCTTGCGGTTGTGGCCCTAGGGCCTATTCGAGTACCACTTCGAGATCGAGGTGGCACAGCCTGCGATAAATCTCTTCCTTGCGTTCACGCACTGCATGGTTCTGCGGTAACAACTCGCAGCAGCTATGCAGCAAATGCAGCACTTCCAGCGCAAGATCGGGCTCCCAGGCGTGCAGGCCTGAGTCCTGTAATGTTTGGTCGAGGGTTTCGAGTTGGGTCTTGGCCAGTTCGTATTTCTTGGCCATGAAGCACAGCCGCGCGAGGGCGAACTGCCAGAAGAACCGAACCCGCCCGCCGTGGGCGCTTTGCAGGCCCTGCTTGAGGATCTGCACGGCGGCCTTGAGGCCGTCCTTGCGCAGAATCGGCATGACTTCTTCCAGGGCCAGTTCCCAGGCCGGCTGGGTATCGGCGACTTCGACCTTGCGCGGCGCACTGGCGCTTTGCAGGTGCGGCATGACGTGGGCGCTGATCCAGGCGCGGGTGGCCGGGTCGGCGAACGGCGCGCCGTCGTGGAAACGCAATTCGATGATGCCGGGCAGGCGCTGAACCAAAAGCGCGAAGTGGATTTCCACTTCGCGCATGGCCATCTCGGCGTTCAGCCCCTGAAGGCATTCCCAGACCATTCGCTGGCCATCGAACCAGAACGGCGCCTTCGCCAGGCTCGCCTCCAGCTCTACCAGCAGATCAGCGTATTTCCCTTGGTCGAAGCGGTCCTGATAGGCCTTGAGTTTGTCTGCCGGCACGCCACGCAGGACGGTGATCTGCTCGGCATTGCGCTCGGGCACCGCGTCGATGGGCAGCCACAGCAGCGTACGATTGAGGCGCAGGGCGCGCAGGTCGGTGGCTTTCTGCTTCAGCCACCAGGCGCACAACGGACGGGCGCTTTCCTGCTGAGCGCGCAGGGCCTTATGGGCTTCTTTCTCGTTGTCGATCGGTGCGCCGGGGGTGAACAGCTGAGTCGCAGCCTGCTTGACCTGGGCCACTGCGGCGCCCACCACACCGGGCTCCGGCTGGTTGTCGGCAGCGCGCTGAACCATGTTTTTCAAGCGGCGGGAGATCGGCAGCAGCAACGGCGCGTCATCGCCCAAGTGCTCGGTGCACGCGGCGTCGAGGCCTTCCAGATGCTCGACCAGCCGGCGGAACAGCGGCAGCTGCTCTTTGATCGCAACGTTTTCGTTCAGCACCTGTTCAAGACGCGGCACCAACCAGCTGATGGCGGCGGAGCGGGTGCGGGCCTTGTTCGGGTGAACTTCAGCCCAGTGGTTTTCGCAAAGATGGTGCAACAAACCGAGGCCGGCCAGCAGCCCCTGGAAGGATTCACGTTGGTATAGCGCCCAGGTCAGCCACGCGCCGACACGCAAATCCTTGGATTGAGTGCGCAGCAGGTTTTCGCTGTTTTCACGGATTTTCAGCCAGTCGATCTGACCACTTTCGTGCATGGACTGGGCTTTGGCCAGTTCGCTTTCCAATGCCTCGTATTCGCTCGAAAAGCGAACATCCTCGCCCGCGAAACTCTCTTGGGAAACAGAGGCTTTTGCGAGTTCAAGGTAATGGGCAGAAAGTTTGCTTGAGTAGGACATCCATGGCCTTTAATTAGGAAAACGGTCATGCGGCCATTGCAGTTGCAATGGCGCCGGACAGTATCAAAGAGCTGCGATGAGTCTCATCCAATTGAGTTCGTGCTCTTTCAAGTGCGCGCATCCTAATCACAATGATGGCCATTAGCAAGCACCCAAATAAACAATAAAACGGCGGTTTCTCTATTGCATGTAGGAGAAAGCCCTATATGTGACAGGGGATTCCCTGACGCTGGCTTTAACCCTCCCATCTCGACGCATTGCCCCCGAAACCATTGGGCCAGAGCGGTTTATCAAACCAGTGGATAATCACTGAACATTCACGCCCTGAAGCGGAACCCAGCATGACAAAAATAAAAAATGAAAAATGTAGGAGGTTTCCGAAAAGTTACAGTCATCTATGGACATAGCAGTGACAGACAATAAGCAATACAAGATTCCGTCAAAATGATGGCGCCTTGTATTTGATCCACTTCTCTCCAAATACATATTCTGTTCGCCTCAAATTTCTTACAAAAGTATCGAAAGCCCTTCGCGCGTTGCTGACGCAACATTCTGAAACGCGGAAAACTCTGACGTACTTTCTGGAGGCGTCCGACATCATTCTTTTGTTCGCTTGTAAGCGTGTCGGGTAGTTTGCGCTTGCTCCAACTCGGCATCCCCTACGGAGGCTGGCAGGGATGTAAATTGGCGTTGAGCAGAATGGCGGACAATCCGCAGTTGCTGGTGAAGCGAGCGCTGGATCATTTGCCAGCGCAGGAGATGGCGGCGCATGGCGCCCAGGCGTAGCCAGTACAGATCATTCCCACGCAGCGCGCGGGAATGATCAAAGCCCTACAGAAAGCTCAATCAAACATTCGGGCAAGGTACCGGTGCCCAGTCGCCCAGGTCCGGGTTCTTGCACATGCTGTTGACCTGAGTGGTGCCTGCGCTGGCGACTTGCTTGCTTTCCGCCTGTTTGGCTTGTGCGGTTTGCAGGGTTTTCTCGGTGGTGACCGCTTCTTTCGGCACGGTTGGCAGCACCGGTTTTTTCGCCGGTTTCACCGCTTTTTTGCTCTTGGTCGGGGTCACGACCGGTGAGGTGTCGGCGGTCGCCACGGTGACCACGTCAGTGCGCTGCACGCCTACTTGCTGCAGGTCTTTTTCGTAGGCCTGGGTGTAGTTGTTCAGGTCTTCGCTGGCTTTACCGTTCACCGCGACGATCAGGTCGTTGGACTCTTTGAGGCCCGCGACGATTTCTGCCAGGCGCTTGCGGCCCTCGGTGTCGCTGACGGTCTTGGCCTTGCGGTCGGCGACCAGTTTGGTGAACGCGCTCTGGTAGCACTGTTGCGAAGCCTTGGCGTACGCGGTGCTGCGGTCGATGTCGGCGGCGCTTTTGTTGACGTCGGAGGCGTAGGACGCGATGCGCTGGTTGTCATCGGCGATCTGCTTCTGACGCTCGTTGTAGTAACCGACCGCGCCGCCCGCCAGGGCACCGCCTGCTGCACCGATGGCGGCGTTGCGGCCACGGTTCTCGGAATCGGTCAGGGCGCCCAACAGTGCACCGCCGACAGCGCCGACAGCCGCACCGGTAACCACCGACTTGGTCATGTTCGAATCGGTGGCGCGCAGGTGCTGCACCGGCTCGTAGCAGTTCGGGTAGTACTCGACCTTGGTGCTCGAGGCGACCTTGGACGTCGGCGACGTAGCGCAACCGGTCAGTACGGTGCTGAAGCCAACAGCGATCAGCAGCAAGTGACGCTTGGAAACCGAAGCAAAAGCTTTACGGGAGGAAAGCATAGTTGTGTTCTCGTTTAAGTTTGACCAGCTCAGCACGGCCCATCGCCGCCTGAGTCCCTTCCAAGCTCGCTGTACAACGAACGATCAAGACCGCTGAGCGTTCGATGCGAGCAATTCCTTCAATATCGCCGCCGGGTCGGCTCGTCGTTGCTGACGATAATCACCGACATGGCGAACGAATAACGTCGCGCGCGTCACCAGGCTCTTGCCCAGTACCGGCTTGCGCTCCAACTCTTCCTTGATGCGTTGAAACTGCGCCTGGATCACGGCATCGGTGTAGCGCGTGCCAGTCGCCAGGTTGTCGATGTAGATCGCCACCGCGCCGTCCAGCGCGCTGCGGCCGTTGTCGATGGCCATGGCGAACAGCTTGGCGCTGGCCTCGTCCTTGGCGTCCACGGCCTGCTGGCGACTCTTCTGCAAATTGGTCAGGCGAATGTTGTAGTTGTTGACGGTCTCGGCCACCAGGGCCGCCGACTGGATCAGGTTGCCGGCCGCTTCCTCGCGCTGTTGGGCGATGAGCGAGACGTTGCGCTTGAGCTCTTCGTTGACCAGCCCCAACTCGGCTTGCAAACGCGGATCGACGCTGGCGGCAATGATGCTGTCCAGGCGTTTGGTCGGGTCCTGGGCGTCATCGATGGCATCGGTCAGCGAAGCCAGCCGACCTTCTTTCTGCCATTGGGCAAACAGTTCCTTGTAGCGCGAACGGGGCGCCGACAACGCGCCAACCGCGACCCGGAACCCGGTGGTTTCGTTGTTTTGCTCGGTGCCGTCGGCGGCGAACAGCGGGTACTCGCGGCGCATCCCGGTGAACAAGGTGCCCTCGCCTTCCAGGTAATTGCCGCCCTTGACCACGAAGCCACCGTAGGTGCCCTGGCGGCGTCCGGCGTGCACCAGCTGGAAGGACTCCTGGACCATTTCGGCGGCGTTGCCGATCACGTCGAACAAGCCAATGGGGTTTGGCAGTTTGGTACCGATCGGCATCAACCGCGCGGCCTGACCGGTGCCGCCGGCGACCTGATTGAAGACCGCCCAATCGGCCAGCGGTCCGTCGCTTTCGCTGCCGTCCAGGCGCCGGGGAAACAGGCGCCCTTCCAGGTCCTGACGGCTGACGGCCTGCCCGCCACGGGCAGCAAATTCCCATTCGACTTCGGTCGGCAAGCGCACAAAACCCAGCCCGCCCTCCTCTGCCGAGGTGCCGCGACCGCTCACCGGCAGCAGGTCCTTGTGGTATTTCATCAGCCAGGCGCTGTACACCGCCGAGAAGCGTTCCGCCTCGAATCGCGACAGCTTCACCTTGGGCAAACGCCCGGCCATGCCTTGCGGAATTTCAGCCTGCAACGCCTCGCAGGCTGGCGCTGGTTCACCGCTGGCCAACGATTGCGCCTGGGCCATGACCTGTGCGTATTGGCGGGCGGTGACTTCGTATTTGCCGATGAAATAGAGCATCGGTTTGAGCGGGGTGTTGGCGTCGGTCTTGGGCATCAACGGGGTGATGCTTTTACTCCAGTCCTTGGGCAGATCCTTGAGGGTGAACTGGCCATTGATGAAGTCCCGGCGATAACCGGAAATGAACGACTGCTGATAGCCGGCCTCACCTTCGCTGAACGGGTAACCGAGGCTGATCTCGCGGTCGTCCAGACTGCCCTGGGCCAGGATGTAGACGTAACGGAACACCATCTGCCCTTCGCACGGCAGCGGCAGGCTGACGTCATCGGGCAACGGCTTGGGGTTGTCCAGCTTGTCGGTGCCTTCATCAGCCCAGACCATGCCGGCCAGGCTCAGCGCCATAGCGGCGCCCAGTAACTTATACATCTCGGATTCCTTCACACGCCTGGATACGCGCCACTCGCCAGCCACCACAGAGCGCCGCCACGGCACTGACGCCGAGCACGGCCGCCAGGGCCAACGCGTAGTGACGCGCCAGCAGATGGCTGGCGTACTCGCCCGGCATCTGCGCAAATAAATGGTTCAGGCCCGATTGCGCCAGGCCATACAGCCCGGCACTCAACAGGGCGGCAAGGCCGGCGCTGTACAGCGCCTGCACCACCACAAACAACAGCAACGCTGCCGTGGAAAACCCCAGCAAGCGCAGCACCGATAACGCTCGACGCTTGCGCTCGACCGCCGCCAGCGCCCCGGCAAAAATCGCCGCGAACGCTCCCGCCACGGCCAATCCGGCGATGATCCAGAACACGATCGACAGGTTGCGGCTCAGCGATTGCACTTGGGCGATGGCCTGGGCCTGGGTCGAGACCAGCAGGTTCTGTGCAGCGAAGTATTGGCGCAGCGGTTCGACATCCTGGAGGCTGCGGGCGTACAGGCGAAACGCCGGATATACCCGCTGCTCCGTCGCGCCCACCGCATCACCTGGCCAATCGAACGCAGGCACGGCGCGGCCGTCCCGGTAATCTTCAGCCGCTTCCAGTAACGTCAACGGCGCGAACAATCCGTCCCGGGCGAAGGCTTCCAGCGGCAGAACCTGCAGCACCTGAACGCGAGTGCGCTGCGCCTCGCCACGACCGGCCACCTGCCGGCCAAAACCGGCCTGTAACCAATCACCGGCCTTGGCCCCAAGCTTTTCGGCGGCGGTCTGGCTGAGCAGCACCTGATCCAGCCCTTGGGGTACCGGCAGACTGCCGAGCAACGGATCGTTGGCGGTGGTGGGGATCATTTCCACAGTCACCGTCGAAGCGCCTGCGGTCAGATCCGCTGTCGCGGCAATCTGCCGGGTGCGCGGCAAGGCGAACGACACGTCGCTGCGCTGGCTCAACTGCTCGATAAACGCGGCACTGAACCGGCCGCCACCGAGGGGGATGATCTCCCGGGTGGCCGGGTCGTTTTCCAGGCGCTCGGTCAAACTGCTGACCAGGCCGAATTTCAAACCGAACAGCACCAGCAGCGGTGCGATCACCGCCACCAGCGCCAATACCGAGCAGGCCGACAGCCAGGCATCGTTGCGGTAATCCTGCCAGGCCAGGGAAGCCACCAGCGCGCCGCGCATCAGCAGGCCTCCCCAAGGGTGGCGGTGACACCGCCATCGACGTCGCGATGACAACTGATGCGTCGCACCTGCAAACCGCTGGCGCGGGCCAGTGACTCGTCGTGGGTGGCAACGACGCAGCACACCCTGTGTTCACGAGCCTGGGTCACCAGTAACTGCATCACGCGTTCCGCGTTCAGCGGATCGAGGGCAGCGGTCGGTTCATCGGCCAACAGCAGGCGCGGCCCATGGGCCAGGGCGCGGGCACAACTCACCCGTTGCCGTTGGCCGACGGACAAGTCGCACGGTCTTTTGCCCAGTTGATCGATGATATCCAACGCCCCGGCCAGGCGATCGACGCTGCCGTCGTCGTTCAAGCCGAGCAGTTGGCGCGACAGGTCGATGTTGCCGCGCACGTCCAGAAAATCCAGCAGGCCACCGGTTTGCAGCACATAGCCCAAGTGCCGGCTGCGCAGGTTCGCCAAGGCACTTTGCGCATCTGCGCGCCACAGCCCGGCAATGTCCGTCGTGGTTTGGCCGGACGCAAAATCAAACTGCCCGGCCTGATCCGGCGCCAGCACCAGCGCCAGCAAATCGAGCAACGTGCTTTTGCCGCAGCCACTGGGACCGACCACCGCCAGTTGTTCACCGGCACGCAGTTGCAGCCGTGGAATCACCAGGCTGTAGCGCTGGCTGCCGGCGCCCCGGCTTTTGTGCACTGCACTCATGTTCAGCATCACGGCAGCGTCGACAATGGAACGCGGTACAAGGCATCACCCGGTTCGGCATCGCCGAAACGCACCCAGTTGGCCAGGTCGTTGTGGAAGGTTTCGTAGAGGCGGATTTTCGAGTCCAGCTCGTCGATAAAGTCCTCCTGCTCGGCCACGCTCAGGGAAAGCCACAAATCCTGGGTCATGTTCAGCGACTTGCTGCGATAAGGCAGTCCTTCCAGGTACTCCCCCAAAACCCCGCCATCGGCCAGATTGCCGCCTTTGCGCAAGGCCGAGGGATCGCGGCTCATGTAGGCACTGGCACTGGCGATTTCCTGGAAGAAATTCTTCGGTGAGGTCTGGGTCTTGCGGGCGGCGTCGACGATCAGTTTCAGCGATTGCTGCAAGTCGTTGAGCTGCAGTTTGGTCAGCATCACGCACACCTGGAACGCCGGCAGTGCCGGGTTGGTCAAGTCGCGGTCGGCGGTCCAGGCGCTGACCAGTTGCGGCGCCTGGCTGGCGGCTTTTCGCCCCAGGAAGTCCATGTGCATCGCGTAGCCGATGGCCGCCGATTTGTCGGCCAGGCTCGGCGCGGCGCTCAGCAGCGGCACGGTCTGCGACTTGTTGCTGCGCACCTGATGCACCAGGTCGGCAAACACCGAACCGATCTCGTCCACCCGTTCACCGAACTTGCGCACATCGGCGCCCGGCACCGGGATGTACAGATCGCCGATCTGCGGGTTGGCGTCGGCGGTCAGGGTGCGATACTGGCTTTGCGCACCGCCATGGGTTTTCTTGCCGGCATCGCTGAGCAGGTGCAAGGCGTAGATTTTGATCTGTTTGCCCAATGCGGCCTGACGCACTTCGGCCTCGTTCATTTGCGTGGCGGCATACGGGTCGTTCTTGCGCAACGCACCGGCATCGGTGACCAACAGAATCAAGCGTCCGCCATAACCGGACCAGTCCATGCCCTCGACCGCTTCCATCACGCCGGCAAACGCATCTTCGTTGAACGAATGGCTCGAGACCGTGGACGCCTTGACCTGCCGCGCCAGGTCCATGAAGCGCTGTGGGTCGCGGCCCTGGTCCAGGGTGATCAAGGTTTTGGCGACGTATTCCAGGCCAGGGGTTTTCTGGATGCTGTTTCGAAACCCCACCAGGCCAAAGCTGACACTGTCCAGCTCGCCCCGCTCGGCGATGCGGGTTTGCAGTTGGTGCACCACGTCGCGGACCTGATCGATGTAGGGCTGCATGGACACCGTGGTGTCGACGACCAACACCACAGCGGTGCGAAATGCATCGGCATTGGCGGCGCTGATCGGAGTGTTGCCGACAGTGGCCTTCGGTGCATTGCCGGGGTCGATGGACGCCACGTTCAGCAACTGCACCGGCTGGCCGTTTTCATCGAAGCTCTCGCGCGAATCAAAGATCGGCAACAGATAAAACTGGTTCTGCGGCACCGCGCTGGCGGCCGGTTCCAGGGCCAGTACCTGCTGATTGTCTTCACGGTTCTGCTGGGCCTTGAGCAACAGGTTTTTTGCAGCCGACGGATCGGCCAGCAGCCGCTCCACTTCGCCGGGCTGACGCAGGAACATCACCGGCGCACGACCGGAGCGTTCGGTGAACTTGAGCACCAGGCTTTGCTTCCAGTCGCTGACTTGTTCGGCTGGCAACCAGCCGTCACTGCGCCCGTCGGTGGCGGCGCCGACGCGTAGCCACGGGCTGCCGGCCACCTCTTGGCGCTGATAGACGTAAAGCACGGAAAACGCCGGCAAGGCCTTGTCAGGTACTGCCCCCGGTTCACTGGCGAGTTTCGCTCCCGGCTTGCTGAGCACCCGCTGGAACAAGGTTTTTTTGCCGGCCATCAGCAGCGGGCGCTGACCATTATCGACTTCTGTCGCCACAGGGGGGGTCACCGGTGGCGCCACGGCTGGTGGTGGTGTTTTGACTGGAGGCACTGAAGCCACTGGCACCTTGGCGTCCACCTCGACGTCACCGGACAGCCACCAATAACCCGCGCCGCCCAAGGCCAGCACCACG
>Ga0207655_1002078_pt1 | contig 16808 bp, 18 predicted proteins | sample KBSM44metaG_FD_184398 | JGI IMG/M metagenome (GOLD analysis project Ga0207655, IMG submission 184398) | Miscanthus rhizosphere microbial communities from Kellogg Biological Station, Michigan, USA - KBS M4-4 metaG (SPAdes) (version 2) | ecosystem: Host-associated > Plants > Roots > Rhizosphere >...
ACCAAATTTGAGCCGGTTCACACTTTTCAATGAAAATTGCAGGTCAATTTCACGATGAGTTATGTAGACTGGCCGCCATCTACGAGGCACGTGTACTACATGACTGATATCATCGAGACTACTACTATCGAAACTACTTTTTCCGATCTGGGGCTGAACGCCTCCATCCTCAAAGCCCTGAACGATCTGGGTTACGAAAAACCATCTCCAATCCAGGCAGAGTGTATCCCGCATCTGCTCGGTGGCCGTGACGTACTGGGTATGGCCCAGACCGGTAGCGGTAAAACTGCAGCGTTCTCTTTACCGCTGCTGCACAACCTTGATCCAGAGCTGAAAGCACCACAGATTCTGGTGCTGGCGCCGACCCGCGAACTGGCGGTTCAGGTTGCTGAAGCCATGACGGATTTCTCTAAACATATGCACGGCGTAAACGTGGTAGCCCTTTACGGTGGCCAGCGTTATGACGTACAGCTGCGCGCCCTGCGTCAGGGTCCACAAATTGTCGTGGGTACCCCGGGCCGTCTGCTCGATCACTTAAAACGTGGCACGCTGAACCTGTCCAGCCTGAAAGGTCTGGTACTGGACGAAGCCGATGAAATGCTGCGTATGGGCTTCATCGAAGACGTTGAAACCATTATGGCGCAGATCCCAGAAGGTCATCAGACCGCGCTGTTCTCTGCGACCATGCCAGAAGCGATTCGTCGTATTACCCGTCGCTTCATGAAAGAACCACAGGAAGTCCGCATTCAGTCAAGCGTGACGACCCGTCCTGACATCAGCCAGAGCTACTGGACGGTGTGGGGCATGCGTAAAAACGAAGCACTGGTTCGTTTCCTGGAAGCGGAAGATTTTGATGCGGCGATTATCTTCGTGCGTACCAAAAACGCGACTCTGGAAGTGGCTGAAGCGCTGGAACAAAGCGGCTATAACAGCGCAGCGCTGAACGGCGACATGAACCAGTCCCTGCGTGAGCAGACTCTGGATCGTCTGAAAGATGGTCGTCTGGACATCCTGATTGCTACCGACGTTGCGGCCCGTGGCCTGGACGTTGAGCGTATCAGCCTGGTTGTTAACTACGACATTCCAATGGACTCAGAATCCTACGTTCACCGTATCGGCCGTACCGGTCGTGCGGGTCGTGCGGGTCGTGCGCTGCTGTTCGTTGAGAACCGCGAGCGTCGTCTGCTGCGCAACATCGAACGCACCATGAAGCTGACCATTCCAGAAGTTGAACTGCCGACCCGTGAACTGCTGAGCGAACGTCGTCTGGCTAAGTTCTCCGCTAAAATCCAGCAGCAGCTGGAAAGCAGCGACCTGGATATCTACCGCGGTCTGCTGGCAAAAATTCAGCCTTCTGCTGAAGAAGAGCTGGATATGGAAACCCTGGCTGCAGCACTGTTGAAAATGGCTCAGGGCGAACGTCCACTGATCCTGCCACCAGATGCGCCGATGCGTCCTAAGCGTGAGTTCCGCGATCGTGACGATCGTTTCGATCGCAATGACCGTGCTCCGCGCGGTGACCGTAACGACCGTGGCCCACGTGGCGATCGTCCAGAGCGCAGCGGTGAAGACCGTCCGCGTCGCGAACGTCGTGACGTTGGTGACATGCAGCTGTACCGCATTGAAGTGGGCCGTGATGACGGGGTTGAAGTTCGTCACATCGTTGGCGCCATCGCTAACGAAGGCGATATCAGCAGCCGTTACATCGGTAACATCAAGCTGTTCGGTACCCACTCGACTATCGAGCTGCCAAAAGGTATGCCGGGCGAAGTGCTTCAGCACTTTACTCGTACCCGCATCCTGAACAAGCCGATGAACATGCAACTGGTCGGTGATGCCGTGCCGCACACAGGTGGTGGCGAGCGTCGTGGCGGCCCTGCTGGCGGTCGTGGTGGTTTCGGCGAGCGTCGTGAAGGCGGTCGTAGCGAAGGTCGCCGTTTCAGCGGCGAACGTCGTGAAGGTGGTGCAGGCCGTTTCAGCGGTGAGCGTCGCGAAGGTGGCCGTGCGCCGCGTCGTGATGATGCACCAGTACGTCGTCGTCCTACCGAAGCGTAATAGCCGAGTTTAAAACTACGGTTACGTACGTAAAGTAAACGATACAGCCCCGGTATTGATTATCGGGGCTTTTTTTATTTCAATTGTACTCGTGTACTGGTACAGTGCTGCGCATTAACACGGATATGAATTCTTTTTCTGGAGAGCAGGCGCTATGGCGACATTGACCACCACAGCAACCCGGCCGTCATTGATTGGCGGGGTGGTGATTATCGGCGGAACGATTATCGGGGCGGGAATGTTCTCGTTGCCGGTGGTGATGTCCGGGGCGTGGTTTTTCTGGTCGCTCGCGGCGCTGGTGTTTACCTGGTTCTGTATGCTGCATTCCGGGCTGATGATCCTTGAGGCGAACCTCAATTACCGGATAGGTTCCAGCTTTGATACCATCACCAAAGATTTACTGGGTAAGCGCTGGAATATCATCAACGGACTGTCGATTGCCTTCGTGCTCTATATTCTGACCTATGCCTATATCTCGGCGAGCGGTTCTATTCTGCATCACACCTTCAGCGAAATGTCCCTGAACGTGCCACCGCGCCTGGCGGGGCTCGGCTTCGCGTTGCTGGTAGCGTTTGTGGTATGGCTCAGTACCAAAGCGGTCAGCCGCATGACGGCTATCGTGCTGGGGGCGAAGGTCATCACCTTCTTCCTGACGTTTGGCAGCCTGCTCGGGCATGTGGAATCCCCGACGTTGTTTAATGTGGCTGAACAGCATGCGACGTACCTGCCATATTTGCTGATGACGCTGCCATTCTGTCTGGCGTCGTTTGGCTATCACGGCAACGTGCCGAGCCTGATGAAATACTACGGTAAAGATCCGCGTACCATTGTGAAATGCCTGGTCTACGGCACGTTGCTCGCGCTGGGTTTGTACGTTATCTGGTTGTTGGGCACGATGGGCAATATTCCACGTCCCGAATTTGTCGGCATCGCGCAGAAAGGCGGGAACATTGATGTACTGGTGCAGGCGTTAAGCGGGGTGTTGAACAGCCGTAGTCTGGATCTTCTGCTGGTGGTGTTCTCAAACTTTGCGGTGGCGAGCTCTTTCCTCGGCGTAACGCTGGGCCTGTTCGACTACCTGGCCGATCTGTTTAAGTTCGATGATGCGCCGCTTGGGCGTTTTAAAACTGCGCTGTTGACGTTTGTTCCGCCGGTGGTGGGAGGCTTACTGTGGCCGAACGGTTTCCTGTATGCGATTGGTTATGCTGGCCTGGCTGCCACTATCTGGGCGGCGATTGTTCCGGCGCTGCTGGCACGTAAGTCTCGCAAACGCTTTGGCAGCCCGCAGTTCCGCGTCTGGGGTGGCAAACCGATGATTGCCCTGATCCTGATATTCGGGGTGGGTAACGCGGTGGTGCATTTCCTGTCGAGCTTTAATGTGTTGCCTGTGTATCAGTAATCGTTCACGCCCGGCGGCGAAATGCCGCCGGGCAATAAACAAAAATTACCCCAACAGTTCCTCTTTCACCTGCATCGCTAAATCAAACGAATGCAGGCGTGCCTGATGATCAAAGATCTGCCCGTTAACCATGATTTCGTCAGCCTGCGTTTCACGCAGCACCGATTCCAGCCCATGACGGACTTTCGCTTTGTCACCCACCAGAGACATGCCCAGCGCCTGATCGACCCCGTATTTTTCCGACGGAGACCAGAAGTGGTCCATATTCTCAATCGGCGGCGGTAGCTGCCCGGTTTCACCCCGGCGCAGTTTGGCGAACGCCTGTTGCATTGAGGTGAACAGAAACTCCGCGTCTCGGTTGCTGTCGGCGGCAATGATGTTGATGCACACCATCGCGTGCGGTTTTGCCAGACGTTCTGATGGCTTGAACTGGGTGCGATACAGCTGCAGCGCCTGGAACAGCATATCCGGTGCGAAGTGTGAGGCAAACGCGAACGGAAGGCCTAACTGCGCTGCCAACTGAGCGCTGTACAGGCTTGAGCCTAGCAGCCACACCGGGATTTTCTCACCGTAGCCCGGCACAGGACGTACCTGCGGATTCGGGTCACGCGCGTCGAACCAGTCAACCAACTCCGCCACATCGCGCGGGAAGTTATCGATATCCCCGCCCATATGACGGCGCAGGGCGCGCATCGTCGGCTGATCGCTCCCCGGCGCACGGCCCAATCCCAAATCGATACGACCCGGGTAAAGCGTATTGAGGGTGCCGAACTGCTCAGCAATGACCAGCGGGGAGTGATTCGGTAACATCACCCCACCGGAACCGAGGTGCAGGGTAGTGGTATTGGCCGCCAGATAGCCAATCAGCACCGACGTTGCGGCGCTGGCAATACCGGTCATGTTGTGGTGCTCGGCCAGCCAATAGCGATGATAGCCACGCTTCTCTGCGAGGCGTGCCAGATCGAGTGAATGAGAAAAGGCCTCTTTGGCAGAGGAACCTTGAGGGATCGGGGCCAGATCCAGCACCGAGAAAGCAATATTTTTGTCAGTCATAACGGCTCACTTTGCTACAGCATCGTCATCAGATTGAAGGTCTTCTTCCAGTCTGGCGCAGGATAATCGCGCCAGCCAGAAAAGCTGCATCTTTCATACTGCATGACAAACGGATAACTGCTGTTAACAAAGTGAGCTTTTTTTAAGCCTGCAGTTCAAGCCCGGCCAGACGTTTCCAGTAGCCGTTGCAGTCGCTATGCGCTTCGAGCGTGAGCGGCGCAGTCCCGTTTTCATTCGCACGGAAGGCGTCAATCATCGCAAAGGTTTCTGTGCCCAGGGGGGACAGGCGCACGATATCAACCAGGCCCGCCATAGACTGAAGCTCGTTGCCGAGGTTGTAAACGTAGCCGCTCATGGTTTGGATGCCGTTGAGAACAAACACCTGCTGATTTTCCTGTGACAGCATGTTGCGCCCGTTCGGGTATTTAATGCAGCAGGTTTCGCATTCGTCTTTCGGTTTATCTTCCGAACGTGCGGTAAAGCAGCGGGCGGAGTAGGCCAACGGCAAATGGCCGTAGCTCAGCACTTCCACTTCGAATTTATCGCGAATGCCTAATTCTTCGCACTGATTCAGCAGATTTACCAGCCAGTCTCGGGAGAGTTCCACTGGCATACACCAACGCACCATGCCCTGTTTTTGCAGCAGGCGAAGCGTCACGGCGTTGTAGCAGTTCAGCGCGTGCCCGGCGACAAACGGTAATTTGCGATCGGCGCAGAGGTTCACCACGCCCAGGTCGCTGGCTTCCAGAAGAAAATCCCCATTTTCAACATAGCGCTTCAGCTCGTTGAGTTCGGAAGAGGCCTGCACCAGCGCCAGCGTCGAGAGCACTACCTGCTTGCCGCTTCCGGCCAAAGACTTCGCCATATCCAGCCAGTCGCCGACTTTGGTGGCGCGACGTTTACTGCACACGGCTTCACCGAGATAAATCACGTCGGCGCTGCTGTGGGCCGCCTGCTGATAAAAATCTTCCAGCGTCTCTTTTGACCAGTAGTAGAGCACCGGCCCTAATGAATATTTCATCACGTTCCTTACTGCCATTTACGGTGATACGCGCCAAGCGTGGTTTGGGTGCCTTCGGACATCGCGCCCAGCGTGTCCATCCACGCGGCCTGTGGCACGAAGTTCTGCGGATCCGCCATACAGCGGTCGATCGCCTGACGCCACACTTTCGCCACCTGGCTGACATACGCCGGGCTACGCTGGCGGCCTTCGATTTTTACCGAGGCAATATTTGCGGCGAGCAGTTCCGGCAGCAGTTCCAGAGTGTTCAGGCTGGTCGGCTCTTCAAGCACGTGGAAACGCTGATCGTCAACCAGATAGCGCCCTTTACACAGCGTCGGATACCCGGCGTTTTCGCCGTCCTGATAGCGGTCGATCAGCACTTCATTCAGACGTGACTCCAGCCCCTGCGGCGTTTGCTGCCAGCGCACATATTTCGCCGGTGAACAGGCTCCTACCGTATTCGGTGACTCCCCCGTTAACCAGGAGGAGAGAAAACAGCGGCCTTCAGCCATAATGCACAGGCTGCCGAAGGCAAAAACTTCCAGCGGAACTGGCGTGGTGCGCGCCAGTTGCTTAACCTGATGAATAGAAAGTACGCGTGGCAGCACCACGCGGGCGACGTCAAAGTGACGATGATAGAAGCGAATGGCTTCTTCATTGGTCGCGGAAGCCTGCACGGAGACATGGCGTTCAATGTGCGGATAGCGCTCGGCGGCGTATTCCAGCATTGCGATGTCAGCGAGGATCAGCGCATCGGCACCGAGCTGAGCCGCCATATCCACCGCGCGTTGCCAGCGGGCGTAACCGTCCGGGTGAGCAAACGTATTGATGGCGATATGTAGCTTACGGCGATGCTGATGAACAAAGCTGACCGCTTCCTGCAGTTTCTTTTCGGTGAAGTTAAGGCCGGCAAAGTGACGGGCGTTGGTGTCATCTTTCAGTCCGATGTATACCGCGTCGGCACCGTTTTCGATGGCCGCCTTAAGCGCCGGGAGGTTTCCGGCAGGACAGAGCAGCTCCATAATGTTTCCTGAGGCAGCGACCCGCAGGGCCGCGATTGTTAACGAACTGGGATTTTAGTTAACCCAACGTCGACAATTTTTGATTTGAGGCAGTTAAAAGCGCATTGAGCGTGCCAATAATGCGGCACAGCCTCTTACAGAATTGTTGATTTACGCCGCTATGTTGTTCAACGGATGTGGCAGAATAACCAGACTATTGCATTGAGGGAGTAAAGCTCGTGTTGGATAAACTGCGTTCACGCCTGGTACAGATGGGCCCGACTCTGATGAGCGTCCCGGTGAAAGTCGCGCCGTTCGCGTTAAAACGTCAGGTACTGGAACAGGTGCTAAGCTGGCAGTTCCGCCAGGCACTGGCGGAAGGGGAACTGGATTTTCTGCAAGGCCGCTGGTTAAGTATTGAAGTGCGCGACATTGGCCTGCGTTGGTTCACTTCCGTCGAGAATGACCGCCTGATTGTCAGTGATTCCGCAGATGCCGATGTGAGCTTCAGCGCTGATGCCAGCGATTTGCTGATGATTGCGGCTCGCAAGCAGGATCCGGATACGCTCTTTTTCCAGCGTCGTTTAGTGATCGAAGGCGACACGGAATTGGGGCTATACGTTAAAAACCTGATGGACGCCATTGAGCTTGAGCAGATGCCGAAAGCGCTGCGTATCATGCTGATGCAACTGGCGGACTTTGTTGAGGCCGGATTACAGAATCCGCCACAAACCAGACACACATCGGTAGGTGAGCCATGCTGATTCGAGTGGAGATTGGGATAGATGCGCCGGGTATTGATGCCCTGCTGCGCCGTTCGTTTGACGGCGAAGGCGAAGCGGATTTGGTGCACTCCCTGCGTGAAGACGGTCTGATTACTCTGGGCCTGGTCGCCACAGACGACGAAGGACAGGTGGTCGGCTATGTGGCCTTCAGCCCGGTTAGCGTCGAAGGCGAAGAGTTGCAGTGGGTCGGACTGGCCCCGCTGGCGGTAGATAAAGCCTGGCAGGGGCAGGGTATTGGCCGTCAGCTGGTGTATGAAGGGCTCGATTCACTCAATGAGTTCGGTTACGCCGCTGTGGTGACGCTGGGCGACCCGGCGCTGTACGGTAAACTGGGCTTCGAACCGGCTGCTCGCTTTGATTTACGCTGCCGTTGGCAGGGAGCTGAGGCGGCGTTCCAGGTACGTCCGCTGGCCGATGGTGCGCTCAACGGCGTGCATGGCCTGGTCGAATACAGCGACCATTTCAACCGTTTCTGAGGCTCGCTAACATCGCGTCAAATGACGCATCTCCGGCGACGAGGCGCTCTTTCTGGCGCTTCGTCAGCTGCTTGATTTGATATTCCAGTCGCAACGCAAGTGAGCGTTCACCAACTTCGCGAGCAAACGCCAGCGTGAGCTCTCCCTTTCCCCGTAACGCCTTCGCCCCCTTCCCGCACTGATGCTGGCTCAGACGACGCTCAACGTCGGTTGTAATGCCCGTATAAAGACGGTTATCAGGGCTTCGAATCATATAGACAAACCAGCACACGTTCCGGCTCCTGTGTTAAGGTGAGCGCACCATAGCACGCGGGAGAGTAAAAATGGAGTCACTGGCCGCCATCAGTCGATGGCTGGAAAAACAGCACGTTGTCAGCTGGAGTGTGGCAAAAGACGGCGAGCTGTGGGCCGCCTGTGCATTTTATCTTTACGACCGTGAAAACGTGGCCTTCTACCTGCTCACCGAAGAAGCCACCCGCCATGCGCAAATGAGCGGTCCACGCGCCGTTGTTGCCGGCACGGTTAACGGACAGCCGAAAACGGTGGCGCTGATCCGCGGCGTGCAGTTCCGGGGTGAAATACGGCTAATGGAAGAAAATGAGAGTGCGGCGATGCGCGAACGCTACTATCGCCGCTTTCCGATGGCCAGAATGCTGCCGGCGCCCCTGTGGGAAGTCCGGATTGATGAAATGAAATTCACCGACAACACGCTGGGTTTTGGTAAGAAAATGATTTGGTTGCGAGGATCAGGAGCCGAGCAGGCGTAACGCCTCGCGATTAAACGCCGGAAGGTCATCCGGCGTCCGGCTGGTCACCAATTGATCCTTATCTACCACCACTTCCTGATCGTAAAACTCACCGCCCGCATTTTTAACGTCCACCACAATCGGCTTCACGGCGGTCAGTTTGCGTCCGCGCAGTACATCGGCGCTAATTAACAACTGCGGACCGTGGCAGATAGCGAACACCGGTTTGCCGCTGTTGATAAAATCACGGGTAAAGGTAACGAAACGCTCGTCACCGCGCAGCTGGTCCGGGGAGTAGCCGCCGGGGAGCAACAGGGCGTCAAATTCGGCAGGACTGACGTCATCAATGGCTTTATCGATAGCGACGCGGGTCTCGCCTTTTTTGCCTTTGACCGTTTTGCCCGCCTGTTTTTCAATGGTTACCACCTGATGGCCCGCTTTCTTAAATTCAGCGGCGGGTGAGGCAAACTCTGAATCTTCAAACTCGTCGGTTAACAAGACCGCTATTTTCTTGCTCATGGTTCCTCCGTGGTTCTGGCTTCAGAAAGGTAAATTCTCCAGAAAGGGTTAATACTCATTCAGACTGTTAAGCCTGGTACATTCCGGGGCATTGATCACACGGAAAATTCTGCAAAGGAGACTCTAATGACACATGTACTGATTACCGGGGCAACTGGATTGGTTGGTGGGCACTTACTACGAATGATGATTCAGGCGCCGGGCATTACCCATATTACCGCTGCCACCCGACGCCCGTTGCAGGATACGCCCGCCAAGGTCAGTAATCCTCACGACCCGCAGCTGACCGACGCGCTGGCGCAGGTGACAGCGCCTGTCGATATCGTTTTCTGCTGTCTTGGCACCACGCGGCGCGAGGCGGGCAGCAAAGAGGCGTTTGTGCATGCCGACTATACGCTGGTGGTGGATACCGCGCTCACCGGCCAGCGCCTCGGAGCCAGCCAGATGCTGGTGGTCAGCGCGATGGGAGCCAATGCCCGTTCGCCCTTTTTCTACAATCGGGTGAAAGGCGAAATGGAGGAAGCGTTGATAGCCCAGCAGTGGCCCCGGCTGACGATTGTCCGTCCGTCAATGCTGCTGGGCGATCGTGAAAATCGCCGTCTGAACGAGTCGCTGCTGGCGCCACTGTTTGGTTTCTTACCGGGGAACTGGAAATCCATCGACGCACGTGACGTGGCGCGCGCCATGCTGAATGATGCGCTGGCCCCTGCGACACAGGGCGTAAACATCCTCTCCTCGGCAAAATTACGTGAAATGGCGGCAAGGCAGGCGTAACATCCTGCCTCACAATATTTTTCTTCTCCGGAGCCTGGTATGACTGGTCAGTCTTCCTCTCGGGCAGCAACCCCACTGACGTGGTGGAAACCTGCACTCTTCTTTCTCGTGGTGATCGTTGGTCTGTGGTACGTGAAGTGGCAGCCGTATTACGGCAAAGCGTTCACCGCGGCGGACACCCACAGCATCGGTAAATCCATTCTGGCGCAGGCGGCTGATAACCCGTGGCGGGCGGCGCTGGACTACGCGATGGTCTATTTTCTCGCGGTCTGGAAAGCAGCGGTGCTGGGTGTCCTGCTGGGATCGCTGATCCAGGTGCTGATCCCCCGTGACTGGTTGTTGCGCACCCTCGGACAACCGCGCTTTCGCGGCACCCTGCTTGGCACCTTATTTTCACTGCCTGGGATGATGTGTACCTGCTGTGCGGCTCCGGTGGCGGCGGGTATGCGTCGCCAGCAGGTATCGATGGGCGGCGCGCTGGCCTTCTGGTTGGGCAATCCACTGTTAAACCCGGCCACGCTGGTATTCATGGGGTTTGTGCTCGGCTGGCAGTTCACGCTGATTCGGCTGGCTGCGGGGTTAGTCACGGTGCTGCTGGTGGCGACGCTGGTGCAAAAATGGGTGCAAGAGCCCGTCAGCACCCAGCCTGTTCCGCTGGATACGCCAGATGAGTCGAACGATTCCGCGTTCCTTGCCCGCTGGGGGAAAACGCTGTGGACGCTGTTCTGGAATACGATCCCTGTGTATATCGTCGCGGTGCTGGTCCTCGGAGCCGCGCGCGTCTGGCTGTTCCCCCATGCGGACGGCGTTGTGGGCAACACGCTGTTTTGGGTGATAGCGATGGCGGTGGCTGGGGCATTATTTGTCATCCCGACCGCAGCAGAGATCCCGATTGTCCAGACCATGATGCTCGCAGGAATGGGAATGGCTCCAGGTCTGGCGCTGCTGATCACGCTCCCAGCGCTGAGCTTGCCGTCGCTGTTTATGCTGCGCAAAGCGTTTCCGGCTAAAGCGTTGTGGCTCTCAGGGGGCTTGGTGGTGCTCTGTGGCGTGATAACGGGCGGAGTGGGTTTGTACGTTTTATAGGCCCGGCAGCTTGCGCTGCCGGGCAGAGTGCTTACTTGAGGAAGGTAAAGGCGGTGGTGACGTGTTTCACCCCGCTGACGCGGCTGGCGATATCCGCCGCGGCTTTGCCTTCACGTTCGGTCAGGGAACCCATCAGGAACACTTCAGCGTTTTCGGTGGTGACTTTCACCGCAGAGGATTTCACCTGATCGCTACCCAGCAGCTGTGAGCGAACTTTGGTGGTTATCCAGGTATCGGAAGAGGCGGTGCCCAGCCCAATCGGCTGACCCTGACGGATTTCGTTAAACACTTCCGCCGTGCCTTCGACACCCATCGCAATTTGTTTGGCCTGTGAAGCCAGTTCGGTTGACGGCGCCTGGCCGGTCAGCAGGACTTTACCTTGCCATGCCATGACGTTTACACGCGCTTCTTTCTTCAGTTGTTCATCTTTGTTCAGGGCGCTGTTCACACGCAGTTCAAGCGTGCTGTCGTCGACTTGCGTACCCACGGTACGTGGATCGGTGGCCGCTTTGGTGCCGACCGCTGCGGTGCCGACAACGGCTGCCGCGACACATCCCTGAAGCAGCAGCGCGGAAATAAGGACCGCGAGGGGCGAAAATGCCTTCATGAGTACTCCTTAATCGTCCTGGTGTGGGAAAAGGGTGTTATCAATCAGATCGCATAAACAGTTTACCGTCAGCATATGCATCTCCTGAATGCGTGCGCCACGGTGCGAGGGAATGCGGATTTCCACATCCTGAGGGCCCAACAGGCCAGCCAGTTCCCCTCCGTCATAACCCGTCAGCGCCACAATGGTCATATCACGCGTCACGGCGGCTTCAACGGCTTTCACGATATCGCGGCTGTTTCCCCGGGTGGAGATAGCCAGCAGTACGTCGCCCGCATGACCCAGCGCACGAACCTGTTTGGCATACACTTCATCGTGCAAGCGATCGTTGGCAATCGCCGTTAAGACCACATTATCGGTATTAAGTGCAATCGCAGGTAAACCAGGGCGTTCTGTTTCAAAACGGTTGATCATGCAGGCAGCAAAATGCTGTGCGTTGGCGGCCGATGTGCCATTGCCACAACAGAGGATTTTGTTGCCGTTAAGTAAGGATTGCACCAGCGTCATGGCGGCCCGGGAAATAGCGTCCGGAAGCGCTTCTGCTGCTGCGATTTGGGTCTGAATGCTTTCCGTAAAGCAGGCTTTAATTCTGTCGAGCACGATTTCCCTTAAATTCTTGAGTGACGCTATTCGCCAAAGGCGTTTGTTAACCATTCTACCTGACTGCCGGTGAAGGCTACCACATCGAACCGGCAATCCGTAGTCTCAAAGCTCCCATTGTGGCGGGCAAGCCACAAGCGGGCGGTGTGTAATAATTTTACTTGTTTGCTGCGTGTCACACTGGCGGCCGCGCCACCGTAGCGCGCGGAGGTCCGGTAACGAACCTCAACAAATACCGTTACCGCACCCTCTTTCATGATCAGGTCGATTTCGCCGCCGCGCGTCGTGACGTTCGCGGCGATGAAACGCAGTCCTTTGCTTTCGAGCCAGCGACGCGCTTTTAGCTCCCACGCATCGCCGGTCTGTTTACGGCTTAGTTTGCTGCAACCATCTGTCCCTGCTGGTATTTGAGCCATGACAACTTCCTGTTGATCACACAATCCTGAGTGGCGGTCAGATCGCCAGTGTTGCCGTTCAGTTCAAAGCCTGGCACCTGACGCATCTGAGAGAAGTGATTCGCCAGCGTCCAGGCATCCACGCCCATGGCATACAGCCGCGCCAGCGAATAATCGTTACGCACCGCGCTCAGCGCCTGCTGCATCAGGGCCGGATTGCTGCCCGCTAGCATAGGGATTTCGCTGAACTGCAGTCCGTCCATTTCGAGACGGAAATCCGGGCCTGCGGTCCCTTGCGCACTACGTGAACTTGCATAAAGGGTCGCGCCACTCTGGCTGCCGTTGCGCATCGCAATCATCGGTTTGATGTAGGCTATCTCTTCCGGGGTGGCGACAATATAGGCCGCATCGACTTTACCGCCGCCGGAGATTTGCGCTTCGCTCGGTGGCGCCGGGATAGTCAGGCCACCAATCGTGACGGCTTCCTGCTGCGGCAGGCTGGCGCTGATTGGGCTACCGGTCAGGGCGATCCCGCCTCCGCCATTGACGTTACCACGCAGCTCATTCACTGAACCAAATTTCTGTTCCAGCACCACGCCCCCGCCGAGTTTCTGCCACTCTTGCGCAAAGGCGTTCGCCACGCGATCGCCGAATCCATTGCGCGGGATCAGCACCAGCGGAGCCTGCTTACCCTGATCGTGAATATGGTGCGCCGCATCGCGGGCCTCATCTTCCGGGGAGAGCGCGAAATAGCAGACGTTAGCTTTATTCTGCACGTTTTCTGGTTGGTTGAGCGCCAGTACGTTCAGGCTGGTGTTGCTCTGAACCAGTGACTCTACGTCCGGCTTAAGCAGAGGGCCCACGACCAGGGACACGCCGTCCTGCTGCGCCTGATTCAGGATTTGATCCAGAGGGGCGGCGGTGGTGTCGTAAACCTTCACGTTAGCCGAGGGATTGGCGGGAACGGCGGCGACAGCGGGCTGAGCCGCAGGCTGCACAGAACTGCTGTCATCTGCGCTCACCGGCTGTGTGGCCGTAGGCGTTTCAGTTTGCTGAGGCGCAGTCACTGGCTGGGCCTGCGTGCCGACCGCAGGCTGGCTGGTGGCGGTCAGGTCGTTGATTTCAGCCTCAGACGGGCTGACGACGGTATTGTCCTGCCCGGTTGCCGCCTGGGCGGTTTGTTCCGGCACAGCGCTGCCGCTTACCGCGCCTGCGCTGCCATTTTTCGCGGCTTCAAAACCTTGCTGAATGGTGCGTCCGAAGACTGCGGCCTGGCCGTTCAACGGCAGCAGAAGGGCAATTTTTGCCGTGGACGCGGGTTTAAAGCTCTGCACGTTGACTAACTGAGTCGGCAGCATTTTCGCCCCCGGGTTCTGCGGATAGCGCGTTTTCCAGTCCTGGATCCCGGCTTTCATCATGTCCGGATCGTTGCGGTTATCGAACCAGACACGTTGCAGATCCAGCCAGCCCTGTAAGACGTTTTCATCAGCGTTGATCACCAGCGTGTTGGCCTGATCTTTGGTCATTGAGGACAGCGCCTGCCAGGTGGCATCGATATTTTTCTGTTTATCTTGCGGCGCGGTCAGCAGCGGTTCCTGCGCAATCAGGGCGCGCAGCAGCGGCAGCGACGGCTGGCCGTTCATCGCCACAATCACATCCTGCCAGTAACGGGCCTGCTGATTGCTATCGAGGTCGGCGACCTCAACGTTAGCGAGTAGCGCCTGCGCCCCGGCAAAATCTTTCTGCGACAGCTTGATTTCTACGTCCAGCAGCGACTGTTCTTTACGCTGAGAAGCGGTCAAATCCTGAGGCAGTTGACCGTAGAGTTCCAGCGCCTGCTGGCTCTGGCCTTCTTTCAGCAGTGCACGAATGGCGAGTAATTGCCAGTTGGTCTTGCTATCATCTGAACTTTGCTGCATCTGCTGCAGGTAGTAACCGGAATCGGCCTGCGCGCTGCCTTCGAGGTGCGCGACACTCTGGTCTGCGCTTTGCTGGGTGCCACAGCCGGCAAAAAGTAACGCAGCCAGCATAACAGGCAGACAGCGCGCGGCTTTAGAACGAAGAAATGTTGACGGTACCATACGTATCCAGTGATATTTTTTTAGCTCAATGCTCAATATTAAATCGGCAATACGGACTAAACAATGAAACAACGCGAAACAGCGGACAATTCTCAGGGTCAGCTCTATATAGTGCCCACGCCAATCGGTAATCTTGGCGACATCACCCAACGTGCGCTGGAAGTGCTGCAAGCTGTTGATCTCATTGCCGCGGAAGACACGCGTCATACCGGTTTATTGCTCCAGCATTTTGCCATTAATGCCCGTATGTTTGCCCTGCACGACCATAACGAGCAGCAAAAAGCCGAAACCCTGCTGGCGAAGCTGAAAGAAGGGCAAAACATCGCGCTGGTTTCCGATGCCGGAACGCCGCTAATCAACGATCCGGGCTATCACCTGGTGCGTACCTGCCGTGAAGCAGGGATCCGCGTGGTGCCGCTCCCAGGCCCGTGTGCGGCTATCGCGGCGCTGAGTGCGGCAGGACTGCCGTCCGATAAATTCTGCTATGAAGGTTTTCTGCCCGCGAAGTCGAAGGGTCGCCGGGATGCGTTACGCGCCCTGGAAAACGAACCGCGTACCCTGATTTTCTACGAATCCACGCACCGTCTGCTGGAAAGCCTGGAAGACATCACCGCCGTCCTCGGCGAATCGCGCTACGTGGTACTGGCCCGCGAACTGACCAAAACCTGGGAAACCATCACCGGTGCGCCGGTCGGTGAACTGCTGGCGTGGGTAAAAGAAGACGAAAACCGTCGCAAAGGCGAAATGGTGCTGATCGTCGAAGGTTTCAAAGTGCAGAGCGACGATGCGCTGCCCGCTGAAGCCCTGCGCACCCTGGCCCTGTTGCAAGCCGAACTGCCCCTCAAGAAAGCCGCCGCCCTCGCCGCCGAAATCCACGGCGTGAAGAAAAACGCGCTGTACAAGCACGCCCTGGAGCAGCAAGGGGAGTGATGTTTTGAGCCGCTATCCAACCAAGGGTAGCGGCTCAAAAAATAGTGTATTGCCAGCCGAAGGGTTTCTTCCGACAGCAAGTCATCATTCTCTAAGTTCGGTGGATATCATTCACAAAAAAAGCCGCCTTGCGGCGGCTGGAAATAATCTGGGAAATTTAATATCTGTATGAACAAAGAATAAAGAACAAAATGCCAACGGACCTTATCACTGTGGGTCAGTTGTGTCATCTTCAATTCCGTCGGTAGTCAGGGAAATGTATTTTCTGATATTTAAAACCCCATCCATGGGCAGTAATAATTATGCCTGACAGATTCTGCTAAAGATTTGCGCCATACCTAAAATCGTTCGCTATTAATTAGAAATCACAATTCCATTAAATAAAATTTAAAGGCTTTAACTGCGGTAACTCCGCATGAATCTCGTATTAAATGATGAGATTTGATTTTTTCGACTTTTGTTTTTTCTTTGATGGCGTTTCTGCCAATAAATACCCGCATTACACTACTGGCTGATAATGATGGCTCGTTATTCATTATGATTTCTCAGCTTAGCATCGGAACTGAATAATTCTATTTTTAGATGCTGAGTATTAAATTATATAGCTATGGAGAACTGGACACGATGTCTGATTCAACAGAAAAACAAAATGACTTAACGCTGGCTGCGGTTGGCGCTGGTTCCACCTCACCGGTGACCATTGATAGCATTCTCGATAATACCGGCCAGCACCAGGGCCCGGTTGCTCAGTACGGCGAAACCGATGACCTGCAGCCAACGCTGACAGGGTCTGTCCCCATTGGCACCAGTAGCAGTCTGATCATTCGCGTCTACCTCAACGATGAGCCAATCGGCACCGCCCATGCACAGGCTGACGGCACATGGACCTATACCCTAGAGACTCCGCTGGATCCGGACGCACAGAATTATTTCCAGGCCGTCCTTCTGAATCCGCGTGACGACTCGGCACCTCGCTTCTCCGACCCTTACTTCATCAACACCACCGCCCCTGACCAGGATGTTGTTGCACCTGATGTGCCAGTAATCGACAGCGTGGCAGACAACGTACAGGGCGGCATTACCGGCGACCTGGCTAACGGCAGTCTGACTAACGATGCCCGTCCGGAGCTCACTGGTCATGCCATGGCGGGCGCTACTGTCAATATCTATGACAACGATGCCCTGATTGGCACCGCCATCGCGGGCGCAGACGGCTCATGGCGTTTCACGCCTAACACTGACCTGTCTGAAGGGGCGCACAATCTGAGCGCGACCGCGATGAATGCGGCAGGTGAAAG
>Ga0207655_1002079_pt1 | contig 16808 bp, 11 predicted proteins | sample KBSM44metaG_FD_184398 | JGI IMG/M metagenome (GOLD analysis project Ga0207655, IMG submission 184398) | Miscanthus rhizosphere microbial communities from Kellogg Biological Station, Michigan, USA - KBS M4-4 metaG (SPAdes) (version 2) | ecosystem: Host-associated > Plants > Roots > Rhizosphere >...
CGCCGAGGTCGGGGATGAAGGCCTGTCCGAGCAGGTGCAGCAGCGGGCCGCAGAACAGGATCGGGATGCGGGACGCGCCGGCGTGCGCGTCGATCTCCTCCATGTGCGCGGACACCGCACCGCGAGGATCCAGCCGCAGGGCGCCGTCGCCGTCGTCGGTCACCGTCACTCCGTGCACTTCGAGGAGCGAACGGACCACCTTCACGTCGCTGATGTCGGGCACATCCCGGAGCACGCTCTCGGTCTCGCCGAGCAGGGCCGCCACCATCGCCTTGGTGGCGAGGTTCTTCGCGCCCTTGACCTCCACGCGTCCGACCAGCGGCCTGCCACCGCGAATCTCGATGACCGAACCCTCGCCTTCGACGGGGGCGGACGCCGAAGCGCTCAAGAGGGTTTTCATGGATCGGACCTCACAGTGGGTGTCGAGGACGGGAATCGAAGACGGGCGTTCCACCCCGGTCAGGGGGTGAATCCGTCCTAGCGGACGGGGAGCGTCCGCGGGCGCCACGCCTCACGGCGCGCCTCGAACTGCGCGATCCTGTCCTCGTTGCGCAGGGTCAGCCCGATGTCATCGAGGCCTTCGAGGAGCCTCCACCTAGTGTAATCGTCGATGTCGAACGAGACCTGGAGGTCGCCGATCTCGGCGGTGCGTGCCCCCAGATCGACCGTCATCTCGATGCCGGGGTGTTCGGCGATCACGGCCCAGATGGCCTCGACATCGCTTTCGCTGATCACGCCGGTGACCAGGCCTTGCTTGCCGGCGTTCCCCCGGAAGATGTCGGCGAACTTCGGGCTCAGCACGACCTGGAAGCCGTAGTCGCGAAGTGCCCATACGGCGTGTTCCCGGCTCGAGCCCGTGCCGAAATCGGGGCCCGCGACGAGGATCGAGGCGTTCTGGAAGACGGGCTGGTTGAGGACGAAGTCGGGATCCTGGCGCCAGTTGGCGAACAGGGCGTCCTCGAAGCCCGTCTTCGTGACGCGCTTGAGGTAGACCGCGGGGATGATCTGGTCGGTGTCCACGGCAGAGCGCTGCAGCGCGGCGGCGACTCCGGTGTGGGTGCTGAACTTTTCCATCTCAGGCTCCGATTCCGGTCGTTGAGCGAACCGCAGCCGCGTCGACACGGGGCAAGTCGGAGGGACTCGCGAGCCGCCCCATCACCGCCGTCGCCGCCGCGACGAGCGGCGACACCAGGTGGGTGCGCCCGCCCTTGCCCTGACGTCCCTCGAAGTTGCGGTTGCTGGTCGAGGCACAGCGCTCCCCCGGCGCGAGCTGATCGGGGTTCATCCCGAGACACATCGAGCAGCCGGCGAAACGCCACTCCGCGCCGAACGCGGTGAAGACCTTGTCGAGCCCTTCGGCCTCGGCCTCCAGCCGCACCCGAGCCGAGCCCGGCACGACCATCACACGGACGTTCTCCGCCTTCTGCCGACCTTCGATCACCGAGGCGAACGCGCGCAGGTCTTCGATGCGGCTGTTGGTGCATGAGCCCATGAACACGGCATCCACGGGCACCTCCTTCAGCGGAGTGCCCGCCGTGAGGTCCATGTACTCGAGCGCGCGCTCGGCAGCGGCGCGTTCGTTCGGGTCGGCGAAGGATGCCGGGTCGGGCACGGTCTGAGACAGCGACACGCCCTGGCCGGGGTTGGTGCCCCACGTGACGAACGGTTCGAGCTCGTTCGCATCGAGGAAGACCTCGGCGTCGTACACGGCACCTTCGTCGCTGGGGAGCGTCCGCCAGTAGGCGACGGCGTCTTCCCAGTCCTGTCCCTGCGGCGCGTGCGGCTTGCCCTTGACGTACGCGAACGTGGTCTCGTCCGGGGCGATCATGCCGGCGCGCGCACCGGCTTCGATCGACATGTTGCACATGGTCATCCGGCCCTCCATGGAGAGCGAACGGATCGCGCTGCCGCGGAATTCGAGCACGTAGCCCTGGCCGCCGTTGGCGCCGATCTTGGCGATGATCGCCAGGATGATGTCCTTCGCGGTGACGCCGGGCTTCAGCTCGCCCTCGACGATGATCGCCATCGTCTTGAACGGCTTCAGCGGCAGTGTCTGGGTGGCCAGGACATGCTCCACCTCGCTCGTGCCGATGCCGAAGGCCATCGCGCCGAACGCACCGTGGGTGGAGGTGTGGCTGTCGCCGCAGACGACCGTGATACCCGGCATGGTCAGACCGAGCTGCGGGCCGACGACATGCACGATGCCCTGCTCCTTGTCGCCCAGCGAGTGCAGGCGCACACCGAACTCGGCCGCGTTGCGGCGGAGCGTCTCGATCTGCGTGCGACTGGTGAGGTCGGCGATCGGCTTGTCGATCTCGAGCGTCGGCGTGTTGTGGTCTTCCGTCGCGATCGTCAGATCGAGGCGGCGCACCGGACGCCCTTCGGCCCGCAGACCGTCGAAGGCCTGCGGGCTCGTGACCTCGTGCACCAGGTGCAGGTCGATGTAGATCAGGTCCGGCTCACCGTTCTCGCCCTTGACGACGAGGTGGTCGTCCCAGACCTTCTCTGCGAGCGTTCGCGGACGATCGGGAATGGTAGTGCTCATGCTGTCTCGTTCTCCAGATAAGAGGATCAAGCCCGCAACGGACTCCGCGACGAGAGAGGGCTCAGAACGAGGTCTCGTCGCGGCCGCTAAGGAGAAGGCGAGCGATCCGCACGGCCTCAGAATAGCACCGCACAGATCCAGGGAGGATCGTCACGACTCGTCGGTCGAGACCGCGCGGCGCTCCCGCGACGCCGCGATGAGACTCGCCCCGGTGGCCACGACCATCGAGACCACGATGACGCCGAGCGACATCCAGGTCGAGATGTCCGGTGCCCACTCGATGTGCCGGCCGCTGTTGATGAAGGGAAGTTCGTTCTCATGCATCGCGTGGGCGACGAGCTTCACGCCGATGAACGCGAGGATGAAGGCGATGCCGTAGTGCAGGTACTTGAGGCGATCGAGGAGGTCGCCGAGCAGGAAGTAGAGCTGGCGGAGCCCCATGAGCGCGAAGATGTTCGCCGTGAACACGATGAAGGCGCTCTGCGTGATTCCGAAGATCGCGGGGATCGAGTCCAGCGCGAACAGCAGGTCGGTCATGCCGATCGCCACGAAGACGATGATCATCGGGGTGAACATGCGCTTGCCGTCGACGATCGTGCGCACTTTGGGGCCGTCGTAGTCCTCGCTGATGTCGATCGTGCGCCGCACGAGCCGCACGATGAAGGTCTCGCGTTTGATCTCGTCGTCGTGGTCGTCACCGGGAAAGGCCTGTCGCCACGCGGTGTAGATGAGGAAGGCGCCGAAGATGTAGAACACCCAGCTGTACTGCTCGATGATCGCCGCCCCGGCGAGGATGAACAGACCGCGCAGGACGAGGGCGATGATGATCCCCACCATCAGCACCTTCTGCTGATACCGGCGCGGCACCGAGAACTGACTCATGATCAGCACGAAGACGAAGAGATTGTCGATCGAGAGGCTGTACTCGGTCAGCCATCCGGCGACGAACTGGCCCGCGTACTCACCGCCGGCGAACACCCACATCAAGCCCGCGAAGATCAGCGCCAGCACGACGTAGAACACGACCCACAGCGACGACTCCCGCGGAGACGGGATGTGCGGGCGCTTGACGATCAGCGCGAGGTCGGCGACGAGGATCAGCACGAGCACGACGAGCGAGCCGATCTCGAACCAGACGGGGAGGTCCATGGAGGCCTTTCGAGGGATGACGAAACGTCGAAAGTCTCTCCCCCGCCGCTCCGGTTGTTCCGGAGACGGCGGCGCGCGCCCGGGGTCCCGACGACGGGCCCGTGATGACGGACGCGCGATGACGGGATACTCCCTCTCGCTGCGTCCACGATAGCGGCTCTGCGACCCCGCCTGGTTCGGGGTCGCCAGGTGTCGCCCCGGCGCGAGTGGAGCGACCAGAAGCGACCCCGAACCGGAGGAAGTCAGCGTGGGCGGCGACCTGCGGTGCGCATGACCTCCTGTGCGGTCGCCGGCCATTGCCCGTCGACCACGACGGCGTTGTCGACGAAACGGTTGTCGTGCGCGGGCGCGTCGGGCGCGTGTGTGCGGCCCCCGTCGTTCCAGTTGGCGACGAAGGCGTTCCCGTCGGTGGGTGCGCCGCGGTACGTGTTCGTGAACGCCCAGACCGGCGTGTCGCGAACGACGTTGTGCTCGACGAGGATGCCGCTCGAGCCCTCATCGAGGTAGATGCCGACCGAGCCGCCGTTGCTGTGGATGTAGTTCTCCGCGATGCGGGTGCCGGGCGCGGAGGACAGGGTGTAGATCGCTCCCCCGTCGTGGAAGGACGTCTTCGTGTCGTGCACGAGGTTGTGGGTTACGACGGAGCTGCGGAGCGTGGTGGCCGTCTCGTACACCGGCTGGTAGGCATACAGTCCGCGTTCCCGGTAGTCCGCGCTGCCGCCCGCGTCGTTCGCGCCCCACCCGAAGCCGACATCGATGCCGTCGTAGGGCAGGTGCGAGACCTCGTTGTGGGTGATCACCACGCCGTCGACGTAGGTCGCGAGGATGCCGGCGTTCTCGCGGTAGTCGGTGGCGACGCGGGTGACGAGGTTGTCGTCGATGATCACCTCGCGCACCGTCATCCGCTCGTCGACGGGGTGGTGCGCATCGGGTGACACCCCGCCGACGACGATCGCACCGCCGGAGATCTCCACGAACTCGCAGCCGCGCACCACGGCGTCCTGCACGGCGAGCCCGACGCCGCCTGCCGACGCGGCGGGGTCGTTGCCGATGCCGAGGCCGGCCCCGCCCAGACAGGTGAAAAGGCACTCGGCGACGTCGACACGCTGCGCGGCCGCGATCCGCACGGCGGCGGGCATCTGCTGCCACTCGTTGCGCGTCGCCTCGAAGGCCGGACACCCGTTCTGACACGTGGTGAGCGCGTCGGCCGGTCGCGGATAGGCGCGGGCGAGGAACGTCCCGGTCTGCTGGCTCGCGTACCCCAGCGCCGAGCTCGGCAGCAGCCAGCTCGTGTGGGAGAACTGCAGCCCGGAGAAGACGAGGTCGTGGACCGGCTCATCCAGGCTGCCGGCGATCTCGATGAGGTACTCGTGGCGCGGCACGACGATCTCGTGCGCGCCGGGATGCTCGCCCGGAGCGCAGCGGTACGACAGCTCCTGCGTGGTCGGATCGTACGACCACTGTCCGGGGTCGGTCAGCGTGGGGAGGTTGCTGAGGCGGAGCCGACCGCCGTCGAACGGATGCGCCAGCGTGTCGTAGCCCCACGTGTTGTTGTTCCACGCGGGCTGGCGCATCACGATCCGGTCGCCGTCGATGCGCTCGACCGGGCAGATGCGGTGGGTGAACGAGCCGAGGCAGTCGATCTCCAGCCGGTCACCGCCGGGCAGGTCGGCGAGGTACCGCAGCGCGGGGTCGCGGATGACGATGCCATCGGCTTCGATCGCCACCTGGTTGCGGGCGAGCTCGATCGAGGCGTGCTCGGCGCCGCGGCCGTCCACGTAGACCTGGCGGGTGTCGCGCACGTCGGGCAAGTGCGCCCGATGGACGTCATCCGCGTCGCCGTCCTGTCGCCACTCCGCCGCCACGACGCCGCCGGAGATCACCGCCCGAGCGCCGGCAGCCGATCGCCACACCACGGGGGCCCCGGGCTCACCGCTGTCCGCCGAGCCGAAGTGGAGCGGGGCGTCGAGCGCCCACATCCCACCGGCCAGTTCCACGACGGCGCCGTGCCGCCCGGAACGCGCCCGCACACGTCGCTGCGCCTCGGCGAGAGTGCGCAGCGGCCCCGCCGCGCTTCCGTCCGCAGCGTCATCGCCGTGCTGCGACACGATGATCCGCTGGGCCTCCGGATGAGGAGCGGCGACCGCTCGGGCGGCGCTCATTCCTGCACGAGCGACGCGATCGCCCACGGCGCGAGTTCGACGTCGATCTCCAGCGTGCCGTCGGCATCGGCCACGAGGGTGAATCGGCGAAGATCATCCGCGGTCTCGCGGAGCGCCGAGGTCTCAGCCAGCGTGAGATTGATGGGCTGACCCATGCGGTACCACGCCTCGGCCACATCACCGTGTTCGAGGTCGACCACTTCGACCGCGAACACCGAGTCGGGGGCAAGGCCCTCGATCGTGTGCCGTATGCGGCGCGCCGGCCCGTAGTCACGCAGGTCGCGGGTCTGCTCGTACGTGTCCCTCGAGCCGACCGATCGTGTGCCCATCTCCTCCGGATAGTTGAAGAACACCGCGGACACCGCACCCGAACGGCTGTCGGCGGCGATGACGCCGTGATCGCTCGCCGCCAACCGCCGGTCGCCGAGGCGCGAGAGCGCAGTGAACGCGTGGAACGTCGGCTTGTGGATCCCCTGCTCGTTCACGATGCCGAAGCCGCCGTGGAAGGGACCGATGCCCGCCCCGCCCTCCTCGAACACGTCGGTGAACGTCCAGTACGAGATCGACTCCGCCAGCTCGCTGCTCTGCAGGTAGGCGCGCGTGATGTACGTGGCGGCGAAGACCGTGTCATGGATGCTGTCGCGACTGGACGGCGTCGTCGACCACTCCGTGATGTGCACTTCGGCATCCGGGTAGGCACTGGCGGCGATGAGTTCGCGCAGCACCGTGAGGTCATCGCGCGTGGCATCCGCGTACCTGCTGATCAGCTTTGCCTCGCCGCTCACTCCGAACGCGTAGTCGGTCGGATACACGTGTGTGGTCACGAAATCGACGGGAAGGGAGCGCTCGGCGCACCACGCCAAGAACTCCTCGATCCACACCGGCCGCCAGTCGAGCGCGTCGACGTCGGCGGCGGCCGCCGTCGCGTACTGCGCCACGAGGTCTTCCGTCTCCCCGTCGTAGCGGCTGTCGGGGACGAAGACGCTCGTCGACGGCCCCCCGACCTGGAGAACCGGGTCGATCGCCTTGATGGCGCCGGCGGTCGCTGCGTAGAGCTCGAAGTACTGCGTCTTCGTGCCCGTCCAGAAGTGCGGGACGAGGTTCGGCTCGTTCCACACTTCGAACTTCCACTGCGACACCTCGTCGAGTCCGTAACGCTCGATCCAGTGCTCGACCGTTGCGACGACCAGACGCACCCAGGCATCCATGTCTTTCGGCGGGCTCGCGTGAGCCTTCCACCAGAACACGGTGTCGAGATCCGTCGCCAGCTCACGAGGCATGAAGCCCAACTCCACGAACGGGCGTGCGCCCGTGGAGAGGATGAAATCGAACACCTTGTCGACGTAGCTGAAGGTGTAGAGCTCGGCGGCCAGCGCGGAGTCGGGACCGAACCCGCTTCCCGCGCGCGCACGGTAGACAAACATGTCGTCGTGGAACAGACCGTGAAAGCGCACCGCACGCACGCCGAGCCGCGTCACGGCCTCACGGAACTGCTCCTGCCAGTCGGCGCGCAGCGCCTCGTTGGCGCGCCCCGCACCGATGCAGGCGTTCCACACGTGCGTCAGCGGGGTGTCGTCCATCGCCCGCCCATCGACGCGGAGGGGGGACAGCGGCATCAGGCGAGTTCCAGTTCGATCGTCGCGAAGGCGTGCGGCGGGAGCGTGACGGTGAGTACCCCGTTCTCGATCGAGGTCGGCAACGGGCGCGGCGCGACCCGGTCGGGCGCCGTCGGGTCGTTGTGGTCCGTCGCGCTGTCGCCTGAGAGCACGCGCGCCCGGGACACCGTGGCCGCACGTCCTCTGAGATCGACGCTGACGGTGCACGCGCTGTCGACCGAGAGATGGGTGAGCGAGATCAGCGCCGTGTCGTCCTTCGTCGACGCCGACATCGATACGAGCGGGAATTGCCCACCGCGGGCGGTCGCAGACGGTGCGTCGATGACGTGGGCCGGGATGCTGAGGGCATCCTGGTGGCCCTTGTTCATCTCGAAGACGTGATACGTCGGCGTGAGCACCAGGCTCTCCCCATCGGTCAGCACCATCGCCTGCAGGACGTTCACCGTCTGTGCGATGTTCGCCATCGAGATCCGGCGTGCGTAGTGGTGGAAGATGTCGAAGTGGATGCCGGCGACGAGGGCATCGCGCACCGTGTTCTGCTGGAAGAGGAAGCCGGGGTTCGTCCCCTCCTCCACGTTCCACCAGGTTCCCCACTCATCGCAGACGAGGCTGATGCGGCCTTCGGGATCGTAGGAGTCGACGACGGCGACGTGTCCGCGCACAACGCGCTCGAAATCGCGCGCGTAGGCGACGGTGTCGTAGAACTGCTGGTCGCTGAACGGCAGCGCGTCTTCGGAGTTGATGCCCGATCCCGAGTGCGTGTAGTAGTGGAACGAGATCGCCTGGTACGACAGGTCGCCGTACAGCGTCGCGGCATGCGAGTCCACGAGCGACTTGACGAGAACCCGCGTCCAGTCGAAGTCGTCTTCGTTGGCACCGGCGGCGATCAGCATCAGCCGGTTGCCGCCGTGGTCACGGCAGTAGGTCGCGTATCGTCGCGCCTGCTCCGCGTAGAAACCCGCGGACAGGTTGCCGCCGCACCCCCACGGTTCGTTGCCGATGCCCCAGAACGGCACCGCCCACGGCTCGTCGCGTCCGTTCTCGCGCCGAAGCCGGGCCATCGGGCTGTCGTCGCCGCGCGTGACGTACTCGACCCACTCGCTCATCTCCTGCACCGTGCCGCTGCCGACGTTGCCGTTGATGTAGGGCTCGGCGCCGAGCATCTCGCAGAGGTCCAGGAACTCGTGCGTGCCGAAGTGGTTGTTCTCCACGACGTCGCCCCAGTTGGAGTTGACGATCTTCGGTCGCTGATCGCGAGGACCCACGCCGTCACGCCAGTGATAGGTGTCGGCGAAGCAGCCGCCGGGCCAGCGGAGGTTCGGGATGTTCAGCGCGCGCAGCGCCTCCACGATGTCGCTGCGGATGCCGCGGACGTTCGGGATGGGGGAATCCTCGCCGACCCAGAACCCGTCGTAGATCGAGCGCCCGAGGTGTTCGGCGAAGTGGCCGTACAGATGCCTGCTGATCCGGTCGCCCGTGACATCCAGGTCGATGACGGCGCGTGCGGTTGCGGTCATGATGCGGTTCTCCAGTGTGATTCTTCGGTCAGGGGGACGAGAGCCGGGCGGGTCGCCGTGGTGGTGAGCTCCACCCGGCGGCCCTCGCGGGCGGACTCGGTGAGGGCGCTCATGATCTCGAGCACGTGCAGGGCGACGGCGCCGTCGGCGCGCCCGGCACCGTCGCCGCCGCGGACGAAGTCGAGCAGGCCGATTCCGCGGCCCGCCCCGCGATAGCCGGCCCGCGGAGCGATCTCGCTCCACTCCGTCTCGCCCGGGCGGCGCAGGGTCACGACCCCGTCGAACATGTTGGGATCGGGCAGGGTGAGCGAACCCGTCTCGCCGTGCACCTCGATCGGTGCGGCGTGCGTGCCGGTGGCGTCGAAGCTGAAGGTCACGGTGGACACCGCTCCCCCGGCATGCTCCAGCACACCCGTGACGTGCGTGTCGACCTCGACGGGGATCGTCTCACCGGCGCGGGGCCCGGAAGCGATGGTGCGCGTGTCGCGAGAGCGCGATGACACACCGGTCACCCGCTCGACCGGGCCGAGCACGTGGAAGAGCGCCGTCAGATAGTACGGGCCCATGTCGTAGAGCGGGCCGCCGCCTTCGCGGTAATAGAAGTCGGGGTGCGGATGCCACGCTTCGTGCCCCGACGACACCCAGGACGCGACGGCCGCGACCGGCCTGCCGATCTCCCCGGCATCCACCGCGGCCCGCGCGGTCTGCACGCCGGTGCCGAGCGCCGTGTCGGGAGCACCGCCGACCCACGCAGCGCCCGCCGCAGCCATCAGCCCTTCGGCCTCCGCGAACGTCGCGGCGAGCGGCTTCTCGCCGTAGACGTTCTTGCCCGCACCCAGCGCCGCGCGGGCGACGGCCCCGTGCGCCGCGGGGATGGTGAGGTTCAGCACCGTCTGGACTGCCGGGTCCGCGACAAGATCCTCCACCGACAGCGCGCGCGCTCCGGGGAAGCGCTCGGCGACCGCCGCCGCGCGGGTGAGGTCCAGGTCGGCGGTGGCGACGATACGCACCGCGCCGTCGTCGCCGAGCGTGTCGAGGTACTGACCCGAGATGACCCCGAGGCCTACGATTCCGATGCCGTGCGGCTCGCCCACAGCATTCCCCTTTCGATGATGGTTCTGACATTGAGGTCGCGCAGCACCACGAGACTGTGTCCCGGAGTGGCGACGAAGATGCGGCCGAGGCCCCATTGACGCGTCCAGACCGCGGGCGAGGTCAGTGGCCGATGCCACGGGTGATACGGCTGCACAGGATGGGTGGTGGTCGCGAGCACATCGTTGAGGTCGTCGGTGAGCACCCAGTACTGCTCGGTGTTCAGGGTGAAGTCCTCGATCCCCGCCATGATCTCCGAGGCGCGACCCTCGTCGGTGATGTCGACGGTGTAGGGAAGGTAGTTGTCGGTCTCGTCGCCCACGCGCGCTTCCGGATGCCGGCCGGGATGCGTTGCGAACTGGCCGCCGATGAGCTGCAGGTAGTCGGAGCTCTCGCGATAGGAGTCGGCGATGCCGCCGTGCCAGCCCGCGAGGCCCGTGCCGCGCTCGACGGCTGCGCGCAGCCCCGCCGCGGCCTCGGCGGAGATCTTCGACATCGTCACCGACTGCACGATCAGGTCGGTGCGATCCATCACCTCGCGGTCGGCATAGACCTCGTTGTCCTCTTCTATGCGTATGCCGAAGCCGCTGCGCTCCAGAAACGGCACGAACAGTTCGGTCGCCTCGACCGGCTTGTGCCCCTCCCAGCCCCCGCGCACGATGAGAGCCTGCCGTCCGGTCATGATCGAACTCCTTCCACCTGGGTCACCCAGGTTCGAGCGCTGTCTGCCGCGGCGCTGCGCTCGACGGCGTCGAGCACCCGTTGCACCTGTGCCGCGTCGGCGAAGGACGGATGCGGTGCCGTCTCGCCCGCCACGGCACGGACGAAATCCACGCTCTGGTGCGTGAACAGATGCTCGTATCCGAGCCCGTGCCCGGCCGGCCACCAGGCGCCGGCGTACGGGTGCTCGGGCTCGGTGACATCGATGCGGCGGAATCCCTGCTCGCCCGCGGGGAGCGTCGCGTCGGCGAACTGCAGTTCGTTCATGCGTGAGAAGTCGAACGACACGGCGCCGCGGTCGCCGCTGATCTCGATGCGGTTGGCGTTGCGGTGCCCCGTCGCCATCCGGGTCGCCTCGAAGACGCCGAGGGCACCGTCGGCAAAACTCGCCGTGAAGGCGGTGGCGTCGTCGACGGTCACCTGTTCGCGACGAGCGCCCGCCTCCGCGCGCCCCCCGAGGCCGACGCGTTCGTCGAGCACCGGACGGTCGGTGACGAAGGTGCGGGTGACCGCAGAGACGGCCGTGATGGGCGATCCCGTCAGCCACTGCGCCGTGTCGATGCTGTGGGCGCCGATGTCGCCGAGGGTGCCGGATCCGGCGCGGGCGCGGTCCAGACGCCAGGTGAAGGGGGCGTCGGGGTCGACCAGCCAGTCCTGCAGGTACTGCGCACGAACGTGGCGCACCGCGCCGATGCGCCCCTCTTCGATGAGGCGTCGGGCGAAGGCGAGGGCGGGCGTGCGTCGGTAGCTGAAGCCGCACATCGCGACGATGCCGCGCTCCGCCGCCGCGATGCCTGCGGCGGCCATCCGCTCGGCGTCCGCGACGTCGTTGGCGAGCGGCTTCTCGCACAGGACGTGCAGTCCCGCGCTCAGCGCGGCCAGCGCGATCTCGGCGTGGGTATCGCCCGGCGTGCAGATGTCGACCGCATCGATGTCACCGCGCGCGAGGATGTTCGTCCAGTCGTCAGTGGATTCGGGGATGCCGAAGCGCTCCGCCGCCGCGGCGGTGCGGGCGGCATCACTGCCGGCGAGCAGCACGACCTGCGGCTCCCGGGGAAGGTCGAAGAAGCGTGGTGCGGTGCGCCAGGCATGGGCGTGCATACGTCCCATGAACCCGGTTCCGACGATGGCGACGCGTAATGGATCCGACATTTTCCTCTCCTCACTGAGCTGACGGCCGTCCGACCGCCCTCACGATGACACAGGGCTGGACAGAGATCCCGGAATTTGCGCAAAAATGGGTGGATGGAGGAATCACGCACGACGCTGGCCGCCGTGGCCGCGGCAGCCGGGGTCAGCGTGGCGACGGCATCGCGGGCACTGCGCGGCCGCGGCGAGATGGCGCCAGAAACGCGCGCACGGGTTCTGGCGGCGGCACGGAGCACCGGATACTCCCGCGACGGCGTGCTCCGCGGACGCCCGCGCGGCGGGACGTCCCGCGTCTTCGACCTCGTCCTCGGACACTTCCACGACCCGTACACCGACGAAGTGACGGCGGGCGCCCACACGGCGGCCTCACAGCTGAACTACGACCTCGTCCTGACCGCGGAACGCGACGACCCCGCAGACGACTGGCCCGCACGCACCCGCTCGCGCGGGACCGCGGGCGTCATCCTCGGACTCATCGTCCCGACCACCGCCCAAATGGAGATCATGCGCGGCGCCGGCATCCCCGTCGTGCTGCTCGAGCCCCCTTCCGGCAGCACCCTCGATCTGCCGAGCGTTCGCAACACCGACCGCGCCGGCGGGTCCGCCGCCGCCGAGCACCTCCTGTCGCGCGGCGCGCGGCGGTTCGTGATCATCGGCGGCATCCCGTCGTACCGCTACGGCCGCGCACGCGTGGAGGGCTTCCTCGACGTCCTCGATACGACAGCGCCACGTGCCGCGCGGGTGCGCACTCACGCCGACTGGAGCGCACTGGATGCCCGCCGCGCGTGCGCGCGTGCGCTCGCAGAGCTCGACGGCGAGGGAACCATCGGCCTGTTCGCCTGCTCGGACGAGATGGCCGCGGGCGCCTACCGCGCGGTCGCCGAGGCGGGTCTCACCGTCGGTCGTGATGTGCTCGTCGTCGGGTTCGACGACGTGCGCGGCGCGCGGTGGCTGCATCCGCCGCTCACCACCATCCGTCAACCGATCCGCGAGATGGCAGCCGCCGCCGTCCACATGCTGGCGGACATGGCGGCGGGCACTCCGCGCGCAGATCAGGTCGAGCTTCCCACCGAGCTGGTCGCGCGCGGGTCGACGGCGGGCCAGGCCGAGCCCGGTCGCTGACGTCAGCCGCCGGTGCGGGGCCGCACCGGGAAGTACACCGCAAACGGCTCGTCGGTGACGTCGTGAAGCGGCACGAATCGGATGGAGGCGGGCTGCCCGCTCGCACGGTAGCGCGTCAACCACTGCGTCCACTGCCGCTCGTCGTCGGGAACGAGCAGCGCCGCCGCGTCGGCGGGATCGCCCTCCAGCGACACCTCGCGATCCACCAGCCCGGCCAAGACGACGGCGCCCTCCCGGAACGCGACCGTCGTCGGCTCATCGGGGATCGGAACCGCGCGGACGATGAACGGGAACGCGATCTCCACGGTGCTTTCGCCGCCCGGGTGGGAGACCTCGAGGAAGCGCCCGTTCGGTGCGACGTCGACCTCGGCGTGAACCTCCGGCTCACCGTCGATCCACGAGGGCACCCGCACGCGCACCCGCAGCGGCCCGCCGGAGGCGATCGTGAGCGCGATCCGCTGAGCGTGCGGGCGGTGCAGGTCTCCCCCGGGGCCGGCATTGGCGTCGGGCCCGACGTAGCGTGCGTCGTCGAGCACCTCGACGCGCACGCTCGCCGCTCCCGACGGCGCCGCGATGTCGGCGTGCACCGGCATGTACTGCGCGATCGTCACGGCTCCGTCCTCTTCCGCGTACACCGCCAGCGAGCTGTGGCGGGTGTGCGCCTGCACGAGGGTGCCGTGGCAGCACCAGAAGTCCTCCGTGGGCGTTCCCCACTCCTTGGTGGCCCCGCTCTGGAGGGGAAGGAAGTAGGCCACCATGCCCGTGTCGGGATGCTGCTGCGCCAGGATGCCGTTGGTCAGGTTGAGCTCGATGTAGTCGAGATAGTCGGCGTCGCCCGTCCACCGGTAGAGCACGTCGGCGAGCCGGATCATGTTGTACACCGAGCAGTGCTCCTGCGTCTTGCGTCCGCGCCGGCTCGCGAAGGCGAACGGCGGGGTCCAGATCTCACCCGAGGTCTGTCCTCCGGTGCAGAACGTGCCGCGTCGCGTCACCGCCCACTCCCAGTACGCCTCGACGATGCGGCGCCAGCGCTCGTCGCCGGTGACCTCGAACGCACGAGCGACGCCGAGCACTTCCGGGATCGTGGTGTTGGCGTGCATGTTCGTCAGCATGTCGTCGCCGGCCAGGAGCCCCTCGAAGAGCGAGCGGTGGTCGTAGCGCGCGAGCAGGTCGCGGTACAGGTCGTCGCCGGTGGCCTCCAGCAGGTCGGCCCAGACCTCCAGCATCCCCCCGGTCTCGACATCGAGGATCTGCTGGAAGGCCGCGGCGTCGAACCCCCGTGCCCAATCCGCCAGCACGCCGGCGGCACGATGTGCCATGCGCAGGGCGCGCTCATCACCGAGGTCGCGGTACACATCGACGAGGCCCATCAGGGTCTTGTGGAGGTTGTACTGCGGCGCCCACACCTCACGCCCCTCGCCCAGGCGCCGGAGGTACGTGGCAGGAACGCCGAAGATCCAGCCGTCGCCTTCGTCCTGGCACCGCGCCAGCAGGTCGAGGACCACCTCGAGTTTGCCGCGGAGCACCGGATCGCCCGTGACCGCGACCTCGCGCGCGGCGGCGGAGAGCCAGTGCCCGAGGAAGTGCCCGCGAAGCTGCGCGCCCGGCGTCTCCCACCCCCAGTGGCGGCCCCAGCCCCTCTCGACGCCGGGGGTCGACGACGGCTTGAGGTGCCAGCCCTGGTCGCCGATGCCCGCTTCCAGAAGGTGGTTCTGCACGAGAGCATGCTCCTCGAGGGCGACCAGGTAGGCCCGGTTCACTCGCCGCCGGCGGTCGTAGGTTCCGGGCAGCAACCGGATCGCGCCGGGCGGGAGGACGGATGACGGCATGTTGTGCACAGCTCCTTCGATGTGGTGAGATCGATCTCTGAGAGTACTCTGTCGTACCCGTTCACAGAAGAGGAGCCCGCTTTCATGCGCGTCGTCCACCTCACCGCCGAGGGAGTGTCCGTCATCGTGGCCGCACCCGCGGACCAGCTGCCGGAAATCGTCCACTGGGGCCCGGCCGTGACGGGCGAGGATGCCGATCTCCTCGCCCTCGTCGCCGCAGAGCACCGGCCCGGCCTGGACGGCGTTTCCGACGTGCCCTACCGCGCGAGCCTGCTGCCCGAACATGCCCGCGGATGGTTCGGAACGCCCGGCGTGAGCGCCCATCGCGATGGGGCGGCCTGGGCTCCTCGGGCTCGACGTGTGTCGCTCACGCTGAACGGCGAAGTGGTTGACGACACCGTCACCCGCGCCGGCCACGGCCTCCTGATCGTCCGTGCATACGATGACACCATCGACGTCGAATTCGAGGTGGAGATCGATCTCTCGGAACACGGGCTCCTCCGCGCACGCGCGCGCGTGCGCAATCTCGCCGCGGCCGCGGCACCGCTGGACGTGCAGCAGGTCTCGGTGATGCTGCCGATCCCCACGCGGGCGGGCGAAGTGCTCGACTTCTCCGGCCGCTGGGCGCACGAGCGCCTCCCGCAGCGGCATCCCGTCGTCCGGGGGACACACACACGCACGTCGCGTCGCGGGCGCCCGGGCCTCGACGCGACGACGGTGCAGGCGGTCGGCACGCCGGGGTTCTCCGCCGACGCAGGCGATGTATGGCTCTGCCATGTCGCCTTCAGCGGAAACCATGAACACGCGATCGAGCGCGGGGACGGTCGTTTGGCGTTCCGCGGCAGCGAGGTGCTGTTGCCCGGGGAGATCCGACTCGCGTCCGGGGAGGAGTACACCGGCCCGTGGATCGCGGGCGCGTACGGCAACGGGATGGACGACGCCTCGGCCCGCTTCCATTCGTGGCTTCGCGAGCGCTCACGCTCGTCGCACCGCCCGCGCCCCGTCACCATGAACGTCTGGGAAGCGGTCTACTTCGATCAGGACCTCGCCGTGCTGACCGACCTCGCACGCCGCGCAGCAGACCTCGGAGTCGAGAGGTACGTGCTCGACGACGGGTGGTTCCGCGGGCGCGTCGACGACCGCGCCGGCCTCGGCGACTGGACGCCCGATCCGGTCGCATGGCCCGAGGGCCTGCGCCCGCTCGCCGATGACGTCCGCGCCCTCGGTATGGAGTTCGGTCTCTGGGTGGAGCCGGAGATGATCAACGAAGACTCCGACACCGCCCGGGCGCACCCGGACTGGATACTGCGGGCCGGGCCGGAGCTTCCCCCTCAGTACCGGTTCCAGCAGGTGCTCGACCTCACCAACCCGGATGCCTACGCGTACATCCTCGACGCGCTCGACGCGCTCGTGCGCGACGTCGGGGTGGGCTACCTCAAGTGGGATCACAACCGAGATCTCGTCGCCGCCGGCCATCCGGAGACCGGCGTAGCCGCTGTCCACGACCAGACCCTCGCCCTCTACCGGCTCATCGACGAGCTGCGCGAGCGACACCCCGACCTCGAGATCGAGAGCTGCGCCTCCGGTGGAGGCCGCGTGGACCTCGGCATCCTGGAACGCACCGACCGCATCCACCCGTCCGACAACCACGACCCGAGCGACAGGTTCCACAACCTTCGATGGACGGGGTTGCTCGTCCCTCCCGAGATGATGGGTTCGCACGTCGCCTCGCCCGTCTCCAGCGTCACCGGTCGCACCCACGACCTGCACTTCCGGTGCACCGTCGCCTTCCTCGGCCACTTCGGCATCGAGTGGGACATCCGGGAACTCGACGCCGAGGAGAACGCGGTGCTCGCCGCGTGGATCGAGCGCTATCGCCGCCACCGCGACCTCATCGCGACGGGGCG
>Ga0207655_1002083_pt1 | contig 16793 bp, 14 predicted proteins | sample KBSM44metaG_FD_184398 | JGI IMG/M metagenome (GOLD analysis project Ga0207655, IMG submission 184398) | Miscanthus rhizosphere microbial communities from Kellogg Biological Station, Michigan, USA - KBS M4-4 metaG (SPAdes) (version 2) | ecosystem: Host-associated > Plants > Roots > Rhizosphere >...
CCCGCGATGGCGAAGGCAACAGTCACGACGACGGCAATCACCGTTTGCGCCAGCGACCCCCCGAAGGGTGCTCCGCTCCCTTCGCGGACAGCTGCGAAGAACGGCGGGATGACGCGCTCCCTGCCAAGTGAGAAGAAGTATCGTGCGACGGCGTTGTGGAAGCTGACCAGCGAAGCGAACAGGCTGGTCACGAACAGGATCTGCGCTATATCGCTCAAGAGCACGCCTCCGTTGGTACCCAGGAAGGCGAAGATCATGTCCGGGCCGCTGTTGGTGGCTGTTTCAATGACTGCGGATGGGCCTGCGCCTACGGTCATAGCCCAGGCTGAGGCGGCATAGAAGAGGGCGATGATGGCAACCGCTGCGAAGGTAGCACGGGCAACAGTGCGCTTGGGATCTTTTGACTCTTCGCCATAGATGGCTGCGGATTCAAAGCCCATGAAAGCGGCGATTCCGAAGGAAAGGACTGCGCCGATGCCCGGGACGAAAAGGCTTTCAGGGCTGAATGAGGCTGCAGAGACTCCTTCGGGGGCCACGGCAAGGCTGATGAGGTCATAGGCGATGACCACGAGGAATTCCAGGGCCACCAGGACACCCAGCACCTTTGCGGAGAGATCCACCCGGTTAACGCCCAACCAGCCGACAATTGCGATGCAGACCAGCACCGGGATCCACCAGGGAACGCTGATGCCCAGCCTTGCCGAGAGCAGTGAGGAAACGGTGAAGCCGAAGAGCCCATAGATGCCTACCTGCATGAGGTTGTAGGCCATCAACGCGACCAGCGAGGCTCCAACGCCGGCCGGCCTGGAAATGCCTTGGGCAATGTAGGCGTAGAAGGCGCCGGCGTTGGTGACGTAACGGCTCATGGCCGCATACCCGACTGCGAAGAGTGCCAGGATCCCGCCGAGAATCAAGAACGAAAGGGGGACACCCGTTACCCCGGTGACAGCGAAAGTGGTGGTCACGCCGCCCGCAAGGACGGTCAGCGGCGCGGAGGCCGCAATAATCATAAAGGTCACGGCCGGGACGCCCAGACGCCTCTTGGTGTCTGCGGGCCCAGCGATCTTGCCCTTGACGGGGTTATCCACGCTCATAGTGTGCTCCTGCCTCGGTGCCGGACGGAGATTGCGCGGCACGGTGTCGGTCATTCCGCAATCTTCCTCCGACAAGGCGCTGCGTGACTTGTCTCACACGGCAAGGTGCTTGTCGGTGCACGCAAGCACAGCCCGCGTAAAGTCCCCCGGTGTAGAATCGTGGGCAAGCTCACGTCCGCGCTGGTGGCATTCTGTACCGGTGCCATCAGGTACGGCGGGCATTGAAAGGGAATTTGATGACCGTCGCGGCTGAAACCGGCCCCGCAACCGTGCACACAGCCGTGGCGGATTCCTTCCAGGAATGGAGCCGGGCCATCTCAGCATCCTTCGTGCCGTTGCTGGCCAAAGCCCCTAAAGACGCCAAAGACGCCCGCTTCCACGGGACCATGCGGGCCCGGGTCCTGGGTCAAATCTCCGTGGTCGAAATAACGTCTGGTCCCCATACGGTGCTGCGAACGCCTGAGTTGATCGCCAAGTCCACCGGACGCTTCTTCAAGCTCAGCATCCAGCTCTCCGGCTCTGGCCGCCTGGTTCAGGACGAACGCGAAGCGGTGCTCGGCCCCGGGGACCTCGCCATCTACGACACCTCCCGCCCTTACGAACTAACGTTCGACGACGACTTCCGCACCTTGGTCTTGATGTTCCCGCACGTCCTCCTGGACTTGCCAGCCGAAGCGATGGGCCACGTAACGGCCCTCCGGATTCCGGGGGACGAAGGCCTCGGCGAGCTCATCAGCCCCTTCCTGGTAAGGCTGGCCGATAACCTCGAAGCCCTTTCAGGGGCAAATGGCCTCCGTCTGGTCCATAACGCATTGGACCTGGTCACCACCCTGTTCAACGGGGAACTGGACCAGCTCATCGAGACAGGCCGCGATCCCCATCTCCTCCTGCTGGGCCGTATCCATGACTACATCGAGGCGAATCTGGGTGACCCTGAGCTTTCCCCGGGAACCATAGCCGCCGCGCACTACATCTCCACCCGACACTTGCACGATCTTTTCCAGGAGATCGGCACCACCGTGGCAGCGTCCATCCGGCAGCGCAGGCTCGAACGCTGCAGGCGCGACCTCCTGGACCCGGTCCTGGCAGACCGGCCCGTCACGGCCATTGCGGCGCGGTGGGGATTCACTGACGCAGCCCACTTCAGCCGGATCTTCCGGGCTGCCTTCGGCAACTCCCCCACCGGCTACCGCAACAGCCACTGAGGTGACCGTTCGCCGGGAACCTGGGGTCCGACGTCGGGCAGCTGGAACGCCTGAGTACTGGGCTACGCCTGAGGCCGACGCTTCATGACCAGGTAAGTCAGCACTCCCAGCACCAACAGGCCAGCTGCGGCAGCCATTGATACGACGAAGGCTGCACCGGGCCCCTGCGTCTGCGCCAACTGCCCGGCAAGGTAGGAACCAAGTGCGGTGCCGGCTACGATCCCACTGGCCAGGGCTGTCATCACCGTAGCCATTCGGCCGGCAGGGGCCACCACGCCACCGATGCTGAACACCGTGACCATGACCGGACCCACCGGGATTCCCAGCAACAGCAGCACGAACACCATGGGCCAGAGGCCCCCGGGAACCAGCAGCAGCACTGCGAACAATGACATCGCAAGGGCCGCAGCAACCCACCGGGCGGCAAGACTAAAGCGCTGCGGCCAGAACGCTACGGACAGCGCCGCGACGGCCGAGCTCAAACCCATCACGGAGTAGAGGAGGCCAGCAATTTCCGCTGTAGCGTACTGGGCAGAAAAGGCGCTCAGGGCATTCTGCGTAGCACCAAAAAAGGTGCCCATGCACACCATTGCCACAACCGGCACAGCCACGACGGCGCCGGCCCAGCGGTTCCCTCGCTTTGCTGTGGGTTCACTGGAACTACCCGCGACGGCGGCAGCAGCCTTACGCGGTGCCGGCACCACGGCCTGCTGGCTGGGGTGGACGGCGAAAGCTGGTACAAGCGTGATGGTCATGACCGCTGCCAGGGCCAGGGGCAGCCAAGGTGCAATGAGGCTCGCCAGAATTCCAACCAAGGCCGGTCCGAGCACGAAGGTAACCTCATCAGCCGTGCCCTCATAGGAAAGTGCCGTGTCCAGATCGGCACGGCTGGCCGCGACGCTCCGGCCGCCGCTCGCGGGAATTCCCGCTTCCTTTCCAGCAACATCTTTTGTGGAAACACTGGCCTGGCGGGCTGACGACAGGTTCCGGGTGGTCAACGCCATCCAGCGAACACGGGCCATGGGGCCAACCTGCGGGCAACTCGCCCCGGCGAGGAAACCTGCCACGAGCACGCCCGTAGCGTCGAGCACGGAGACATAACTTGGGGTCACGTAGGCAGCAGCAAGAAGGCCGAGGACGGCCAAGGTGTTAACAACTGCTGCGACAAGCAAAACGATGCGTTGGCCGGCGCGGTCGGCCAGCGAGCCGAGGACAGGGGCGCCGACGGCTGAACCTATGCCCACTGCCCCGGCAGCCATGCCACCGATTGCGTAGGAATGACTCACTGCTGTAACCAAGGTCAGTGTTCCCACCGTGAGCATTGCCAACGGGAGTCTTGCGAAGAGGCCGAGGGGCAGGAACCCTGGCCCGGCGAGTTCGGGCAGCCGCGCAAACCTCCCGGGCAGACGGGATCGATGCGTGGACGAGGTGGCGGTCGGCTGCGAAGGCAATGGCTTTGAAGCCAAAGAAGATTTTTCCATTATTCCGGGTTCGCTAAAGTCTGCGCATCGTCCCTCCTCCCGATGCGCGCAACCCGGTGTAACGGATCAAGTCTATCGGATCCGGCCTCAGGCCGGCACGGCTTCGGCAACAACCACGGTGGAACCATGGCGGCCCTTAACCACGTGCAGCTGGCTGCTGATACGTTGCTTCATTTCTGCGACGTGGCTGACCAGCCCGACAACCCTGCCGCCGTCGCGCAAACCCTCCAAGGCATCCATAACCTGTTCCAAGGCTTGCTCGTCCAAGCTTCCGAACCCTTCATCGACAAAGAGCGTTTCAATGTCCACTCCGCCAGCCTCCTGCTGTACAACATCCGCAAGGCCCAAGGCCAATGACAAGGAGGCCATGAAGGATTCTCCGCCCGAGAGCGTGGATGTGTCACGTCGCTGGCCCGTCCATTCATCCACCACTTCCAGTCCGAGACCGGATTTCTGGTTTCGTGCAGCCCGGGCGTCAGTGTGCTGCAAGGTGTAGCGGCCATCGCTCATGGCAACGAGCCTTTCCGAAGCTGCGATGGCCACTTGTTCCAGCCGGGCAGCCAGCACATAGCTGTTCAAGCTCATGCGGTAGTTGTTATCTCCTGCGCCGCGAAGGGTGTCCGCCAGCCCACCCAGCAAGTTGGCGTGCTCGCGCGGTTCCCTTCCTGCCTCGGCAAGGTTTTGATACTCCGCGCGGATCCTCTGCACGGACCGCACAGCTTTGCTTGCGAGCCCCGCGGAAAGCGCCAGTGCCTTTGCAGCTTCCATGGCGTGGGCAGCCTCAGTCTTGGCGACCCTGAGTTCGTCCTCCGGCAGGGGAAGTTCGCCGATGCTGGCTTCCTTCGCTGCCATGACGAGTTCCTCGCCGGCAAACAGTTCATCCAGACGGGCAGCTTCGGCCTCGAAATCCGCGAGGGCTTTCTCCAATGCCACAACATCCGAGGGTGACATGAGCTCGCGACGCACATCCTCGACCGATGAAAATCCGGACCCGGGCAATGCCCTTTCCAGCGCAGCGAGCGCCTCAAGGCGCGCAGCCCCGGCACGTTCGAGCTCGTTCGCGGCATCCACCGCAGCCTGAAGCAATAAACGCTGGGAGGTGAGAGCTTCTGACCGCTCACGAAGGCTGGCGAAGCCCTGCCTCAGGCCGGCCAGCTCCTCTTCAAGCGCAAGGTACTGCTCCTGAAGTAACTCGACAGCAGAGCTTGCTTGCAAGGCGGCATTCGTTGACCCGGCATGTTCCTCCTGCAGGAGGGTAATGCGTTTAATGAGATCCTCATGCTCTTTGCGGAGCTTCTCCAACGCCCCAGAGGACTTTCGGGCTTCGATTGCCGCAGCTTCGGACGCGACCAAGCGGGCGGCCGATTCCTCTGGATCTGCGGAACCACCCTGGGCAGCCAGGCCCGCCAGTAACTGTGCGGCTCTTGATACCTCTTCCGCGCTGCGTCCCAGAGCCTTTTCGCTCGCTTCAAATAGTTTGCTGGCCTCTTCCTCTTCCTGGGCGATGGATAGTGCGGAACGAGCTGCGGCGGCGGGATTCGGGTGCTCGTTGCTGCCACAAACGGCGCAAGGCTGCCCAGGCACAAGGGCTGCCGCGAGCTCACCGGCTGCATTGGCCAAGCGTGCCTCCCTCATGTCAAGCCATGCTTGCCTGAGGTCCTGCGTTTTGTTGCGGGCACGGGCGTGGCGCTCGGTGACGTCCTTCAACTCGGCGGCGGCAGCTTCATGACGGGACACAACCGACACTAGTTCGGCGGCAGCGGCGGCCTCCCGTTCGAGGTCTTCGACGCGGGCAGCCGAGGGTTCCAGTGCCGCCATCCCGGCCTTCACCGCTGATTCCTCGGCTCGAAGGTGTTGCAGGGATTCTGCTGCTGCTTGCTCGGCCGCCAAGTGGCTGGAGTGTTCTTTTCTTTTGGCTGCGAGTCGGGTGGCCACGTCCTCCATGCGCCGCTCATCTGGAAGCCGGGCCTCGAGGACGGCAAGGGTGGTCTTGACTGTCTCAAGCGCAGCAACAGGATGTGCCGCATCCAAGCCCTTGGATTCAAGCTGCTCCCGGGACCTGTCCCTGTCCACCAAGGCAGACCGGAACTTACGCTCCGTGGCGTCCAAGGCGTCCAGTTGTCCCCCAAGGACTGCCGCACGGCGATGTCCTCCCAGCTTTTCCTTGTTTTCCAGTGCCCGCGCAGCAGCTAGTTCATGCAGAACCCGCCGCTGCATCCCAGCAGCAAGCCTGGTATGCCGTTGGGCCTTCTCCTGGTCCTCCTGAAGTTGTTCCGCAAGCCGTATGGCCTGGGCATCAGCTGCGGTGGCCTCGTCCTGACGTCGCCCACCTTCTTCCAGCAACTCCATCTCCAGGGCCGCGAGCCATGCCTCTGGCGCCTCGGCAGCTGTCTCCGCATTTGAGAGCTCATCGGGAAGGCCAAGCTGCTCCCGTTCCGCGGCTGCCCTGCCAAGCAGCATCTTCAGTTCGGCCGCATTGTCCTGCACGGCGCGCGCAGCTTCGGCCGCCTGCCGCGCAATTTGCTTCTCCACCGACTCGAATCGCTGCGTCCCAAAGAGTTTTTGGAGGAGCTCGAGCCGATCATTGGCTTTGGAGCGAAGGAACGCCGCAAAGTCGCCTTGGGGAAGCATCACAACGCGCGTGAACTGTTCCCGGTCCATACCCAAAAGCTCGGACAGCTCGGCGCCGACTTCGTCATTACGCGAAGATTTTTCCTCCCAGACTCCGGAAACCCACTCGCGGAGCAGTGTCTTGGCTTGTTGGGTGGTGAAGCCGTTCCGGCCGCGCGCGCTGGGGCGTTCCCATGCCGGGGAACGGCTGACTTCGAAACGCCTGCCGCGGGCCGAGAATTCGCACACCACACGGGGTTCGGCACCCGGCGCTGCATGATCGCTGCGAAGGCGCTTACCTTCCTGGCGTGCACCCGGAACGGAGCCGTAGAGGGCGAAACAGATGGCGTCGAGGATGCTGGTTTTGCCGGCCCCGGTGGCGCCGTTGAGCAGAAACAACCCCTGTGCACTGAGTTGATCAAAATCAATGTGCTGCGCAGTGGCAAAAGGCCCGAAAGCCTCAATTTCCAGTCGATGGATTCTCACAGTTCAGCCTCCTCCAGGCGCACGGCCTCGAGGGCGGCGCGCAGGGCAGCTTCTTCCGCAGATCCGGGACTGCGCTCCCGAACGTGTTCCAGGAACCCGCAGCAGACCTCGAGGTCGTCCTGGGCGGCTGCGAGCCTGCCGCTGTAACTGACTTTGTCTTTGGTTCCAGCACCCTCGGGGTCGAAGGACAGGACCAAGGTGTCAGGAAAGCGGGTTCGGACTTGCTCCATAGCCTGGGCGGGCCGCTCGGCATCCGTGAGGGTGATTTGGCAATAGGCAGCTTCAGCCCAGGCGTGCTCGCCCGATTCAAGAAGATCGTTCAGCTTGCCTCTCAACACGGCCAGGCTCTTGGCAGCTTCCCAAAGAACTTCCTGGACACCGATGCTTCCATCGGCATCGATATCAACCAACCAGGCGCCCTTGGAATGTTTGGCTTCGGAGAACGAATAAGCCAGTGGGGAGCCGGAGTAGCGGACATTCGTGACAAGTTCCTGCCGGCCGTGCAAGTGACCAAGTGCCGTGTATGCAAAATCCTCGAAGAGATCCAGGGGCACTGCGCCCAACCCTCCGATGCTCAAGTCCCGTTCACTGTCAGAAGTGATGCCTCCACTGGCAAAGGTGTGTGCAAGGACCACAGGATGCACTGCGCCTGATGTACGGCGGTCCTGAAGGTCGCGCCGAATCCGCTCGGTTGCTTCACGGGTGACCTCGAAATGACTTGCGGTCTCCACCTCCAGCCGCTCCGCGACAAGCCGAGGTTCCAAATAGGGAATCCCGTAGATCGCAAGTGTGGCGCTGCTCTCCCCATCTTTTCCGAAGGGAACAAGCACGGGAACGTCCAGGTCCTCGACCCTCGTCCTGAGGTGAACGCCGCCGCGTTCGAGCAAGCGGGACGCGAATCCGAGCCGAATGGCGGAATCGTGGTTGCCGCTGGTGAGCACTACGGTGGCCCCGGCTTGGGTAATACGCACCAAGGCGTCGTCGAGAAGTTTGACGACATCGAGTCCAGGCAGGGCGCGATCATAGACATCGCCCGCAATGAGGACAACGTCTACAGACTTCGCTTCGACGAAGGACACGAGCTGGTCCACAAAACCGCGCTGCGCTTCAAGCATGCCAACGCCGTGGAATGACCGGCCGAGATGCCAATCCGAGGTATGGAGTAACCGCATATTTTCAAGCTAACTGTGGGCACCGACAAAAAAGCGCAGACAGGCCGTCCGGCGTCGATCCTCTCCTGCTGCTAGCCCTTCTTTCCGTCGAAGAAGTCGCGTGCGTCATCTGCAGCAGCTTCTTTCCGGACAGTCCCGGTCTCCACTGCCTCTGCCTCTGCCTCCGCTTGGACATCCTCCGTGTCATCCACATCCAGGTGCTGGTCCCCGCGGCTTGATACCGACGCCAACGTCTCGTCATCTCCAAGGCTGGTGGCCGCGGAGGCGTAGCCAAAGCCGCGGAAGGCCAGTCCGGCCAGTGCGGCCCCCATTAGGGGAGCGACCCAAAAGAGCCACAATCCTTCCAAGGCCCAGGAAGGGCTGAAGAAAGCCAGCGCAGTTGCGCGCGCTGGATTAAACGGAAGGTTGCCAAGGACCTGGCCGAACTGCAGCAACACGGCGACGCAAAGGCCTACAGCAAAGGGAGCCACGGCAGGAAAGGCACGGCGTCCGGCGGTCGCTCCCAGGAACACCGCAACCAGCAAGGCGGAGCCAACAACTTCAACAATCAAGACCCCTGCCATCTGGGTTTGGGCAGCGGCATGCTCTCCATAACCGGCCGCCACGGAGCCGAAGGCCGCCCGCGCATCCGTCAGGACCGGAACTGTCAGAACTACAACGTAGGCGAGAGCAGCGCCGATGACGCTGCCGATGATTTGGGCCGCAAGGTAGGCCACAGCTGCCAGCGCGCGGATGCGGCCGGCAATCAGGTTGCCCAGAGTGATTATTGGATTGAAGTGACCGCCGGAAACATGGCCGAAGGCCAGCATGGCCACTGTCACCGTCAGGCCGGTCGCAAGGGCGGCGGGTAGGGGCGCTGATGAAGGGTTCGAGAAGATCGACACACCCACGGCCACGAGCACAACAAACATCGAACCGACGGCTTCAGCCGACAGCCGCGCGAACAGCCCCGGTTCGTGGTCGGTCGTGGCTTGCACAGGAGAGGTCATGTCGAATGGTTCCTAACGATTGGTTTGGGGACGGCCCTTGAGCATCCTGCCAGTTGAGTCTGAACAGTTGCTGAGTCCCTGCTGACTCCCGATCCGAGCTTAGCCGCCCAAGGCGATGGCCGCGATCGCAGTTCCGCCCAGCCCTATCACGGCAAGGGTGCTGACAAAGATAAGTCGTGCCGAAGCTGCTTCGTTTCCAGCATGAAGCTGCCGTGAGCGGACCCACACCACACAAGCCAGGACAATGGTGGCGGCAGCAGCCATGAGGGCGCAGATACCTTGGTAATCCAGCCCGGGAAGGCCCGGAATCAGACGGCCCGTAGAGGGCTCGGAGGTAAGCCAACTGCGCCAGATGAACAGATCCACCACCACAAGCGAAATGAGTGTGCGCCGCCAGGCCAATGTCGTCCGTTCCGGCTGAAGGCCGGGATCACGGAGGTCCGTGCTCAACGCGCAAGCCTCGTCATCGCGCAAACCTGGTCATCGCGCCACCAAAATCAACACGGCGAAAGCGAATGCCGCCACGGCCACCACAATCGTCATGAGCAGCATGACCCAGGAGAACGGCAAGGCTTCGTCGTTGCGCATTGCAGCTTCCATCTGCCCCCACCTGCGGTATGACAGTGCAGCCAGACCGGCCCCGATGAGGGACAGAAGGACACAGAGGACGATCCTTACAGGCTGGGGGGCAATGTTTGGAGCCAACTGATCAATGGCAATCGCCCCGGCCAGCAATGCCAGTGACGTACGGATCCAGGCAAGGAAGGTGCGTTCGTTCGCCAGGGAGAACCTGTAGTCAGGTGTCTTGCCTGTCCGTCGCCAAGCCGGTTCACGCACGTCGTCTCTCCAAGTTTTCCTAGTGCTGGGCAGCCTCCCCACCATATCAGCGGCCGTTCACATCAGTTGCGTACGCCATCCGTTGCGTACCCACATCAGATGCGAACCCCATCAGTTGCGTAGCAGGGCGCGGTAAGTTGATGGCATGAGTTTTGAAGCCTCCTCCCCCGCCGCCCCGTCGTTTGAATCCCGCGTCCACGGGACACTGCTCGGAGGTGCATTGGGTGATTCCCTTGGCTACGCAGTGGAGTTTGACCGCCTTGAGGCCATTCGTGCCCGTTACGGTTCCGCCGGGCTCACGTCCTTTGACCAACTCGACGCCGTCGGCCAGTTTTCGGACGACACACAAATGACGCTGTACACCGTGGATGGCCTGGTCGACGCCCTCGAATGGGCCAATGATGGGGTGGCAGCAGATGAGATCGCCTGCCTGTGGCTGGCCTACCTTCGCTGGCTGGCAACCCAGGACGTTGCTGTTTCCCCTTCTGCCCCCGTTCCACAACCGCGGTGGATAGACGGCCAGGAAGTACTCCGGCGTCGTCGGGCCCCGGGAAACACGTGCCTCAGCGGATTGGCTTCAGGAGAAATGGGCACTGTGGCCAGGCCAGTCAATCCCGGTTCCAAGGGGTGCGGCACTGTCATGCGTTCAGCACCTTTTGGACTCGTGCCCCATATCTCCCGCGAAGCCGTGTACAAACTCAGTTCAGATGCTGCATCGTTGACGCACGGACACCCGTCAGCGCGGTTAAGCGCGGCTGCCTTCAGCTTGTTGATCCAGAATATTGTGGCTGGCAGTGACGTCCGCACCGCAGCTTCCGCCGCCTTGGACTACGTGAGTGGCGTGCCAACCAAAGCTCCCGAACTCCCTGAGCGTCTGGAAGCGGCCTTGAGGTTGTCGTCGGAGCCTGCTCCCCTCGGTCCTGAAAAGCTGGTAACCACACTGGGTGAGGGCTGGGTGGCCGAGGAGGCACTCGCCGTCGGGCTTTATGCCGTCCTGTCCACGCAAGGCAGTGAGCCGGCGGAGCACTTCCGCAAGGCTATCGCGGTGGCCATCAACCACAGTGGGGACAGCGATTCCACTGGTTCCATCGCGGGAAACATTTTGGGTGCCTACTACGGCGAAGCATGCCTTCCCGGCCAATGGCTCGAGGCGTTGGAAGGCACGGAGGTCATTCGTGGCATGGCGGACCGGTTACTCGCTGTCACTACAGGCTGATCGGCCCGCACGTTCAGATGCGTCGCAGTGCGATGTTCTCGCAGGCTTCGCAAACCTCCGCGGGAATCAATCCGCGACGCTGGAGGAAGCCAAAGACCGCACAACCCAGGCAAAAGCCGAGGAACGCCTCAAGCGACGCCGCAACGATCAACAGCGCGAGGAGGATCCACGCAGCAGGCTGGAACCCTGTGAAAAAAAGCACGACGGCGGCACTGCTCAAAGCGGCTCCCATACCTTGCGCGAAGCGCTTCGGAGGACCAGCCACCAACTTGGCGTGCCCGATGCGCGGGGCCAAGACCTTGACCGAGAGCAAGGCGAGCGGCGAAATGCGGGGGCCGAAAAGGACACGGAGCCAGAAACCGATTGCCACAGCAACCAGGCCCAAGGACGAGCCTGTCAACAGTGTTGCGACAGCCAGCAGTACAACAAGTCCGGCCGTAATCCGGGCGGCGTATTCATTGACAGGATTGGGAAAGGCGAAGACGACGCGCCAATCAACGCCGGCTTTCCCTTGGCCAACGGCTTGGCGTACCGATGACTGGGACAGGTTGTCCTTGGTCATGCACCAAGGCTAGGAGCACGGCTCCCCGGACTGGAAGCATTGTTTCGCACTATGACCCACGCCGAGCCAGACCGCCTGCCAGGCTGGAGTTAGTTCCCGCCCACCATTTGCAGGAATTCCCCTTCCGAGACAACCTCGATCTGCTGTCCTTTCGCATGGAGTTCCAAAACCCGCTTCGCCTTTCCTGTAAGCCGGCCAGCTCGCAGGTCTCCAGCCACGAACCCGTCGCCCACCACAAGGACAGTGGTGCGTGCGGTCACCCTGCTTTCCGGCCGGGCACCCATCTCTGCAGCACGTGACTTAGCCTCCGGACGGGTCATGATGAGGTCGCCCGTGAAGACCACCGTCTGGCCGAACAGTGGATGCCCCGGTTCGGCTGTGGGATTCGGCAACGGATTGGGGCCTTCCTCAGGCCACGCCGAGAATGGACGACCCGAACCGTTCAAGGCGCCGTCCAGGGTTTGCTCCGCGGGGCTGCCTGCCCTCTTGCCAGCGGACCCCGCGCCTGCGAGAGCCTTGCCTGCGAGAGCGGCAAGGGTGGGCTTGGAGAGGCCATTCATGGGATCGAAGGCAGGTTGCCTGGGCAACGTGAGGCCCAGCGAAAGATAGAGTTCGGCGATGCTGTTGGCGTTGTTGCGACGGGCGATGTCCACCAGGATTCCTGCACAGGCGCGTGCGTCCTCGGCGGCATCGTGGTGGTTGACCAGGGGTACTCCGGCTTCCTCCGCTGCATACGGCAGGGAGTTGGACACCAATGAGTAGCAGCGGCGGGACAGCATCACGGTGCAAACGTACTCGTAGGCCGGGCCTGCAAGCCCGGAGACCTCCAAGCCGGATCGGATAACGCCCAGATCGAAGGCTGCGTTGTGGGCCGCAAGTACGTCGTTGCCGATGAAGGCGCCAATTTCAGGGAAGAGGTCCCCGAACCTGGGACGGCCGGCAACGTCTTCGGCACGGATGCCGTGGATGCGGGTGTTGTGAAACTCGAAGTGGTCGTGGTTCTCCGGCGGCCGCATGAGCCAGGAGGCTTCTTCCACCACCACACCGCCGCGGACTTTGCTGAGGCCAACCGAACACGGCGACCCCCTGAAGCCGTTGGCTGTTTCAAAGTCGATCGCCGTAAAGTCCAATGCCACTGGACAAGGTTACAGGCGGAAAGGGTGCGCTCTTGCCGATTTCCGCGGCGGGGCGGCGTTTCCGGACCGCTTTGTGGCGAGTGTTACCTCGTGGTGTTTCGCACTCGCTCATCTGCTTGAACCCGGGAATGCCGCTGTTACCAGCGGAGGCAGGAGACTGCCCGACGACGGCAGTCCAGTAGGCTTGATAGGTGATCTTTACTGCGATGAGCGACTTAGCCGTATCCACTTTCGGGGGCGCGGGACCGGTGCGTCCACCCATGGCCTCGTTCCTGCCGGACTGGCTGAACCCCCAGGTCTTCCTGGCTGATCCAGCCTTGGCGCCGTGGGTAGTGCTGCTGGTTTGCGGCATTGTCTTTGCCGAAACCGGCCTGCTGGTGGGCTTCTTCCTGCCCGGCGATTCCATGCTGTTCACCGCTGGCCTTCTTGTGGCCACAGACACCATCAAGTTCAATATCTGGGCCTTGGCGGCCCTCATCATCGTTTCTGCGATCATTGGCAACCAGACCGGCTACCTCATTGGCTCAAAGGCCGGCCCTGCAATCTTCAACCGCCCGGACTCCAGGCTGTTCAAGAAAGAAAACGTCGAAAGCGCCCACGCATTCTTTGAGAAGCACGGCGGCAAGGCCCTGATCCTTGCCCGCTTTGTCCCCATCATCCGTACGTTCGTTCCGGTGATCGTCGGCGTGGCCCAGATGGACAAACGCAAATTCTTCCTCTTCAACGTCATCGGCGCCACACTTTGGGGCGGCGGCGTCACCTTGCTTGGATACCTTCTGGGTGACCGCGTTCCGTGGGTCAGCAGCAACCTGGACATCATCTTCATCGTCATTGTCCTGATCTCGGTCATTCCCATCATTATCGAGGTAGCCCGCGGCGTCGTTGCCAAGCGTAAGGCTGCCGCTGAAGGCAGCAACCCTGTGGAGGAATTCATCGAGGAGCACGAAGGCGGAAAGCACCGCGAGAAGTAGGCCTCACCGCACTTGATGCCATAAAGGAGAAGGCACCCCGCAAACGCGGGGTGCCTTCTCCTTTGTACTTCTACCTCGAATGAACACCCGAGAGCGCAGCAACGATCGCGGGGAGCAAAGCCCGGAACGCCTGTCCTCGATGGCTGATGGCGTTCTTTTCCTCGGATGTCAGCTCCGCGCAGCTCCTTTCCATTCCCACGGGCTGGAGCACGGGGTCATACCCGAACCCACCCTCACCCCGTGGCTCGCGCAGCAACGTACCTTCGAGCTGCCCGTACTCCACCGTTTCATGCATAATTCCATCTGCTCCGGGCACTGCCAAGGCGGCCGCGCAGACAAAAGCTGCCCCGCGGAAGGCGTCCGGCACATCGGAGAGCTGGGCGAGCAGCAATCGCAGGTTCGCGTCGTCGTCCCCGTGCTTTCCCGACCACCGGGCGGAGAAGATGCCCGGCGCACCGCCCAGGACATCAACGGCAAGCCCCGAGTCGTCCGCGATGGCCACCAAACCCGTTGCCTCAGCCACGGCACGCGCCTTCAGGAGTGAGTTCTCAGCAAAGGTGACCCCGGTTTCCGCAACATCCGGCGCACCAACGGCAGCTGCATCCACCACCTGGGTATCGACGTCGAGCCCTGAAACCTGGCCGCGCAGCAGTTCCCGGAGTTCCTTCAGCTTTCCCTGGTTGTGCGTTGCGAGGACGAGCCGCGGAGCATTGGCTGGAACGGCACTGGCTGAATCCGGACCGTATGCGCCGGAGACCGCTGCGGCGTCGCCGCTCACGGAGCTTCCGCCAGCGTCTCGCGCTGGATGGCCGCAAGCTGGCCCGTGCCGATCAGGGCGAGGTCCAACAGGGCGTTGAGTTCATCGCGGTCGAACGGAGCGCCCTCGGCCGTGCCCTGGACCTCCACAAACTTGCCGGATCCGGTGACCACAACGTTCATGTCTGTTTCGGCGCGGACATCTTCTACGTACGGCAGGTCCAGCATCGGCACGCCATCGATGATGCCCACCGAGACGGCAGCAATCGTGTCCACCAACGGCTCGGCGTTGCGGGCGATGAGCTTGTTTTCGCGGGCAAACCGAATCGCTTCGGCAAGCGCCACATAGGCGCCGGTGATGGCAGCGGTGCGGGTACCGCCGTCGGCCTGCAGGACATCGCAGTCAAGGACGATCGTGTTCTCGCCCAGCGCTTTGGTATCGATGATGGAGCGCAGCGAACGGCCAATGAGGCGGGAGATCTCGTGCGTGCGTCCGCCGATCTTGCCCTTCACGGACTCGCGATCGGATCGGGTGTTCGTTGCCCGCGGCAGCATGGCGTATTCGGCGGTAACCCAGCCACGGCCCTCGCCCTTGAGCCAGCGTGGAACGCCTTCGGTCAGCGAAGCCGTGCACAGTACCCGGGTGTTTCCGAACTCGATGAGCGCCGAGCCCTCTGCCTGCTTGGACCAGCCGCGGGTAATGCTGATGGGACGCAGTTGATCGGGGGTCCGGCCGTCGGCGCGGATAACGGGTGTGGCTGTAGCTTCAGAAGTCATGCTTCAAGCTTAGCGACGATGGGACAACGCCCGACGCCGCCCAGTGGGTCAGGCGCGCACGGCACCATCTGGATGGGGTCTGGCTCGATGGGGCCTAGATCGTGTAATGGACCCCGGCAACGGCAACAGCGACGTCCCCGGCAAACACCGGTTTGGCCTCGGACATTACCTTGGTCTGCGAAGTCCACACCGGAATGTGAGTCAGAAGCAAGCGCTTGGCTCCGGCGTTCATGGCCGCTTCCCCAGCGCGTTTGCCCGTCAAGTGCACGTCCTTGATGCCATCATCGCGGCCTTCTTCGAACGCGGCCTCGCACAGGAACAAATCAGCGCCACTGGCTGCCTCCTCCAGCCCCTGGCACGAATCGGTGTCCCCCGAATATGTCAGTACCCGCGTTATGGGCGTCCCGTCCTTGCCTGGTTCCGTTGCAGTGACACGCAACGCGTATGCTTCTTCCACCGGATGGTTGACGCCGTAGGGAGTCACCGTGAAGGGGCCGACAGTAACGGGCTTCTGTTCGGCCCAATGAGTAAAGTCGAACTCCTCATGCATGCCCGGATCCAGGTCCAGCCCATAGGCTGTTGCCATCCTGTCCGCAGTTGCTGCCGGGCCCCACACGGGAATCCGGTCCCGCCCCCAGCCGCCGGGCTTCCAGCGGACCGCTACGTGGAGGCCACACAAGTCCATGCAATGGTCCGGGTGCAGGTGCGTGAGGAAAATGGCGTCAATGTCCTCAAGATCCGTGTAACGCTGGATGGCGCCCAAGGCTCCGCTCCCAAGGTCCATTACGATCTTCCATTCCCGCTCACCGTCGTGCGCAGTCACCAGATAGCACGACGCCGGCGAGCCGGGACCCGGAAAGGAACCAGTACAGCCCACGATGGTCAGTTTCACAGGCCACGTCCTGGGATGGCACTGGAATCAGGGCTGACTCCATTGTCCGGTTGGACGAAATTCTCCGGTTGTACAAAGTAGGAACGGCGCGACAATCCGGCCCCGCTCCGGGCTGCTTCCAGCATTTCCGGGGTGATGCGCGCCAGGCTTCCGGTGGGGTATTGCGCAGCCACGTGGTCGACGTGTTTCACGGACAAGACCTCGGGGCCCAGGAACCGGCGGGCCAATGTTTCAAATTGGACGGCGTCGCCGGTTGCGATGAACTCATGGCTGGGGGCACTTGTGTCGGTTCGCTGGATACCGTGAGTGGCCAGCGCACGGTAGACGTCCTTGGCAGTTTCCTCCGCACTGGACACCAGGGTCACGTCCTCGCCCATGACGAAAGAGATCACCCCTGTCAAGAGGGGGTAGTGCGTGCACCCGAGCACCACGGTGTCCACACCAGCGTGTTTCAGTGGCTCCAGATACTCATTGGCCGCTGCCAGGAGGTCAGCCCCTGTGGTGATGCCGGCTTCAACGAAGCTCACGAAGGCCGGGCAAGCCACGGAGGTAATGGCAAGATCCGGGGCTGCCGCGAACGTGTCCTCATATGCGCGCGAGCCCACGGTG
>Ga0207655_1002086_pt1 | contig 16783 bp, 16 predicted proteins | sample KBSM44metaG_FD_184398 | JGI IMG/M metagenome (GOLD analysis project Ga0207655, IMG submission 184398) | Miscanthus rhizosphere microbial communities from Kellogg Biological Station, Michigan, USA - KBS M4-4 metaG (SPAdes) (version 2) | ecosystem: Host-associated > Plants > Roots > Rhizosphere >...
TTTGAGCCAAAACCAGTTAAATAGTTTTAAATTAACAACAGGAAAAATAAATAGTTTTAGCAGTGCTTTATTTATAGAAATTCAAGATCATGAAAATAGCCTAAGCAATATTCGACAATTATTATCCTATCCAAGCCATGAAATTGCTGCTTTAGATTATTGCCCGCATATCACCTTAGGTTTGTATTCAGCTGAATTTAAAGCGCAACAAATATTTAAGGCTATCGAAACGATTGATCAAAAAAGTTTTGAAATTGGCATTGATCAGCTTAATTTTGGTATATATCAAGCGCAAGTCTTACAGGGGCCTTTAGCTACGTTACATCAGCTTATACTCAATCCGAAAAAAACAGATGGATCTTGGAAGTCAAATTTATGTTGCAATTAATCCTAGGTGGTGCGCGTTCAGGCAAAAGTAAATTAGCTGAACAGATCGCAAAAGACTCAAATCTACAAGTTGTTTATATTGCTACTGCCCAAGCTTGGGATGATGAAATGCGACAACGTATTTCACACCATCAGACACAACGACCTGATGCATGGCGACTGATTGAAGAACCACTTTATCTAGCCGATTGTTTAAAACACATAGATCAACAAGAACAAGTGATTTTGGTGGATTGCTTAACCTTATGGATGAGTAATTTATTGATGCATGATGACTCAAATCTTCAGCGCATCGAATGTGAAAAATTGCTGAAAATTCTACCTACATTAAAGTCTAAAATTGTTTTAGTTAGCAATGAAACAGGACTAGGTGTTATACCAATGGGTGAAATAACTCGAAAATTTGTTGATGAATCAGGACGTTTACATCAACTATTAGGTCAAATAGCTGATAAAGTAGTGTTTTGCATCGCAGGTTTCCCGATGTTATTAAAAGGATAAATATTGTGATTTTTATCATATAAACTTGAGCATTTTAACGATTAACAATGAACTTTTAAAATATGAGATGGAGAGCAACAATGAATTGGTGGTTAGAAGCATGTAAAGTGCCAAACGCAGAAACAAAACAGCAGGCTGAAGAACGTCAATTGCAATTGACCAAGCCAACAGGCTCACTGTCTGTTTTGGAAAATGTCGCCGTGCAGTTGGCTGCTTTGCAAAGTAACTCAAAACCCAATGTAGATAAACCTTGGATTGCGATTTTCGCAGGTGATCATGGGGTAATGGCTGAAAATATTTCTGCATATCCACAAGCGGTAACTCGCCAAATGCTGCAAAACTTTGCAACAGGTGGCGCGTGTATCAGTGTAATTGCTAAAGAATATGCTGCGATCTTACAAGTCATTGACTGTGGCACGGTAGGTGAAGCTTACCAATATCAAGGCGTTGAGCGTCATAGTATTGCTCAAGGGACTGCCAATTTTGCTCAACAAGTGGCAATGACTGAGCAACAATGTCAGCAAGCCATGGTGCTGGGTCGTGAGAGTGTAGAAAAAGCCATTGCACAGGGTGCTTCAATTTATATTGCTGGAGAAATGGGGATTGGAAATACCTGTTCAGCTTCAGCGATTGCATGTTTCTTATTAAATGAACCTGCTGAGCAACTGACAGGTGTAGGCACGGGGATTCGCGCTGATCAGTTGATTCATAAAAAAAATATCATTCAGCATTCACTTGAATTACATAAAAATTATGTTGAAAATGATGCATTTAAAGCTTTGTGTGCTGTAGGTGGCTTAGAAATTGCTGCAATGACAGGAGCTTATATTCGCTGTGCTCAACTCGGGATGCCTGTAATTGTTGATGGTTTTATTAGTTCTGTGGCGGCATTAGTCGCGGTACGACTCAATCCTGAAGTTCGACAATGGATGTTGTTCGGTCATCAGTCTGCTGAATATGGGCACCAACGACTATTACAAGAATTGAATGCTGATCCATTATTAAAGCTTAATTTACGTTTAGGGGAAGGCAGTGGTGCGGGTGCTGCTTTAGGTGTGATTAAGCTGGCATGTAGTTTACATAACAACATGGCCACCTTTGCAGAAGCTGCGGTGGTTGGCGAGAAAGTTTAAATTTATTCATAATTCAAAAAGAGCATATGCATGAAACTGAGGATTGATCTATTACGTCACGGGGAAACTACGCTGAATCATACTTTGCGTGGTTCGACTGATGATGAATTGACAGAATTGGGCTGGCAACAAATGCATCAGACCATTTCCTATGATCAATCCTCTGTGCAAACACAATGGGATTTTATGTTTAGCTCGCCTTTAAAGCGCTGTTTCTCATTTGCACAGAGACTTTCTGAACAAGTTCAAATACCACTGATGCAAGATCATCGATTACAAGAAATTCATTTTGGTGATTGGGAAGGTATTTCAACACAGCAGATTTATGCAAAAACGCCTGAGTTATTGGAAAATTTTTGGCAATCTCCGACACGTTATACTCCACCAAATGCTGAAAGATATTTAGATTTTCAGTATCGAATTAAGCAAGCATTACAAGCGATCAAAGAGCAAATGCTGATTACACAAAGCCAAACAGCTTTGATTGTGACGCATGGTGGTGTGATTAAGCTTTTAAAATGTATGGCGCTACAACAATCTCTTGATGATATTTTAAAAATGTCTGCTGAGCTTGGGCAATTAAATCGCTTTATGTTGGACAGCGAAACCATGCAGTTAGAGTTATTGGAGAGCAATAAATGACCCCATTTTTTATTGCATTGCAATTTTTAACGATTTTCCCTGTTTATTTAAAAAATATGCCTTCGCCAAAACAAAATGGTCAGTCACTGCTATTTTATCCAGTGATTGGGCTTTTGATTGGTTTGGTTCTGTTTGCCGTTGCCAGTTTTCTACATGTTTTGCCTGTAGTTTTACTCAGTACCATTATTCTGGTCATCTGGATTTTGCTCACAGGTGGCTTACATTTAGATGGTTTAGCGGATACTGCGGATGCTTGGGTCGGTGGCTTTGGTGATAAAGAAAATACCTTAAGAATTATGAAAGACCCAGCATGTGGACCGTTTGGTGTGCTGAGTTTAATTGTTATCTGTTTGATTAAATGGTCTGCACTGTATGTGTTATTACAGGAACAACACTATACTGCTTTGATTCTATTTCCTATTTTAGGGCGTTTAACACCATTATTTTTATTTCTGACCACTGAATATGTCCGTGAAAAGGGCTTAGGCTGGTCCATTGCTCAATATATTCCTAAAACTTGGGCAATGATTATTTTTGGTATCAGTTTATTGGGTGCGGGTTATTTTGTTTGGGTTGGTTTAGTGACGGCGACAATTTTTATCCTCACCTTAATTTATCTACGCTATAAGTTTATTCAACGAATCGATGGGATTACGGGTGACACCATTGGTGCCAGTATAGAAATCGCAGAAACCGTCTGTTTACTCTGTTTTATCATTTGTGGTTTTTATATTTAATCAGATTAAAAAAACCGAAGTTTTTAAAACTTCGGTTTTTAAATTGATCACTTATTTATGTTTATCTACTCATTATTTATCAATAAATAATTGATAAAATTTTGATTTATCTACCTGTACTAATCAAAATTAGAATTTTTTCTCTACACTGAACAAGAAGCTTGGAATAGCATCATTGACCCGAGCTTCATATAAAGCACCATCACTTTGATTATTTAAGCGTTCTTTGTAATCTGTACTCAAAATATTACGAGCACTCAGTGTGGTTGCCCAGCCTTTAGGGAAGCGTTTTGTCGCACTAATATCCACATTTACACGTTGATTGGTTGTACGATCATAGGGAAGATTGTCTAAAGCGCGGGTAAATTCAGGCGTGTAGCTTAGATTAATACTGCTTGCCAATTGCCAAGGCTGGTAATTGTATGAAACGCCTGTACTTGCTGTATAAGGGGCAACATCACTGGCTAAACGGGTATTATGGTCGGTATCTTCGATTTTGGCGCGTACCGTCGATAATTGTCCATTCAACATAAATGAATGACCATTTTCGGTTTGTTTTAAAGCATAGCGACCTGAAATTTCTACGCCATAGGTTGTTGCTTGGTCTTGGTTATACGGACGTTCAACAAAGCGTGTGCCTTCTTGACGAATCACTTTTTCGATATAATCATCAATATCTCGATGAAAAGCCGTAATATTTACGCCACCTGCAGTAGTGTTGTAACCCAAGGTTGTTTCCAGTGCGGTATTTTTTTCAGGTCGAAGATTGGGATTACCACCACGGTCTGGGTTATTGATAGAGCCTGCATCAGCATCTGTTGAAATGGAAACAGTCGGCATGAGATTGTTACTATTTGGACTTTTAAAGGCGCGACTAACATTGGTTTGCAAAGACCATTGATCGTTAAAGTCTAAACGGTGTGCAAGCACAGGGCTGAGGTTTTGATCACTGTATTCAACCAAGCCTGAACGTTCTAACCATTCCTGACGTGCACCCACGGTAAGCGTTTGACGTTTTGAAAACTTCCAACTGCCTTCCAAATAAAGTGCGTAACGTTGCTCATCTAATGTATCAGCAATATTGCTTGCTAGCGCATTGGCACGCGCATCAAGTCCAAATTTTACTTGTTTGCTTTCGTCAAACTTGCGTACCCCATCATACGCTAAGCCATATTCATTCACAGTTTCATCAATATAAGAACTGTATTGATTGGAACGAGTGGATTCAGTTTCATTTTGCTTTTCAATAGACAAGCGGACTTTGTCTGAGTCACCTTTATCTTTACGCTCATAACGGGTATTTAAACGAATACTGTCATTTTTATCATTTTGAACTTGATTACTACTAGAGCCATCACTTTCATTCTTACGATAAAAAATTTCTGAAACCAGTTTTTGTTGATCATCAATTTGATATTCAACACGTGGTGCAAACATGGTATTTGTACGATTGGTAGTGTGTATTTGTTGGCGTGTACCATTTATATTTTCAATTTCTGTGCTTGATTTGCTGTCATTCCACATTTGATTGGCTGAAACACTGTAAATCCATGCACCATCACGCCCATCTGCTTGTACACTGATATTTTTACGCTGTTCTTCTTTTTGATCCGATTGGGTGATGCCATATCCTAATTTCACATTGCCACTAATTCGAGCATCGTCTAAGGGTTCTTTTAAAATGATATTGATCACTGCGGATGAGGCAACTGAGGCTTGAGCTACACTAGGTTGTTTGGTGATTTCAATTCGTTCAATCATTTCAGGCGTAATTGAGTCAACAATAGACATACCACCACGTGGTCCACCTTGTACGGCTTCACCATTAATCAAAAATACTGGTGCGCCACCACCACGAAAACGCATGCTGCCTGAACCGCTTGATCCACGTGGTCCTTGTCCAGGTGTTGGCATTTGAAAACCTGCTGCACGTCTTAAAGCATCATTGACCGATTGATCGCCGAATTGCAGCATTTCTTCGCGTGTCACAATGGTTTTAGCGACAGCACTGATATCAGGATCTTTAGTAGGTGCTTGCTCTGCTGCAAAAACCAAGGTTTTTAATTGTTTTGGTGATTCATTTTCTTTAAGTTGAGTCGCTTCAGTGGTTTTATTTGCAGATATTGTTTCATCATTTGCAAGGCTTGCAGAGGTGATGGCGAATATTGCAAGGCTTAAAGTACTCAATGTACCCCAGTAAAGTTTTGTACGGTGCATGTTGCATCGTTCCGTTTATGTAATTTCGCGTAAGATTAGCGCACAATTATGTAGAAATTTTGAGGAAAAGCGCATGGATGAAAAATAAATTTAATGCTGAATTTTTTTATTTAAATCAAAAAAAAGCCTAATGATTGAAGCATTAGGCTGATGAAATTTCTAAAATATAAACTGAAAAATAGAACAGGGGATTACCACATCAAGTCATCTGGAATAACATAAGCAGCATAAGGATCTTCCTCATCTGTCACTTGTTCATTCTTCTCAGAATTATTGACAATAATAAATCCAGTCATTTTTTCATTGATACGTTCACCCAAAGCTTTGGGTAAAATTGCGTAGGCATCATTATTGTCATGTGCAATCACCAAACTGCCTGAAACCAAGGCATTATAAACTTGCTGATTGATATAGATTTTCTTAACCGAACCATCGATAAACTGATAGACCGCATCGCCATCTGTATCTGTGATTTTATGTTGACCAATCATTTGGATAATTGAAGCTTTTAAGGCTTTTTCATCTAAAATGCGTTGTTTCTCTTGATTCAGCGCTTGGTCTTTACTGATTTTCTCTTGTTTGTCTTGTTCAATTTTAGCTTTAAGCTCAGCTTCATTACTCTGACCTGTACGTTGCTCGTGCTGTGCCTGCTTTGACAATTTCTTTGCTTTTTTATTATCCACTAAGCCAGCTTTGAGTAACTGTGCTTGCAATGCGTTTTTGACCATAACAATAACCAACCATTAAATGTGTTTCGAACCATGCCGAAAATAAATAAACCAATACGTTAAGCTGAGTATTAAACTTAATCCAGCAGGGATAAGGAATGAATTTAATTGTAAATAAGGATACACGATACTGGCAATCAGCCCACCCAGAATAAATCCGCAAAGAATCAATAAATGTAATGTGACACGGCGCTTTTCAATACCGAGGCCTCGAAAAAGATAGCCTAAAGCCAAACCAAGATCGGTTAAAACCCCTGAGAGATGAGTGGTGCGGATAATCGTACCTTTATAGTGGCTGACCATGGCATTTTGCATTCCCATTGCGGTACTTGCCCAGAGTAAAGCATATTTGGGATAATAAGGAATAAACAACCAGCAAAGTAAAATAAATACACTGACAAGACTCAGTGGAACACCATATCTGCGTCCGAGTTTAAAATTGCTATTGCCTAAAATAAAGCCACTATAACTTGAACCAATCACATAACTGAGCATCACCAGCAAAAGATAAAGTACATGATCATATTGTTGATGAATAAGCGCTTGCGCAAATAAACTGGCATTGCCCGTCATATGAGAGATGGATTGATGAAGGACGGTAATTAAACCAAGTACATTAATTATGCCTGCATTGACTGCAAGCATAAACGCACCTAGTTGAATCCAAACGGGCAAATACTGTAGAGGCATAATTCCTTCTTTTTGTTCATATACGCTGTATATTACTTTTTAGAAAGATCAACTGCTGCTGTAAATAAGACATCAGTCGAGGAATTCAATGCTGTTTCTGTTGAGTCTTGAAGCACACTAATCACCATACCAATTGCAATCACTTGCATTGAGATTTCTGAAGGAATACCAAATAAACCACAAGCGATAGGAATTAACAACAACGAACCACTTGCAACACCAGAAGCACCACATGCTGACGCAACAGATACGATAGATAATATCACCATAGTGACAATATCAACCTGAATACCAAGTGTATGTACAGCCGCTAGGGTCAGTACTGTAATTGTCACAGCTGCACCCGCCATGTTAATTGTTGCACCTAAAGGGATTGCAACGTTTGCAGTGGTATCATTTACCCCTAAACGTTTTGCCAAGTCAAGGTTTACTGGAATATTGGCGGCAGAACTACGGGTAAAGAATGCAGTGATTCCACTTTCTCTTAAACACTTTAGCACCAACGGATACGGGTTTTTTCGCATCACGACAGCAACAATCAGTGGATTGATAACAAGTGCAACAAAAAGCATAGTGCCTACAAGTACTGCAATCAAGTGTGCATAATTCTTTAAGGTTTCTAAACCCGCTTGTGCAAAAGTTGCAACAACCAGACCAAAAATACCTACTGGTGCAAAAGCAATCACGACTCGAATGATCGCGCTAATTGCATCCGCAACATCTGTAATGACTTGTTTGGTAGTTTCTGAACCATGACGAAGTGCTGCACCTAAACCTACAGCCCATGCTAAAATTCCAATGAAATTCGCTTCATGTAGCGCTGTTATTGGATTGGTAATAAAACTAAGGAGTAAATTTTTTAATACTTCCGCTACGCTACCTGGTGGCTGTAAAGCTGCATCACTTGCATGGGTAAAAATTAAAGTGCTTGGAAACATCATGCTTATGGTAATTGCACTAATGGCAGCCAATAGCATACCTATAGCATATAAGCCAAGAATTGGTTTTAAATTACTTGCACCTTCACCAACTTTAAAGTTAGCGATTGAAGCAAGAACCAATACAAATACAAGAATTGGCGCAATGGATTTTAATGCTTTAATAAAAAGCTCGCCTAAAATAATAAAATATTGGGCTGAATTGGGGAATAGATACGCAACTATAAAACCAAGAATAATGGCAATAAGAATACGAGTAACTAAACTTAAACGTGCTAGGACAGCAAACATGTTGAACCTTTATGCCTAAACTGGTCTAAAATCGATGAACAAGCCGCGTATTCTATACCTAAAAGCGAAAACTTAAATAATACAATTTCGCCATAAAAATTAAGATATTAAAAAATATGTAGCTTTTTTAGCAATGATAATAAAATTTGTTGATAAATTAAACGATTTTTTAACTAAATGTTTGAGCATCCAGTTGATGCATGGCTTGATAATGCGTTAAATAAATATTTCCACTAAGTTGTCGAATTAAATTGGACTGTTTTAAACGATCCATGACTGGGCCTTTGACTTCAGTGAGATGCATTTGGATTTTTAGTTTATTTAAATCACTGTTAATTTCTTCCAAAGTTTCTAAAGCGCTTGCATCAATATTACTAATACTTGAGCAATTGATCACCACGTGATGTAGTGCTGGATGTTTGCTGACTTCTAAAATGATAAACTCTTTTAAGGTATTGGCATTTAAAAAACTTAGATTTTCATCAATACGAATAGACACAATATTGGTACTCGTCAAAACGTCGTGTCTTGAAATATTACGGAAATGTTGAGTACCTTCAACTAAGCCAATGACGGCAATATGGGGGCGGCTAATACGCCATAACAACAATAGGAATGTAGAAACAATACCAATAATCAAACCTGTTGAAATATCGATACACAACACCCCAAAGAATGTGACCCACATGGCAATTCCATCCGCTTTGGAATAACGCCATGTTTCAATGAAGGGTTTAAAATCAACCAATTTCCAAATGGATACCATAATGGTGACAGCGAGAATCGCCAAAGGAAGTTGTTTAAATAAACCGGTAAAATATAAACTCACAATCACGATAAAAATTGAAGATAAAACACCAGCCATAGGCGTTTTTGCGCCTGCATCTGCATTGACCACTGTACGAGACAAGCTCCCAGTTACAGGAAATGCTGATGTTATCCCCGCACTAAAGTTGGCTAAACCCAGTGCAATCAGCTCTTGATTACTATTAAGTTCACTACGTTGCTGAAATGCTGTGGTCTGTGCAATAGAAATAGATTCGACAAAACTTACCATGGTAATCATGGCTGCACCGGGTAAAAGCTGGATCACCAAATCCCAACGCCAGTAAGGCATGGCAATTGGTGGAAATCCCGAAGGAATCTCCCCCACAGTTTTGATACCAAATTGGTCTATATGCAGGAAATGTATCAACGCAATCGAAATAAACACCAGAACCAAGGGCAGTGCTTTCACCCAGAATTGTAGAGAATGTGCAAAAGATTGGCATAACTTAGATTTAAAAAAAACGGGGATGTAAATCAAAAACACAATCGCAAAGACACCAAAAATCAAAGTTTCAATACTAGTGAAACTAATGTATTGCCATAGGCTTTGAATAAACTCGATAACATTGCCAGATTTTAAGGGTACATCGAGCATAAATTTAACTTGGCTGAGTGCAATCAATACTGCGGATGCGATGATAAAACTCTTAATCACAGGATGGCTGATTAAACGGATTAAAAAGCCGAATCTAAAAATTCCCAGTAAACTTGAAAGTATGCCGACGAGAAGTGCCAATAAACATGCTGCTTGAATATATACAGGTGAACCCACCTCATAGAGCGGTTCAAGCGTAGCAAAGGTCATCATGGAAATCAGCGCAACAGGACCAATAGAAAGCGTTGGACTGCCACCAACAATGGCATAGATGATCATGGGTAAAATACTGGCATATAAGCCAGTCACAGGAGGCAACCCAGCAACCATGGCATAAGCCATACCTTGTGGTACAAGCATTGCAATGACGATTAAAGCAGCAAGTAGATCAGCCCTAAATTTAGGGACATTATAGTCTTGTAGCCATTGCCATGCAGGGAGTATCTTACTGAGTTGAACTTTAGGAGCAGCCATTGGAACTTCATTAGCATATTTTCATATATATTATGCAGAAAAAATGCTAAGAAAAATAGCGACAACTAACTTATATAATGATTTGTTTATTTTTATTTTAAACTTGCATAGACGCCAAGATGTGTATTAAACCTGTGGGCAATACAAATCATATAAGGTTGTTAATACTACTGTCAGTTTTTGATCTTTAATAGAATAATAAATTTGCTTCCCATCACGACGTGTTGAAACAACATCACTTTTACGTAACATCATCAATTGTTGAGAGAGCGTCGGTTGATTAATCTGAGTTTTTTCTTCTATTTGCGAAACATTTAACTCTTCTTGAGCAAGATGGCATAAAATGAGTAAGCGATCTGTATTGGCTAAAGATTTTAAAATAGTCACGACTGATGCAGCTGATTCACGCATTACATCAATTTCAAGATCACTAGACATCGGTAGGTTCCATCCATTATTTAATACAGTATAACTGTGTCAGTGCATGTCGTATGGCTTTTAGCTTATGTTTTTTGATGAATTTCTAAATCAATTTTGTGAATATATCTTCACATTCTGTTTTAACTTTCTACAGAACTAGATTTTTTCTGTTCACAGTTGAATAAATAGACAAAAATAAGTGATATGTTAAGATGTAACTACAGCTAAAAATCAAGCTGAGGATATTTGACATGACGACATTTACAGCAATGAAGACGACATTACGTGAGGAAGCAACGATTCCAGTGCTTGCTATCGATGCGTTTAGCGCGGCATTTAATCATGCAAGTCAGTCAAACGCTACAATCACTTATGTAAAAGATCAACAGCTGGTCCAACAAAGCAATGGTGAAATCAAAGTTGTTGAAGATTTATCTTCTGCCTATGTGGTTCCCAAGCTTAAACACAGTGTGTTAAAACGTAGAAAGAAACAAGAGGTGATGGCATAACTTTATATGCGACAGCCGAGAATAAGAATGTTTGCTGGTCCAAACGGATCAGGTAAAAGCACAATTAAAGACTATTTAGCGCCCCATCAGATTGGGGCATATTTAAATGCAGATGAGCTTGAAAAACAATTATCTGCGACTCAAAGTTTGTGTTTAGACGATTATCATCATGATTTATCTAGCGCAGCGTTACTGAAATTTTTAAAACAAAAAAAACGTAAAAAGAATGACCAAGTCGTGCCGCTATTATCCTCAAAACCACAAATTGTGGATGGACTCATTATATTTAACCGAGATGAAATCGACTCCTATCTTTGCGCACGTATTATCGATTTTATTCGGATGGAATTTTTAAGGTTAAAAATAAGTTTCACTTTTGAAACTGTGATGTCGCATATCAGCAAAGTTGAGTTTCTACGTGAAGCTCAGAAACAAGGCTTTAAAACGTATCTGTACTATGTGGCAACCGTTGACCCAAAAATTAATATTGGACGTGTGCAATATCGGGTCGCTACAGGTGGCCATGCTGTACCTGTGCAGAAAATCTGTGAGCGCTATTATCGCAGTTTAGATTTATTGATGCTGGCAATTGAAGCTTCAGATCGTGCATATATTTTTGATAATTCAACTCACGGTGAAAAAGCAGCTTTTATTGCAGAGATCGAAAAGGCTGAAGTGCTAAAACTAAATCCTGTTGTAGAGTATTTCCCTAAATGGTTTGTAGACAAAGTATTGAATGAATTTAATTAATCTGATGATTAGATCTGTTTGATAAAGCAAAAAATGATCATGTTGAGTGAAACATATTGGTATTGAAAGTTTCTTCTTCGTTTGGGATAAGGCTAGCATGAAGGGGATTTTATGTTGATTTATCGTTTTAAAAAGGACTGATGAAAGAAGCCTATTGGCAAAATATTCAAAAAATCAAAATAAATTATAAGTTGATAGTTATTATTAACAAATATGATTAAAGCCATTCAGTGATTTAAATCAAAACTAAAAAATAAGCTGTGCAATTCTCTAGCAAAGCATATAGCGATTATATTTGCAGTTATGCCTTTGATTTGCATATTTCTATATATCCTTATCTGAAGATGAGGTTGATTAATTTAAATAATTATATATTATAAAAACATATATTGTATGGATTTAAAGCAATGCATGATTTTATACTGGCCTTTTTGGGGGGAGTCCTACTTGGGCTGGCTGTAGTTGGCTACTTATTTGTAAATGGTCGTGTTGCTGGGATAAGTGGTCTAATTGCACAAGTCCTCAATCCACACAGAATTTTTAAAACACCTGCTTTGTGGTTTTTATTGGGCTTATTCAGCACACCATTTATCTATGGAGTGATTTTTAATCCTGAAATCGTGATGCTAACGACAAGCCCAATTTTACTTGTCATCGCAGGTCTATTGGTTGGCTTTGGCACACGATTAGGATCAGGCTGCACCAGTGGTCATGGAATTTGTGGGATAAGTCGTTTGTCTAAACGCTCAATTGTCGCAACCTGTACCTTTATGCTGGCTGGATTTATCACTGTGTATGTGATGCGCCATGTGATTGGAGCTTAATCATGAAAAATATCTTTGCATTTATCTTTGGCGGGCTATTTTCTGTAGGTTTAATGCTTTCAGGTATGTCGAATCCAGCAAAAGTCATCGGTTTCTTAGATATATTCGGCCAGTGGGATCCAAGTCTAGCTTTTGTGATGATTGGTGCAATTGTAGTTGCATTTATTCCTTTTCAAAAAGCGATACGTCATCCTGTGACTGTGTTTAATGAAGTGATCGAATTACCAAAAAATACCCAACTTGATACAAAGTTAATTGCAGGCGCTTTCATTTTTGGTATAGGTTGGGGAATTGCTGGAATTTGTCCAGCACCCGCATTTACATTAATTGGTTTAGGTCATTATCAAGCCCTATATTTTATTGTTGCCATGCTGTTTGGCGTATTGATTCATCGCAAAGTGACAGGAGCATAATTTTTTATGAATCCATTTGTACAAGATTTTTTTGATGAAGCCAGTAATACCTTTAGTTATGTGGTGGTTGATCCTGAAACTCAATACTGTGCCATTATTGACAGTGTATTGGATTATGATGCGTCATCTGCAACAACATCGACAACACATGCAGACCATATTATTGAGTATATTCAAAAACATCAGCTTACAGTGCAGTGGATTCTTGAAACACATGTACATGCAGATCATTTAACAGCTTCGCAATACTTAAAAGCACAATTAGGTGGTCAAATCGCCATGAGTGAAAAAATTGTGACTGTTCAAGATATTTTTAGTCAAATTTATAATATTGATTATCAGGCTTTAAAAGCACAACATTCCTTTGATTATTTATTTAAAGATCATGAGATTTTTAAGATTGGCGAGTTAGAGGCATATAATCTCCCTACGCCAGGTCATACCCCAGCTTGTTTGACCTATGTGATTGGTGATGCAGCCTTTGTTGGTGATACTTTGTTTATGCCTGATTATGGCACAGCGCGTTGTGATTTTCCAAAGGGCAGTGCCGCACAACTTTATGATTCTGTAATGAAAATTTTTAAATTACCAAAGAAAACTCGGTTGTATTTATGTCATGATTACCTGTCTGAATCACGCCTAGATTATCATTGCCAAACAGACATCAAGACCCAACGTGAAGAAAACATCCATATCCATACAGGGGTGACTAAACAAGCCTTTATTGCGATGCGGGAACAGCGTGATGCTACATTGGCTATGCCGAAATTGATCCTTCCAGCCATTCAAATCAATATGAATGCAGGTCAATTTCCTGAACCTGAAATAAATGGTATTCGTTATTTAAAATTACCTTTAAATTATTTTAGGTAAATTGCTTAAATTAAAATGTATTTATTAAATGATAATGATTTGAATTTTTGTTCAATAATTATTCGATTTAATCACCATGATTATTTATTTAGTTTTTTAAAATAATTTTCTTTAATATGCTTGAAAATTACGCAATGATTGATTTTTTTATGAATATTGTTAAGATTATTGTAAATAAGTGCAGAACTCAATCATGGAATTGAGTCTCTTTAGAATAAATCATAACAGGGGGGATTTTTTCTCATATTACAAAAGATAAAATTTATTTATCAAGTTGATATTTAAGGATAATTTAAACAAACATAGGTTTGTCATAAATTTGAAACATACCTAAAAACTTAAAAGAATAGATTTTATAAACGTTATTGTATACAATTTAAACTTATTGGCTAAAGTGTGACTTATATCACATGGTTTTTTTAAAAAAATAACGACTCGACACTTGGGTTATACAAGAATCTGTGGTTATTTAAAATACATATAAGTTTGAACAATGGTTTATCTTAATTTTTGCGTTGATAGATAGGATTAATTTATGGCAGGCATTTATTTACCTTTGCATTCGAGTTTGAATCAGGTGGGTTCATTTCCAAAGTCTATAACTCCTCGATCTGCACAAATTTTGAATGAAGTCAAAGAAGCTTTAGATCTGATACCGCACCTTATTTGGGTGACAAAATTGGGGATTGGCTATTGTAATACCCCATTAAAAGAATTTATTGGTGTAGATACACACAATATTTGCGATTCCGATTGGATTAAATGTTTACATCCTGATGATGCAGAACATATCTATAATATTTGGATAACCGCGCAGAAAACTGGTCAGCGTTTTGAAAAAGAATGTCGTATCCGTCATGTGAATGGCGACTATCAATGGTTTTTGCTGATTGCTCAAAGTACGGTTTATAAACAACAGTTTTTTGATTGGACCATAACCTGCACCAATATTCATGAACGTGCAACGTTATTACGTGAAACCAGTGAGTCACTAAAAGCCAATACAGATATGCTTGATGTCAGTGTCGACTGTATCAAAATTATTACACCAGATGGTTATGTGTCACATATGAATAAATCTGGTTGTATTGCATTACTAGGACAAGAAAAAGTAAAAACTTTTGGTATGGAATGGCTTGGACTATTGCCAGCAGAAGTGCGTGAGCAGGGTAAAAAAGCCATTAAAGAAGCGGCAAAAGGGAAAAACGCCAGATTTGCAGGTAAAAGTGTCTTTGGTAATTTAACCATGTATTGGGACAATATTTTAACCCCTGTTGTCAATGAAAATGGTCAAACCACCAGTATTTTGTGTGTTTCACGAGATATAACCAAACAACGGATTGCCGAAGAAAAACTCAGAGTGATCTGTGAATTTGATGAAATGACGAGTTTGATGAATCGTCGTGCATTTAAAAGAAGGCTAAAGGCATCAATCTCTAAAGCCAGAGAAAATCGAAGCAAAATTGGATTATTACTGATTGATTTAGATCATTTTAAACATATTAATGACACATTAGGTCATTCTGCTGGTGATCATTTACTTAAGGTTTTATCTAAACGTCTTGCGCATTGTTTAGATGAAAATGCCTATATCTCAAGACTTGGGGGTGATGAGTTTGCGGTGGTGATTGACCATGTGGAAAGCCATGCACAGATTGAGGCTGTTTCCAAAAAATTATTACAACAACTCGATGCGCCTATTACTTATAGCGGTAAATTACTGAACGGCGGTATGAGTATCGGCGGTTCAATTTATCCGCACGATGCCAAAGATGGCTCAGGATTGTTGAAATGTGCAGATGCTGCTTTAAATGATCTTAAAGAACGGGGTCGTGGCGGTATTCGTATGTTTGGTGTAGACATGTTTGAAATTGCCCAAAGTAAAGCCAAGCAATTAAATACAGCGCGCCAAATTATCCGTAACAATCAAATTGAACCATTTTACCAACCTAAAGTGAAACTGGATGATTGCTCAATTATTGGTTTTGAAGCATTACTCAGATGGCGAGATGTAGAGGGCAATGTTTATTTACCTGCGACTGTTGCTGAAGCATTTAATGATTTTGAGTTAGCGACCAAAATCAGCGAAACCATGCACGATAAAATATTTACAGATATTTCTCATTGGATCAAGCAAGGCTTTAACGTTGTACCGATTTCAATCAATGCTTCACCTGTAGAGTTTATGCGGGATAATTATGCCGAAATTTTATTAAAGCGCTTAACCCAGTATGCCATTCCACATCATCTTGTTGAAGTCGAAATTACTGAACATGTTTTGGCTGATCGTGGCTATGAATATGTCATTCGCGCGTTAAAAAAACTTAAACAAGAAGGCGTGCGGATTGCCTTAGATGACTTTGGAACAGGGCATTCATCGATGACGCATATTCGTGATTACCCTGTAGATAGTTTAAAAATTGACTATAACTTTGTAAATCGTATGCATGAAGAAAAGTCAATTAAAGCGATCGTGGAAGGGATTGCAAAATTAGGTCCAATCCTTTCTTTAGATATTATTGCAGAAGGGATTGAAACGATTCAGCAGCTTGAAAATTTAAGAGCAGTGGGCTGTAAATTTGGCCAAGGTTTCTTATTTAGCCAAGCGATTTGTGCTGAACAAGTGCAAGAAATGTTGCAGTAAGGGGCTTTGGATTAACACTATTGATTGAGTTAAATTGTGCCTTAACTCAATCATTTGTATTGCATACATAAAATATAGAAAAACTTTAAAAAAGGGCTTGAAAAGTCTACAGACTACAGGTATTGTAAATTCAATATAGATTTTTATGAACGACATAAAGATGAAAAAGCAACCTGTAATCGCTACTTC
>Ga0207655_1002090_pt1 | contig 16739 bp, 20 predicted proteins | sample KBSM44metaG_FD_184398 | JGI IMG/M metagenome (GOLD analysis project Ga0207655, IMG submission 184398) | Miscanthus rhizosphere microbial communities from Kellogg Biological Station, Michigan, USA - KBS M4-4 metaG (SPAdes) (version 2) | ecosystem: Host-associated > Plants > Roots > Rhizosphere >...
TCCATTAATCCTATATATACATTTTAAAAATTCCTAAAACGTTCATATTCTCATTTTATTCTCATTCTAATTTTATATCAAATAAAATGATATCGCAAACGACGAAAAAAAGTAACAATTTTTTCACAAATGTATATAAGTATTTCCTTTGCATCCTTATATGATACACCTTTCTTCTTATATATATAAAGAAAAAAGGACTGATAAATTCCCAGTCCTTTCCTTACGTTTATTCACTTACCGGAAGTACAGCACCTTTATATTCTTTAGTAATAAAATCCTGAATTTCTTTTGAATGCAATACTTCTACCAGTTCTTTAATTTCTTTTTTCTTCTCGTCACCTTTACGAACTGCAATAATATTTGCATACGGAGAGTCTGATCCTTCAATCGCAATTGCATCCTTTGTTGGATTTAATTTCGCATCAATTGCATAGTTTGAATTAATAAATAAAGCATCTCCCTCATTATTTTCATACAGCTTCGGTGACAGTCCAGGTTCAACATCTGTTTTAAACTTTAAGTTTTTCGGATTTTCTACAACATCTTTTACTGTCGCCTTAACAACATCTACTCCATCTTTAAGCTTAATAACGCCACCTTTTTGTAATAGTGCTAACATACGGCCGCGCTCAGCCACGTTATTACTCATAATAACTGTTCCGCCCTCTGGCAGGTCTTTTAAGCTTTTATATTTCTTAGAATAAATGCCCATTGGTTCTAAATGAATTTTTCCTGCGTTTACAATTTTATATCCTTTTTCTTGAATTTCTTTATCTAAATATGGAATGTGTTGGAAGTAATTCGCATCAATTTCTTTATCCGTTAACGCTTTATTCGGTAAAACATAGTCCTGGAACTTTTTAATCTCTAATTTAATACCCTTTTTCTCTAATATTGGCTGTGCTTTCTCCAAAATGACAGCGTGCGGCACGTTAGAAGCTCCAACGACAAGCTTATTTTCCTCTTTTCCCCCGCAAGCAGCTAATGTAAATACAGATAGCGCTGTAACAACTGACAGTATAATCTTTTTCATCTGATATCCCCTTCTCCCCTATAGGTATGTAGTTAGAAAAAAAGAGCCGGCATACACCAGCCCTTCTTCAAACAATTATTCTTTTACAGGAACAACTGCCCCTTTATACTCTTTAGTAATAAAGTCTTCAATTTCTTTAGAATGCAACACTTCTACAAGAGCTTTAATTTCTTTCTTATCTTTATCCCCTTTACGAACTGCTACGATGTTAGCATACGGAGAATCGCTACCTTCAATTGCAATCGCATCTTTTTCTGGGTTTAATTTCGCATCAATTGCATAGTTAGAGTTAATTAGAACAGCGTCGCCTTCTTTATTGTTATACACTTGTGGTAATAAACCAGGCTCGATATCCGTTTTGAACTTTAAGTTTTTCGGATTATCTGCAATATCTTTTGGAGTTGCACTAACTGGATCTACTCCGTCTTTAATTTTTAAAATGCCTTCTTTTTGTAAAATTGCTAAACCACGTCCATGGTCAGTAACGGAATTACTCATAATGATTGTTGCCCCGTCTGGCAGTTCTTTTAAGCTCTTATACTTTTGAGAGTATACACCAATTGGTTCTAAATGAATTTTCCCCGCTATTTCAAAATCATATTTTTTATCTTTAATTTCTTTTTCTAAATACGGAATGTGCTGGAAGTAGTTTGCATCTAATTCCTTATCCGCTAACGATTTATTTGGCAACACGTAATCTTGGAATTTTTTCACTTCTAATTCAATTCCTTTTTTCTCAAGCAACGGTTTTGCCTTTTCTAAAATTTCAGCGTGCGGTACGTTAGAAGCCCCAACAACTAGTTTCTTTTCATCTTTATCTTTCCCGCCACAAGCAGCTAACCCAAAAATTGAAGTTGAAATAAGTGCTGTAAGTAATAATTTTTTCATTTGAAATACCCTCCTGTTTTCATTATCTTTTATCTATTCGAGTCGTTACACTATCACCAATCCACTGAATGAAAAATACAACTAGTAACACACAAATTGTCGCAACGATTGTTACATCGTTATTTCCACGCTGGAATCCTTCTAAGTAAGCAAGTGTTCCAAGACCACCAGCACCAACAACTCCCGCCATTGCTGTGTAGCCTACTAAAGCAATTGTCGTTACCGTAATACCAGATACTAACGCTGGTAATGATTCTGGAATTAACACTTTTAAAATGATTGTGCTTGTTTTTGCCCCCATTGCTTTTGAAGCTTCGATTACACCTTTATCAATTTCACGAAGTGCAATTTCAACCATTCTTGCGTAAAATGGTGCCGCTCCAATAATTAAAGCTGGCAATGCTGCACTAGCCCCGAGAATTGTTCCAAGGATAATCTTTGTGAATGGAATTAATAAAATGATTAAAATGATGAACGGTATAGAACGGAATATGTTTACAAAGGCTCCAATCCCTGTATTAACCGCTTTGTTTTCCCATAAATTATCTTTCGATGTCATAAAGAGTAACAATCCTAAAATGAGTCCTAAAACAAATGTGGCAAGCGCTGCGATTGCCGTCATATATAACGTTTCACCAGTCGCTTCTAACATTTGATTCCAATCAACATTTGCGAGTAACTTATCCATGTGCAATCACCTCCAGCTCTACTTGATCTTGATGTATTCCCTCTATCGCTTGCTGGATTGCTGTTTCCTCACCATTTAAATGAACAACTAAACTTCCGTAAGAACCGTTATTCGTTTGTGCGATATTTCCTTGCAAAATGCTAACTTCTATATCACTGCGTTGCATTAATCTTTGAAGTACTGGTCTTTCTACAGCCTCGCCGACAAACTGCAAGCGAATTACTTTGCCATCTGGATATTTTTCAATTAAACTTTCAATTGTTTCGTTTGTATCTTCAGAATCTGTTAACTGCTGTACAAAGCGTTTCGTAATGTCTTGCTGTGGATTACGGAATACGTCAAGTACTGGACCTGTTTCTACGATTTTCCCTTTCTCCATTACCGCAACACGATTACAAATCTTTCGAATTACGTGCATCTCATGTGTAATCAATACAATTGTTAAACCGAGACGCTTATTAATATCAAGTAGTAAATCTAAAATTTGATCTGTCGTTTCCGGATCCAGTGCTGACGTTGCTTCATCACATAAAAGCACTTGTGGGTTGTTAGCTAACGCTCTAGCAATCCCAACACGTTGCTTTTGTCCACCACTTAACTGGGATGGATACGCGTCTCCTCTTCCTTCTAATCCAACGAGATGAATTAACTCATCAACACGTTTTCTTCTCTTCTCCTTATCAACACCTGCAATCTCAAGTGGAAATGCGATATTTTCGCGTACAGTTCGTGACCAAAGTAAGTTGAAGTGCTGAAAAATCATTCCAATTTCTTGCCTTGCCTTACGAAGTTCACTTCCTGTAATTGCTGAAATGACACGATTTGCAATTGTAATTTGGCCAGAAGTTGGTTTCTCTAACTGATTAAACAGCCTTATTAAAGAACTTTTCCCAGCACCACTATATCCGATAACACCAAATATTTCGCCTTTTTCTATTTTTAAATTGGCGTTATCTACAGCAGTGACATCACCGCTTTTTGCCTTATATATTTTCTTTACATTTTCTAATAAGATCATGATGTTCACCCCTTTTTTAAGTAAAAAGCGCAAGCGGCTCGTTTAGAACAAGTGGACGCCCGAATCCCTGACGTAGAGGCGCTTTTTGCCTCATAGGAAGGGATGAAACGAACGACTGTTCTAGCCGCTGGAGCTGGATTTCATAAAACTTTGGATAGACTCCGCAATTTTTTTATTTTTCATGCGTGTAATCTATCGCCATAGCTCCTCTTATTATTTGAATGTCCTCCACATTCAAACAACAAAAAAACCTTTCCGCTTTAGAGAAGCAGAAAGGTTTATATGCGTATATAACAACATTATCCCTCTCTCTCATCTCTCAAAGCATTCGCTTTGCAGGAATTGGCACCATTTCAACATAAGTTGACGGTTGCCGGGCTTCACAGGGCACAGTCCCTCCACCTCTCTTGATAAGAGAAATCAGATTTAATTTTCGTCTGATTTGTAATTTATGAAATTGTCTATATTTTATGAATTGAATTGTATCAATATCCACACGTCATGTCAACAAGAATTTTCACAAAACAAGAAACTTCAGAATTTTAAGCACCTACTGACATCGGTTTACATATATGAAACATCGATTCAACTAATAGCATCGTTCGATATGTTCCCGAATATTGCACACGTCCATCGTTCATTAACGTTTGCAATCTTACATTTCCGTTCACTAATTGTTTTACATCCTCTTCATCTAAGCACACAATTTGTTCCGTTCCTCTTGCCTCTTGTGACAATTCTATATAATCTCTTGAAATTTGTAATGAACAACTTTCATCTCCAAAGCGGAAATTAACAGTTTTTTCTCCTTGTCTTAAAAGCGGTTCTAAATGATATTGACCGTTAGCGTAATTTACAAATGATTGAAGCAAAGAATATAATTTCACCCTAAATCACATCCTTCATATCACTTTCTATTACATACCATTTCCCTCTCACTAAAGAGCAATCCTGTTACTTTCGCTCGACAAATACTGTATCCATCCCGCATGTCGACATATTTCCCAAGAAATATGTCGAGGCGGCAAAAACTTTGCCGCCTACTTTAATTCCGTATATAAATATTCAACCGAATGAAATGCATATATCTTCTTCATGAGTGTCCCATTTTCAAAAACAAGTAAACAAGGCACACTTTCGATTCCATACTCTTTCGCTAAATGCGGAGCATAATTTAAATCTAACATTCCAATTTTCAACTCTTCAATCGTCATCTCGACAACCGTTAACATCTTCTTTGCTAATTGGCATGTTCCACACATCGGTGTATATACATATAGCACTGTTTTTTCTTCATTCTCTATTAGGGCTGTAGCTTCGGCTCCTGTCCAGTCAATCACTTCTATCATTCCTTACCGTAAATATTCTGTATAAACGTCAATGTCAGCTCCCCATAATACATTTGCTAAATGTGAAGAAGGTGCAGTCGCCACTTCTCGGTACGAGCGATCAATATAAATATGCTCTGCTTGCGGAAATTCTTTTCGAAACTGTTTCCTTAACTTTTCCCCTGCATCATCAGCATCCACTAGCACATATACGTCCTTATCAAAAAACTGATCAATGAGCTCATCCATTTTCGACAAACCAATTGTACCATTTGTACAAACAATTTCCACCGGTTCACGAATAATAGATTCAATCTTTCTTCTGTCTGATTTACCTTCTACAATAATGACTTTTTCTACATAAATCATATGTCATCACCCGATCACCATATACTATACAACCTTTAACTTAGTATATAGTATATTCGTTATTTTCATGTTGTTTCCTGTTTATTTTTGCAAAAGAAAAGCGGAAGCGGCTTGTTTAGATTGTAAAAAGCATGAAACTTCACTAAATAGATTTCCCATTAATGTACTCTCACATGATAATTGATTCATATATATGTGCTTTTCAACTCATTATGTAGCACAAAATAAAAAGGACAGCACAAAGGCTGTCCTTCAGTTGACTAAAATTAGTCTTGGTTTGTCATTTCTGCATATTTTTCTGCAGTTAATAACTTCTCAACTTGGCTTGCATCAGAAAGTTCAACTTTAACCATCCATGCACCCTCGTATGGAGATTCGTTTACAAGTTCTGGTTGGTCACTTAATTCTTCGTTTACTGCTACAACTTTACCGCTTACAGGTGCGTATAATTCAGAAACTGTTTTAACAGATTCTACGCTTCCGAATGGCTCGTCAGCTTCGATTGTTGCACCTACTTCAGGAAGTTCAACGAATACGATATCGCCTAGCTCACCTTGTGCAAAGTGAGTAATACCGATTACAACTTCATTACCTTCAGTTTTTACCCATTCGTGTTCTTCAGAGTAACGTAAATTATTTGGAATGCTCATGACTGTACCTCCAGTGAATGTATTAATTATGTAAAAATACCTTATTGGTACTTTTTCCACACACTTTCAAACTGCTCTTCGTTAAAACCAAGTGTTACATTCGTTCCATCTGTTACAATTGGACGTTTAATCAACATGCCATCAGATGCTAAAAGCTCATACATTTCGTCTTCGCTTGCATCTTTCAACTTATCTTTTAGACCAAGTTCGCGGTAACGCATTCCACTTGTATTAAAGAATTTTTTTAATGGTAATTCACTTTTTACATGTAAATTACGTACATCTTCTTTTGACGGTGGATTTTCAACAATATGAATCATCTCATATGCTACATCGTTTGCCTCAAACCATTTCTTTGCCTTTTGACATGTGCCACACTTTGGATATGAATAAAATGTTACTGTCATAAATTCACCTACTTTTTTACTAACCTTTACCTTTATCATATAGAAAACGTTTTATTATTTCAAACCATTATTCGCTAAACTTTTACTTATTTCGTGATAATTTTTAATAATCCTGCGAATTTTTCTTATTTTTCCGCCATTTGTTAAGAAAAAAATAAATATATAAATTTTTTAGATTCTTCTCTCATTCTGCATCGAACATATATCTTAAACAAACGTTTGATTAATTTTCTATTTTTCTATGTGAGCCTTTGTGCTGCATCAATTCTTTCCTACCGAACATACATCTTAAACAAACGTTTGATTAATTTCCTATTTTTTTATGTGAGCCTTTAAACTGCATCGATTTCTTCCTACCGGACATGCATCTTAAACAAACGTTTATTCAAAAAAGAAGAAGCCCCTTTTACGGCCTCCTCCATCATCGACTTAAATAATCTGAAATTGTTTGAAACACTACTATATACATATTATGAATATTTTGATTGGAAACCGTATCTTTATATAATCCCATACCCCAATACTGTCCTTCAGGGTTTCCCATATTTACAAATCCTTGCGTATACATCATAGCTCTATCCTTTGGGGCATTGTCATAATCTAAATCTTTTTCAGTAAAAATTAAGTATGGTTTATCTTGTAAGCCAATAAAAAACACTGGCTTCTTTAACGATAAAAATAAGTCCGTATACCGCTCCTTTGATGCCTCTTTAAAATATTCTTTCATAACGAAAAAACCATCAACTTTTGCTGATTTCTCCTGCATCTCTTCTAGCTTTACACTTTCAAACTTTATATTTCTAAACGTATCTTTCGGTTTTTCTCCAACAACTCCAATTACGAGTGCTCTCCCGTTATATTCTAATTTCTCTCCTTCTTTATCCTTTGCACACCCAGCACTCACTAGGCATATCAATATAAAAAATAAGAAATACGATAAACGCTTCATATAGCACTCTCCCCTTCTTTTAAGTCAAGTGACAAAAACGTAAGGTTAATTCAAGAAAATGTAAGTAAAATCGATAGCCCAATTTACGTTTCTATATTATAATCAATTGAATTTACCTACATTACTAAACATAGGAGATTATCATGAAGAAATTTAAACTTTCATCTTTTCTTCCGTTAAGTTATATACTTCTACTCGTACTCGTAAGTCCCCTTTACGACGTATTAAATAAATCAACTGTTCACGCAGTAGATGTCACAACTGTAGTAGATGATTGGATTCCATTTGTAAAAGCATTTATTATTCCTTATTTACTTTGGTTTCCTTACTTATACGGCGCACTTATTTATTACTGCTTTGCTGATCGAAAGCAATATTACGTTACTTTAAGTAGTGTAATTCTTGGCAAACTTGCTTGTTTTTCTATTTATTATTTTTGGCAGACAACTGTACCACGTCCAACTGTCGTTGGAACAGACGTATTTTCTGAACTAGTTCGCTATATTTATAGTATTGATCAACCGGTAAACTGTTTCCCTAGCATTCACGTTCTTACGACATTTGTAATTATGTTAGCTGCCTTTAAGCGTAGAGAGCAACATGCTTTTGAATATTATATCCTTACTTTCTTCGGTACACTTATCATTTTATCAACACTATTTACGAAGCAACATGCATTTGTAGATGCTGTTTCTGGAATGACGCTCGCGAGTATATTATACTTCGGCGTTCAGCTCTTATTAGCAAAAGAAACAGTACGCATTCCAGTAAAACAAAATCATAAGATGTAACATAACAAAAAAGCAGACTGTGGCTTCTTCAGTCTGCTTTTATCTATTATTAAGGAGATTTTCAAATTAAGATTGCGGTACAGTCATATCACCAGAATGAATACGACCTGCTTTTTTAAGAGCAATGTAAAGTATATAAGAAACAGCTACTGGAATGATGATATAAGTGATTGCCATAGCTGGAAGAACTCCCCATCCTTGACTGGAAATTAAATTAATTGGTGCGATAAGAGAACTTAATCCAAGACCAGCGATTTCTTTCCCTGCTTCTAATTGGAAAATTAATGCCGATACTGGGCCGACTATCGCACTAGCGACGACAGTCGGGACGAGAATCATTGGATTTTTAGTAATGTTTGGCAACTGTACTTTCGGAGTACAAAGCGCCTGAGCTAATATGCCACCTAAATTATTTTCTTTCGCTGAGATTACAGAGAATCCGATAAACTGAGCAACGCATCCTGCTAGAGCTGCACCACCTGCAACGCCATCTAAGCTAAGTGCGATCGCTAATGCAGCTGATGAAGCTGGAGAGATAAGTAATAGCCCCCAAACTACTGCAATGACGATAGAAGCGATAAACGGGCTACCAGCTGAACTATCTTTAATAAATGCTCCAACTGTATTTAAAACAGGAGTAATATTATGAGATAACCAAATACCAACTAAACCAGAACCTAATATGGCCGCAAATGGAACGAGCATCATATCTAACGCAGTTTTTCCACTTAAACGTTTACCGATATATACAGCTAAAGTTGCTGTTAATAATGCACCGATTGGCTCACCTGTTTTAATGATTAGACCCGCTTCAGTAATTGAAATGGATCCGGCACCAATCGCTCCAGCTACCATCGCTGAAAAGATAACAAGACCGTTTGCACCGAGCATAAAAGCAATGCCGGCACCAATGGCTGGTGCCATAAGTGATTTTGCAACAACTCCGATTGTAATAAGTAATGGAATATCAACAATTCTTCCTATATTTTCGATCAGTAAACCAATTCCGAGGGATACGAAAATACCTTGTGCGATTCCAGCAGATGCTTTAAATACACGAGACATTATATATTCCTTCATTTGTTTCACCTTCTCCTATAAGTTAGTAACCAATTGTTTTCATATAATCACGTAAAATATCGTTTGATTTTGCGAATCGAGATTCTTCGTCCTCTGTTAAGTTTAGTTCTACAACTTCTTTCATACCATCTCTAGTAATAATAGCTGGCACTCCTGTACAAATATCATACTCACCGTACTCTCCATCTAAAATGGCTGATACAGCAATAACACGGTGATCATCGTTAAAGATTGAGCTCGCAATATACGCTAGAGAATTTCCGATTCCGTAATAAGTAGTACCTTTTCGTTTATAAATTTCCCATCCTGCTTTTGCAGTCTTCTCAACAATTTCATCTAAATCTATTTCACCAAATCGTTCTTTTTGCTCCTCTAAAATTTGTAGAATTGGCTTTCCACCAACAGTTACGTGAGACCAAGCAACCATTTGAGAATCACCATGTTCTCCTAATGAATACCCATGAATACTACGAGGATCTACATGTAACATTTCAGATAAAATTGTTCTTAAGCGAGAAGAATCTAGTGATGTACCAGTACCGATCACACGATTTCTAGGTAATCCAGATAATTTCCACACTTCATATGTAATAATATCAACTGGGTTCGATGCAAGTAAGAAAATACCGTCAAATCCACTTTCCATTACGCCGCCAACAACACTTTCCATAATTTTCGCACTCGCTCCTAAAGTATCTAAGCGACTTTGTCCAGGTTTTGGTGCTGGTCCCGCTGTAATAATAACGATGTCCATATCTTTGCAGTCTTCATAGCTTCCTGCATATACTTTTGTTCTTGTATTTGTAAAGTTAATGCAATGTGATAAATCCATCGCTTCCCCAACTGCACGTTCATGATTTATATCAATTAATAATAGCTCTTCGCAAATGCCTTGATTTACAATGGAATATGCACAACTTGATCCAACTAATCCAGTACCGATAATTGCAATTTTTCTTGTATTTCTTTTCATAGCAATCTCTCCTAATTGATCATATAATCTATTTCTTTTGTTCTTTACACTCTTAATTATAGAGATTCCCACGATAGAAACCATGGATACTTTGTGAAATATTGAGCAAAGTTTTTGTCCTTTTTGTGAATTGTTATATTTAATTTTCGTCATATTTGTTACAACTGAAAAAATATTTATTATGTATTTATTGACATATATAAATTGAAACTTCAATCAACCTTTATCCATTGGGCTTTTACGGGACAAAACAAAAAAACGAGCGACTTCATTCGCTCGTTTTTTTCATCCCATTATTCCGCACTTAATTGGCCTTTTAATTGCTGCACAATCATTGGATTCGCAGGTGCTGCCGGTTTGTAATAACTCTTTTGCTTTGCGTACTCATACATATTACGTTGGCGCATTTCATCTTGATTACGAATTTGAATTAATGTTTGGTGTAACTGTTCATTATCAGACTGAGCAATATAATTTGCATAACTTGTTAAACTTGCATTTAATCCTGCTAAATAATCATTTACCATATCTTTTTCATTCATTTCTCTCTTCCTCCTATCCTAAAAAAGTCATTAATTGTTGCTTCGTATTTCGTGCATCTTGCGCATCCTTTTGTAGCATTTGTTTCAACTCTGGATCTGTACACGTCTGTGCATACTGCTCCAACTTGTTAATAATTGTTGCGTGTCCACCGATTAAATGACGTAAGTTTTCTACTTCAAGCTCTGTTAAATTTTGCATGGAATACTCCTGCCTTTCTTTGTTCATTCGTCATTAGTATTTGGTTCTTTTTGGATTATATACATGCATGAATTAACTTCTCCTACCTATAAACAAAATAAAAGATGCATAGCTAGGCCATCCATCTTTTATGCTAAATATTCGTTCAATTTTATAGAGATACAATCATACTTATACTCACAAGTAAATTCCATACAATGTGTAAAATAATACTAGGTATAATAGATTGCGTCTTTTTGTATAACATCGCAAACACAATCCCCATAATCGTCGCCGTAATTAGAAGACCTCCATGAAGAATTCCAAAAATGAAGGAAGAAATAATGATACCAACTAAAAAATTATATTTCTTTTCTAAAAATCGATATAAAATACCTCGAAATAGAATTTCTTCTTTAACCGGTGTAATTATAGCAACACTTAACACATATATAATACTTTGTAGACTATTTTGAAGTCCTAAGCTCCCTAATTGTTTCTGTTGTTCTGCTGCACTTTCAAAACTAAACACATGTAACATTAAATATTGTGATAATGCAATAACCATAAAACCAATTAATAGATATAAATATGTCTTCCCATTCTTCAAAACGGATAAATCCCAAATATATTTAATAAAATGAAGAACTGGTTTATAAGCTAATAAAACGATAGCAACAACAGCTGCATCTAATAAAAGGAAATAGTACCCTTCTAAATTATCACGCAACGCTTCCTCACCATAAATCCCAAAAGCTAAACCAAGGAATAACCCTCCTAGAAGTAAGAATCCTAAAATGATTGCTATCATTACAAATAGATTTTTATATGTTATATTATCTATTTTCCTTTCCACACTATACGCTTCTAACACCGTTTTACTCATACTATTCCTCCATTTGTTTTCATTACCTTAACAAAAATCCTTTAATATAAATATAAGGATAATATAACAAAAATTTCAAAAAGAATAATATGCAATTTTACATATTATGAACGCTTTGTATTCTATAGTTTTAGGAATTATATTATTATAAAATAAAAATTTCTTACTTCCACATCATGATCCCCACTTCATACTAAACCTTATGAATAAAAGGAGAGGTAAACATGAAAACACATGATTTTCTTACTAAGGTGCAAGATAGCTATGACCCTAACCCAAGCCAAGACCCTTTTATATTTATGTTTTTCGGTTTCCTATTAGCGATATACACATACTTAAAACCCACAAAATAATATCATTTAGCAAAAAAGAGCCTCTAAACAATTAAAGGCTCTTTCTAGTTAAATTCCTTTCCGCTTCTTCAATCGCCCGTTGCATTTGCACTAACGGATTTTTAATCATCTTCCCATGCCCTGTCGCTAATATAGACGGCTTATACTCTAGCAATTTCTGAGCGCTTTTTAATGAAACTTCTGCATCCCACGTACCAAACATAGGAAACGGAAAAAGCCACATCAACTGCCCTGCTACCGCCACTCCTCCTCTCGTTTGAAATGCATCTCCAACAATGAGCGCATCATTTCTCGTGTCTAAAAACGCCATTGATCCCGGTGTATGGCCTGGGGCTGCAATTGCTACAAGTGAACCAATTTGATCTCCCTCTTGAAGAAGGATATCTGGAATCGTCTTTATCCTTTTTGACACACTCACTTTTACTTGCGTGCCTGGTTCTCCGAGTTGCAGTGACAAATCCCCTTCAAGTAAACGAGCATCTCTTTCAGAAATATAGACCGAAACATTCGGCAGTTCTTGTTTTATAGCATCAAGCGCTCCTACATGGTCATCATGTGCATGTGTTATAACGATATTCGTAATCGGTTTTCCTAGTTTTCGAGCCGCTTCTAAAATCTTCTTTGCACAAAATGGCAAAGCTGCATCAATTAACGTTAATCCTGTTTCTTCTTCGACAAAGTAACAGTTAATCGGAAATAGACGCGGTAAAAATGCGATTTGATGAACTGTTCCTACTTTTATTAACTTCATCTCCTATCCCTCCATGAAAAAGAGCTGTTTACAAATACATATGTAAAACAACCCTTTTCAAGAATCCATCAATAAAAAAACCAGCAGCCAAACGGCCACTGGTTCCTTTTCATCTATTAAACTGTATAACGCTCATCTTCTAAAATTTTCGCAGCGATTTCACGTTTCTTCGGAATTACGTTAAGTGGCGTGTGACGAGTTAATTTACGTAATGATGATAACATCATGCGCAGCATGTCGCCGTTTTCAACTGCGATAAGTGTTTCTTTCGCATCTGCTTCGATTTCGTTGAATGCTTCTTGGCAGAATACTTCAGTGTATAACACTTTTTGTTTATTCTTTTCAAGACCAGTTGTTTTAATTGCTTTTTCTGTACGAAGAACAGCTGATTCCATTGCATAAAGGTTGCTTACGATGTCAGCGATATTCACAAGAATTTCTTGCTCTTTATCTAATGCTTTACCGTATTTTTGAGCCGCTAATCCAGCTACCATTAAGCCGATTTTCTTCGCGTTAGTTACTAAATATTTTTGAAGTGCTAATGGCTCATCGCCTACTTCTTCTGGCATCATCATCATTAACTCTTCTTGTAATTTTTGTGCTTTTTGAAGAAGTGGTAATTCACCTTTCATCGCTTTACGTAAGAACGTACCTGGTACGATTAGGCGGTTAATTTCGTTCGTTCCTTCGAAAATACGGTTAATACGAGAATCGCGGTACATTCTTTCAATCTCGTATTCTGCCATAAATCCGTAACCACCGTGAATTTGAACACCTTCATCTACTGTATAGTCTAATACTTCAGAACCGAATACTTTATTTAAAGAGCACTCGATTGCATATTCAGCGATAGAAGCTGCTACTGCTTTACCGTCTTTCACTTCTTCTTCAGATAATGTGCTCATGCGGCTTTCGAATAAACCTACTGTACGATATACAGAGCTTTCAGCTGCATATGTTTTCGCTGCCATATTCGCAAGTTTCTCTTGAATTAATGGGAAGCGAGCGATTGGTTGTTTGAACTGTTGACGTTGGTTTGCATATTGTGCTGAAATTTCTACTGCACGTTTCGCAGATCCAACTGTACCAACACCTAATTTATAACGACCGATATTTAAAATGTTGAACGCGATAATATGACCTTTACCGATTTCACCAAGTAAGTTCTCTTTTGGTACTAATGCATCTTCTAAAATTAACGTACGAGTTGAAGAACATTTAATACCCATTTTCTTTTCTTCTGGGCTTGTAGATACGCCAGCATATTCTTTCTCTACGATAAATGCTGAGAAGTGCTCTCCATCGATTTTTGCATATACGATAAATACGTCAGCGAATGCAGAGTTTGTAATCCACTGTTTTTCACCATTTAATACGTAATGTGTACCTTCTGCATTTAAACGTGCAGTTGTTTTTGCACCTAATGCGTCAGATCCTGAACCTGGCTCTGTTAATGCGTATGCAGCTAATTTTTCACCAGTTGCAAGTAATGGTAAATACTTTTTCTTTTGCTCTTCGTTACCGAATAATACGATCGGTAACGATCCAATACCTACGTGAGCACCGTGAGTAATTGCAAAACCACCAGCGCGAGAGAATTTCTCTGCGATTAACGCTGAGCTTACTTTATCAAGACCAATTCCACCGTACTCTTCTGGTACGTCAGCACCTAATAAACCAAGTTCCCCAGCTTCTTTTAAAAGACGAACAGAACGATCAAACTCATGTTGCTCTAAATATTCAAGCTCTGGAAGAACTTCATTTACGATAAAGTCCTCTGTCGTTTTTGCAATCATTTTATGCTCAGATGAAAAATCTTCTGGCGTAAACACTTGATCAATCGTAATCTCATCAACTAAAAAGCTACCGCCTTTAACCGCATTTCCTACTGTTTTTTCCATGAAAATTTCCTCCTTCATATTTTCATGAGCCGCTTCTCTCTTTTTGAAAGAAACTGGCTCTCCCGTTTATTTTTTATAAACCTTTGTTGCTTCCATTCTTTTTTTCATAATCCAGTTCCAGTGGCTAAAACAGTCGGTCGTTTCACCCCTTCCTGTGAGGCAAAAAGCGCCTCTTCGTCAGGGCTTTCAACGCCCTCCTGTTCTGAGCGAGCCACTTCCACTTTTTTTATAATCCAGTTCCAGCGGCTAGAATGTTCGGTGGCTTCGCTTCTTCCTGCGAGGCAAAAAACGCCTCTACGTCTGAAGCTCCATCCCCCTCACATTCTGAACGAGCCGCTTGCACTTTTTTTATAGTAATTCAAACACTCCCGCTGCTCCCATTCCGCCGCCGATACACATTGTTACGATACCGAATTGTTCGTTGCGGCGTTTCATTTCGTGAATAAGAGATAGTGTTAGTTTTGCTCCTGTACAGCCAAGTGGATGTCCAAGTGCAATTGCACCACCGTTTACGTTTACTTTTTCTTCATCTAAACCAAGTTCACGAATAACTTGGATCGATTGAGAAGCGAATGCTTCGTTTAGTTCGAATAAGCCAATATCAGATAGCTCTAAGCCAGCTAGTTTTAACGCTTTTGGAATTGCAGCGATTGGGCCGATTCCCATTACTTCTGGTGGTACGCCAGCTACTGCAAATGAACGGAATTTCGCAAGTGGCTTCATGCCATCGCTCACTGCTTTTTCACGATCCATTAATAGTACAGATGCTGCACCGTCACTCATTTGTGAAGAGTTACCAGCCGTTACAGAACCGCGAACGTTAAATGCTGGACGTAATTTACCTAAAATGTCTAGCGTCGTCTCTGCTCTTACACCTTCGTCTTGTGCGAAAATGATTGTTTCTTCTTGCAATTTATTGTTTGATCCAACCGAGCGTAACGTCACATCTACAGATACTGTTTCATCAGCAAAGTTCCCTGCCGCTAATGCTTTTGCAGCACGTTGATGACTTCTTACTGCAAATGCATCTTGCTCTTCACGAGAAATTCCATATTTCACAGCAACTTGCTCTGCTGTATGTCCCATGCCCATATAATATTCTGGAGCCGCTTCTACAAGGCGACTATTCGGACGAACGACGTGTCCCATCATCGGAACCAAGCTCATTGATTCCGCTCCGCCTGATAATACAGCTTCAGAGTGTCCAAGCATAATGCGCTCTGCTCCGTAAGCGATACTTTGTAAACCTGAAGAACAGTAACGGTTAATTGTAATAGCTGGAACATCGTAAGAAAGCCCTGCTAATCCGCCGATATTACGAGCCATATTTAAACCTTGCTCTGCTTCTGGCATCGCACAACCGAAAATTAAATCATCGATTGGTCCTTCATAATTCGCACGCTTTAACGTTTCCTTTACTACTAACGCCCCTAGATCGTCAGGACGAACTGTTTTTAATGAACCCCTCTTTGCTTTTCCAATTGGTGTTCTTGCTCCCGCAACAATGACAGCTTCTCTCATGAACGATATCTCCCCTCGTTATTAGTTACGTAATGGCTTTCCTTTTACAAGCATGTGCTGCATTCTTGCTTGTGATTTCATCTCACTTACTAAGCTAATAAATGCTTCACGTTCTACATCTAATAAATACTGCTCATCAACTTCTGTTCCGTACGGCACTTTTCCGCCCGCAATGACATATGCAAGTTTCTTCGCAATGTGAAGATCATGTTCAGAAATGTAACCTGATAAATGCATTGCTTCTGCACCAAGTACAAGAGTTGCATATCCTGTTTCACCAACAACTGGTATCTTTTTACGGATTGGTGCTTTATAGCCAGCTTCATATAAAGCAAGTGCTTTCTGTTTCGCATCATATAGTAAGTGATCACCATTCACACTAATACCGTCTTTATCGCCTAAGAAGTTGTTCGATACAGCTTCTTGTGCT
>Ga0207655_1002094_pt1 | contig 16725 bp, 14 predicted proteins | sample KBSM44metaG_FD_184398 | JGI IMG/M metagenome (GOLD analysis project Ga0207655, IMG submission 184398) | Miscanthus rhizosphere microbial communities from Kellogg Biological Station, Michigan, USA - KBS M4-4 metaG (SPAdes) (version 2) | ecosystem: Host-associated > Plants > Roots > Rhizosphere >...
CCTGCGGCGGCCGCCGCATCAATTGCACGTTGTATCGCCGCTGTGTCGTCAGTGATGCCATCTCCTTTGGCGCCAAAATTTTGTACATTGAAAATCATGAGCTTATCTCCGTATCAGGCAAGAACCTCGGAAGATGCCAATATTCCATCGACAACCAACGGTTATGACCGAGCGGAGAGCAAAAGTGTGTGACCACATATCGGGGATGTGTCAAAAAACCGGACTAACTGATTAGCGGTTGAGAAGGTGTTTCAAAAAAGTAACAGATTGTTGACGCTCACTCCGGTAGCGAGCGATGGCTCTGTGGGAGCGGGCTTTCATCATTGAGGTGTGTTACGAGGTGCTATCGATAGCCCGCAGGTGCGCTGCCGCAATGTTGTATGCGCGATGCTTGAGCTGGAGGTGTATGAGCGACATGGGTAATGAGGAGCGACCTCACTGGAACGTCGCTCCTCTGAATCCCAAAACGCTTACGTCGTCTTCAATGACTCCCGACGTGCAAGGCTTTCTCTAGAATCGCCAAGCCACCAGCGATTATCAGCGGCGCGGTGGTGAAATCCGCCCCGGCGTTACACAGGCTAGCTCCTGTCCTGCAACACGCGCCCATTCAGGTGCTTGCGTTAACCCGCGATCTTTATTGCAAGCTCAGCGACGTGTTTACCCTGGAAACGCGCAATATCCAGTTCATTTTTTGACGGTTGCCGTTTACCGTCAGCGCCTGCCAGGGTGGTCGCGCCATAGGGCGTACCGCCGGTGATCTCGCTCATGTTGGTCAGCCCTGCGCAGGTGTAAGGCACACCCACGATGACCATCCCTTGATGCAGGAGTGTGCTGTGAAACGACGTAATCGTGGTTTCCTGGCCACCGTGCTGGGTGCCGGTCGATGCAAAGACACTGCCGATTTTCCCGACCAGCGCGCCGCTCATCCACAGTCCGCCGGTCTGGTCGAGAAACGTGCGCATCTGTCCCGCCATATTGCCGAAGCGCGTCGGTGTACCAAAGATGATTGCATCGTAATTGCCCAGCTCGTCAGGTGTCGCCACCGGTGCCATCTGGTCAAGTTTGACGCCGATGGCTGCTGCCTGTTCGGCCGGGATGGTTTCAGCAACACGCTTGAGCGTCACGTCGGTGCCAGGTACGGATCGTGCGCCTTCGGCCACTGCTCCAGCCATCGTTTCGAGGTGACCGTACATTGAGTAATAGAGAACCAGTACCTTCGCCATGATTTTTCTCCTGGAATAAGCGCCATTCGATGGATTAGGACGATCTTGGGTTACACCACTGCCAACGAACAGCAGCGGCAGGTGCAGCACTCGGTCATGAACAAAACGGCGGCTCACACCCACCCGACTGCAGGGACTTTGACGGCATGCGGATTAACACTAGCAGTTCCGTATGCTGCCTGCCGGGCAGTCAGGGAAGCTATTCGATTGGTGGCAGATGGCAGCACGTGTAGTGGGGAAGGGCGCGCAGCAAAGAGGGCATCTGTCATAGGTAATTCACTTCACTCAATGCGCATGGGCATGTGAATGGATGGTCAGGGCACCCGGTACCCAGCCATTAAAAAAAGTACCCCTTACTCCCGGATATCATGATTTTTCACATGCATGAGCTTTCCATATAGTCCTCCCAAGCCCACTTGGAACACGGCTGTGTTTCCCTTGATGCGAGAGAACTTTATGGAAAATAAGAAACGCGCCGTCCAGGCTTCAGACATTGGGATGGGGACTCGAGTCGTATGGGGAGGAGAGCAGGTTCAACATCCCTACAATGCGACGCAGACACCCATCGTGGTCAGTGCTGCCTATGGCTATGACGATATCGATAAGTGGTATGACGTGGCATTGGGAAAGGAGCCCGGCTTCATTTACAGCCGGATGAGCAATCCCACTGTCTCCGTCTTGGAAGATAAACTCTGTGAGCTCGAAAACGCAGAGTCGGCCGTAGCTTTCAGTACCGGAATGGCCGCGATCAGCGGTGTACTGCACACCTTCCTGTCCTTTGGGCAGCGTGTGATATCTACGCGTGACAGCTACGGTGGTACGAACAAGATTTTCGAGGAGTTTCTTCCACGCATGGGGGTGGAGGTAACCCTTTGCGATACGCTCGACACCGTGGCACTTGAGCAGGAGATCGCTAAAGGCTGCAACGTCCTGTACCTGGAAACACCCACGAACCCAACGCTGAAAATCGTTGATATTCGGCGCCTTGTGGCAGCGGCCAAGCGAGTGGGCGCTTTGGTTGTTGCGGACAATACATTCGCGACGCCTCTGAATCAGAACCCGCTCGCCTTAGGCGTTGATGTGGTTGTGCACAGCGCGACCAAATTCCTGTCCGGTCATGGTGATGTCCTCGGTGGTGTGGTCTGCGGCGCCGAGCATTTGATGTCACAAGTTCGCCATTACCGCGAAATCAATGGTGCCTCGCTGGATCCTTTTTCGGCGTATCTAATCATCCGAGGCATCAAGACTCTGGCTCTGCGTGTTCGCCAGCAACAGGCGAGCGCGAAGCTTTTGGCCGAGTACCTCTGTACCGAACCGCTGGTTGAGTCGGTGAACTATCCGGGGCTGCCTCAACATCCAGGTCATGACATCGCTCGTTCGCAAATGAACGGATTCGGAGCCATCGTCAGCTTCGTGCTGAAAGGAGGCATGGATACAGTGACTCGTTTGCTACCGCTGCTCAGGTATGCGCATCGGGCGGGTAATTTGGGCGCTGTCGAGACCATCTATGGGCCGGCTCGGACGACCAGTCACGTGGAAAATACCTTGGAAGAGCGTCAGGCACTGGGAATCTCCGAAGGCTTGGTTCGAGTGTCCGTAGGTATTGAAGATTCAGCAGATTTATTGGCTGACCTAAAACAAGCCTTCGCTTTAGTGCGAATTAAACACGGTGATGCAAACATTAACGCTGATAATGCCCAACGTTTCATTGAGGTAGAAACCTGAATACGGGCAGGACGCTCGAGATTCATCTTAAGCCCTTCATGAAGAATGAAAATAATAAAATCCAGCGACAACTAAATTGTACTGCCCAACCGCCAGTTACAAGGACGCTTGTCCGCACATTTCATGAGAATAAAACTATGTCCACGCATATTAAAGATAATCAGTCCGACCCAAACTCGCGTTTCAAAAAGGAAATGCAAACACGCCACATCGTTATGTTGGCACTGGGCGGTGTGATCGGTACGGGGTTATTCCTTACCTCCGGTTACACGGTTAATCAGGCAGGGCCACTCGGTGCAGTGATCGCTTACATCATCGGTGCAGTGATGGTGTATTTAGTCATGGTGTGTCTCGGTGAGCTGGCTGTACAGATGCCAGAAACCGGATCTTTCAGTAGTTACGCAACGCGATACCTGGGCCCAGGCACAGGCTATACAGTGGCCTGGCTATACTGGCTCACTTGGGCAGTAGCTATCGGTTCAGAGTTCACAGCTGCGGGCATTCTGATGGTTCGGTGGTTTCCTGATACACCCGTCTGGATCTGGAGCGCGCTATTTGCCATCGCAGTGTTCTCAAGCAATGTTGTCTCCGTTCGGTGGTTTGCGGAGACTGAGTTTTGGCTTTCGCTGATTAAGGTGCTGACCGTTATCACATTCATTGTGATCGGCGGAGCGGCAATTTTCGGTCTTATTCAAGTACAGAGTTTGCAGGGTGCGGGACTTTCCAACTTCACACGTGAGGGGCTTTTTCCCACCGGATTTCTACCCATTGCAATGACCCTCCTGGCTGTTTCCTTCGCCTTTTCGGGAACTGAGCTGATCGGGATTGCGGCAGGTGAAGCGCAAGATCCACAAACTAGCGTGCCCAAGGCAATCCGCACGACAGTGGTACGTTTGGCGCTGTTCTTCGTGGGGACCATTTTCGTCCTTGCGACGTTACTGCCACGAGAGCAAGCGGGGCTTGTAGAAAGTCCGTTCGTCATGGTGTTTGAGCTGATTGGCATCCCATACTCTGCCGACATTATGAACTTCGTCATTCTTACGGCACTGATTTCCGCCGCTAACTCGGGGCTGTATGCAGCATCGCGCATGCTGTGGACATTGAGCGATCAAGGACATATGCCTAAGCGCTACGCCAGGCTCTCCAGTCGTGGCACACCGGTGAACGCCATCGTGCTTAGTATGGCGGGCGCAGTGGCTTCTCTGCTCAGCAGTGTGTTTGCCCCTGATACGGTTTACTTGGCCTTGGTGTCCATTTCCGGTCTGGCGGTCGTAGTCGTGTGGATGAGCATTGCTGCCAGCCAGATCGCGTTCCGTCGTCAATACGTTGCTAATGGCGGACGAGTTGAAGACCTGCATTTCCGTGTACGCGGCTATCCATGGGTGCCTATCGGTGCACTGTTGTGTTGCTTGCTGGCCTGTGTGGGTATCGCTTTTGATCCTGAGCAGCGAGTGGCACTTTACTTCGGACTGCCCTTTATCGCGTGGTGTTATTTCGTCTACTGGGTCACTCGAAACAAGAGAGCAGAGCGGTTGGCTTTAGCCGCCGCTGTTCATTCCTCTGGCACCGCGTGAATTTCTCAGGCAATGATTGAGCATAGTTAAAGCCCTGATGAGGTTGCGCCGATGAGTCAAAAGTCACTACCACCCTTGAACTGGTTGAGGGCATTCGAAGTATCGGCGCGTTGTTTAAATTTTACCCACGCGGCGGAAGAACTCCATTTGACTCAAGGGGCTGTGAGTCAGCAGATCCGTCAGTTAGAAAGTCACCTCGGTGTGGCGCTGTTCAAGCGCTTACCCCGAGGGCTTGGCTTGACCGAGGAGGGGCAGTCGTACCTGCCTGTCGTACAAGACGCGATCAGTCGCCTTGCAGTCGGCACAAACGAGATTTTCGGCCAGCGCAATCGAAGACATTTGAAGGTGCGTGGCAGCCTTTCCTTTCTTCACTATTGGTTGGCCCCCCGACTCGCAGATTTTTGTCGGGAGTATCCCCAGATTGATATTCGATATATCAGCAATATTTGGGTGAAAGAACCGGACGGCGAGGATGACCTGGAGATTCGCTGGGGATGCGGTGAGTGGTCGGGCTTGCACGCTCAGCGGTTGACTTGGGACATCCTTCAGCCTGTTTGCTCCCCAAAGCTCATGGCCAGCTCACCCATACATGAGCCACGCGACTTGATGAACCATTCACTGCTTCACGTGTTGGGGTACGAAGAAGGTTGGGGTTACTGGTTGAAGCGAGTTGGAGCAGACGACGTCGACTACTCCCGTGGCCTTCAGTTTGACACGCTGATTTCCACCATCCGCATGGCCGAATTGGGGCAGGGCGTTGCGCTGGCACGGTCTTCCGTGGTCGAGGATTTGCTTAAGAGTGGGCAATTGGTTGCGCCATTCAATCACCGAATCGAGGCAAGCGAATCCTTTTATCTGGTGCACGAACAGAACGAAGTGCTATCGCCTGATGCCGCACATTTTTCTACCTGGCTGGTGGCGCAAGCCCATCGCCTTTTGTAAAACTGATTTGGAGTTGCCATGGATTATGTAAGCACTCGCGGCGGCGACATGCGTGCTGATTTTCGCAGTGTGGTTCTGTCGGGGCTCGCCGAAAATGGTGGTCTCTATGTCCCAGCCAGTTTGCCTGTCTTTACCGAGAAACAGATTGCCAGCTGGTCGTGGCTGCCGTTTGATGAGTTGGTTTGGCGAGTGATTTCGCCTTTTGTTGGTTCTTCCATAGACGAAAGCACCCTGCGTGCCTTGCTCAGTGACAGCTATCAACAATTCAAGCACCGCGCTATTACGCCGCTTGAGCAAATCGGGCACAACGAGTGGATACTCCAGCTGTTTCATGGCCCGACCGGTTCTTCCAAGGATTTCGCCGCGCAATTGCAGTCGCGCCTGGTCGCGCACTTTCTGGAGGAGGTCGGTAAAGAAGCGTTGGTGGTCGGTGCAACTAACGGTGATACCGGTGTCGCTGCGCTTGAAGCCTTTGCTAACTGCCCGGCCGTCCGCATGGCGATACTGTATCCGCGCGACGGGCTTGCACCTGAGCAACTCAGTGCCTTGCAGGCAGCCGACCCGCAGCGGGTTCAGCTGTTTCCGGTTGACGGGAATTTCGATGATTGCCAGACGCTGATCTCCCGACTCTTGCGTGAGTGGCCGTTGGATGGAGTATTGCCGGTCTGTTTCAACTCGACCAATTGGATCGGCGTCCTGGCCCAGATCGTTTTTTACTTCCACGCAGCCTTGCAACTGGGCGGTGGCTCGCGTCCCGTTGGCTTTAGCGTTCCAGCTGCCAGCTCGGCCGAAATCTACGCTGGTTACATTGCGCAGAAAATGGGATTACCGATCAATCAGGTGATCATTTCCACCAACAGCAATGATGCCCTGCACCAGTTTTTTCATTGCAATCGCTACTCCACCCGGATGACTAATCGAACCGTGTCGCCGGCGATGGACTTCTCGTTGTTTTCCAACCTGGAGCGGTTTATCTGGGAGATTTACGAGCACGATGGCTGCTCAACAAAAGCACTGATGGAGCATTTTGAAAGTTGCGGAGAAATGAGCATCGGCAACCAGCAATGGCTACGTGCTCGAGTACTCTTCGATTCCTATGCCGTACACGAATCCCAGGTGCGCGATGAAGTAGTCGAACTGTTCCGAGAGACAGGCTCGGCCATCGATCCTCACACCGCTGTCGGTGTACTGGCCGGCAGGCTTCATCGACGCAGCCTGGGCGCGCCGATGGTCACCTTCGGGCAAATTGCGCCGGCCAAGTCAGCGGCGCTGTTGGCCGAACTGGGCGTCTGGCAAGCAAGCGTTCCGAGCACTGTCGAGGTGCGCGCGCAACCACCGTACCTGGCCAAGGGCGATCTTGACGGTCTGTGCCAGGCTCTTCGTCTGGCGCTGCAGAGGTCTGCATGAAGCGCATTCTAGATCCGTTGGACGAACGCATACTGGCCGAACTTACCGCCAATGCGCGAATAGCCCATATCGAACTGGGTGCCAAGATCAACTTGTCGCGCAATGCGGTGCGCCAGCGCATCGAGCGTCTTGAGCGCGACGGTGCGATCCAGGGCTATACGGTTCTTCTCGGTGAGTCGCGGCGGCCTACGTCGCTTATCAGCGCGGTGATCTTTGTCTACCGCTACGACCGCATGCGTGGCGAAGAAGTACTGACTGCGCTGCGCTCCATTCCCGAAGTCGTGCAATGTGAAGTACTCAGTGGTGAGTTCGATTTAATGCTGCGTGTGAATGCCGCCACACCTGAACGCGTCCATCTCGTGTGGAAGGAAATCGCGGCCATGCCGGGGGTGGAAAACACCGTGACATCGTTCGTCCTTTCTGCGGTGTTTTGACAACATCGTGCTTGGGCAAAACGCTCAATTAATACAGCACTCTGCCATATTCAACTGCCAAAGCCCGGCTCTTAGGATGTTCCTAACGAACAACATCAATAAAGGAACAGCGTTTATGACTGAGTACAAAATTGCCTTGGTAGGGTTTGGTGGCGTGAACCGTGGCTTCGCCCAATTGGTCGCCGATTGTAATGCCGAGTGGAAAGAGGCCCTCGGCTTCACCATTAAAATTGTCGGTGTCACCGATCTGTTCCTCGGCTCAATCGTTGCCAAAGACGGTCTGGATGCAAAGCAGTTGGTGGCGCTGCCGGTTGAGAAGGGCGCATTCGCTCAACTGCGCGGCGGCAATGCTGAGGCCTTCAACGAAACCGTGATCAAGCATTCCGGTGCAGACATCATCGCTGAAGCCACTTTCACCAATCCGGTGGATGGCGAGCCTGCCACTACCTTTTGCCGCTGGGCCTTGGAAAGCGGCATTCATGTAGTGACCACCAATAAGGGGCCTATTGCGCTGCACGGTGCCGAGCTCAAGGCGTTGGCCCGGCGCAACCAGGTCGCCTTCGAATACGAGGGGGCGGTGATGAGTGGCACCCCCGTGATTCGTCTGGCCAGGCAGGCTCTGGCGGGTGCCAATGTGCAAGGCTTCGAAGGCATCCTGAACGGCACTTCCAACTACGTGCTCACCCGGATGAAAGACGGCCTGGCGTTCAACGATGCCGTCGTACAAGCGCAACAACTCGGCTACGCCGAGGCAGATCCAACCGCCGATGTGGAAGGGTTTGACGTACGCCTCAAGGTGGTGATCCTGGCCAACGAACTGCTCAACGCACGACTGAATGTCAGCGATGTAGCGTGCTCGGGTATCAGCAATATCAGCGCACAAGATATTGCCCAGGCAAGTGCCAATGGCGCGAGCTGGAAACTGATTGGCTCAGCCGATCGTGAAGCGGATGGCTCGGTTCGAGCGAGTGTCGAGGCTCGCTTACTGTCGAACTCACATCCTCTTGCCGGAATCAACGGCGCTACGAATGCAGTGTCATTCAAGACCGAACTCCTGGGAGCTGTCACGGTGTCCGGGCCTGGGGCAGGGCGCATCGAAACAGCCTTCGCATTGCTGTCGGACATCGTCGCCATCCACACCGCCCACGGCAAATAACAGGAGATAGTCATGAGCGTATCCAGCATGGCCAGTATCCAGCTTGTTGAAGCCAAACAGATTGATGTGTTCAGTCCATTCGATGGTCGCCTGGTGGGCAGTGTCCCTTGCCTCGATGCCGCCGCAGTTCCTGGCTTGCTGGAACGTGCGCGAATTGGCGTGCGTGAGAGTGCGGCAATGCCTCGTCACCTGCGTGCGCGCATTCTTGAGGAGGCGGCCCGGCGTGTAGAGCTTGAGGCTGAAGCGTTTGCCAAACTCATTGTTGCAGAGGCGGGGAAGACGCTGCGACAAGCAGAGAAGGAAGTGAAGCGTTGTGTGAATACGCTGAAGCTTTCGGCGGAAGAGGCTCGTCGTAACGCCGGGGAAGTGATTCCATTTGAGGCATATGAAGGCTCCGAATCGCGCCAGGGCTGGTTCACTCGGGAACCGTTGGGGCTTATCGTCGCGATCACCCCCTACAACGATCCGCTGAACCTGGTCGCCCATAAACTTGGCCCGGCCATCGCCGGTGGTAATGCTGTGATCCTGAAGCCCTCAGAGCTCGCACCGTTGTCTGCTCTCAAGCTGGTTGAGTGCCTGGTGGAAGCGGGTCTGCCTCCGTCTGTGGTAACCCCGGCGACCGGTGGCGTCGATCTGGGTAAAGCATTGGTGGAGGTTCGTGAAGTTCGGATGATTTCCTTTACGGGCGGTTTTGCCACAGGTGAGGCCATCGCTCGTAGTGCAGGGTTGAAGAAGCTAGCGATGGATCTGGGAGGAAATGCCCCGGTTCTCGTGCTTGAAGATTGCGATATCGAACCGACTGTTGAGTCCTGTGTGTCTGGCGCCTTTTGGGCAGCAGGGCAGAATTGTATCGGCACTCAACGCATCCTTGTACATCGTTCAATTTATGAGGACTTCCGTGAGCGGTTTGTCAGCCAAACGCGTGCCTTGGTAGTGGGTGATCCTGACCAGCGAGCAACGGATGTAGGCCCGATGATTACAGAACAGGCGGCCCGTCGTACCGAACAATTGGTGAATGAAGCACTGGCCGAGGGGGCCGTTCTTCTGTGTGGGCACCATCGCGAAGTGGGAAGCTATGCGCCGACCGTACTGGAGCGTGTAAGCCATAACAGTCGTATCTGGCAGCAGGAAGTCTTCGCGCCGGTTGTCATCCTGGAGCCTTTTGACCAGTTGGATGATGCTGTTGCTCTGGCCAACGCTCCGGAGTACAGCTTACATGCGGGACTCTTCACACGTGATCTTTCCAAGGCCTTGAAATTGGCGCGGCAAATTCAAGCCGGTGGCGTGATGATCAATGACTCTTCCGATTATCGTTTTGATGCCATGCCTTTCGGTGGCTTCAAGTACGGAAGTCTGGGGCGAGAAGGTGTCCGGTTTGCCTATGAGGACATGACGCAGCCCAAAGTGGTCTGCATCAATGAAATGGGTTGAGCCATCAAAGTAGCTAATTACCGTCGACCGTTACATCGGGTGAAGTTGCTCGTCCAGTGACACCCGATGTTTTTTCTCAATGCTCATGGGCATGTGAATGGATGGTCAGGGCACCCGGTACCTTGGTGCGTTCGAGCCCCCCATGTTCCAGCCACCGGAGGGTCTGCTCATAGGCACGCTGCAGCAAAGACTCGGTTTGGTCGAAGTTGAACACCGAGACATCCACAGGGCACAAGGGCGGGACGATGTGCAGGCTGGTGAGCGTGCGGAAGTGTTCGATGTCGCTCACCAGTTGGCGCATGCTCATCAGATTGACGGTGTGCAAGGCCAAGGCGACCAGGCCTCGGGGCGGTTGTGTCAGGGCGCAACTCACCCCGGTGGGGATGACCACGACGTTGCTGGCTCCCAAGGCTACGGCAGTCGAAATAGGTGTATTGCTTGCCACGCCGCCGTCAACCAGGAACCGATCAGCGATCTGTACGCAGGGGAACACCAGTGGGATGGCAGCGCTGGCCAGTAACGCCTGCTCAAGTTCACCACTGGACAAAACCGTCTCGGCACCACTGAGCAGGTCGGTGGTGACGATGTGCAGGGGCAGCGCCGCATCCTCAATGCGATGAATGGGCAGTGCCTGACCCAGCAATCGGTGCAAGGCCGCCGGCTGCAACAGAAAACCACGCCGTTTGAGCAGTCCTCTGCAGGTGTCGAGCCAGGAGAGGGGAAAGATGTCCGTTTTACTCAGCCCACGCCAGAACCCGGCGAGCGCCTCGACGCCATCGGAATCGGGCCTTGCGGCAAAGTAGGCACCGTTGATAGCGCCTACCGAAGCGCCAACCACCATGTCGAATCGAACATCGGCCTCGACCAAGGCCCGCAACATCCCCACCTGCACCGCACCCAAGCTGCCGCCGCCAGCGAATACGATTGCGGTTTTGGTCGCCATGGTCGAAGTCTCGGCGTGGAAATGTATCGAATGAGTGTAGCTGGTGGGGTGGTGTTACAACGGAGCGTACTGGAAGGGAGGAGTGCCGAATGGGTAGCGAACAGGTATCAGTTCTGGGCCCGGTTTGAGCTTTAGCCATAGCTCTGCCAAGGAGATTTTGCACCCAGGTAGATGCAGCTTAGGTGCAAGTAGCTGCAGAGGATAGAGCACGAATGAGCGGGTCTGAATTTCGGCTCTAGGCAGCTGGACACCTTCAATATCGCCAGTCAGGCCGTCAAAAAGGAGCAGATCAATATCGAGAGTGATCAACCGCTGCGTCCCGCTCCTTCGACCATGGAGGTGTTCGATTCCTTTGATCCATGCGACGAGTTCGCGAATGTTGATATCAGTGGTCGCAGACATCACCAGGTTGTAAAAGGGCGGGTGGTCTCCGTCAAGGGAAATGCTTTCATAAACGGGTGAGCAACGGATATTTTCCAGATGCTCTTCCAGCATTGTAAGAGCGATCTCGATGTGTCTTTCACGCTCAACATTGCTGCCCAGGCCGAGATAGATTTTGTGATTTTTCATGAGGCCTGACTCGCTGATCTGAAACCTATTTGATGACGTAATTCCTTGTGGCATCAAATAGGCGATAGTAATGGCGCCTTCAATGGCATGACCTTCAGAATGAATTCAACTGATGGTGTAATTTAGAAGTAGAGTCGCGAGGAGAGCGACGATGGAGGCTACTACCGTCCCGCCTGTGAATTTCTTCAATGCATCTGAGAGCGATACATTTAAGTATTCCTTCACGACCCAGAAAGCAGAGTCGGTGACATGTGCCCAGCCGATAGAGCCAGCACCGATGGCGATAACAAGAATCTCGGGCTTCAGGTGAGGGTCGGCAGCCAACATTGGGTGAATCATTCCCGCGGCGCTCACCATTGCTACGGTCGCCGAGCCGACTGCGAAGTGCATCAGCCACGCAACAAACCAGGCAAGGATAATCAAATTAATATCAGATCCTGCAAGAAGCCCCGAGATGGCTTTACCCACCCCACTTTCGATCAGAACAGCATTGAATGCGCCGCCCGCTCCGATAACAAAGATGATATTGGCTAAGGCTGGAAAGCTACGCTGAGTCAGTTCCAATAGCTCGACCATGGTGCGACGTTGACGTAAGCCAAGCGACCAGTAGGCAAAGCCCACAGAAAGCATAAGCGCGATTAAAGGGTTTCCAACGAACTGTGCGGCCAACTTTACCCATATACCATCAGGGAGGCTTGCGGTAGCTGTTTTAAAAACCATGAGAACGAGGGGTAAGCCAATGGTCAATAGTGTAATCCCGAACCCTGGCAGTGTTCGCGCCGCGCCAACGCTTTCTCCTTGAACTTTCAGGAATACTTGCTGACTTGCTGAGGCTTCTCTCCCACAGTAAAGGTTTACCCAAATAGGCCCTGCAACAATGATTGTGGGAATGCCCACCAAAAGTCCGTAGATGATCACAGTCCCAACGTCAGCCCCCATCATCACAGTAATGGCCATCGCGGCTGGGTGCGGGGGTAGAATGCAATGGATGGTCATCAAGGATATGGCGAGAGGAATTCCCAAAAACAAGGTGTTTATCTTTGTTTCCCGCGCTACGACATAGACAAGTGGAATTAAGAGAACAAAACCGACTTCGAAAAATACTGGGATGCCTGCGATGGCCCCAACAATAGCCATTACCCAATGGGCTCGTTTGGAACCTAGGTTGTCGAGTAGTGTTTTAGCGAGTCGTTCAGCTCCACCGGACTCTTCTAGAATTTTACCAAGTATGCCTCCGAGGCCTATTATCGCAATCAGGAAGCCCAGTGTTCCGCCGATGCCTGATTCAAGGGTACTTATAATTTTTGGAACAGGCATTCCCGCACCAAAACCGACCACAAAACAAGCGATCACGAGTGCTATGAATGCGTGAAGCCTGACTTTCATAATCAGAAAAATAATTAACGCAATAGATGTAAATAGAACCCCTAACAACCATGTAGATTCTTGCATTGGTATGCCTCGCACCTTGTTTTTATTAGTGCAACGTTGAGCGGGATGATAATAAAGTGCCGAAGCTTTAAATTATTTTCATGGGATTTTGATTTGATATTGATCAGATTTTTTGTATGAAAGTGCCCCCTTGGGAATACTCCCAAGGGGGCACTTTCGTCTAAGGGTTTGGCCAGGTATCCAAGATTTTATGGTCTAGATATTGGTTGAAACACACACTTCAACCGATCGTCTCAGACGAATAGGAATCTGGCGAAGGCGGGAACACTATCGTCTTGGTATCGTTTAGAAAAACCCGGCCATGCACATAGGCATGAATAGCGCGTGCGAGAACCTGGCTTTCAACATCGCGTCCCAACGAAACATAGTCTTCAGGGCTCTGAGCATGAGTAATGCGAACGATATCCTGCTCGATGATCGGGCCTTCATCCAAGTCAGCTGTCACGAAGTGTGAGGTTGCGCCAATGAGTTTCACACCACGATCAAAAGCCTGCTTGTATGGGCTACCACCTTTGAAAGATGGCAGGAACGAGTGGTGGATATTGATGATCCGCCCCGACATCTGTTGGCACATTTCATCAGAGAGGATCTGCATGTAGCGAGCCAGAACGATGAGCTCGGCGCCGGTTTGGCGAACGATGCGCATTTGCTCAGCTTCAGCCTCTGCTTTGTTTTCCTTGGTTACCTTGATGAGGTGATAAGGAATGCCATGGCCTTCTACTACCTTTTGGAAGTCCAAGTGGTTTGAGATCACGCCAACGATGTCGATTGGCAGGGCACCGATGCTCCAGCGATAGAGCAGGTCGTTCAGGCAATGGCCGAAACGCGACACCATCAAAATGACTTTGCGTTTGGTACGCTCATCAAAGAATTCGTAATCCATCTTGTATTTCTCTACAAGTGGTTGGAATTCTCTTTCGAGATCCTGCAGTGAGCAACCTTCCTCAGAGCGGAAAGTAATGCGCATGAAGTAGTGATTGGTGCTCTCATCGTCAAATTGGGCGCTGTCACGAATATTGCAACCATGCCCAGACAAGAAAGCAGTAATATCAGCGGTTACGCCTCGGATCGAAGGACAGGTAACACGAAGTACGTTATTTTTAGCTTTGTTCATCTGAGATCACCTTAAACGGCAACTACTGCCTGATGGGTAACAATGTGGTGCTGACGCTTGAATGCTGTGACGGTATTGGCCAGCAAACATGCGATCGTCATTGGGCCAACGCCACCGGGAACTGGTGTGATTGCCGAGGCATGCCCTGCTTCTTCGAATGCAACATCACCAACAATCCGGGATCGCCCGTCGCGATGAATTCGGTTGATACCGACATCGATAACGACCGCGCCTGGTTTGATCCAGTCACCCCTCACCATCTCTGGGCGGCCTACAGCGACAACCAAGATGTCTGCGGTGCGGCAGAGCGCGGGTACGTCTTGGGTTTTCGAATGCGCCACTGTGACAGTGCAGTTCTCGCCCATCAGGAGTTGTGCCATGGGCTTGCCGACAATGTTGGATTTGCCCACGACCACGGCGTTAAGCCCTGCGAGGCTGCCGAGTCGATCTTTGAGCATCATCAAACAACCGAGGGGAGTGCACGGAACCAGGGCATCTTGACCGGTCGCGAGACGGCCAGCGTTCAAGATGTGGAAGCCGTCAACGTCTTTGTCCGGATCAATGGCGTTGATAACGGCATTTGTGTTCAGGTGTGCAGGCAGGGGAAGCTGCACCAAAATGCCATTGACTTCCGAAGCAGCATTTAGCTTTTCAAGCAACGCCATCAACTCGTTCTGAGTTGTTTCGGCTGGAAGTCGGTATACAAACGACTCCATGCCAATTGCGAGAGTTTGCCGGTGTTTGGCACCTACATATACGCCGCTGGCCGGATCCTCACCCACAAGGACAACTGCCAGGCCGGGTGTAAGGCCGGTTCTCGATTTGATATCTGCGACGTCAACCGTGAGCTTCTCAACGAGATCAGCTGCGAAGCCTTTCCCGTCGATACGGTCGGCCAGGAATGGATTATTCATGAAGCTTTACCTCAACATCAAAAACTGGCGTGGTTATAGTTTTTTGACGCAAGTTAGAGTGAATGGAGTATGAAGTTCATACCCTGGCAAAAACTCCTTAATCAACGTTGACCAAGGACGCGCCACGCTCCAGAAACTGTTTGAACTGGTCTTCGGGTACAAAGGCGCCACCGGTCGTCCAGACGACGTGAGTAGCCTGGGCGAGCTTGTCCTTCAGACCTTGGGCTTCCTGGTAAGCACGACCCTGCGTACTTTTGACAATGAACTCAGGCCCTGCGAATCCTGCGGTTGCCGAAGGTTCGAGACGAATGGACTGAGTCGTCTCGGCCATCCAGAGCCAGCGAAACAGGTCGTCATCGGCCACAGTAAAGACACCGGACAATATGGGTTTCATTACGTCCGCAACGAATGCCGACATGCGCGCGACTGCCATGCCGTCGGCTTCGGTACGGTTGGTCAGTCCAACGTCGTAGACGGATACCAGTTCTTTCGAACCACTCATCATGTGCACCAGCGCACATGGCGACTGGACAGGCTCAACGAAGAATGCGTGTGCAGCATCCCCGAAGATTGCCTTCAATCCATAGGCTGCGCCGCCTGGAGCTCCACCGATACCGCACGGTAGATAGATGAAAAGAGGATGCTCTTCATCTACGGTTACACCTGCTGCTTCCAATTGGGCCGCGAGCTCGCTTGCTGCTGCGCTGTAGCCGAAAAACAGCATTTCGGAGCGTTCGTCATCCACGAAGTAGATGGTTGGATCGCCTTCGGCGTCGATACGGGCACATTCAACCGCAGTGGTGTAATCAGCTTTATGCTGAACCACTTCAACCCCAAGACGAGTCAAGCGGTCGACTTTCCATTGTTTGGCATCGGACGACATGTGAACCACGGCTCGGAATCCTAGCGCGCGTGCGGCGATGCCCACGCTCAGGCCCAGGTTGCCGGTACTGCCCACAGCGATGGTGTGCTGGGCGAAAAGTGCTCGAGCCTGGGCACTGGCAAGCACGGTGATGTCGCCACCTGGTGTGAGAATTCCACGCTTCTCTGCCATCTGCTTGGCGTACATGAATACTTCATAGACACCGCCACGCGCCTTGATCGAGCCAGCGACAGGCAGATCATTGTCTGCCTTCACGAACACTCGACCGTATTCGGGGCCTGCGTAACCCAGGGCTTTGCGCAGATCTTTCGCTTCGATCAACTGGGAGAGAATCATCCCGTTTGAAGCCTCTAGTTCTGGAAAGCAGGTCTTCAATACAGGTGCAAGGATCCGCCAGTTTGCCTCGGCTTCGCTAACCTGGGCTGAACGAATTGGCAGCGACGGGTCGGAGATGCCATCAGGTTTCAAGTTGGGGTTCAGCCATAGTGCTGGACGCCCCGCCAAGACATCTTCCCGCGCTGGATCATTAGGGAGAGTAACGCTCATTTTTTTATTTTCCTGCGGAGTAGAGGAGGCCGGCGGCAGAGAATGTCCTCCACCGCCAATGTCACCTCAGGCATAAATCGGAAACGCAGCACACAGCTTGGCGACAGTTGCTTGGCTGCGTGCAATAACGGCGGCGCGTGTAGCCTCGTCAGCTACTTGAGCCTCGAAAATGTCCGCGATCAGGTTGCCGATGATCTCGAACTCGACCGCACCAAAACCACGAGTCGTACCCGCCGAGGAGCCCAGACGAAGACCTTTCCATTCCGAAGGTTTTGCACTGTCGAAAGGGATCGGGTTTTTGTTTGAGGTGACGTTGATCGTAGAAAGCGCATCTTGGGACTGCTGACCAGTCAGGTCTTTAGAAGAGACATCAACCAATACGACATGGGTATCAGTGCCGTCGCTGACGAT